>JAABUN010000430.1_pt1 | contig 110523 bp, 99 predicted proteins | sample 5559311 | NCBI WGS metagenome assembly JAABUN01 (sample SAMN10711877, study PRJNA513370) | rock metagenome | isolation source: Antarctica rocks | place: Antarctica: Victoria Land, Siegfried Peak sud | reverse complement strand
TCCGTGACCAGCCGGACCGCCCCTCATCGGCAGCCCAGCCACCATCCCGGCAACGCCATCCGAACTCTCAGGCTGCATGACCACCAAACTCGGGCTGCGCTCACCCGTTTTTCCTCAGCCTGCTAGAGAGCGTTTCGGCAGGTCCCTTCGACACACCCAGCGGAATCGGTTTACCAGCGACCAGGTTCGAAGCCGCTTGTCTCGCTTGCATAATCTCAAGGAACACTCTTGCCGGGTGAGTCGGCCCCCGAAAATTCGCAAGGCCCATAAACCTCCGGCCTACGTCATAAAACCCGAACTGATTGATGCGCTCCACGTCGGCCCCCGACTCGTGGCGATCCTTCCTTGAGGGGAAGGATATCACGTTCGAACGAGAGCCGGGAGTGCCGGCCTGTCGGGCCTGATCTAGTCCCATCGGGACTGCTAACTCAAGTGCATAATGGGCTCTTTATTCCTAGATTGTCAAGCCCGCGATTGCCGTTTGCCGAATCTGAAGCCGGATACGTCATCGCAGCGCGAGCCGGGCGCTTTTGGATGGAAGCGGAAGCCGCTTGCAAGCCGCGGGGACGTCCGCTTCGCGCCCATTGTCGGGCGTTCAGTCGGCTACGCCGGGTGCTCCGAAGCCGACTTTAGGGGATGAGGTCTGTCTCAACGGAGAACAGGTTGCGGCGCGACAGATGCCTCACCTATTGACAGCAAGCTGTCATATTGATCTTCCAGGGCGATATGACGATTCAGCCGTGATGAAGCGGCAGCCGGGGTTCATTTCGACGCAGCTGCATCGGGGCATCGCCGGAAGCGGCGTGTTTCTCAACTACGCAGTCTGGCAATCGACAGCGCACTTCCGCGACGCGTTCAGCAACCCTGAGTTTCGAGCCACGCTCGGGGCTTATCCCGAAAATGCCAAGACCAGCCCGCACCTGTTCCGCAAGGTCGAGGTTCCCGGCATCTGCGTCGCCTGAGAATCTGACCGTGAACACGCGTCTCATCATCAACGTCGTTGCGGTATGCGGCACGGCGATCTTCACCGGCGTCTTGCTCAATATCGGCATCACGCTCGGATCTTACTGGAAGAGCTTGCCGCCGGCCGAGTTCCTCGACTGGTTCGAGCGAAATTCTCATTTCGTCAGCCGTGCCATCCCGTTCGCGCTCGTCCCCACCGTGCTCGGCCTTGCCGGCTCGCTGTGGGCCGGGTGGGCGGATGGGCCTCAACGGATGCTCTGGGGGAGCGCGCTGGCCTGCATGGTCGTGCTGCTGGCGATCACGGCCATCTTCAATGGCCCACTCAACAGCCAGTTTGCCAGTAAGACGATGGCCTCCGATGGGGTTCCTGCCGCCCTCGACACTTGGCTGATCGCGCATACGGCGCGCATTACGCTCGGCATCGTGGCGTCGGTCCTTGGCGCGGTTGCCATCAGTCGATAGGCGAGGGCCGCACCCTATTCAGGACTCGTGCAACACGGCGGGCGTGCCGGTCAGGGTCGTGAGCCGCCAAGACACCAACGTCCGCTTTCCCCGCCATTCACCCGGAAGCCGCCGTTCCGCTCCCGGCCAGCTCCGGACGTTGCACGCTCCGGCGTGCGATGTCCGAGTTGGGTCGATAGCGGCTCCGGCCAGGACGTGAGAACCGCCCGAGCCGCTGACCGGCCTTGTCGAGCGGGACCGCCACCGACTCACCCGCACCTCCTCCCCCTCACCGCACCGCGAACGGGCTCTGGAAGGGCCGCCCGAACACCACGCCGCCATTCACCGTCTGGACCGGCTTCAGGGCCGCCTTGCCGGCGCGGGTGTTGTTGCGGGTGTCGACGAAGGAAACCGGGGCCTCGACCAGATCCATGATCGAGACGTCGGCCGGCGCGCCGATCTGCAAGGTGCCGAGCTTCGCGCCGCGGTCGATGGCCCGGGCCGGGTTGACCGTTGCCATCGCGACCACCTGCTCCAGGGTGAAGCCGAGGGTGAGGAACTTGCTCATCACCCAGGGCAGGAACGGCATGCCCGGCGAATTGCCGGAGAAGACGTGCAGGTCGGACGAGATCGTGTCCGGGGGCGCGCCCTGCGCGATCGCGGCCTCGGCGACGGTGAAGTCGAAGCTGCCGCCGCCATGGCCGACGTCGAAGACGACGCCGCGCTTCTTCGCCTCGAGCGCGGCCGGCAGGAGCCGGCCCTCCTGGACGATGTTCGTGAAGACGCCGGCGATGTTCGGGGCGCCGGAATAGGCGTGGGTCAGGATGTCGCCCGGCCGCAGGAGGTCGAGGATCGCGCTCATCAGCGCCGGGGTCTCGACCCCGCCTATATGCACCATCACCTTCGCGGGCCGGCCGGACATCTCGCAGGCCTGGATCGACCGCTTCAGCGGCTCGACCCCGTGCTTCGCGATCACGTTCTCGGACATCCTGACCTTCACCCCGAGCACGAAATCGGGGTTCTCAGCGAGCGCCATCGCGCAGGCCGCCACCTGGGCGTGGTCGATGTTGTAGAGCTCGGCCACCGGAAAGCCGGCGAGGCCATGGTTGGCGATGTGCACGAAGGCGTACATCCGCGTCCGGGTCTGGGCCGCGATATGGCGGCGGAGCGCCGCGATGTTGTTCGCGCCCGCGTCGCCGGCCGAGACGACCGTGGTCGTGCCGGCGAACGGCACCGTCTCGTCGGCCGGGATGCCGATCGCGGAGCCGTACGGGTAGGTGTGGGCGTGCAGGTCGACGAGGCCGGGCAGAACGAGCTTGCCGCCGGCGTCGATCGACCGGAGCGCGCGGGCCGCGGGAATGTCGGCCTCGATGGCTTCGATCAGGCCGAACCGGATGCCGAGATCGCGTTTCGCCCGCAGGGATTGGCTGGGGTCGAGGACCTCGCCGCCCTTGATGACGAGGTCGAACTTGTCGTTCGGCCCCATGGCGGCCCGGGCCGCGGATGCGAGGCCGCCGGAGGCGGCGGCCGCCGCCGCGCCGGTTCCCGCGAGCTGCAACAGCTCTCGTCGCGACATTCTCATGACGTCCTCCCGGTCGGGCCGCCGCCGCTGGCGAGTGCCTCGCTTTGCGCAGGCAGGGCCCCGCGCGCACCATCAAGCTTCTCACCCCCTGCGCCGCGCGTCGAGCCGGCCCCGCCTCAATACGGCACCCCGCCCTCCCGCTGCCGCCGCAGCGCCTCCGGGTACCAGGTGAGCTCGTCGAGGAAGCGGCCGAGCGCCTTGTCGAGGTAGGGGGCCTGCGGCTCGCCCTCGGGGCTCAACGCCTTGCCGACCTCCGGGATGGGGAAGAGCGAGGGGATCGAGGGCGTGCCGAGCTCGGCCAGCATGGCGCGAAGCTGCATCGCGGCCCGCACGCCGCCGTAGCGGCCCGCCGAGTAGCAGACGATGGCCGAGGGCCGCCAATGATACTCCTCGAGGAAATGGTCGAGCGTGTTCGAGAGGGCGGGCGGGATCGAGTGGTTGTACTCGGCCGACACGATCAGGAAGGCATCCGCGCGCCGGAACAGGGCGGCGAGCCCTTCCAGAACCTCCGGCGCCCCGCCCTTCGGGTACTCCTTGTGCATCCTGTCGAGGAGGGGCAGCTTCAGCTCGACCGGGTCGACGAGCGGCGCCTCGTGGCCGCGCTCGACGAGACGTCGCGCGAGGTAGCGGGCGGCCCGGATGCCCTGCCGGTCGGACCGCACGGAGCCGAGGATCACCGGGATCAGAAGGGCCATGACGTCTCTCCTTTCCACCTAAGCTGGCGTGCTGCGATTCTCGCACGACGCTGCCGAAGGCGTCCCTTGTCCATGGTCAACGGCCGCAGCGGCTGAACCTGTTCAGGCCCGCTACCGGATCAGCGCCTCGTAGCGGTCCACCATGGCGTCGAGGGGGTAGCGCTCGGCAAGGAGGGCGCCGCGCTCGGACAAGGTCCGGGCGAGGTTGGGGTCGTCGAGGATACGCTGCACCGCGGCCGCGAACGCGGCCGTGTCATCCGCGTCGACGAACAGCGCGCAGGGCTTTCCCTCGTGCGACAGCACCTCTTCCAGGACGGGGAGGCGGTTCGCCACGACCGGCACCCCCGCTTGCGCGGCCTCGACGGCCGCAAGCCCGAACGTCTCGGTGAGGGTCGGAAACACGAACACGTCGAGCGCAGCCAAAAAATCCCCGACGCGGTCGGACGAGAGCTCCCCCACGAAGTGGACGCGGTCCGAACAGCCGAGCTCGGCCGCGAGAGCGGCCAGGTCGGAACGGGCAGGCCCCTGGCCCGCCAGGGCGAGGCGCCAGTGCGGCCGGAGCGGCAGGAGCCGGATCGCGGCGGCGAGGTGCTTCTTCGGGGCCAAGCGGGCGACGGACCCGAGAAGGATGCCGCGCTCCGGCAGATCGAGGCTGGCGCGCGCCTCGGCCCGGCTCAATCGGCTCGTCTTCGTGCCGAGGCCGTGATCGACCCGCACGATCCGTCTGCGGTACCGGGCCGGGTAGCCGTCGTATTCGCGGGCGGTCGCGTCCGAGTTCACGACGATCGCCGAATACGTCCCGAGCGTCCCGAGCAGCCGGTCCAGCCCGATCACCCAAGGCTTGAGCAGGTCCTGCAGGCCGTTGTGGTTGGCCACCACGGTCCCGATTCCGGCGAGCCGCGCGACGGGGCCGCCGATCAGGTTGCCGAAATGCTGGAAGCAGATCACGGCGTCCGGCTTGAGCCTCCTCAGCTCGCGATGGAGGCGCAGCAGCATGCGGGCGAGGGCCAGGGGGCCGTTCGGCCGCTCGGGCGCGCACATGATCACGCGGCGGTCGCGGTCGAAGGCGGAGGTCCGGCGGAAGAAGAAGACCTGGTGGACGTCGTGGCCACGCAGGCCGAGCTTCGCCGCGAGCAGGCGCGACACCTCCTGCGCGCCCGCGGCCTCGGCCTGGGTCTGAAGGAGGACCACGCGGCGTGTGACATCGGCCGGGGGCTCTCTCGGGACCGGGGCGCTCACCGGGGCGTTTCCCGGCCGCGCAGGAACAGGGTGACGGCCGGATCCAGCCCGGCCCGGCGACGGCAGGCGATGTTCAGCGCGACGGCTCCTACCGTTGCGGAGACGGCGCTCGCGACGGCCGCCCCGATCGGGCCGAAATACCAGGCCAGCACGAGAAGCGACACGAGCCGCAAGGCCAGGCTCGCGGCCAGCAGCAGCGAATAGGCACCTTCATGTCCGGTCAGGAGCAACACCGCGGGCGCCGGGCCGGCCAAAGCCACGAAAGCGGTGCCGAGCGACAGCACGACCAGGACGGGATATCCCGTAACGAAAGCCTGACCGAACAGGCCGAGAAGCGGGGCGCCGGCAACGACGATACCGAGCAGGCCAAGCGCCACCGGCACCGTGGTGATGAGGGCGATCCTGCGCAGGGTCGACGCAACGGCGGCGCGTCCGTCCCCGTGGTGCTGACGCGGAATTTGCCGCGTCGAGTAGCTGTTCAGCCCTCCCGTGATCATGGAGAACACGTTGGCGAGCCGAGACGCCACGAAGTAGCCGCCCGCGACCGAGGGCGAGAGCACAAGGCCGACCGCGAGCACATCGAGGTACTGGGACGCAGCCTCCAGGTTCCCGCCGAGCGCCATCCGGAGCGATCGCGCCGCCCAAAGCCGCGGCTCCGTCCTGGCCTCAGCCTCCCGCACCTCGACCGGCATGTGCCGCCGGGCCGCGAGGATTTGCGCGACAAGCCCGAGCCCCATCCCGAAAGCCGCCACGATGAAGAAGTGCGAAGCCTGGAAATCGGCCCCCGATCCGAGCGCGGCAAGAGCCGCCACGATGACGACGATCCGCCAGGTCAGCTCGTGCATGTCGCCGCGGAGAATGCCGATCATGGCCCGGTTCACGTGCGCCGTGTAGAGGAACAGCGTCTGCACGATCAGGAACAATCCCGCCCCCCCGACGAGGCGCGGGTCGGATCCCGCGACGGATCCCGCGATCACGATTGCGGCTGCGAGAACGAGGGAGCCTGCGACCGAGACGCGCGTCCCGAACCGGAGAGCGCCGCGCGCGAGGCTCCACGCCTCCTGCGCGGCATATTCGTTCCAGGACCTCAGGATGAGCTTCTCCTGCCCGAGCCCCGCCGCGACGGCCAGGAACGCGAGTGCGTTGAACCAGAGCGCGAAGACACCGAACTCGTACGAACTCATGGAGCGCGCGAGCAGCGTCAGCATGAGAAGGTTCAGGGCCGAGGACCCGATCTTCAACCCGATCGAGAGTGCGGCGCCGCGGGAGGACTCGCTCCGGGTGAGCCGAAGCACCCGGCCCCGCAGCGTGCCGAGCGACGTCCCGAGCGGGCCTATCACGTGAGATATCATCTCGGCTGAAACAGCTCGCCAGACTGTGGCGACACACCTCGTGTGCCCGGTCGACGCCATACGGGGATCGCGGTGCCTGCCGGCGCGTCCGCGCTCGCCCGTTGCTCGCCGAACGCCAGCGCGGCGAACAGCATCACGGAAGCCAGGGCCAACGGCGCGAACAGGGCTTCCTCCTGGAGGAGGCCGTTCGTCGCCACGACCAGCAGGCCGAACGCCGCGGCCGCGAACTCGATCCGGCCGCTCCGAAGTGTCGCCTTCCAGGCCGTCCAGGCGACCGCGAAGGGTGTGAGCCACACCGCGAAGCCGGCGACGCCCATCTGGAACAGCAGCACGCCGACCGCGCTCTCGACGGCGAAATCGGTCTGGCCAAGGGCCTGGGAGCGGCTCCAATCGATCCGGGTCATGTCCATCGACAGGTTGCCGCCCGCGCCGAGTCCATGGCCGAAGGGGTTCTTGAGGAATCCGTTGATGCCGCCGAACAAGCCGACCACGTGATAATCGCCTTGGCCCAGCCCGAGAACGATCGCGGCGGCCGCATAGAGCGCAAGCGTCCCGACTACGAGCGCGAACATGGCGCGGTTGCGGGTTGCCCCGAAGACCGCCAGGGCCGCACCGGAGAGCAGAAACAGCACGAGGGCTCCCTTGGAGCCGATCACGAGGAGGAGCGGCAGCGCGGCGAGGCCGTAAAGCGGGCGCCCGGCCGCCAAGCGGAACAGGCTGAGGATGGCGAGCGCGTAGCCGAAACTGATCGGGTTGAAATTCGGACCCTGCAGCCTGTCGATCCGGATGCGAAGGTCGGACAGGAGGGGCGTGTTGAAGAGATCGATCTTCATCATGTCCTCGATCCCGCGCACCACGCGCCCGGTCTCCTTCAGCTCCCGGAGGAAGATGCCGGACTCGATCTGCTGACGCATGGTGTAGCCGAGATAGGTGTCTCCGTTGATGAGGCTGAAAAGCTGCGGCCGAACGAGGAGCTCAGCATAGCCGTACAGGAGCGCGAGCGCCGCTAGCGCGGTGAGCGTGCGGACGAGGTTGCCGCGGCTGCGGGACGCCGCGATTAGGCCGGCCTGGAAGACGAGCAGTGGCATGGCGACGTTGCGGAGGTAGATTGCGGCGCTCCTGGCGTCCGCGATCGCGCCGATCAGGAAGTACAGGACGATCAGGCCGAGGATTCCGGATGTCCCGATCATCAGCCTGCGCGATGTTGAGTTTCGGTCACGCTCCCCGCTCCAATACGAGGCCGAGAGCACGAGCCACATCACGCCCGTGGTCAGGAAGTTGTAGCCCCGGATGGTGTTGAACTCGGCCGGTCCGGAGATCCACGGCGTCACGAGCGACACCGCGACGTTCTGGAACAGGAACGCGCAGAGGAGCGTGGCCGGAACCGCGGACGCGGCGAAATTGGCCACGAGGAACGCGAGGCCGACGCAAAGCCCGATCCCGAAGACCTGCCCGACGACGTGCGCGCCGATCGGCAGCGCCGTGACCGCAAGGGCCAGCAACAGCACGAGCCACGTTTCGGCAACGCCCGAGCCCCTGAAGGAATTGGGAAGAATGGAGCGCAATATCTGCCGACCGTCGAGATGTGTTCAGTATCTACGCGCTAGGGTAGTGCAGTTTCAACCCTGGACGGGGCGCAACAGCGTTAACTTAGCCGGTCAAACTCGTGCTATCACTCACCGTGCTTAACTTGCCGCAATTCCAGAGGGAGAAGATCCCCGTAGGGTTCGCCCTAATATTAATGGTTAATTCATCCTGAACTAGGGAGTGCGGGACGGGGACCCCATAACGATCGTGAGGGGCCGAGCGGCTCGCCGTGTTGGACGTGGCGCAGAGGCTCCGATGGCTGGCCGACGACGTTGGAAGGCTTGCGCGCTCCATGCTGACGAACACGAACCCAGCCCTCCTTTCCCACAACGGCGTCGGCGCCAGCGGCAGGGAACCCGCGCGGGGCGCCGGACTTCTGGACCTTCGGCGGTTCGCGCACTTGATCCGCCGCAGGCTGCGTCTCATCCTGTCCGTGTCGACCGCGACCCTCCTCCTGGTTGTCGCAGGCCTCGTCCTGGTCACGCCCCGCTTCACGGCAACCAGCATCCTGATCGTGGACCCGCGCCAGCAGCGCGTGCTTCAGACCGAAGCGGTCCTGTCCGGCATCGGGGCCGATGCGGCCGCTATCGAGAGTCAGGTCGAGGTGATCCAGTCGACGACGCTCGCGCGCTCGGTGATCGACGGGCTGGGACTGGCGCAGGATCCCGAATTCACGCGGCCCTCGACGGTCGAGCGGGTCGTCGGCTGGCCGCGCGGCTTCCTCGCTGTGCAGCGGAACGTCTCGCCGGCCGAGCAAGCGGAGCGCGTGCTGGGCAAGTTCAGCGACAATCTTCGGGTTAGTCGGCGCGGTCTCACCTACGTGCTCGAGATCCGCTTCACGTCGGAGAACGCCGACAAGGCCGCCCGGATCGCGAACGCGGTCGCATCGGCCTACGTGTCCGACCAATCCGCGGCCAAGAATGCGGCGACGGGGGAGGCGGCTCGATGGCTGAACGAACGTCTAGGCGAGCTCCGAGGCCGCGTCGCCGACGCGGAGCGCGCGGTCGCGACCTTCAAGAGCGAGAGCGGGATCGTCGATACGGGGGAGGGCCGGACGCTCGCCGACCGGCAAGTCTCCGAACTGAACCAGCAGCTCATCCTCGCCCGCGCCCGGATGGCGGAAGCGCGGGCGCGTCTCGATCAGGTCGCACGGGCGACGGCCGCGACGGTCGGGGCCGGGGCGATTCCCGAGGCGCTGCTTTCGCCGGTGATCACGAATCTGCGCGGGCAATACGCAGAGGCGGCGCGGCGGGAGGCGGAGACGACCGCGACCTTCGGGCCGAAGCACCCCGCCGTCGGCACGTCCAAGGCGCAGATGACGGACATCCGGGCCCAGATCGAGCGCGAGATCGGGCGGGTGACGGCCGGCGTGCGTAACGAGTTCGAGGTGGCGCAGAGCCGCGAGCGCTCGCTCGATCGGAGCCTTACGGAGCTGAAGAGGCAATCCGCGACGACGGGCCAGGCCGCCGTCAGACTGCACGAGCTGGAGCGAGAGGCGCAGGCGAGCCGCACCCTGCTCGAGCAGTCGCTGCTCCGCTTCCGGGAAACGTCGGAGCAAGAGGGCTTGCAGCGGCCGGATGCCCGCGTGCTGTCGCCGGCCTCGCCGCCGCTCAAGCCCTCCGAGCCGAAGACGATGCTGGTCCTGCTCGTTGGCGCCGTGGCTTCGCTGATCGCCGGCCTCGGCGCGGCCCTGCTCGCCGAGAGCCTGTCGCGCGGCTATCGCACGATCCGGGAGGTCGAGGCGTCGCTGTCGATCCCCGTTCTCGGGCACCTGCCCCTGATCGGCTCCTGGACGACCGCTCGGCGCAACCTGCGCGGTCGGCCGGCTCCCGTCGCGGCGGATGGCCGCCCCGCCCGCGGCGACCGCGTCCCGACAGGCAGCACGCGCAACATCGCCCGCTACGGGGTCGACCAGCCGCTCACGCCTTTCGGCGAGGCGCTGCGGACGGTCCGGAGCCGGCTCGCGAGCGAGGCCGGGGGTCGGCCGCAGGTCTTGGCCGTGCTCTCGGCGGTGCCGAACGAGGGCAAGTCGACGGTCGCGGTGAACCTCGCGCATTCCTTCGCGAAGAGCGGCCTCTCGACCCTGCTGGTCGATGTCGACGTGCGCAAGCCCCGGCCGGAAGGCGCTTCGAGCGCGCCGGGATTGATGCAGATGCTGGACGGCTCGGACGGGGCCGACCGACAGGTCTTCGTCGATCCGGTGAGCGGCCTCCACGTGCTGCCGCTCGGCCGGGTGGACGATGTCGCGGCCGCCTCCGAGCTCCTGACCGGCCCGGCCATGAAGGCGCTGCTCGAGCGTCTCCGGGAGCGGTTTCAGGTGGTGGTGCTGGACAGCCCGCCGCTTCTGCCGTTCGTGGATGGCCGCAACCTGATGGAGCATGCCGATACCGGCCTGTTCGTGGTCGAGTGGAACCGGACGGATTCCGAGGCCGCGAGCGCCGCTCTCGACACGATCGGCCCGAGCATCCGCAAGGTCGCGGGCGTCCTCCTGAACAAGGTCGATCTCAGGACGCAGCGCTACGACGATTACGGCTACGATTACGGTCAGGCCTACCGGGCTGCCGGCTGACCGCTCGTCACCGCCCCGGGCTCGATCAGGCTGTCGAGCACGGCCCGATCTGGAATGTCCCGCCCACCGCTCCGCAGCATGAAGCCGAAACCGTCGGCATAATCCCAATGCACCCAGCCGATGCAATGCCGCTCGGCCGAGTCCCGCACCGCCTTGAGCCAGCGGGCCCGATCGGCCGGCGGGGCGTGCCAGGATAGGACGCCAAATTCGTTCACGATGACGGTCGCGCCGTGCCGCACCGCCCAGGCCTCCGCCCGCGCGAAGGTGCGGTCGATCTCGGCCGCGTCCCAACGGTTCGCGAGCTGTTCTGTGAGAGCGGCGGCGGCGGCGCCCTTGCCCTCGCGGAGAAGGCGGGCGTGCAACGCTGTGACGGCCGGGTGGTCGCGCGAGGACGGGAACGGCACGCCGCGGAAATGGGTGAGCGGCTCTTCCGGCCCGGACCAGTCGAGCCCCTGATGGCTGAACGCCATCGGGTCGTAGAAATGGATCGCGTAGACGGTGTTCCGGTCCCCGATCGGCCGCAGGTTCTCGAGGGCTTCTACCCGCTGGTCCTGAGCTGGTCCGAGGATGATCGTGTGGGCGGGCGCCGCCTCACGCACCGTTCGGGCCATCCGGACCGCCCGCGCGTATTCGTCCGGGCTTGCGGGCTCGTTCAGGATCTCGAAGAAGATACGCTCCGGCGACCGGTCGGCGAAGCTTCGGGCCAGCCTGCGCCAGAGCCCGTCGAGCAGGGCGAAGGCACGGTCGGGGTCGCGCCGGCGAAGCTCGGCCAACCCTTCGCCCGGGTGCATGTCGAGCGACACCGCGAAGCCGAGCCCGAGAAGGGCGTCCACTGCACGAGACAGGTCGCGAGACTGTGCCGCGACGGCGTCGGCGGGCGTCAGTTCGATCAGGTAGTATTCCGCCTTCACGGGCAAGCGCACATGCGTGAAGCCGCGCGCCCGAAGCGCCCGAAGCGCGGCTAGATCCGGCGCGATTCCCGGCTTCCGGTCGAGCCAACCGGGCAGGTTGAAGCCGCGCCCGAGGCTCGCGAGGCGGGCGGCCGGAACGCCTGTCGGTCGCGCCGAGCAGGCTGGCTTCGCGGGAGCCCCGTCGGCCGGTGCGCGGGGGGCCGCGAAGGCCAGCACACCTGCGAGCAGCGCGAGCGTTCGACCGGTTCGAACCACGGTCACGCGCTCCTGGTCAGGAGCAGGAACAAGGCATGCGGGTTTGTGAAGGCGTATCGTCGGAAAAGGCGCCGCGGTTCGAGGTGGAGCCGGTACAGCCATTCGAGCCCGGCCTGCTGCATCCAGCGAGGCGCCCGGCTGCGGTCACCGGACAGGAAGTCGAACAGGCCGCCCGACGTCTTGACGAGGCCGACCCCGGAGAAACGTTCTCGGTTGCGGACCACGAAAGCCTGTTCCCGCGGCGTTCCCATGCTGACCCACAGGATGTCCGGGCGGGCCGCGTTGATGGCGTCGACGACCGAATCCTCCTCGTCCGGACGGAAATGCCCGTGGTGGCTCCCGGCGAATTTCAGGTCCGGATAGAGGCAGGCGACATTCGACCGGGCTTTGGCCAAGGAGGCGGCGGTCGCGCCGAGCATGTAGAAGCTCGCTCCCGCTGGGATCGCACGTGCGGCGACGTCGTGGAACAGGTCCGTCGTTGCGACGCGCTCGGGCAAAGCCTGCCGGCACAGGAGCCTGGACAGCGCCACCATGGGCATGCCGTCGGCGTGGATGTGGTCCGCGGACGCGAAGAGGTCGCGCACGACCGGGTCGCGCGCGCAGAGCGACAGCACCTCGCCGTTGGCGGAGGTGCTGTAGACAGGCTTCCCGCCGGCGCCCCGGCGCGCGAGCGCGGCCGCAACCATGGAGTCGGCCAAGGCGGCCCGGTCGGTGACGGCGATGGGGAGGCCCCCGAGCTGGACGGTCGGGAAGGTGGTCTGGGTCATGGGCGGCGCGCGACGTCGGAGTGCCGAGGCGCTCTCCTACGACGCCGCGAGGCGACGTTGGAGGGTTTGCTTGAACGTGGCTAACGGCGGGTCCTGGGCTGGACAACGAAATGGTCGCGCTTCATCGTCGGCTGTTGCATCCGGAACGGGTGCGGGAGGGAACGAGGCCATGATGAGATCCTCCATGATCGCGGTCGCAATTTCGACGGTCATGGCCGGTTCGGCGGCGGCGCAAGGTGCACCGTTCCGGATCGGGGTCATCGACGACCTCTCGGGGATGTATTCCGGCAATGGCGGCCCGAACACCGTCCTTGCGACCACGATGGCGGTCGAGGATTTCGGCGGGAAGGTGCTCGGCCGAGCGATCGAGGTCATCTCGGCCGACCATCAGAACAAGCCGGATATCGGCTCGGCGCTGGCGCGCCAGTTCGTCGATCAGCGCGGCGTTTCGGCGATCGTCAATGGCGGCGCGAGCTCCGTCGGCCTCGCGATCCAGTCCTACACGCGGGACCGCAAGATCACGACGCTGATCAGCGGCGGCTACGCGGCCAATTTCTCGGGCGAGGGCTGCTCCCCCTATGGCACGCAGTGGGCGCCGTCCACCGGCGAGCTCGCCAACGCGGTCGCGGCCTCCATCGTTCAGTCGGGCGGCAAGAAGTGGTACTTCATCACGGCCGATTACGTGTTCGGCCACGGCCTCGCGGCGGACGCCTCGAAGGCCGTCCAGGCCGCGGGCGGCAGCGTCGTCGGGGAGACGCGGCATCCGCTCGGCACGGCCGACATGTCGTCGCCGCTGCTGCGCGCCCAATCGAGCGGGGCCGACGTGATCGGGCTCGCCAATGCGGGACCCGACCTCGTCAACGCCATCAAGCAGGCGCGCGAGTTCGGCGTCACCTCGAAGGTCGTCGCGATGCTGGTCTTCACGAACAACGTCGTGTCGCTCGGCCTCGACGCCACCCAGGGCATCCGGATGGCGGTCAACTTCTACTGGGACATGAACGACGAGACGCGGGCCTGGACCCAGCGCTTCATGGCCCGCAACGGCAACGTCGTGCCGACGATGGGCCACGCGCTGGCCTACATCTCCACGAGCCATTACCTCCGGGCAGTCCAGGCGGCCGGCTCCGACGATCCCGCCATCGTGGCTCGGACGATGCGGTCCCTGCCGATCGCCGGGAACATGCTCAAGAACCCGCGCATCCAGGCGAACGGCCGCGTCGTAATGGACATGCTCCTGGTCGAGGTGAAGACCCCGAAGGAGTCGAAGAGCCCGGCCGACCTGTACCGGATCATCGACACCATCCCGGGCGAGAAGCTGTTCACGCCCGCCGAGAAGAGCGGCTGCTCGATGAAGGAAGGCTGACGCTTCTCCCGGAGCGGCCTACACCACGTCCTCGCGGGCGACGTGGCGGCAATCCATCTCGTATTCGAGCCCGCGCACCGGGGGGCGGCAGTAATGCCAGGTGAGCCCGCCAGGCGCCGCGCCACGTCGCACGATCTCGCTTGCCAGAAACGGGTGGAGGTCGTGCAAGGTGTAGACCTGCGTGGCGCTCGCATCGCCCCAGCCGAAGCCGAGGAGGCCCATCCGGCGCTCCATCTCGCCCAGCACATAGGCGGCCTTCTCGGCGATGGCGTCGGGCGAGGTCTCGCCGAACCGGATCGTCGCGTCCTCGTAGCGGCGTCCGCCTTCCCTGGCTTCGCCGCTCCCCGCGATGACGAAGGACGGCTTCGCGTCCCGGTCCTCGACCGTGAACGAGAAGGCGTGGAAGGCGGGCTCCGGCGGGGGATCGAGCTCCGGGCAGACGTTGCTGCGGGCCACCGGGTTCAACTCGCCGTCGAACAGTCCCCAGCGTTTCAGGGGCTCGACATAGGCCTCGTTGAACGCCCGGAACCCGGCATCGGTGAAGGGGGCGGGCGAGCGCAGCTCGCAGGCGCAGAAGGCGGTGAGCGGCCGGCCAGCCGCCCCCATCGCGGCCTCGATCCGATCGAAGCCCTCGGCGAGCGGAACGGGCCGGCGGAAGCGGACGCGCCGGATCACGAAGCCGGGCAGGGCCGCGACGCCCCCAGAATACTGGAACACCGCCGGGAGGGTCCGATAGCCGCCCTCCACGAAATCGAATGCGCTCATCTCTGTCCTCCTCAAAGACCCACGTCGCGGCGATCCTGGCGGGGAAAGCGGTCCGGCTCGATCCTGTTCGGTGGGCGTCCGAGCGGACGCATTCGCCTGGAAGACGTGGCACGAGTGCGGCGGCCGGGCATTGACAAGCCTTCCTCCCGCTCAGCAAACTCGACCCAACAACGAAGAGGCGGCCGATACGGCGCCTTCGGGAGGGTCCTCATGAAAGTCGTGATGGCGCGTTGCGCGCTCGCCGTGTCCATGGTCTTGGCGGCCTCGGCCGCGATGGCCGACATCAAGGTCGGCGTGGTCTACGACCTCACCGGCGCATTCGCGGGAGGCGGATCGAAGCCGGGCCAGATCGGCAACAAGATCGCGATCGACATGATCAACGAGCGCGGCGGCATCGAGGGGCACAAGATCGTGCCGTTCTATGCGGACGCGCAGTCGAAGACGGACGTCGCCATCAACGAGGCCGAGCGGCTGCTAAACGACACCAAGGTCGACCTCCTGATGGGCTTCTTCTCGAGCGCGCAATGCGTGCCGATCTCGGCCAAGGTCGATGCGGCCAAGAAGTTCATGTGGATCAATATCTGCGTCGCGACGGCCGTGATGAAGGACAAGAACCTTCAATACGTCTTCCGCCCGCAGGTCCATTCCGATCAATACGGCGAGGCCTCCTGCAACTTCATCGCCGAGAACGCGAAGGCGAAGTTCGGTAAAGATGCGAAGGACATCAAGATCGCGGTGATCCACGAGGACGGTCCCTACGGGGCCGGCATCGCGGCCCTGAACGAGCAGCGCTGCAAGGCGCTCGGGATGCCTGTGGTGCACAAGGAGGGTTATGCAGCCACCTCCGGCGATCTGTCGGCGCTGGTCACCAAACTCCGGCGCGCGCAACCGGACGTGATCCTCCACACGGCCTACAACCCGGACATCACCCTGTTCCTGCGCCAAGCGAAGGAGGCCGGGCTGAAATGGAGCGCGCTGATCGGGCACGGGGCCGGCTACGCCCAGATCGACAAGCTCTACGAGACCTTCAAGGGCGACGTGGACTACGTCTACAACGTCGATCCGGTCGCGGCGCAGCTTCTCGACGGGAAAAGCCTGAAGCCCGGGATCGGCGATCTCACCGCCGAGATGGTGCGCCGCTACAAGGCCGAGACCGGCGCGGCCGAGGTCCCGACCCACGTCTCGAGCGGCTTCAACCAGGCCTGGGTGTTCTTCAACGACGTCCTCCCGCGCGCGATCAAGAAGCATGGCGGCTTCGATCCCGAAGCCCTCCGCAAGGCGGCGCTCGAGACCGACATCCCGGTCGGCGGCACGATCCAGGGCTACGGCGTGAAGTTCTACGGACCCGGCACGCCGCTCTCCGGCCAAAGCGAACGCTCGGAGCCCGCGATCATGCAATACGTCAAGGGCGAGACGAAGGTGGTGTCTCCGGCCGCCATCCGGACCGCCGACCCCGTCCTGCCGCTGCCGAAGGGTCACGCCTTCGCCCGCTAGGGGTTAGCTAGTCCAAAGGGGCATCGGCCCGTGCCGACGATGCTCTCGGTCACGGGGCTGACGAAGCGCTTCGGCGGCTTCACGGCCGTGAAGGACGTCAGCTTCGCGGTCGAGGAGGGCGAGATCCTCGGCCTCATCGGCCCGAACGGGTCCGGCAAGTCGACGACCTTCAACTGCGTCGCGGGACTGTACGGGCCGACAGCCGGCTCGATCCGGCTCGAGGGCCAGGAGATCGGCGGCGAGCGCGCCGATCGGGTCTGCCATCGCGGCATCGGCCGCACCTTCCAGATCCCGCGCCCGTTCCGGAACCTGACGCTACTCGAGAACGTGGCGCTCTCCGCCTATTTCGGCCAGGACGGCAAGGTGGGCCGCTCCGAATGCTGGCGGCTCGCCGCCGAGGCTCTCGACCTCGTCGGGCTGCCGTCCGATGCCGGGGCGACCACCGACGGTCTCGGGGCCGCGGCCTTGAAGAAGCTCGAACTCGCCCGCGCGCTCGGGACGCAGCCGCGGGTCCTCCTCGCCGACGAAAGCCTGAACGGCCTCGACCATGCCGAGATGGAGGGGGCGGCCGACATGCTGCGCCGGATCCGGGCCGAGACGGGGCTCACGATCGTGTGGGTCGAGCACATCATGGGCGTGCTGATGCGGGTGGTCGACCGCGTCGTCGTGCTCGACCACGGCGAGGTGATCTTCTCCGGCCGGCCGGCGGAGGCTCAGGCCGACCCGAAGGTGGTTGAGGTCTATCTGGGGGCCGAGGACGCGTAGTTCAGCGACGGGCTACGACCGGGCGGAAGGCCGGGCGAGGCTGGCTTGCCGCCAGCTCCGCGATCACGCGGAATAACGGTTGCCTGAAAGACGTTTGCTCCGCACAAACAACAGTACTGGAGGACTTCCGATGCGTCACTTGCTTGCCCTCGCAGCCGCGACTCTCGTCGCCGGCTTGGCTGCTCCAGCTTCGGCCCAGCAGCCCAGCCCGGCTCCCACGCCAGCGCCGCCGCCGGCGGCGCCGGCCGCGGCTCCGTCGCCCGCACAGCCGCCCTTCGCGACCACCAAGGTCGAAGGCACCGACAACGTCTACATCTTCCGCAACGGCGGCCACCAATCGATGTTCGTCGTCACGTCCGACGGGGTGATCGCCACCGATCCGATCGCCTACGGCCGGCCGACGGGAGGCCAAACTTATGTCGACGAGATCAGGAAAGTGACGCAGGCGCCCATCCGCTACCTCGTCTACAGCCACCACCATTTCGATCACATCGCGGGCGGCAAGGCATTCAAGGATGCGGGAGCCACGGTGATCGCGCATCGGCGGGCGAAGGAGCGCCTGACGGCCCTCAACGATCCGCACACCGTGCTGCCCGACGAGACCGTGGACGACAAGCGGACGCTCACCCTCGGGGGCACCACGCTGGAGCTCAGCTACCACGGTCTCAACCACTCGGATTCGACGCTGGTGATGCGGCTGCCGCGGGAGAAGATCGTCTTCATCGTCGACACGATCCCGGTTGGGCAGGTGCCCGGCCGCGGCATGATCGACATGCATCCCGTCGAGACGGAGGACTTCGTCAAGCAGGTGGTCGCGATGGACTGGGACCGCCTGATTCCGGGCCACCCCGGCCCGAACGGTCGCCTCGGCACCAAGCAGGACGCCCAGAACCTGCTGGTGTTGATGCAGGATGCCTCGGCGGAGATGAAGAAGCTCGCGCAGGACGGCAAGTGCTGGGACGTGGCCGAGAAGGAGTTCAAGCTGGAGAAATACGCGGCTTGGCCGGGCTACCAGGCGGGCCTTCCGTTCATCGCGCGGCGTTATTGCGGCCTCTGGGGGCGGGGGACCTAGATTGCTGCGCGGCTCGTTCCTGTCACGCACCGAGACGCTGAGACGATCCGGATGAGCACCTGACCCGCGATGCTCGAGCTTTCCGGCATCAATGCGGGCTATGCGGGCGCTCAGACGCTGTTCGACGTCTCGCTCCGGGTGGACCCGGGCGAGGCCGTGGCCGTGATCGGCGCCAACGGGGCCGGCAAGACGACGCTGCTTCGCGTGATCTCCGGCCTGCTCCCGGCCAGCGCCGGCGCCATGACGATGAACGGCGTCGCGCTCCGGGACCTGGCCCCGCACCGGATCATCGAGACCGGAATCGCGCATGTGCCTGAGAGCCGGCGCCTGTTCCCCGGGCTTTCCGTCGAGGCGAACCTCAAGATGGGCGCGTTCACGGCGGCGGCCCGGGCGCGCTACAGGGAACGGCTCGACTACGTGTACGGCCTGTTCCCCCGCTTGAAGGAGCGCCGGGCGCAGCTCGCCGGCACCATGTCGGGCGGCGAGCAGCAGATGTGCGCGATCGGGCGCGCGCTCATGAGCTCGCCGAAGCTGGTCCTCCTCGACGAGCCCTCGATGGGCCTCGCTCCCGTCGTCGTGCAGCAGGTCTTCGAACTCGTGCGGCGCATCCGGTCGGAGGGCTACACGGTGCTGATCGTCGAGCAGAACGTCAGGCAGGTGCTGAAGGTCGCGGACCGCGGCTACCTGATCGAGGTCGGCCGCATCAGGTCCGGCGGGACGGCGGCCGAGCTCCTGTCCTCGGACGCGATCCGCTCCGCCTATATGGGCATCTAACCGACGATGGATTGCCAGCTCGACATCTTCTTCCTCGAAGCGGTCCTAAACGGGGTGCTGCTGGCCGGCCTCCTGGCGCTCCTGGCGCTCGGGCTGAACCTCGTCTTCGGCGTCATCGACGTCGTGTGGATCTGCTACGCCGAGCTCGTGATGATCGGCATGTACGCGATCTTCTACGCCTATACGGGCGGGGTGCCGTTCCCCCTCGCGGCGCTGCTCGGCATCGTGGGGGTCGCGGCGGCGGGGGCGCTGCTGCATTACGTCGTGATCCGGCCGGTGCTCGACCAGCCGCCGATCAACCAGCTCCTGGTCACGGGCGGGATGCTGTTCTTCCTCCAGGCGGTCGCCACCATGGCGTTCGGGGTGGAGTTCCGGAACCTCGGCATCCGGCTCGGCTCGACCGGTTTCGCGGACATGTCCTTCGCCTGGTCGCGCATCCTCGCCTTCATCGTGGCGCTGGCCGGCCTGCTGGCGCTCTGGCTGTTCCTGTCCCGCACCTTCATGGGTACTGCCATCCGGGCCATCGCCCAGGACCGGCAGATCATGCCGCTGATGGGGGTCGACGCCCGCAAGATCTATCTCGTCACCTCCGCCATCGGGGGCGGGCTCGCGGGACTCGGGGCCGTGCTGATGGTCCTGCAATACGACATCTACCCGCAGATCGGGCTGCAGTTCGGGCCGCTGATCTTCATGATCTGCGTGCTGGGAGGCCTCGGCAGCATGGTCGGCGGCTTCGTGGCGGCCTTCCTGATCAGCCAGTTCATCGCCATCGGGGGCTCCTGCATGGCGACCGAGTGGGGCTACGCGGTCGCATTCCTGTTCTTCATGGTGGCGGTGTTCATCAGGCCGCAGGGCCTGTTCGGGACCAGGGCATGAGCGCCGTCCCGCTCCGCCCCGCCCGGGGCATGCCGCCCCTTGCCTGGTCGCTCGCGGGCTTCGGGGCGCTGCTCCTCGTGCCGCTACTGATACGCCTCGTTTTCCCAGGATCGGAGCGCTACTACCTCCATCTCCTCATCCAGATCCTGATCTGGTCCTTCATCTATACCGGCTGGTCCTTGATGGGCCGGTTCGGCCTGACATCGCTCGGCCACGGCGCGTTTACCGGCATCGGGGCTTACACGACGGTGCTCCTCTGGAACGTCGCCGGGCTGTCGCCCTGGCTCGGCATCCCGCTCGGGGTCCTGCTGGCGACGACTGTCGCCGTCCTCGTGGCCTATCCATGTTTCAGCCTGCGCATCACCGGCCACTATTTCGCCCTGATGACGCTGGCGCTGACCGAGTTTGTGCGGCTCTGCATCGTGGGCTGGCGGGACTACACCGGGGGCTCGCTCGGCACCCAGCCGAAACGGGCGGGCGACGGGGTCTCGCTCGTCGCGGTGCAGTTCGAGCCGGACCGCATCCTGTCCTATTACATCGCGCTCGCGCTATGGGCCTTCGGGCTCTGGGTGTGGCTGCGGGTCGACCGCTCCATGGACCGCTATGCGCTCGACGCCGCCAGCCAGGACGAGGGCGCGGCCGCTTCGGTGGGCGTCAATGTCACGCGCGAGCGGCTGAAGATCACGGGGCTCTCGGCCGCCATGTGCGCGCTCGGGGGCGCCGTCTACGGCCAGTACCAGATGTATATCGGGCCGGACACGATCGCGAGCCTCGGGGTGTCGCTGAACATCGTGTTCGGGGCCATCGCGGGCGGGCTCGGCGTGCTCCTCGGCCCGACGGTCGGGGCCGTGTTCACCCAGGTCCTGTCAGAGGTGCTGCGGGTCGCCATCCAGGGTTCGGACACGATGACGAAGGTGTTCGGCTCCGCCGCGCTCGCGCTCGACATGGCGGTTTACGGCCTCTTGCTCGTGCTGTTCATCATCTACATGCCGAAGGGCATCCTGGGGACAATCCTGGAGGCGAGGCGACGGAGGCGCTGAGCGCTGATAGCCCTCGAGAAGCCCGCCATCGCGTCCATGGCTTTTCCAGCGTCGCCACGATCCAGGGTGCCTCACCCGATCAACGCGTCATATCCGGCATGCGAGCCGATCCAGAACCAGACCAGGTCGCCGTCCGCCTCGACCGCGAGGGCGCAAGCGCAATCCGACCCGCCCGACCAGAAGCGGCCGACCTTCTTGAAGCGCAGAGATGGATGCTGGGGATCGCGCTTGAGAAGCTTGTAGTTGCGGTCCGCCTGCTCTCGCACCTGCTCGGGCAGGTCCTGGTACGCGGCCCAGAAGCGACGGCTCGCGAGGTGTCTCACACCTCCCGCGCGTCGCCCCGGCGAAGGTCGGCCAACGCTTCCTCGGCAAGCGAATCAAGCCGACCCTCGCGCGCATCTTCCGCGATGTGCGCATCGAAGTTATTGGCCGAGAACTCCTCGAACCAGGTCCGGAAGGCAGCCAGGTCGCGCGGCGGAAGACGGGCCACGGCTTGCTCGATCTTGGCGACGGATGTCATCCCGGAGTTGTACCACAAAACTCCTGATCAGGAGGAGGTGCCAGCAACCCGCGATCGCGCTCACCCCTGCGACGAATACCCCCCGTCAACCGGGATCGCCGTTCCGGTGACGAAGTCCGAGCCCGGGCCGGCGAGGAAGACCGCGATGCCGGCGAGGTCGGCGGGCTCGCCCCAGCGGCCGGCCGGGGTGCGGGCGAGGACGCGCTCGTGCAGGCCTTCGACGTCGCGCCGCGCGCCGCGCGTCAGCTCCGTGTCGATCCAGCCCGGCAGGACCGCGTTCACCTGGATGTTGTCGACCGCCCAGGCGGTCGCGAGCGCCTTCGTCATCTGCACGACCGCGCCCTTCGAGGCCGCGTAGGCGGTGGTGAACGAGGCGCCGAAGATCGACATCATCGAGCCGATATTGATGACTTTGCCGCCGCCCCCGGCCTTCATCACGGGGTAGGCGGCCTGGGCGGCGAAGAAGGAGCCGGACAGGTTCACGTCGAGCACCCGGCGCCACTCGTCGGGCGTGAAGTCCTGCGGCTGCTTGCGGATGTTGATCCCGGCATTGTTGACCAGGATGTCGAGGCGCCCGAAGCGGCGCGCCGCCTCCTCGACCATCGCCCGGCAGGAGGCCGCGTCCGCTATGTCGACCGCGATGAAGGCGCCCTCGGGCCCGAGCCCGGCCAGCGCCGCCTCGGCCTTGGCGGCGTCCCGGCCGGCGATGATCACCCGCGCGCCCGCCTCGGCGAGTCCCGTCGCCATGCCGAGCCCGATGCCGCCATTGCCGCCGGTCACCAGCGCCACCCGGCCCGTGAGATCGAAGAGCTTCATCTGCAATCCTCCAGGATCATGTCCGATCCCTTCTCGCCGATCATCACGATCGCGGCGTTGGTGTTTCCGGAGACGACGTTCGGCATCGTCGAGCCGTCGACCACCCGCAAGCCCTCGACGCCATGCACGCGCAGCCGCTCGTCGACGACCGCCATCGCGTCGGGACCCATCCGGCAGGTGCAGGTGGGGTGGTAGATCGTGGTCCCGGTCGCCCGGGCATAGGCCAGGATCTCGTCGTCCGATCGCACGGAATCGCCCGGAGCGTGCTCGCCGGCGACGAACGGCTCCATCGCGGGCATGCGGGTGATCGCGCGCAGGCGCTTGAAGGCCGCGACGTTCGTGTCCCGGTCGAGCGCGGCCGAGAGGTAGCGCGGGTCGATCGAGGGCGGCACGGCCGGGTCCGGGCTCGCGATGCGGAGCGTGCCGCGGCTCTCGGGCCTGAGCTGGCAGACGGAGGCCGTGAAGCCCGAGAACGGGTGCAGCCGCTCGCCCATGCGGTCGGTCGAGAGCGTCAGGAAATGGACCTGGATGTCGGGCGTCGCGAGCCGGTCCTCGGTGCGGAAGAACGCGGCCGCGTAGCCGGCGCTGATGGTGAGCGGCCCCTTGCGGTGGAGCGCGTAGCGGAGCGCGACCTTGGCCTTGCCGAGGAGGGTGCCGAGCTCGTCGTTCATCGTGATCGGCGCGGTGCAGCGGAGCACGAGCCGCACCTGGAAATGGTCCTGCAGGTTCTCGCCGACGCCAGGCAGGTCGGCCACGACCGGGATGGCGTGCGCGGCCGAGAGCGCGGCCGGCCCGATGCCCGAGAGCTGCAGAAGCTGCGGCGAGTTGATGGCGCCTCCAGCCAGGATCACCTCCCGTCGGGCCTTCGCGACGCGGGTCTCGCCGCCCTGCCGGTATTCGATTCCAACCGCGCGGCGGCCCTCGAACACGATCCGGGTCGCGAGCGCGTCCGTGACGATCCTGAGGTTCGCGCGCCTCCGCGCCGGCTTGAGATAACCGACCGCCGTGCTCCAGCGCCGGCCGCGGCGGGAGGTGGTCTGGAAATAGCCGGCGCCTTCCTGGGTCGCGCCGTTGAAATCCTCGTTCGCCGGGATGCCGGCCTGCCCGGCCGCCGCGATGAAGGCGTCGCAGAGCGGGTGCGGCTCGGTCGCGTCCGCGACCGCGAGCGGCCCGCCCGTTCCGTGGAAGGCGTCCGCGCCGCGGGCCTGATCCTCCGAGCGCCGGAAAAAGGGCAGCACGTCGGAGAAGCTCCAGCCGGCATTGCCGAGCTGGCGCCAACCGTCGAAATCCTCCGCCTGGCCGCGGATGTAGACGAGGCCGTTGATGGAGGAGGAGCCTCCGAGCACCTTCCCGCGCGGCTGGTAGACGATGCGGCCGTTCAGCTCCGGCTGCGGCTCGCTTCGGTAGAGCCAGTTCGTCCGGGCGTCGCTGAACAGCCTGCCATAGCCGAGCGGGACGTGGATCCAGGGGTTCGTATCGGCGGGTCCCGCCTCGAGGAGCAGGACCCGATGCCGGCCGTTCTCGGTCAACCGGTTGGCCAGGACGCAGCCGGCCGAGCCCGCCCCGACCACGACGTAATCCGCCCCGTCCGGATCGGAGCCGGATGCTGCACTGGCGGCCACGCGCGCCTCCCGACGAGCCTTGTCGCTCTCCCGGCGAGTTAAACCGGTCGTGCGTGGGGCGACAACCGGGCTTGTTCTCGGCGGGGCCGCAACTCTACAACGGCCCGCTCGGAGGTGACGGCATGCTGATGCGCTCTCTCCTGTTCGCGCCCGCGAACAGGCGCGATCTCCTGGCCAAGTTCCCGACGGTCGGGGCCGATTGCTGCGCGGCCGATCTCGAGGACGGGACGCCCCCCGACCAGCGCGAGGAGGCCCGGGCCGGGCTCGCGGCGAGCCTCGCGGTCGCCCGCGGCGGCCGGACGGATGCCCGGATGTACGTTCGCGTGAACTCGGTCGGGACGGCGGATCACCCTCTGGACGTGGCGGCGGCCCGCTCAGCCGGGGCTGACGGGATCGTGCTCCCGAAGGCGGAGAGCGCGGCCGATATCGAGGCGCTCGGGACCTCGCTGCCGATCGTGGCCGGCATCGAATCCGTGAAGGGCGTCGTCCACGCGCTGGCGATCGCGACCGCGCCCGGCGTGGTGGCCGTATATTTCGGGGCGGAAGATTTCGCGGCCGATATCGGCGGCCGCCGGACCCCCGAGGGCCTCGAGGTGCTGCATGCCCGCTCCCGTGTCGTCCTCTCCGCCAAGGCCGCCGGCGTGAAGGCGCTCGACCAGGTCGTGATCAGCATCCGGGACGACGATCAGTTCCGCCGCGACGCAACTCTCGGCCGCAACCTCGGCTACGACGGCAAGATGTGCCTGCTGCCCCGGCAGGTGGCGCTGACGCACGAGGTGTTCGGGCCGTCACCCGCCGAGGTCGACCATGCCCGCCGCCTCGTCGCCGCCTACGAGAGCGCAGCAGCCCGAGGGGCGGGAACGATCGACTTCGAGGGCCGGATGGTCGATCCCCCAATCCTCAAGGCTGCCCAGGCGATCCTCGCGGCGGCGGGATAGCGCTGACACGGGCCGGCCGCTCGGATGCGGGCTGCCTCCCGTCCGCCGGTACGCCTCGATTTCGCTCTGCTCACATGCGATTGAACCTCGACTCACTCGACCAGATTCGACCAATGCGTCTTTTCCCGCGCCTCCTCGCAGCCGCCGCCCTCGTCGCCGCGACCTCGGCCGGCGCGGCAAACCTGAAGGTGGATTACGCGATCTCGCTGGCCGGCCTGTCGCTCGGAAACGCCGATCTCGACGGCACCTTCGACGACAGCCGCTACGACATGAAGCTGTCGGGCAGGCTGACCGGCTTCGCGGGCGCGCTCGCGGGCGGCAGCAAGGGCGGAGCGACCGCCCGCGGAACCGTGTCCGGCACGCGCCTTGTCTCGGGCGGGTTCTCGGCCCGCGGCGAGTCGGGATCGAGCGCCCGCACCGTCCAAATGGGCGTCCAGAGCGGCAACGTGACCGCGATCGAGATCGAGCCGCCCTTCGAGCTGCGGCCCGACCGCGTTCCCCTCACGGAGGCGAGCAAGCGGGGCATCATCGATCCCTTAAGCGCCGTCGTGGCGGTGGTGGCCAACCAGGCCAAGCCCGACGAGGCCGCGAATTGCAACCGCACGCTGCCGGTCTTCGATGGCACGCAGCGCTTCAACGTCGTCATGAGCTATGCCGGGACGCGGGTGGTGCGTAAGCCCGGCTATTCGGGCACCGTCCTCGTCTGCTCGATCCGCTACGTCCCGATCGCCGGCCATCGGCCCGACCGGGCGGCCGTGAAATTCATGGCCGAGAACCGGGAGATCTCGGTTTGGCTTGCGCCCGTGGCCGGCACCCGCATGCTAGTCCCGATCCGGATCTCGCTCGACACGATGCTCGGTACGAGCGTCATCGAGGCGCAGAAATGGAGCGTGCAGTAGCCCGAAGTCTCTTCACAGCGGGGAGAGGGCGAGTCGGCGCGGAAGCGCCGGCCGGGTGAGGGGTCGCCGCCTGCGGGAGTTCTCGGCGCTCTCCCCTTTTCCAAGCGTGAGTGCCCACGCAAGCGTGAGTGCACCGCCCGGCGTTGAAGTGCGCGCCAGCCCTCCGTTCCGGCCATTCCCTGGCGCACCAGCTCCGCGGCCTCTTCCGGGCCGCAACAGCCGAGCGGCTTGAATTCCTTGCCGCTCAAGCGGTTGTAATGCTCGAAGAAGGCCGTGATCTCGTCCATCATGTCCGGCCGGAGGTCGTCCAGCGAGCGCAGGTGGTGATGCGTCCGCGCGTGGGTTGCGACCCCGATCAGCCGGTCGTTGCGCTCCACTCGGCCGTCCCTCTCCCGCTGCTCCGCCCGGATCGCCCCGATCAGTCGGGCCGACACGAGGCAGCCCGGAAAGGCCGGCGTGTCCAGCAGAACAAGGACGTCGAGCGGGTCGCCGTCCTCGCCTTTCGTGGAGGGGATGAAGCCGAAATCGTAGGGGAAGGATGAGCCTTCCGGGAGCACCCCCTTCAGCTCGAAGGTGGCGGCCTCGTCATCATAGGCGTATTTGTTCCGGCTGCCCTTCGGGGTCTCGATGACGACCACGAGCTCGTCACCCTTGAAGGTGGGGAGCCGGGACAGCGGTTTCGGCGGAGCGGGCATGGGCTGGCATCGCATGCCCGAGCGCCCGGACGCAAACGGGCATGCGGGTCCCACCGGCCTGGGCGCAGCAGTCCAACGTAGCGGGCTCGTCCAAAGACCATCAACGCGGAACAGCCTGCGGGACGGGCCAACTCCTAGGAGAACCGCGCCTCCGGATCCGGAATTTGCCCGGGGCGGGCCAGGAAGTCGAAGTCGCATCCCTCATCCGCCTGCAGCACATGCTCGCTGTAGAGCGCGCCGTAGCCGCGCGGATAATGGGCCGGCGGAGCCGCCCAGTGGCGGCGTCGCTCCTCCAGCTCGGGCTCGGGAACGAGGAGGTCGAGACGACGCCCCGGCGTGTCCAGGCGGATCATGTCGCCGTCCCGCACGAGAGCGAGCGTGCCGCCGATGCGGCTCTCGGGGCAGACATGGAGGATGCAGGTTCCGTAGCTCGTTCCGCTCATCCTGGCGTCGGAGATGCGGACCATGTCGCGGATGCCCGCCTCGAGCAGCGTCTTCGGGATCGGCAACATGCCCCATTCGGGCATCCCGGGCGCCCCGATCGGCCCGGCATCTTGCAGGACGAGGACGCTGTCCGGGGTCGCGCCCAGATCCGGGTCGTCGATCCGGGCCAGCATGTCCTTGAAGTTGCGGAACACGATCGCGGGCCCGGTATGGCTCAGGAGCCGGGGGTCGGCCGCGGCCCGCTTCAGGACCGCCCCGCGCTCGGCGAGATTGCCGCGCAGCACCACGAGACCGCCGGCCCCGTAGACGGGATTCGATCCGGGACGGATCACATCGTCGTTGTAGATCTCGGCCGCCGCGACCGGGCCGGCCAGCGTCTCGCCCGTGACCGTCATGCAGTCGAGATCGAGATGCGGCGCGATGCGCTGGAGCAATCCGAGGATCCCGCCCGCGTAGAAGAAATCCTCCATGAGATAGGCGCCGCTCGGTTGAAGGTTGCAGAGCACCGGAACCGCCTCGCTCGCATCCGCGAAGTCGTCGAGCTTGAGGTCGATCCCGAGCCGGCGCGCCATGGCGACGAGGTGGATCAGGGAATTGGTCGACCCGGACAGCGCCATGTCGGCCACGACGGCGTTGCGGAAGCTCGCTTCCGTCATGATGTCGCCCGGCCGCAGGTCTTCCCAGACCATCCCGACGATGCGCCGGCCGGCGTCGGACGCCATCTGCGCGTGGGTCGAGTCGACGGCCGGGATCGAGCTCGCGCCCGGCAGGCACATCCCGAGCACGTCGACGAGGGACGCCATCGTGGAGGCGGTGCCCATCGTGTTGCAGGTGCCGGCGGAGCGAGCCGTGCCTTCCCCGACCTTGCGCCACGACCTCTCGTCGATCAGCCCGGCCCGGTAATCGGCGAGCGCCCTCCAGGTGCTCGAACCCGATCCGACCGGGGCGCCCCGGTAATGACCGCGCAACTGGGCGCCTGCCGGCACGAACACGGCCGGGATGTTCATCGAGGCGGCGCCCATCAGCAGGGCCGGGACGGTCTTGTCGCAGCCGCCGAGCAGCACCGCCCCGTCGATGGGATGAGAGCGCAGGATCTCCTCCGTCTCCATGGCTAGGAGGTTGCGGTACATGAGCGTGCTCGGCCGGACATAGGTCTCGCCGACGCTGAGGGCCGGCATGACCACCGGGAACCCGCCGGCCTGCCAGACGCCGCGCTTCACCTCCTCGACCCGTTGCGGGAAGTGGGTGTGGCAGCTGTTGAGATCGGACCAGGTGCTGAGGATGCCGATGACGGGCTTTCCTTGGAAGTCCTGGCTCGTGAAGCCCATCTGCTTCGTCCGATAGGACTTGTGGTTCCCGGGCTGCCCTGTGGCGCCGAACCAGCCCTGGCTTCGCAAGTCGGACAGGGCGACGGTCTTCTTGGTCGACGGCAAAGGCTGTGTCCTCGATAGGGGAGCTGCGCCTGGAATCCTCGTCTCGCCCGGCGCCCTGGTCATCGTGCCAGATCGACTTCCTCGCGTCGACGTGTCGACCCCGAAGGACCGCGCGGCGGCGGCGGCCCGCCACCCCATCTAGCAGCTTGCAACGGATCGGCGGGAACCTATGATGAATCGGACTCGAAGGGCGGCCCTTGAGACGACCCCGGTTTTGAGCGAGGAACCTGCGTCTTCCTCAAGGTTGGGAATACTTTGGTACTGGAATTCGATATCAAGCGCTCAAGCAAAGAACAACGGTCAGTAATCATAACGACGACACCAGGGAGGTCACTGATGACTGGCAAATCCACTCGCCGCGAGGCGCTTGGCCTCGGGTTGTCGGCCGCGGCCTTCACGGCGACCGGGGGATCCGCGTGGGCCGACATCAAGGCCGCGGATGTCGCGTCTCCGGCGCTGAAGATCGAAAGCGGCGCGACGTTGAAACTGCTGCGGCCGGTTCGGTTCGTGAAACCGGACGAGGACCTGTTCCGCGCGAACGCGCAGCGCTTCACGGACAAGACTGGCGTTCAGGTCAAGGTCGACTTCGTCGGCTGGGAAGACATCAACCAGCAGACCGCCGTGAGCTCGAACAGCGGCGCCGGCCCGGACATCATCATCGGTTTCTCCGACGCACCGCATATTTACGCCGACAAGCTGGTCGAGATGACCGACGTCGCCGACTATCTCGGCAAGCGGTATGGCGGCTGGATGACGTTGGCCCAGAGATACGGCAAGCGGAGCAATAGCGAGACGTGGATTTCGCTGCCATTCGGCTCCACCGCCGGGCCGGTCATCTACCGCAAGTCCATGATCGAAGCCGCGGGATATAGCAGGGTCCCGGACGATCACCCCGGCTTTCTCGACCTCTGCCAGAAGCTGCACAAAGCCGGGAAGCCCGCAGGTTTCGCGCTTGGCAACGCCGTCGGCGACGCCAACACGTTCGTCGACTGGCTGCTCTGGTCGCACGCTGCCTCGCTGACGGACGAAGGGGGCAATGTCGTCATCAACAGCAAGGAGACGATCGCGGCCCTGAATTACCTGAAGCAGCTCTATCCGACGCTGATATCAGGCGTGACCTCCTGGAATGACGTCAGCAACAACCGCGCGTATTCGGCCGGCGAGATCTCGATGACGACCAATGGCGTCTCGCTCTATTTCTCGCTGAAGAACGACCCGGCGACGGCCCCGATCGCCGTCGACAGCGAGCACCAGTACGTTCCGCTCGGCCTTGCGAAGACGCCCCCGATGGCGGGCCTGACCCTGAACGCGATGGTGTTCAAGCACAGCCCCTATCCCAACGCCGCCAAGGCCTTTCTCCAGTTCATGCTGGAGCGCGAGCAGTACGACCCCTGGCTCACGGCCAATAGCGGCTACTGGGCCCACCCGCTCGCGGCTTACGGCGAGAGCGAGGTGTGGAAGGGCGATCCCAAGGTGGCGATCTTCAAGGACACGATGGCGAGCCGGTACTGGCCGGGCTACGCCGGGCCGATCACGGCCGCGACCGGCGCGGTCAGGGCCGACTTCGTCCTGGTCCAGATGTGCGCCTCGGTCGCGACGGGCGCCGCGACGCCGGAGGCCGCGGCTCAGGAAGCCGAGCGCCGGGCGAAGCGCTACTTCCGCCGGTGATCGCGAGCCGCGGGAGCCTCGCGTAGCGCGGCCTGCCCGAGGAGAGCCGATGGCTTCGCCGATCACGCTTCCCAGGGTGATGGAGCGCGCAGAGCCGCATTGGCTGGCGAGGCTGTTCGACTACAAGCCATTCCTCGTTGTCGTTTGCCTGACGCCGGCGCTCGGCCTGTTGCTGGTGTTCCTCACCTATCCGCTCGGCCTCGGCATCTGGCTGGCGTTCACCGACACGACGATCGGCCGGCGGGGCAGCTTCGTCGGCCTCGAGAACTTCCAGTATCTGCTGAGCGATCCGCTGTGGTGGGACGCGGTGTTCTACAGTGTTCTCTACACCGGCGTCGCGACGATCGGAAAATTCGCCCTCGGTTTCTGGCTCGCCTTGCTGCTGAACAATCACCTGCCGTTCAAGAGCATCCTGCGGGCGATCATCCTCTTGCCCTGGATCGTCCCGACGGTGCTCTCGGCGATCGCATTCTGGTGGATCTACGATCCGCAATTCTCGATCATCTCCTACTTGTTCGTGGACGTGCTCCATTGGCGCGACACCAAGATCGATTTCCTCGGCAACCCCTGGTCGGCGCGGTTCTCGCTAATCGCGGCCAATATCTGGCGTGGCATCCCGTTCGTGGCCATCTCGCTGCTGGCGGGGCTCCAGACGATCTCGCCGGCTCTCTACGAAGCCGCCATGCTCGACGGCGCGACGCCGTCGCAGCGTTTCCGGTACATAACTTTGCCGATGATGATGCCGATCCTTGCGATCGTGATGACGTTCTCGATCATCTTCACCTTCACCGACTTCCAGCTCGTCTACGCGATCACGCGCGGCGGCCCGATCAACTCGACCCACCTCCTCGCCACGTTGGCGTTCCAGCGCGGCATCGCGGGCGGCGAGCTCGGCGAGGGGGCGGCCATCGCGGTCTCGATGATCCCCTTCCTGGTCTTCGCGACGCTCTTCAGCTATTTCGGCCTCGGCCGCCGCAAATGGCAGCGGGGCTCCGGCAATGACTGATCCGGAACAGGCGACGCAGCCCGCGGGGGCCCGGGCGGCCCACTCGGCGACCGCCGATCCCGACATCATGTCCTGGGATTCCCAGCGCCGTCGCGTGCTGCTGATCTACCTGCCGCTGGCCTGCTTCGTCATCGTCCTCTTGTTTCCGTTCTACTGGATGACGTTGACGGCCTTGAAGCCCAACGCCGAGCTCCTCGACTACAAGAACCACAATCCTTTCTGGGTCTCGTCGCCGACACTCGCGCACATCAAGCACCTCCTGTTCGACACGGCGTATCCGCGCTGGCTCCTGACCACGATGACGGTGTCGATCTGCGCGACCACGCTGTCCCTGGTGTCGAGCGCGCTCGCGGCCTACGCGATCGAGCGCCTGCGCTTCAAAGGGAGCCCGTATGTCGGCCTCGGGATCTATCTGGCTTATCTGATCCCGCCCTCGATCCTGTTCATCCCGCTCGCGACCGTGGTCGTCCAGCTTGGGCTGTTCGACAGCCCGATCGCCCTGATCCTGGTCTATCCGACCTTCCTCGTGCCCTTCAGCACATGGCTTTTGATCGGCTACTTCAAGTCGATCCCCTACGAAATCGAGGAATGCGCCCTGATCGATGGCGCGACCCGCCTTCAGATCTTGAGGCGGATCACCTTGCCGCTCTCCATTCCGGGGCTGATCTCGGCCGGCATCTTCAGCTTCACTCTGTCCTGGAACGAGTTCATCTATGCGCTCGCCTTTATTCAGAGCAGTGCACAGAAGACGGTGCCGGTTGCAATCTTGACAGAGTTGGTTTCCGGGGACGTATATCAATGGGGCGCTCTAATGGCGGGCTCCCTTCTCGGGTCACTCCCCGTTGCGATTTTCTATTCACTGTTCGTCGACTACTATGTGTCGTCACTTACCGGCGCGGTCAAAGAGTGAGGCGCTGACACAACGACCGCATCGGGAGGGGATTGGATGGCTCGGGCCCACAGCCAGATCTGCATGGGGCTGTAGCGCTCCCAGAGCCCGTCAGGGTCCCGGAACGTCGGAAGACTGCTCTCGGCCGAGACGCCGGCGCCGGTGAGAACGAAGACGTCCATGCCGGCGCTATGCCGTCGTGGACAGCGCGCGACGACTCGGTATATCCCCGCAAGTAGCCGCGCATTGCCGTCGCCCGTCTTAGCGCTGGGTCAGCCTGCGGAACAGGCGCCGCTTGCGTCCGGTCCATTCGGCCAGGCGCTCCCGGGACGAGGCTTTGTTGATGAAGCTCGACCCGAACCCCTGCAGCACGAATAGGTTCGGGACGCCGTCGATCACCTCGTAGCTCCTGGAGCCGTCCAGCGAGACCAGGGCGCCCCGCATCTGTCGCAACGGCAGCCCCGTCGCCGGGCAAATCAAGGCATGAGCGTAACGCTCAAGGAACGGCCTGGTGCGATCCGGAGCCGCGGGCGGCGGGACGTATGGCCCCGGCTTAACGGCGACGGCCCGCGTAGCGTGGAAATGGTTCGCACCGCCCCCGTCCATGTGATCGTCGAACCCCTGGATGGCGGCGAGGAGCGCCATCATGGTCAGGTGCGCCATCTGCCCGCCCCTGCCCGTCCGGGTTCGTTCCGGCGACCGCGCCGTCAGTCCCTTCAGCAGTTGATGGGTCGTGTAGTAGACGCCCGATGTAGCCCAAGTGTCCGACAGCACCGGGGCGAAGCCCGCAGCCCCGCAGACTTCCTCGAAGAACTGGCCAGTGTACCGGAGATAGTCGGCCGGGCAGCCATGCGCGACGAAGTGGAAAGGGACCGTGGTGACGAAGGCGCCGCCCGGGCGCAACACCCTGAACGCTTCCTTGATGATCTCGTGCGGATAGGCGACGTGCTCGAACAGGGAGTTGGACGAAATCGAATCGATCGTCTCGTCCGCGAACGGCAGCGCCGTGACGCTCGCCGCGAGGTCGAGCGGGAAGGCGGCATTCATGTCGAGCCGTATGAAGTCCCCGAGCTGCTGCGCCGCAATATGCGCATCGATCTTCTCGTCGGGCCAAGCGATGTAGGTTCCGAGCTCGAGATGGACCGCCGTCCCGGTCCGGTACTGGGCCGTGGTGGACGCTATCGCGTCGTCGAAGGCCGGCGAAGAGCGTGGGAAACCGCTGACCTTCTCGAACGCGGCTCCCTTCAGAAATGTCAGCTTGTTGCAGAGCCGGAAGGCTTCCGTCGAGCGCTCCTCCTCCGGCACGAAGGCGAGGATGCCGTCCATCGTCGTTCGCGCGAGGTCGATTGCGGCCTCGACCTCGCCGTCCGACAACGTGTCGTAATTGTGAGGCTCGGCCGCGAGAGCCCGGAAGGCGGCCGCCACCCCGTCCCGGCTCTCCTGCGGAGAGCCTAACGTCGCGCGCGGGCCCCGCACGGTATAGCGCCGGCCGGACGATCGCGGATCGGCGTTGTCGGACGTCGAAAAGTAGAGCGTGCCGGACCAGTGCGAGAACAGCCCGCTTCCAGCTGACCGGATTTCGCCATGTGAACTGTGTGCCGGCCCTAAAGCATGACCATCCTCAAACACGAGGAGAGGGGAATTCGCAGGATGCAGGAAGGTATCGCCTAGGGCGACCTCGTCCGGCAGGGCCGACATCCAGCAGTGCCCGTCTTCGTGCCGCATCTGACCCGAAGGGAGTTCCAGCTCGATCAAGCTCATCACATCCTCGGATGCCTGCGCCGAGGCCGTTCCCTCCGATGGCCGCGGCGAGGTCATGAAGAGGACGGCCCCTGCTTGTCAACGATCCGGAAGCCTTCACTGGCTTGAGGCCGTCGCATGTTGGCGGGCGCGAGGCCGCGTTCGCGCTCCAGGCCGACCCGAACTCCGCAGCGTGGTGTCCACCCGCCCTTCCGGGAATAGGCAGGAGCGCGTAGGGCTGCGGGTTCCAACCAGTCCCGTCCGATATGCCCCGCTCCCTCCCGCCTCCCCAGCGCGCCCGCGGTGTCACCGCGGTGCTCGGGCCGACCAATACCGGTAAGACCCACCTCGCGATCGAGCGCCTGGTCGCCCATTCGTCCGGGGTGATCGGTCTGCCGCTCCGGCTTCTTGCGCGCGAGGTCTATAACCGGGTCGTGGCCAAGGTCGGGTCCGACGCCGTGGCCCTCGTGACCGGCGAGGAGAAGATCAAGCCGGACCGGGTCCGCTACTGGGTCGCGACTGTGGAATCGATGCCGCGCGACCTCGACGTCGCGTTCGTGGCGGTGGACGAGATCCAGCTCGCCGCCGACCTCGACCGCGGCCACGTCTTCACCGACCGGCTGCTCAACCATCGCGGCCGTGAGGAGACGCTGCTGATCGGGTCAGCGACCATGCGGCCGCTCGTCGAGGCATTGATCCCGGGCGTGAACGTCGTCACCCGGCCGCGCCTCTCGAACCTTTCCTTCGCGGGCGACAAGAAGATCTCGCGCCTGCCGCCGCGCTCGGCGATCGTCGCCTTCTCGGCCGAGGAGGTCTACGCCATCGCCGAGCTGATCCGCCGCCATCGCGGCGGCGCGGCCGTCGTGCTCGGCGCGCTCTCGCCCCGCACCCGAAACGCCCAGGTGGCGCTGTTCGAGGCGGGCGACGTGGATTACCTCGTCGCCACCGACGCGATCGGGATGGGCCTGAACCTCGACGTGTCTCACGTCGGATTTGCCGCGCGCCAGAAATACGACGGTTTTCAGTTCCGCGACCTCCACGCGGCGGAACTCGGCCAGATCGCCGGCCGGGCGGGGCGCCACATGCGCGACGGCACCTTCGGGTCGACCGGGCGGTGCGAGCCTTTCGACCCCGAACTGATCGACGCGCTCGAGAACCATCGCTTCGAGCCGGTCCGAATCGCGCAATGGCGCAACCCCGACCTCGACACCCGTACGCTCGCGGCCTTGCAGGCAAGCCTCGGCGAGGTGCCGACGGAGCCCGGCCTGACCCGGGCGCTGGTCGCCGACGACGAGGCCGCGCTCGCAAACCTCGCGCGGGAAGGCGACGTCGCCCGGCTGGCCTCGGGACGCGAGGCCGTCGAGAAGCTCTGGGAGGTCTGCGCCCTACCGGATTACCGGCGCATCTCGCCGGCCGGCCACGCCGACCTCGTTGGCGGCATCTACGGGTACCTGATGGGCCGCGAACGTCGCGTGCCGGCCGACTGGTTCGCTCGCCACCTCGCGATGGTGGACAGAACCGATGGCGAGATCGACACGCTGTCGCAGCGCCTGGCCCATGTCCGAACCTGGGCCCTCGTGGCCAACCGCCCCGATTGGCTGGCCGACCCCGAGCATTGGCAGGGCGTGACGCGTCGGATAGAGGACAGCCTCTCCGATGCATTGCACGAGCGGCTGGCGGCGCGCTTCGTCGACCGTCGCACGAGCGTGCTGATGCGGCGCCTGAGAGAGAACGCGACGATGGAAGCCGAGATCACCGCCTCCGGTGACGTAACCGTGGAGGGCCAGCATGTCGGCCACCTCCTCGGCTTCCACTTCGTCCCGGACCCCGCGGCGGACGGCACGGAGGCGAAAGCCGCGCTCCGCAATGCGGCCGCGAAGGCCTTGGCCGGGGAAATCGAGGCCCGCGCCGAGCGCTTCGCCTCGGCGCCGGATTCCACCATCGTGCTGTCGAACGACGGCACCGTCAGGTGGACCGGCGACCCTGTCGCCAAGATCGACGCGGGCGACAAGTCCTACGAGCCGGCGGTCCGGATCGTGGCCGACGAGCAGCTGACCGGTCCGGCGCGAGACAAGGTCGAGGGGCGCCTCAAGGCCTGGCTCAGGGCCCATATCGTGCGCCTCCTCGGCCCCGCTCTGGAGCTGGAGAACGCGGCGGACCTGACCGGGCTCGCGCGCGGGATCGCGTTCCAGCTATCGGAATCGCTCGGCATCCTGGAGCGCTCCCGCGTCGCCCAGGACCTGAAGAGCCTCGACCAGTCCGGGCGCGGCGCGCTCCGGGCCAAGGGCGTCCGCTTCGGCGCCTATCACGTCTACATGCCGGCGCTGGTGAAGCCCGGCCCGCGCATCCTCGCGGCGCAGCTCTGGGCTTTGAAGAACGGCGGCCTCGACCAGAAGGGCATCGACGAGATCGCCCATCTCGCCGGCTCCGGCCGGACATCCTTTCCGGTCGATCCGGAGATCGCCAAGGGGCTCTACCGCGCGGCCGGGTTCCGGGCCTTCCCGACCCGCGCGGTCAGGGTCGACATCCTGGAGCGGCTCGCGGACCTGATCCGGCCCGCCATCGCGTATCGTCCCGGCACCACGCCCGGCGACCCGCCCCCTGGCGCGGCGGACGGCGAGGGCTTCGTCCAGACCGGCGCCATGACGTCGCTCGTCGGCACGTCCGGCGAGGATTTCGGCGCCATCCTGAAGGCGCTCGGATACATGGCCGAGACGAGGCCGGGCCCGGCCATCACCGTGCCGCTCCTGCCCGCCCGGCCGAAGCCCGCGCCTGTCGCGGCCGCGCGGAGTGCGGTCGGGGAGGGCGTGCCGGCAGGCCATGTGCTCGAAGACGGAGTTCCCGCGGAGGCGGACGAGCCCGGTCCCGGGATGCAGCAGAGCGGCGAGGCTGGCCCGACCACCGGCCCCCTCGTCGACACGGCGCTGGAGAACGCCGCCGACCGGCTGCTCGCGGAGGCGGAGCCGGCCGCCGGAGAGGCGGGCCGCCCCGCCGCTCACGGGATCGTGGAGGATGGCGCGACCGCGGATGCCGACGAACCCGCGCCGGGCGTGCAGGACGACCCCGAGACCGCGCCTCCATTCCCGGGCCTCCTCGTCGATTCCGGCCTCGAGGACGCCGCCGACCGGCTGCTCGCGGAGGCGGAGCCGGCCAGCGAAGACGGCAACGTGGACGAGTTGTCGGACCGTCACGTCGTCGAGGACGGCGCGACGGCGGATGCCGACGAGCCCGCCCCCACGGTTCAGGACGAGCCGGAGGTCGCGCCGATCGCGTTCGAGCCCTCGCGACTGGCCGATCCCCGGCCCGATGAGGTGGCCGAGACGGCCCCGGATTTCGCGCCGGCCATGGACGTAGCGGCGGCCGTCGCGGAACCGTCCGAGACGGCAATCGTCGACGAGGCCCTCGAGCCAACGGGCGGAACGGAGCTCGAAGCGACCCCCGACGAGGCGGGAGCAGCCGGCCTGGCGCCATCCGGCGTGACCGCGGTGGATGCGAGCACCCCCGTTTCCGACAGTGACGCGGACGCGATGGGTCTCGGCGCCGCGATCGTCTCGGCGCCGTTCGAGCAACCGTCGGTGATGATCTCGGACGGTCCGCTCGCCGCCACCCTCTCGGACGAGGACGCCTCGGTTCCTCCGCAGGAGACCGCTCCCGCCGAGCCGGTCACCATCGAGGTCTGGCGTCTCCAGCGCTACCAACGCGAGCACCATCCGCGTAACCGCCCGGGCCGCCGGCAGGACGGGCGCGAGGGACGGGGCGGCGGCGATTGGCGGCCGCCGGCAAGCCGCCGTCCGGACATCGCCGCGAGCACCGGAGGGGAGCGCCCCGCCGGGGGCGCCCCGCTCGCTGCCGGACAGGAGCCCGGTCCGGCCGGCGGACGCGCTTTGGCCGAGACGCGCGGCCCGGCCGGCGGGCGCGGCCCAGGCGGCCGCGGTCCCGGTGGAGCCTTCGGGCGGGACCGTTCGGGCGGCGGTGAACGGCCCGGCGGAGGCGGGCATCCGCAGAACGAGGGCCGCGGGCCGCCCCGAGGAGAGGGTCATCGCCGCGACGAGCGACCGCGCCCGCCGCACGGACGCGACGAGCGGCCTCGCCCGGAGGCTCGTCCAGAGCGGCGCGAACGCCAGCCGGACCCGAACTCCCCGTTTGCGGCGCTGGCCGCACTGAAGGCTCAGCTCGAGGCCAAGGATAGGGAAGGACGGTGACGCCGCCCGTTTCTGAGTGACGGGAAGCCGCCAGCGCCTCGACAAATGGCTCTGGTTCGCCCGGTTCGCGAAGACGAGGACGAGCGCCGCCAAGCTCGTGACCGAGGGGTTCGTGCGGGTGAATGGGCGCCGGGCCGACACACCCGCGAAGGCGGTCGGGATCGGCGACGTGCTCACGGTTGCGGCTCCGCACCGCACCGCGCTGATCCGCATCATCGCGGCGGGCGAGCGGCGCGGCCCGGCTCCGGATGCCCGGCTTCTCTACGACGATCTGGATGGGCGCGACGATGGTGCGCTTGTCACCGGCGGCCTAGAGGATTAACGCAACCCGCGATGGCGCGGGCGGCCGCGAGCGGTCGTGCGCCTCATCTTCAGCTCAGGTCGAACGCTGTCGGCGCAGGCTCGTGCCCGTCGAGCGCCGAGTCCGAGCACCTGGACCCGAGAGAGATGACCTACCTCGTCACCGACAATTGCATCAAGTGCAAGTACATGGATTGCGTAGAAGTCTGTCCAGTGGACTGCTTCTATGAAGGCGAGAACATGCTCGTCATCCACCCGGACGAGTGCATCGATTGCGGCGTCTGCGAGCCGGAATGCCCCGCCGACGCCATCAAGCCGGATACGGAGCCGGGCCTTGAATCCTGGCTGAAGGTGAACACGGATTTTTCCAAGAGCTGGCCGAACATCACCCAGAAGAAGCCCGGCCCCGCGGACGGGAAGGAATGGGACGGCAAGCCCGGCAAGTTCGAGGCGTATTTCTCGCCAAGCCCAGGAAGCGGAGATTGACGAGGGCTGTGGTGACCCGCGCCTTCGGCGACCGGGAGAGCCGGTACATCCGCGGTCTCTCCAAGCGCTTGGGTCTAAGCGGCCGAGCCGCTTCATCAAGCCCTATCCGGCATAGGTTCCTGGGACGTCTACGGTTCAGGGTTCTCCGGACAGGAGCCTTGACGCTCGCGGTCCGAGCTATCAAAACGGAGCTCCGCCTGACTGGGAGCCGCCTTATGCAGCCTTTCACTGCGCTAACCGGCGTCGCTGCACCGATGCGGGACGTGAACATCGACACCGACCGGATCATTCCAAAGGATTATCTCAAGACGATCAAGCGGACCGGCCTCGGCCGTGGGCTGTTCGCGGAGAGACGATACAACGACGACGGTTCCGAGAACCCTGACTTCGTGCTGAACAAGCCGGCCTATCGCGGGGCCGAAATCCTGGTCGCGGGGGACAATTTCGGCTGCGGCTCGTCACGGGAGCACGCCCCTTGGGCGCTGCTCGATTTCGGCATCCGGTGCGTTATCTCCTCGAGCTTCGCCGACATTTTCTACAACAACTGCTTCAAAAACGGCGTCCTGCCGATCCGCGTTTCTCAGGAGGACCTCGAGAAGCTGTTCGATGACGCCGAGCGGGGCGCCAACGCCACGCTAACCGTGGATCTCGAAACCCAGACGATCCGGGGACCGGATGGCGGCACGCTAGCCTTCGAGGTCGACCCGTTCCGCAAGCACTGCCTCATCAGCGGCCTCGATGACATTGGGCTCACGATGGAGAAAAAGCCTGCGATCGAGGCCTACGAGGCCAAATTGGCCGAGCGCGAATGGGCGTGATCTCGTCTCGCACTGCCGGCCCCGGCGCGAGCCGGTGCCGCAATCTCTTTGTGAATTTCCTGGACGGTGATGCTTCCGCTTATTAATTCGCCGCGGATGAAGTGACACTCAGTGCGGCTCCCGACATGAGGCCTCCATCCTGACCGCTCCGGTTTGCGCTTTCGGCGGGTGAGGGGTAAGCGCCGCCCGTGAGCCGATCCAGCCGCCCCGCCGATGCGTCCGTCATGTCCCGCTACCGCGCCCTGTTGGAGGCCGGAACCCTGGACCCAGACTCGGCGCAAGCCGAGCTGGCGCTTCGCCTCGATGGTCTCGCGGCCGAGCTGGCCGAGCGCTCCCCGGGCCGGACGGGTGGCCCGCTCGAATGGCTTCTCGGCGGACGTCGCGAGACCACCGTGCCCCGCGGCCTCTACATTTGGGGGGCGGTCGGGCGCGGCAAGACGATGCTCATGGACCTGTTCTTTGATAGCCTGGCTGACCAGGGGAAGCGCCGCGCCCACTTTCACGCCTACATGGCCGACGCGCATCGACGCATTCACGCGTGGCGCCTGAAGCTGAAGGCGGGCGAGGTCTCGGGCGACGATCCGATCAAGCCGGTCGCGGCCGCCCTCGCGGCCGAAGCCCAGATTTTATGCTTCGACGAGTTCGCGGTCACGGACATCGCCGACGCCATGATCCTCGGCCGCTTGTTCACCGCGCTGTTCGCGGAACGCGTCGTCGTCGTCGCGACCTCGAACGTGGCGCCCTCCGACCTCTACCGCGAGGGCCTGAACAGGGCCTTGTTCCTCCCCTTCATCCACCTTCTGGAGCAACGTACGGAGACGTTCCAGCTCGACGCGCGCACCGATTTCAGGCTGGAGAAGCTCGGCGACGCGCCGGTCTACTTCACGCCCGCCGACGCGGCGGCCAAGCAGGCGATGGACCACTGGTTCCGCCGCCTGACCGGTGGCGCGCCAACGTCGCCCGCGACGCTAACCGTGCTCGGCCATCCGGTGGAAGTCCCCGCGCACGCGATGGGCATCGCGCGCTTCGGCTTCCAGGACCTGTGCGGCCGCCCCCTTGGTGCCTCCGACTACCTCGCGATCGCGCAGGCGTACCACACCGTGCTCGTCGACGCCGTTCCGGTGCTGAAGCCGGAACAACGCAACGAGGCGCGCCGCTTCATCATCTTGATCGACGTCTTGTACGAGCGTCACGTGAAGCTCGTGGCTTCGGCCGCGGCCCCGCCGGGTGAGCTCTACGGGGCGGAGACGGGAGCCGAGGCCTTTGAGTTCGCCCGCACCGTCTCGCGTCTCCACGAGATGGCGTCGCGAGAGTATCTCGCCGCGCCGCGGACCGATCCAGTCACCGGTAACGCGACGGGGCTCGTCGACACATAAGATCGCATTGGGCTGCGGCGTCCAGTGCCGCAACCATGTTTCAGCGCGGTTAGCTTCGGGAACGTTAGCCGCCAGTGCCGCCGCCGCCGCCACCGCCCGTATTCGGGTTCGCCCGTGCAGGCTGTTCGGCGTTGCCGCCGCCCGCCGCGTTGTTTGTCGTGGTTCCAGCCCCTGTCCCATCCCGTGACGTCGTCCCGGTCGCGCCCGGTCCGCTATTGGCCGCCCCTGGTGACGCCCCGGGGGTGTTCGTAGTCCCCGGAGCGGTGGCGGGTGGAGAGACAGGGCTCGTCTGTGCGAGGGCGGGCGAGATCAGAAGCATTGCTCCTACGGCCGCGACTACGATTCTCATGGCACCATCCCCTATCGGTTTGAGTATGCAGCCGTGACTTTCGGCCTACCTATACCGTAAATCGCAGCAACCAGGGTTGTTCCAAGCGGAATCAAGACTAAAGATGGTTGTCAAGGGTGGCCGGAACCGTCACATTCGCGTCATCTTGCAGCGCGTAACCTGACGTGGCAAAGCGTGGATTTCTATCATGTCTGTCGAACCAGAGCGGTCAGCGGTTGCGGAGACGATCTCCAAGTTGGCTGAGGATATTGCGCGGGTAGCCCCCGATTGCGCCGACAAGGCGATGAAGATCGTCGAAATCGCGCAACTCGTCGGCCAGGCGCCGGACCGAGACCTTATTCAGGACGCAATCGAGTCGAAACTCCTCGATGGCGAGATGTCGGACTCGCAAATCCAGTCGACAACGTCGGCGGTGATGAGCGCGATCCGAAGGGGCGGGTGACGGCAGCAGCGACGTTGTCGGGGCCGCGTGTTTCGGCAGCGGTAACGGGCCGACCAGGCTCGGACGCAAGAATGCGCTTTCCTTGCTTGATGGTCACCCCATTCTGAGTCAAAGAAGCCGCTTGCGGCTCGGCCGCCGTTCCCCAGGGACCGTTCACTCCATGCCACGCAAGAAGATCGCGCTCATCGGCGCGGGGCAGATCGGCGGCACTCTTGCCCATTTAGCCGGGCTCAAGGAACTCGGCGACGTCGTGCTCTTCGATATCGCCGATGGCGTTCCGCAGGGGAAGGGCCTCGACATTGCTGAATCCGCTCCGGTGGACGGGTTCGACGCGAAGTACCAGGGCGCCAGCGACTACGCGGCCATCGCGGGCGCGGACGTGGTCATCGTCACGGCCGGCGTGCCGCGGAAACCCGGCATGAGCCGCGACGACCTCCTCGGCATCAACCTGAAGGTGATGGAGGCCGTCGGGGCCGGGCTCAAGCAGCACGCGCCCGACGCCTTCGTGATCTGCATCACGAACCCGCTCGACGCCATGGTATGGGCGCTCCAGAAATTCTCCGGCTTCGCGCCGAACAAGATCGTCGGCATGGCGGGTGTGCTCGACTCGGCGCGCTTCCGCTACTTCCTCGCGGACGCAATGGACGTCTCGGTCAAGGACGTGACGGCCTTCGTGCTCGGCGGCCACGGCGACGACATGGTGCCGCTGACCCGTTACTCGACGGTCGCGGGAATCCCGCTCCCTGATCTCGTCAAGATGGGCTGGCTCGACACCGCGAAGCTCGACGCGATCGTCGACCGGACCCGCAAGGGCGGCGGCGAGATCGTCGCTCTCCTGAAGACGGGATCCGCCTTCTACGCGCCGGCCGCCTCCGCCATCGCGATGGCGGAGAGCTACCTCAAGGACAAGAAGCGCGTGCTGCCGGCGGCCGCGCTCCTGACCGGCCAATATGGCGTCGACGGCATGTTCATCGGCGTGCCGATCGTCATTGGCGAGAAGGGCGTAGAGCGGATCGTCGAGGTCGAACTCGACGGCGACGAGAAGGCGATGTTCGCCAAGTCGATCGCGTCCGTGCAGGGCCTCGTGGAGGCCTGCAAGGGGATCAACCCGTCACTCGGGTGAAACACCTGTCATTCCGGGGCGGCGCGGAGCGCCGTACCCGGAACCCACGATTGGCGCAAACCCACGCCGCCTTGCTCGACGTGGGTTTCGGGTTCCGCTTCGCGGCCCCGGAATGACATTGAGGACGCGATGAACATCCACGAATACCAGGGCAAGGCCGTCCTCAAGGAGTTCGGGATCCCGGTCTCCCGCGGCAAGGCGATCTTCTCGGCGGGCGAGGCCGAGGCCGCGGCGGTTGAGCTCGGCGGCCCGCTCTGGGTGGTGAAGAGCCAGATCCATGCCGGCGGACGCGGCAAGGGCAAGTTCAAGGAGACCGAAGCCGGAGAGAAGGGTGGCGTGCGGCTCGCCAAATCCGTCGAGGAGGTGAAGCGGTTCGCGAGCGAGATGCTTGGCCGGACCCTCGTCACGGCCCAGACCGGCCCAGCCGGCAAGCAGGTGAACCGCCTCTACATCGAGGATGAGTCCGACATCGAGTCCGAGTTCTACGTCTCGGCGCTGGTCGATCGCGAGACGAGCCGGGTCGCCTTCGTGGTGTCGACCGAGGGCGGGATGGACATCGAGAAGGTTGCCCACGAAACCCCGGAGAAGATCGTCACCTTCTCGGTCGACCCCGCAACCGGGGTGATGCCGCACCATGGCCGCGCCGTCGCGCAGGCGCTCGACCTCCATGGCGACCTCGCCAAGCAGGCGGCCGACATCATCGCGAAGCTGTATACCACCTTCGTCGCCAAGGACATGGCGATGCTGGAGATCAACCCCCTCATCATCACGAAGGGTGGCAAGCTGCTGTGCCTCGACGCGAAAATCTCCTTCGATTCGAACGCTCTCTACCGCCACAAGGAGCTGGCCGATCTGCGCGACCTAACCGAGGAGGATCAGAAGGAGATCGACGCCTCCAAGCACGATCTCGCCTATATCGCGCTCGACGGCACCATCGGCTGCATGGTGAACGGCGCCGGCCTCGCCATGGCGACGCTCGACATCATCAAGCTCTACGGCAAGAGAGCCCGGCCAACTTCCTCGATGTGGGCGGCGGCGCCACCGAGGAGAAAGTCACGGCGGCCTTCCAGATCATCACGGCCGATCCGCAAGTGAAAGGCATCCTGGTCAACATCTTCGGCGGCATCATGAAATGCGACGTCATCGCGCGCGGCGTGGTCGGGGCCGTGAAGACTGTCGGATTGACGGTGCCGCTGGTCGTGCGACTGGAGGGCACCAACGTCGAGGAGGGCAAGACGATCATCCGATCGTCCGGCCTCAACGTCAACCCGGCGGACGACCTCGACGATGCGGCGCAGAAGATCGTCAATGCGGTCCGTAAAGGTTGACCTCGGCGGGTTCGGCAGCAACCTACGAAGAAGCGGTTTCCGGGTATCCGAGAACCTCTCAGCGCGATGCCGCGCTCGCGGTTGGCGGTGGCGCCGCGAGACAATCGTGCCCGGTCGGGGGTCAGGGCATGAGTGCTTCGGTTCGAGGACCACGATGGCGGCGGCCCCGCCCAGCGAAGTGGCCTTCTTCTTTAACCGCCTTTGAAGGCGGCGAGGAGGGGTGGCAAGACAAACTCGCCTCACGGCGGCGGTTCGCCGGCGAGGTCCGAACGGCGCAACCTTCCCGGCCCGATAGAGCCATAAACCGGCGAGCAGGCGGGCGACGCGCCGCCGCTCGCTCGATCCACGCGACAAGGCGAGCCTAATGTCCATCCTGATCGATAAGAACACCAAGGTCATCTGCCAGGGCTTCACGGGGAAGAACGGCACGTTTCACTCGGAGCAGGCCCTCGCCTACGGAACCCGGATGGTGGGTGGCACGAGCCCCGGCAAGGGCGGCTCGACGCATCTCAACCTACCAGTCTTCGACACCGTTCGGGAGGCCCGGGACAAGACGGGCGCGGACGCCTCTGTCGTGTACGTGCCGCCGGCCGGCGCGGCGGACGCCATCTGCGAGGCGATCGACGCGGAGATCCCTCTCATCGTCTGCATCACCGAAGGCATCCCGGTCCTCGACATGGTCAAGGTGCGCCGCTCCCTCGACGGGTCGAAGTCGCGCCTCCTCGGCCCGAACTGCCCCGGGGTCGTGACGGCGGGCGAATCGAAGATCGGCATCATGCCCGCGAACATCTTCAAGCCGGGTTCCGTTGGGATCGTGTCCCGTTCGGGCACGCTGACCTACGAGGCCGTTTTCCAGACGACGAGCGAGGGCCTGGGCCAGACCACGGCGGTCGGGATCGGCGGCGACCCGGTCAAGGGGACCGAATTCATCGACATGCTTGCCCTGTTCCTCGCCGACGACAAGACACATTCGATCGTCATGATCGGCGAGATCGGCGGCGCCGCGGAGGAAGACGCCGCGCAGTTCGTGAAAGACGAGGCGAAGCGAGGCCGCAAGAAGCCGATGGTCGGGTTCATCGCGGGCCGGACGGCTCCTCCAGGGCGGCGCATGGGTCATGCCGGCGCGATCATCTCGGGCGGCAAGGGTGGCGCCGAGGACAAGATCGCCGCCATGGAGGCGGCCGGAATCCGGGTCTCACCCTCGCCCGCGCGCCTCGGAAAAACCCTGGTCGAGGTGTTGAAGGGGTGAAATCCCGCGTTTCGCGCCTACATGGTTCTTCACGCGACTTGCATGGCAGATATGGGTCTGGTCCGGACGAGGCTGACGCTCACGAACCCGAAACGCTCGGACCTCTTGCCGATAGAGGTCGAGGCGCTCGTCAACACGGGAGCGGTTCATCTTTGCGTGCCCCGGAGGGTGGCGGCGCAACTTGATCTTGAAGAGCTTGAGCAGAGGACCGTGACGATCGCCGACGGCTCCACGCAGCGGGTACCTTACGCGGGGCCCATTAAGACGACGTTCAGCAACCGGAACTGCTATACCGGGGCTATGATCCTGGGCGATGGGGTCCTGCTCGGCGCGATCCCTATGGAAGACATGGATCTAGTCGTGCGCCCGCTCACGCGGGATGTGACCGTCAATCCGGCGATCCCGAACATTCCGCTTCGATCGCCAAGGGTCTGCGCCCGGGCAAGGGTTCGTGAACAGCGCCTGGCCGGTCGCGGCAGGGCAGTAGAGATGAAATGATGTCTCGCCAGGAAACGAACGACGGCCTCTCTCGGTCAGCCTTCCTGACCGGAGCGAATGCCAGCTACATCGAAGACCTTCAGGCCCGCTACGAGCAGGATCCGGGTTCGGTCGCTGCCGACTGGCAGACCTTCTTCGCAGGTCTGAAGGAGGACAAAGGCTCGGCCCTGTCGAACGCGCGCGGCGCCTCCTGGGAGCAACCGCATTGGCCGGTCCCCCTGAACGGCGAGCTCGTATCCGCCCTCGACGGCAACTGGGCTCAGCTCGAGACCGCGGTCGGCGAGAAGATCCGGACACGGGCGGACGCCAAGCTATCCGGTTCCTCGTCCGAGGAGGTTCATCAGGCGACCCGCGATTCCGTCCGCGCCATCATGATGATCCGGGCCTATCGGATGCGCGGCCACCTCCATGCGGATCTCGATCCGCTGCATCTCGAGCCCCGCGGCGACAATGAGGAGCTGCATCCTTCGCATTACGGCTTCACCGAGGCAGACTGGGATCGGCCCATCTTTCTCGACCGGGTGCTCGGGCTCGAATTCGGCACGATCCGGGAGATCGTCGCGATCGTGGAACGGACCTATTGCTCGACCCTCGGCGTCGAGTTCATGCACATCACCGATCCCGTCGAGAAGGCCTGGCTGCAGGAGCGCATCGAGGGCAAGGACAAGGAGATCGTCTTCACGCCGGAGGGCAAGAAGGCGATCCTGAACAAACTCGTGGAGGCCGAGGGCTTCGAGAAATTCCTCGACCTGAAATACACCGGGACCAAGCGCTTCGGGCTCGACGGCGGCGAGTCGATGGTGCCGGCCTTGGAACAAATCATCAAGCGCGGCGGCGCGCTCGGCGTGAAGGAGATCGTGGTCGGCATGTCCCATCGGGGCCGGCTGAACGTGCTCGCCAATGTGATGGCTAAGCCGCACCGGGCCATCTTCCACGAGTTCAAGGGTGGGTCTGCATCTCCGGAGGAGGTGGAGGGCTCGGGCGATGTCAAGTATCACCTCGGCGCGTCGTCGGACCGCAGCTTCGATGGCAACAACGTTCACCTGTCCCTAACCGCGAACCCGTCACATCTCGAAATCGTCGACCCCGTCGTGCTTGGGAAAGTTCGGGCGAAGCAGGACCAGCACAAGGACGCCCCTGAGAGCCGGACCTCCGTCATCCCGCTCCTGATCCACGGCGACGCGGCGTTCGCGGGACAGGGCGTCGTGGCCGAGTGCCTCGGCCTATCCGGCCTGAAGGGCCACCGCACCGGCGGCTCGATCCATTTCATCGTGAACAACCAGGTTGGCTTCACGACGAACCCGCGCTTCTCGCGCTCTTCGCCCTATCCGTCGGACGTCGCCAAGATGGTCGAGGCGCCGATCTTCCACGTGAACGGCGACGATCCGGAGGCGGTGGTCTTCGCCGCAAAGGTCGCGACCGAGTACCGGCAGACGTTCCACAAGCCGGTCGTGATCGACATGTTCTGCTACCGACGTTTCGGCCACAACGAGGGCGACGAGCCGGCCTTCACCCAGCCCAGGATGTACCAGACGATCCGCAATCATCCGACGACGCTCCAACTGTACGGGGAGAGGCTCAAGGCCGACGGCGTGATCTCGGCCGCCGAGTTCGACGAGATGAAGGGCGCCTTCCGGGCAAGGCTCGAGGGAGAATTCGAGACCGCGCAAGGGTACAAGCCGAACAAGGCCGATTGGCTCGACGGCCGCTGGGCCGGTCTCAAGGCCGTGCACGAGGCCGACGAGGATTGCCGCCGCGGCCAGACGGGTGTGGAGTTGGAGCGGCTGAAGGAAATCGGCGCCAGGTTGACCACACTCCCGGCCGAGTTCCACGCGCACAAGACAATCGCGCGCTTCCTCGACAATCGCCGAAAGATGTTCGAGACCGGCGAGGGGATCGACTGGGCGACCGCGGAGGCGCTCGCCTTCGCGACGTTGCTCGACGATGGGCATCCCGTTCGCCTTTCAGGCCAGGATGTGGAGCGCGGCACCTTCTCACAGCGCCATTCCGTTCTCCTCGATCAGGAGAACGAGGAGCGCTACACCCCGCTCAACCACATCGGCGAGGGCCAGGCAAAATACGAGGTTGTCAACTCGATGCTGTCGGAAGAGGCGGTGCTCGGCTTCGAGTACGGCTATTCGCTCTCGGAGCCGAACGCCCTCGTTCTTTGGGAAGCCCAGTTCGGTGATTTCGCCAACGGCGCCCAGGTCGTGTTCGACCAGTTCATCTCGTCCGGCGAGCGCAAGTGGCTGCGCATGTCGGCGCTGACCTGCCTGCTGCCACACGGCTACGAGGGCCAGGGGCCGGAGCATTCCTCGGCCCGCCTGGAGCGGTTTCTGCAGATGTGCGCCGAGGACAACATGCAGGTCTGCTACTGCTCGACGCCGGCGAACTACTTTCACGTCCTCAGGCGGCAGCTAAGGCGGGAGTTCCGCAAGCCCCTGATCCTGATGACACCGAAATCGCTCCTGCGTCACAAGCGCTGCGTGTCGAGCCTCAAGGATTTCGGCCCGAGCGCCAGCTTCCATCGCCTGCTCTGGGATGACGGCAAGAATCTGGTCGCGGACGAAGCGATTCGGCGGGTGATCCTGTGTACGGGCAAGGTCTACTTCGATCTGTTCGACGACCTCGAGAAGCAGGGTGTCAACGACGTCTACCTGATGCGCGTCGAGCAGCTGTATCCGTTCCCGCTGAAGTCCCTCACGTACGAGCTGTCGCGCTTCCCCCATGCCGATGTCGTCTGGTGCCAGGAGGAGCCTAAGAACATGGGGACCTGGACCTTCGCCGAGCCCTACCTCGAATGGGTGCTTGAGAAGGCGGCCTGCAAGGTCAAGCGCCCTCGCTACGCGGGGCGCCCCCCTGCGGCCGCGACCGCGACCGGGCTCATGTCGAGGCATCAGGCCCAATTGCGGGCCTTCCTGGACGACGCGATCACCGGTTGAGACGGTCGGCGAGCGCATGCCGTATTTCGTCTGCAAGCTCATCCCGCCCCGTCCGAGCTTCGCGACGGACATGACGGACGCCGAGGCTGTCGCGATGGCGGCCCACATGGCGTACTGGGCGCGCCTGTCGTCCGCGGGGCGAGTGGTCGTTTACGGACCTGTCGCCGATCCCGCTGGAGCCTACGGCTTGGCGGTGGTGGAAGCGCCCGATCTCGTCGAGGTGGAAGCCCTCACCGATGCCGATCCAGCGATCCAGGCGGGAATAGGCCTTCGCTACCGTTGCGCCCCGATGCTACAGGCCCTGATCGGCCGGCTCGGAGCCGATCAGGGTCGCGGCGAGCGACCGAACTGACAGGGACGCCACAGGGCGCGACGACATGGCAACCGATATCCGCGTTCCCACGCTTGGCGAATCCGTGAGCGAGGCCACGATCGGCCGCTGGTTCAAGAAACCGGGCGAGGCCGTGAAGGCGGACGAGGCTCTCGTCGAACTCGAGACCGACAAGGTGACCTTGGAGGTGAACGCCCCCGCCTCCGGAACGCTCGGGGAGATCCTCGCGAAGGACGGCGAGACGGTCCAGCCGGGCGCCGTGCTGGGCAACATCGTGGAGGGCGGCGTCGCGGCCGCTCCGGCGACGGAGAAACCCGCGCCCGCGAAGTCCGGGCCGGCCAAGGCTGAGGCCCCGCCGCCGCCTCCCCAGAAGGCTGCGCCGCAGCCGGCCGCGAAGTCCGTGTCGCCGAGCCCGAACGGGCCGGCGGTCGGCCGCATCGCGGCCGAGAGCGGGGTCGATCCGGCCGGTGTGTCGGGGAGCGGCCGGGACGGTCGCGTGACCAAGGGCGACATGCTGGCCGCAATGGGGGGCGGAGCATCCGCGCCGGCGGCCCCGGCCCCGGCCCAAGCCCGAGCGCCGTCCGAGCCGGACGACGCCTCGCGCGAGGAGCGCGTCCGGATGACCAAGCTCCGGCAGACCATCGCGCGCCGGCTCAAGGAAGCCCAAAACAGCGCCGCCATGCTGACGACGTTCAACGACGTCGACATGAGCGCGGTGATGAAGATGCGCTCGCAGTACAAGGACATGTTCGAGAAGAAGCATGGCGCCAAGCTTGGCTTCATGGGCTTCTTCACCAAGGCCGTCGTGCAGGCCCTGAAGGAGATCCCGGCCGTGAACGCCGAGATCGACGGCCAGGACATCGTCTACAAGAACTACTATCACATCGGCATCGCGGTCGGGACCGACAAAGGCCTCGTCGTGCCGGTCGTGCGCGACGCGGACCGATTGTCGATCGCCGGGATCGAGACCACGATCGCAGGCTACGGCAAGAAAGCCCGCGACGGCCAGCTGAAGATCGAGGAGATGCAGGGCGGCACCTTCACGATCACCAACGGCGGCATTTACGGCTCGCTGATGTCGACCCCGATCCTGAACGCGCCGCAATCCGGCATCCTCGGCATGCATCGGATCGAGGAGCGGCCGGTGGTTCGCGGGGGCCAGGTCGTCGCCCGGCCGATGATGTATCTCGCGGTGTCCTATGATCACAGGATCGTGGACGGCAAGGAGGCCGTGACGTTCCTGGTGCGGGTCAAGGAAGCCTTGGAGGATCCGGCGAGGCTGGTGCTGGATTTGTAGGCCGCGGGACCCAGCCGAGGCGATGCGGAACTGGATCGCGGTTTCCGAGATCGTTCGAAATGCGGCACTCGCCGTCGCCGCCTTCGTGGGCACTTGGCTTGCTTGGCGAAAGTTCGCCCCTGAGCGCACACAGGCGGAATCGGCCGCCTCGCAGGCAGAGCTTGCTAGACGCGCTCATGTGACCGAGCTGTTCAACCGCGCCGCGGGGCAACTCGCCGACGAGCGGCTTGAGGTTCGCCTGGCAGCCATCTACGTTCTGCGTGAGGTCGGTCGCGATTTCCCGGACCTCGCCAATCCTGTCTTCGAGCTGCTCCAAGCGCATCTGCGGCAGCAGCGGACCGACTATGGCGAGGACGAGCCACCGATCGACGTGAGGGCGATCATTGAAGCCTTGCGGGTAGGATCGAGCAACATGACGCCGACTAGACGAGAGCGGATTGGTCCGCCCGCGGTAGACATCCAGGGCGCGTTCGTCCGCCGAACCGATTTGAGCGGCGCAAGCTTGCGTGGAGCGAACCTGTCCAACGCGGACGCGAGCGGCGCACTCTTCAGGAATGCGGACTTCAAGGATGCCCTGCTCGTCGGAACCATTCTCCGCGGAGCGGACCTATCCGGCGCACAGAATCTAACAGAGCAGCAGCTTTCGGACGCTGTTATCGACGAAGATACGAAGCTCCCCGCCTACATTGATCGTGGGAAGCTTCTAACCGTTGCGAGGGGCACATCCGTTCCCACCCGGGCAGAGCCAAGCTAAAGAATGTCCTACGATCTCATCGTCATCGGCACTGGCCCTGGCGGCTATGTCTGCGCCATCCGGGCAGCCCAGCTCGGGCTGAACGTGGCCGTCGTCGAGAAGCGGGCGACGCATGGCGGCACCTGCCTCAATGTGGGCTGCATTCCCTCGAAGGCCTTGCTCCACGCCTCCGAGATGTTCGCCGAGGCGCGGGATCATTTCGGCGAGATGGGGATCGGCGTCGGCGCACCGACGCTCGACATCGCCCAGATGATGGCCTTCAAGGACAAGGGCGTCGACGGCAACGTCAAAGGCGTCGAGTTCCTGCTGAAGAAGAACAAGGTCGAGACGTTCCACGGCGCCGCGCGGCTTGCGGGCGCGGGTCAGATCGAGGTGCGGGGGGAGGACGGGTCGAACCAGCTTCTCGAGGCCAAGGCGGTCGTGATCGCGACCGGCTCGGCGGTCGCGCCGCTCAGGGGAGTGGAGATCGACGGCGCCGTCGTCGTCTCATCCGACGACGCGATCGCGCTTTCGGCCGTGCCGAGGAAGCTCCTCATCATCGGCGCTGGGGTGATCGGGCTTGAGCTCGGCTCGGTGTGGCGCCGGCTCGGCTCCGAGGTCCTGGTGATCGAGTTCCTCGACCGCATCCTCCCCGGTATGGATTCCGAGGTCGCGAAGCAGTTCCACCGCATCCTCGGGAAGCAGGGCTTCACATTCAAGCTGTCGTCCAAGGTGACCAAGGTCGAGAGGACGGGCCCGGGCGCGTCCGTCACGGTCGAGCCCGCGCAAGGGGAGGGCGGCGCGGCCGAAATTTTCGAGGCCGATGTCGTGCTCGTGGCCACGGGGCGCATCCCCTACACCGAAGGGCTCGGCCTGGCCGAACTCGGGGTTCAGGCTGACCCGAAAGGCCGCATCGTGGTCGACGCCCATTTCTCGACGAACGTCACCGGCGTGTACGCGATCGGGGACGTGATCGCCGGACCGATGCTGGCCCACAAGGCCGAGGATGAGGGCGTGGCGGTCGCCGAGATCCTGGCCGGCAAGGCGGGCCACGTGAACTACGACGTGATCCCAGGCGTCGTGTACACGTTCCCCGAGGTTGCGGCGGTCGGCAAGACCGAGGAAGAGCTGAAGGAATCGGGGGTCGCCTACAATGTCGGCAAGTTCCCCTTCACGGCCAATGGCCGCGCCAAGGCGAATGCGCAGACGGACGGGTTCGTGAAGATCCTGGCCGACAAGACGAGTGATCGCGTGCTCGGGGTCCACATCGTCGGGGCGGATGCCGGCAATCTCATCGCCGAGGCGGCGCTCGCGATGGAGTTCGGCGCCTCCTCGGAGGACATCGCCCGCACCTGCCACGCCCACCCGACCTTGACGGAGGCCGTCAAGGAAGCCGCGATGGCCGTGGAGAAGCGCTCCATCCACATGTGAGCGCGGGTCGCCTCACCGCGCCATCGTTGCCGGGGCGAGCGGATTGTCGGTCAGCGCCGCAGCGTCCGGCTCGTCGAGCGACGGCCGACCCACGAAGGCGTTCCACAGCCGCTCGATTGCGGTCCGCGGCACGTCCTCGACGATCAGGACGAGGCGGGTGCGTGTGTCGGCATTCGGCCAGGCCGGCAGCTTCGTCGGCACGTGCAGCACGTGCTGCACGCCATGGATCACGACCGGCCGGTCCGGGTCCGACGTCAGCGCCACGAGGCCCTTCAGGCGGAGCAGCTTCGGCCCGAAGCTCGACCTGACGAGGTCGAGGAACATGTCGAGCGCCGCCTCGCCGATCGGCTCGTCCGTCGTCAGGACGACGGAGTGGATGCGCTCGCCGTGACGGCTCACGTCGTGATGGTGATGGCTCGCGTGATCGTGCCCGGCCGCTTCGATCGCCTCGGTCTGGAGCCAGCGGGCCACGTCGCCGATCTTGCCGTCGAGCCCAAACAGCCCGCCGGACAGCAAGGCGTTCGCGGCGACCTCACCGTGGGACGCGTGCAGGATCGCGGCGCCCGGATTGAGCCCGCGGAGCCGCGCCGACAGCGCGTCGAGGCCTGCTGCCGCGAGGTCGCCCTTGCTGACCACGATCCGGTCCGCCACCGCGACCTGGCGACGGGCTTCCTCGTGCCGGGAGAGGCTCGCCTCACCGTGAACCGCGTCGACGACGGTGACGACGCCCTCGATCCCGTAACGGCGGGACAGATACGGATGGTACAGCACCGCGGCCAGAACGGGGGCGGGATCCGCGAGCCCTGTCGTCTCGATGAGGACGCGGCGAAATGGCGTGATGCGGCCATTGTCGCGACGGCGCAGCAGGTCCTCCAAGGTGGAGACGAGATCGCCCCGGATCGTGCAGCACAGGCAGCCGGCGGACAGCAGGATAAGCCCGTCCTCCACCTGCTCGACGAGCAGGTGATCGAGCCCGACCTCCCCGAACTCGTTCACGATCACGACCGTATCGGACAGAGCCGGATCCCGTAGGAGCCGGTTCAGGAGGGTTGTCTTGCCGGCCCCCAGGAACCCCGTCAGCACGGTGAGCGGGATCGGAGGCGGGGGTCCGGGCTGGGTCACGCGGGTGCGATCCGCCCCAGCTTACTCGGCTGCTTTGGCGGCCCTCGGTTCAGGTGTCGCACCGGCCGGCTTCGCCTGAGCGGTTTTCGGCTTCGCCTTTGCGGCCGGCTTCGTGTCAGGGTTCACGGCCTCAACCGCGGGCTTCGGCTTCGCAGCTATGGCGCCGAGCCTTCGGCGTTCCCCGGTCCCCGACCCGACGGCACCCGGCTTCGGCTTCACCTCGGCAGCGGGTTGCGCATCGAGATTGGCCTGCAGGGCCGCGCGGCTGGTCGGGCTCGGCCTCGATCGGATCGTTTCGACGGTCCCTCTCATGATGGACGGCGTGGACGCGTTCGAGCTAAAGGCCTGCGTGGCAGGGCCGGCCGCGGCAGCTCGGCCGACACGCTGCGTCCGCACAGGCCTGCCGGCGAGATGCGTGCGTCTGCCTTTCGAGAGTCCCTCATCCGCGATCTCGCCCGGGTTCGCTCCGATCCAGACCGGGATCGGCTCGAACGCGACCCGGGGACCAAGGCTGCGGCGGGTCCCCGGAGCGGCGCTCCCGGACGGAGCTGCCGCGAAGGCCGAGGGCGCAAAAAGCCGCGCGATCCCGTTGTCGGAGTTGCCGTCGCCCGCCGTGGAGGCCTGAACGACCGCTGTCTCGTCGTCCTCTTGCGGCTGGCGCCGCTTCGGTCCGCAAATTACCGAGCGCATGTTCGGGGCCGACATGGAACTTGAGGGCGGGAGACTGTCGATATGCTGCGCTCCCCAGTTGCCAGCCGAGGAGAAGCCGTTGTCGAACAGGTCGGCCGTCCTGAGATCGCGCTCCCGGGCGGACGGGTAGCCCATCACGACGGCGATGATCTTGCGATCCTTCTGAGTAGCGCTGGCCACGACACTGAAGCCGCCGGAGCAGATGAAACCGGTCTTCATCCCGTCCGCGCCGGGGTAGCGGCCGAGCAGCCCGTTATGGTTGCGCATCACGGTGTTGCCGAGTTTCACGGCCCCTATCCGGAACAGCGCCTCGTGCTCGGGAAACTCGAGCAGGAGCGCGCGGGCGAGGAGAGCCATGTCGCGGGCCGACGTCTGCTGGCGGTCGTCCGGCAGGCCGCTCGGGTTGTACCAGCGGCTTTCCCTCATCCCCAAGCGCTGAGAGGCCTCGTTCATGTGGGAGGAAAAGCCCTCGACGGAGCCGCCGCCCAGGTTCTCGCCGATCATCGTGGCGATGTCGTTCGCCGATTTGACCATGATGACCTTGAGCGCATTATCGAGGGTCATGGTCAGGCCAGGCTTGAGCCCGAGCCGAGATGGCGGCTGCGAGGCGGCGGTCTCCGACATGGTGAGAAGGGTGGTCATCGCTGCCTGACCGCGGCGTACCTGGTCGAGAGCCACGTAGACCGTCATCAGCTTGGTGATGGAAGCCGGGTACCAGGGGTCAGTCGCGCGCTCCGCGAACAGCACGCGCCCCGAGCCCGCATCCACCACGAGGCCGGGGGTCTGGGCCAGCGCCCGACCGGATGCGGCGGCGCCGAGCGTCAGGCCGGTCGCGAGGAGAAAGGCTCGGCTCGCCTTCATGCAGGTCAGCTCCAGTCGAGAACTAAAGATGAGGTTCGGACTGGTCGCGCCCGGACAGGCGGCCGGGCGAGACAGCCTGCGCTTGTTGCCCTTTGCTTATCGGCCCATACGTGGCGACACCAAGGCAGGACCACGAAACGGGCCATCCGCGAACATGGATACCGGTCTTCTCTGGGTGCCGGCGACCCTGATCGCGGCTGCCGGGCAGGTGGCCCGCAACACCATGCAGCGCCGCCTGACGGACGTGATCGGCACGGTCGGGGCGACGCAGGTGCGCTTCGTCTACGGGCTCCCCTTCGCCATCCTGTTGCTGGTCGCCGTTCTTGCCGTGTCCGGCGAGACGCTGCCTCTGCCGCATTCGGGCTTCATCGGGTTCCTGATCCTTGGGGCCGCCACGCAGATCCTGGCGACGGCTCTCATGTTGGCGGCCATGCGGGAGCGCTCCTTCTCCGTCATCACGGCGCTCATCAAGACAGAGGCGATCCAGCTCGCCGTGTTCGGGTTCCTCGTCCTCGGCGATCGTTTGTCGCCGCCCGGCATGGCGGCAATCGGGGTCGCAACGCTGGGCGTGGTCACGATGTCATGGACGCCGCGGGCATCTGGCGAGGCAGCCCATACCGGCGTGAAGACGGTGGCGCTCGGGATCGTGGCGGGAGGGCTGTTCGCCTTCTCGGCGGTCGGGTTTCGGGGCGCCATCCTGTCCCTGGACAGCGGCTCCTCGGTGACCCGCGCGACGACGACGCTGGTCTGCGCCTTGGCGGTCCAGACAGCGATGTGTACCGCCTGGATGGCGATGTTCGACCGGCCCGCGCTCGCGGCCAGCCTTCGCCATTGGCGCTCCTCCCTGTTCGCCGGGGCGCTCGGGGCCGGCGCATCCCAGTTCTGGTTCATCGGCTTCGCCCTGACGGCGGCCGCGAACGTCCGCACGCTCGCGCTGGTCGAGGTTCTCTTCGCGCAAGCCGTGTCGCGCCGCCTCCTGGCCCAGGACACCTCCCCGCGTGAGCTTGCCGGCATGGCGCTGATCGTGATCGGGGTCGTCCTGCTCCTGCTCGCGCCGCACTGAGACGGCCTCTCACCGAGGTCGGACCGCGCCGGTCGGGGCGGGGCGGAGCAAGGAGCGGCTTGTTTGGCGCGCCCCGTGGGAGCATATGCGGCCAACAGCAGGGAGAGACGCCATGCAGCCCGCGATCGTCGGTTGGGCCCACACCCCGTTCGGCAAGCACGATGCCGAAACCGTGGAGAGCCTCGTGGTGCGGGTCGCCCGCGAGGCGCTCGACCATGCCGGTATCGGCGCGGGCGACGTCGACGAGATCGTGCTCGGGCATTTCAATGCCGGCTTCTCGCCTCAGGATTTCACGGCCTCCCTCGTGCTTCAGGCCGACGATGGCTTCCGGTTCAAGCCCGCGACGCGGGTCGAGAACGCCTGCGCCACGGGCTCGGCGGCGGTTCATCAGGCCATCAAGACGATCGAGGCGAAGCGCGCCAAGGTCGTGCTGGTCGTCGGCGTCGAGCAGATGACGCGGACGCCCTCGGCCGAGATCGGCCGGAACCTGCTGCGGGCCTCGTACCTCGCCGAGGAAGGCGAGACGCAAGGCGGTTTCGCGGGTGTGTTTGGGCAGATCGCGCAATCCTACTTCCAGCGCCACGGCGACCAGTCGGATGCGCTCGCCATGATCGCGGCCAAAAATCATAAGAACGGGGTCGGCAACCCCTATGCGCAGATGCGCAAGGATCTGGGCTTCGCGTTCTGCCGCGCCGAATCGGACAAGAACCCGTTCGTGGCCGGCCCGCTGAAGCGCACCGATTGCTCGCTCGTCTCGGACGGCGCCGCCGCGCTCGTCCTCGCGGATGGCGAGACGGCCGACGGGATGCGGCGCGCCGTGGCGTTCCGGGCGACGGCGCACGCTCAGGACTTCCTGCCGCTCTCGAAGCGCGACATCCTTCGTTTCGAGGGCTGCGCCGTGGCCTGGAAACGGGCCCTGGAACAGGCGAGACTCGGTCTTGACGACCTCTCCTTCGTCGAGACGCATGATTGCTTCACGATCGCCGAGCTCATCGAATACGAGGCGATGGGTCTCGTTCCGGAAGGGCAGGGCGCCCGCGCCATCAAGGAAGGCTGGACGGAGAAGGGCGGCCGTCTGCCGGTGAACCCCTCGGGCGGACTGAAAGCCAAGGGACATCCGATCGGGGCTACGGGCGTTTCCATGCATGCCCTGACCGCAATGCAGCTTTGCGGCGAGGCGGACGGGATCCAGGTCGAGGGGGCGACGATGGGAGGCGTGTTCAACATGGGCGGCGCCGCCGTGGCGAATTACGTGTCGGTGCTCGAGCGGGTGCGGTAGTCCGGCTGGCCGTTCGGAGCATGACACCCCGGCGGAACTAGCCGAGTCGCACTCATGGCCGGGATCGGGCTCGTCGGGGTCACTTACGCGATCCTCAAGTCGCATGCCCGATGCTTTATGCCGAGCACCCTGCTCGGGCGGGGCGTCACCTTCATGAACGTCGCCTTCATTGGCGGATCGGGCGTCGCGCAATGGCTGTCGGGCCGGTTCGTCCAGGCGTCGCTTGCCGGCGGTCCGCCGCCGACGCGATGTTCGGGCGGTTGTTCCTGGTCTTCGGGCTGGCGCTGATCGCGGCGCTCGCGATCTACGCGTTCTCGCCGGCGCGGGCCGGGCCCCCCGATCCGGAGGCGGGCCCGACCTATTCGCCGGGCGCCAGCGCCTTCACGGCGAGCGCGTGCAGGCCGCGGCTGAACGCCTCCGCTAAGGCGCCGTTCACGATCCGGTGACGCTCCACGCGGGTCTTGCCCGCGAAGGCGGGCGATACGACATCGATCCGGAAATGGGTCTCGCCGCCCTCCCGCCAACCGGCATGCCCGGCATGAAGGTGAGACTCGTCCTCGACGGAGATGGATTGAGGCTGTAGCTCGCGCGTCAACGTCTCGACCATCCAGTCCCGTAACGTCACCTCAACACCTCCGTCCGTACTGGACCAGCCGACCGGACTTGCCCGCACCGATCCCGCTCACCCATAATCGACCAGACATGGATCTCAACTCGCCCTTCTTCGATCGCATTCGCATCAAGCCCTCCGCCGAGGCACCGAAGCGGGATGCCGAGCCGACCTGCGATCATCCTGGCTGCAGGGCGGTCGGGCAGCATCGCGCCCCGAAGGGGCGTGGGCACGAGGGGCAGTATTGGCGCTTCTGCCTCGATCACGTTCGCGATTACAACAAGACTTATAACTACTTCGTCGGAATGCCGGACGACGCCGTCGTGGCCTACCAGAAGGACGCCACGATAGGCCATCGGCCGACCTGGGACATGGGGGTCAATAGCACCCGCCGCCGGAAGGACGGGGCGTCACCGCCTGGAGAGTTCGACTATCTCGACCCGCTCGGGATCCTGCGCTCCGCGAGACCCTCCCATGCGCGGCGTGCACCCGAGCCTGAGCGGTCGCGCCGGCCCGGCCCCATCGTGAAGGCTTTGGAGACCCTCGATCTTCCAGAGAACGCGGACGCCCCGGCCATAAAGGCGCAGTATAAGTCGCTGGTGAAACGTTTTCACCCGGACGCGCATGGTGGTGACCGCTCCTTCGAGGAGCGTCTTCGCGACATCATCAGGGCGCACGACACGCTGAAGACCGCGGGCCTCTGCTGAGGGGGGTGGCCGGTCAGGGCGGCGCCCCCCGAAATTGCGCCGTCGGGAGGGCGACGCTAAGACACGCGGGAGCAGCGCGCGCTGTCCGAGTTCGTGCGGCAGGGTCCTTGCGAGGTCCCGCGCGCCAAAGAGGCTTTCGATGCTGACCGCGAACGTGACCGTGCCGGCCGTGCCGGACATGAGGATATCCGTCCGCCAGGTCTTCGGGATCGAGTCAGATCTCGAGGTGCCGGCCTATTCGCGGGCTGAGAACCACGTCCCCGATCTCGACCCGGACTACATCTTCGATCCGCCGACGACCTTGGCCATCCTGGCCGGCTTCTCCCGTAACCGGCGGGTGATGGTTACGGGCTATCACGGCACCGGCAAGTCGACCCATATCGAGCAGGTCGCGTCGCGACTGAACTGGCCGTGCGTGCGCATCAACCTCGACAGCCACGTGTCGCGCATCGACCTCGTCGGCAAGGACGCGATCGTCATCAAGGAAGGGCTGCAGGTCACCGAGTTCCGGGACGGGATCCTGCCCTGGGCCTACCAGAACAACGTCGCGCTCGTGTTCGACGAATACGATGCGGGACGGCCCGACGTCATGTTCGTGATCCAGCGCGTGCTCGAGTCGTCAGGGCGGCTGACGCTGCTCGACCAGAGCCGGGTGATTCGTCCCCACCCCGCCTTCCGGCTCTTCGCGACCGCGAACACGGTCGGGCTCGGCGACACGTCCGGCCTCTATCACGGCACCCAGCAGATCAACCAGGCGCAGATGGATCGCTGGTCGATAGTTACGACCCTGAACTACCTTTCGCACGACGTCGAGGTCGACATCGTCCTGTCGAAGGCTCAGCATTACCGAAGCTCTGAGGGCCGCGAAATCGTGAACAAGATGGTGCGGGTCGCCGACCTGACCCGCAACGCGTTCATCAACGGCGACCTGTCGACCGTCATGTCGCCCCGCACCGTGATCACCTGGGCCGAGAACGCCGAGATCTTCGGCGATGTCGGTTTCGCGTTTCGGGTGACCTTCCTCAACAAGTGCGACGAGCTCGAGCGCGCGCTCGTGGCGGAGTTCTACCAGCGCTCGTTCGGCAAGGAACTGCCGGAGAGCGCCGTTAACGTGGCGCTGAGCTGAAGGTCGCGATTTGCTCATCACCGGGAGGCCGGGATGACCCCGCCGTCAGATAAATGAACGGACGACCGGGCGCAGCCTGTCCACACTCGCTACGAGGACGACCTTTGCATATTCCTGAACCAAGCGTTCGAAAACCAGCCTCGTGGATCGCGTGACTGACATCGCCTCAGACTTGGGAGAGGAGCCAGCACGTTCCTCGGGGTCAGCGCGGCCGCTTGTCGACGCCCTCTTCTTCGACGTGTTCGGAACGCTCGTGGATTGGCGCGGCACGATCGCCCGGGAAGCGTCGGCGCTGCTCGGCCGCCCGATCGATGGCGAGGCTTTCGCGGATGCCTGGCGCGCGGAGTACCAGCCCGGGATGGAAGGAGTCCGGGCCGGCAATCGCGGCTATGTCCGGCTCGACATCCTGCATCGCGAGAACCTGGACCGCATCCTGCCACGGTTCGGACTTGACGATCTGGACGACGAAACGCGCGGCCGCCTCACCCTCCTCTGGCATCGCCTCGACGCCTGGCCGGAGGTCGAGTTCGGCCTGTCGCGGCTGCGTCGCCTGTTTCGGCTCGCGCCCGTGTCGAACGGCAATATCGGCCTGATGGTCGATCTCGCGCGTCATAACGGCTTCCACTGGGACGCGGTCCTCGGAGCGGAAATCGCGCGGGATTACAAGCCGAAGCCGGCTGTCTATCTGGCCTCGGCCGAGGCGCTCGGTCTCCCTCCATCCCGTTGTATGATGGTGGCCGCCCATTCGAGCGACCTCGCGGCGGCAGGCGCGTGCGGGCTTCGGACCGCGCACGTCGCGCGAGCGGACGAGTACGGGCCAGGGTCCGGCGAGTGCGGTCCGACTGTGCCGGTCGACGTCGCGGCCGCGAGCCTGACCGAACTCGCCGAGATGCTCGGCGCATGACCATCTCGAATCGCAAGCCCGGCGACCGAAAGGAGGCGCCTAACGAGCCGCTGAAGCGATCGATCGCGGGCTGCATGCGGGCCCTGGCCAGGAAGCCCGATCTCGAGGTCACCTACGCGTCGGACCGGCCGATCCTGTCGGGCGAGAAGGCGCGTCTTCCCGATCCGCCCCGCAAGATCTCGCCCGAGGACGTCGCGATCGTTCGGGGTCATGCCGACTCGATGGCGCTCCGCATCGCATGCCACGACGCGAACGTGCACCGCCGCCATGCGCCGCAGGCGCAGGCCGCCCGCGCGGTGTTCGACGCGCTGGAGCAGGCCAGGGTGGAGGCGATCGGCGCGCGAAGGATGGCCGGGGTCGCGAACAACCTCGCGGCCATGATCGAGGACCGCTACCATCGCGGAGGCAAGTACGAGGACATCACCGACCGGGCGGACGCGCCTCTGGAGGACGCCGTCGCCCTCATGGCTCGGCAGCGTCTCACCGGCCGCAAGCCGCCGCCTGCCGCCGACAAGATCGTCGACCTCTGGCGCGACTTCGTCGAGGAGAAGGCGGGCCGAGATCTCGACGGGCTCCTGTCCAGCCTCGAGGACCAGCGCGCCTTCGCGCGCTCTGTCCGGGAACTCCTGTCGTCGTTGGACATGGGCGACGATTCGGCCTTCGACCGCGACGATGACGAGAGCGACGACGAGAACGAGCCCTCCGACCAGCAGGAAGGCGGAGAGGGCGAAGCGGAGGAGCGCGCGGAGGGCGAGCGAGCCGAGATCGATCTCCAGGATGACGCGTCCGACGAGCTGGAGGAGGGCGCCACGGAGGCTTCCGACGCCCCGTCAGGCGAGCTCCCCGAGGAGGCCGACGACGCGGAATCGGATGAGGCGTCGGAAGCCTGGCGACCGCCGCCGTCGCGGGCGAACGAGCCGCGCGGCCCGGAATACCACGCCTTCTCGACGAAGTTCGACGAGGTGGTCGAGGCCGAGGCGCTCTGCGACCCGGACGAGCTCGCCCGCTTGCGGGCCTATCTCGACAAGCAGCTCTCGCATCTTCAAGGCGTCGTCGGCCGTCTGGCGAACCGGCTCCAGCGCCGGCTCCTCGCGCAGCAGAATCGGTCCTGGACCTTCGATTTGGAAGAGGGGATCCTCGATCCGGCTCGCCTGCCGCGCGTCGTCATCGATCCGCAGCAGCCGCTCTCGTTCAAGCAGGAGAAGGACACCGAATTCCGCGACACGGTCGTGAGCTTGCTCCTCGACAATTCCGGCTCCATGCGGGGACGGCCGATCACGGTCGCGGCGACCTGCGCCGACATCCTGGCCCGCACGCTCGAGCGATGCGGCGTCAAGGTCGAGATCCTCGGCTTCACCACGCGCGCCTGGAAGGGTGGGCAGTCGCGCGAATCCTGGCTCGGCGGCGGCAAGCCCGCGAATCCGGGCCGGCTGAACGACCTGCGGCACATCATCTACAAGTCGGCCGACGCGCCATGGCGTCGCTCGCGCCGGAATCTCGGCCTGATGATGCGCGAAGGTCTCCTCAAGGAGAACATCGACGGCGAGGCGCTCGAATGGGCGCATGGCCGGCTGCTGGCCCGGCCGGAGCAGCGCCGCGTCCTGATGGTGATCTCCGACGGCGCGCCGGTGGATGATTCGACGCTGTCGGTGAACTCCGGCAACTACCTCGAGCGGCACCTCCGGCACATCATCGACCAGATCGAGACGCGCTCGCCCGTCGAGTTGATCGCCATCGGGATCGGGCACGACGTGACTCGCTACTACCGCCGGGCGGTCACCATCGTGGACGCGGAGGAACTCGGCGGCGCCATGACGGATAAGCTTGCCGAATTGTTCGAGGAGATGACGGCGGCTCCGGGAGCAGGGCGGCGGCGGGCTCTCGCGTGAGGCCGAACCGCCGCGCGGTTCTGAGCTGTGGCTTTGCGGCGGCGGGACTAGGTGCGGCGGGGTTGGTGGGCCTCCGGGCCGGCGCATCTCTGCACGGGGGCGACGAACCAGCCCGCATCACGGTGGACGCGACGCCGATCGCATCCTTCTTGGAGATATCCCCCGATCGCACCCGGTTCGGCGATTGGGCGTTCCGGTCCGGCCTCGTTCTTTCCTCGGGCGCGGCGGGTTTCGGCGGCCTTTCGGGCCTTTGGCGTCATGCCGACGGCATCGGCCTCGTTGCGCTCACCGACAACGCCCAATGGCTGACGGCCGAACTCGCCTATTCGGGAGGCCGGCTCTCCGGTCTGTCCAGCGCGGCCTTGGCCCCGATCCTCGGCGAGGATGGAGTCCCGCTCCGCCGGACGCGGGCCTACGACACCGAAGGGCTGGCGATCACGGGCGAGGGGATCGCCTATGTCGGGATCGAACGCGTCCACGAGGTCCGGCGCTTCGATTGGGCTCGCGACGGAGTGCAAGCCCGGGGCGTGGCGCTGCCGATGCCGGCCGAGACGCGCGATCTGCCGGCCAACGGCAGCTTCGAAGCCGTCGCGGTGGCGCCGCCCGGGCACCCGCTCGCCGGCGCCGTCCTGGCGATCGCCGAGGAGGCGCGGTCGGGCGAGGCGGCGCCCACCCGCGGCTGGGTGCTGACAGGCCCACACCGCTTTGAATTCGAGGTCGCGCGCTCGAGCGATTTCGACATCACGGACGCGGCCTTCCTGCCCTCGGGCGAAATGCTCCTTCTCGAGCGGCGGTACTCTCCTGCTCGTGGCGTCGCCTGCCGCATGCGCCGGATCGCCGCCGACGCGATCCGGCCTGGTGCGACGATCGACGGCGGCATCATCTTCGAGGCGGACGGGACATCCGTGATCGACAACATGGAGGGGATGGCTCTGCACCGGGACGCAGCCACGGGCGCCACGGTCGTGACGCTCGTTTCGGACGATAATTTCTCGCCTCTTCAGCGGACCGTGCTGCTGGAGTTTGCGCTTCTGGTGTGAGGTGCCGGCGACGTTCCAGGACGATGCGCAGCGTCGAACCAGCGTTCATCATCGAGGATGCTGAGCCGAGCGCCCGCCTGAGGATCCCATCCGGGTTCTCGCCGGCGGCAAGGCTCAGGCCGAGGGGCTTCATCCGCCGAACCGGAATCGCCGCTCGAGCTTCCAGGGCCCGCCGAGATAGCGCCACAAGGTCAAGCCTTCCGCTCGAGCCGAGAACGGCTGGAACTCGGCCTCGAGCCGGCGCAGGAGAGCGCGCGCTTCGTCCGGCGCGACCTTGTTCTGGATCGTCACATGGGGCGCGATGCGGGCGGAATCCTGCTGCGTGAGCCAGTCGCGCCATTCGCCCGCCAGCTTCTCGCGCAACTGCACCAGTTCGGGGGACCTGAACGACAAAGCCACCCCGCGCCCGAGCGAACGCCAGCTCGTCGCCTCGATGCCGAACGGCCGCTGACGAGCGCAGATCGCGCCGAGCTCCCGCGTGACGGATACCCGCTCGGTCCCGGGCAGGGCGTGGAACAGGGTCAGATGCGCTGGAACGTGGTTGCGGTCCGGGGGGAAATACCGACGCCGAAGATCGTCGAGATAGGCGAAGCTCGGGCCGTCGAACGCCAGAGTCAGGACAAGGGGGCGCTCGTCGAGGCTCAGAACCTGAGCGTTCCCTTCGCCTCTTCCAGCTGCGCGATGACCGCGTCCGCGACCTCGCGCGCCCGGGAGTCCTCGGACCCATCGCGCATCGTCCGCACGTCGAGGATCTCCTGGTCGATCTTCTCCGGGGTCAGTTCCTCGAGGGGCGTCGCCCGCTCAGCCAGCACGATGACCCCAGTCTGGTTGATCTCGGCAAAGCCGCCACGCACGAGAACACGCGAGCCATGGTCCTGAGGGTTCGTGATCACGACAAATCCGGCCTTCAGCGTCGACATCACGGGGGCATGGCCGGGCAGCACGGTCATGTCGCCCTCCGTCCCGGGCAGCATCACGGCCTCGACCTCACCGGAAAAGAGGACGCGCTCTGGGGCGACGAGTTCGAAATGGAGCGTGGCCATCGATGAACCTCTAGACTGAGCGGCGGTCGGCCGCAAAGCCGGCCGCGAAGCCGAGCACGCCGCCGCCAAGCGCGAACGTCGCGATGCGTTGCCATTTCCCGGTCGCGATCTGGCCGTCCGATCCGGCCGCGGCCGTCCTGTTCGTCTGCACCTCGACCGAGACGCCGGCCATGTTGAGGTCGGCCGAGTCCGGCCGGCTCAGAAACCCCACCAAGCCGCCGATCAGGAGACCGGCGACCAAGAGAACGATCTTCATGTTCAAGGGAGGCTACGCTTCGGCCGCAAGCCTCTGCGCCTTCTCGACGGCCTCCTCGATGGTGCCGACCATGTAGAAGGCAGCCTCCGGGAGGTGATCGTACTTGCCCTCGATGAGGCCCTTGAAGCCCTTGATCGTGTCTTCGAGGGCGACGAGCTTTCCGGGCGATCCGGTGAACACCTCGGCAACGAAGAATGGTTGCGACAGAAAACGCTCGATCTTCCGGGCCCGCGCCACCGAGAGCTTGTCCTCCTCCGACAGCTCGTCCATCCCCAGGATCGCGATGATGTCCTGCAGCGCCTTGTAGCGCTGCAGCGTCTGCTGCACGCGGCGGGCGATGTCGTAATGCTCCTCGCCGACGATCGCGGCCGACAGCATGCGGGAGGTCGAGTCGAGCGGGTCGACAGCCGGGTAGATGCCCTTCTCGGCGATCGAGCGGGACAGCACGCTGGTCGCGTCGAGATGCGCGAAGGAGGTCGCGGGCGCCGGATCCGTCAGGTCGTCCGCCGGCACGTAGATCGCCTGCACGGACGTGATTGAGCCCTTGTTCGTGGTGGTGATGCGCTCCTGCAGGTTGCCCATGTCGGTTGCGAGCGTCGGCTGGTAGCCGACCGCCGACGGGATGCGGCCGAGCAGCGCCGACATCTCGGAGCCGGCCTGTGTGAAGCGGAAGATGTTGTCGACGAAGAAGAGCACATCCTGGCCCTCGTCGCGGAAGTTCTCGGCGACCGTGAGACCGGTCAGCGCGACACGGGCGCGGGCGCCCGGCGGCTCGTTCATCTGGCCGTAGACGAGGGCGCATTTCGAGCCCTCGCCGCCGCCCTGCTTGTTCACGCCGGACTCGATCATCTCGTGGTAGAGGTCATTGCCCTCGCGCGTGCGCTCGCCGACGCCCGCAAAGACCGAGTAGCCGCCATGCGCCTTGGCGATGTTGTTGATCAGCTCCATGATCAGCACCGTCTTGCCGACGCCGGCGCCGCCGAACAGGCCAATCTTGCCGCCCTTGGCGTAAGGGGCGAGGAGGTCGACGACCTTGATGCCGGTGACGAGGATCTGCGCCTCCGTCGCCTGATCGGCGTAGCTCGGGGCGTCCTGGTGGATGGCGCGGGTCGCCTGGAACGAGATCGGGCCCGCCTCGTCGACCGGTTCGCCGATGACATTCATGATGCGGCCGAGCGTGCCGGGGCCGACGGGGACCATGATCGTGGCGCCAGTATCCGTGACCTCCTGCCCGCGCACGAGGCCTTCCGACGTGTCCATCGAGATGCACCGCACGGTGTTCTCGCCGAGCTGCTGCGCGACTTCGAGCACGAGCCGGCTGCCGTTATTCGTGGTCTCGAGCGCGTTCAGGATCTCAGGCAGGTGGCCCTCGAACTGAACGTCGATCACGGCGCCGATCACCTGGGTGATGTGGCCCGTCGGCTTGGCCTGTTCCGGCATGGCAAGTGCGGCTGACATATGTCGTTTCCTTGATATGGTAATGGGATCGGGCGTTGCGCCGGTCCCGTTTCCTAAGCTTCAACGAGATCGAGGCGTCGCTCGATGCGGCCCATCCGCTCGTCGAAACGGTCCATTCGGCTGTTCAGGCCGGCGATCTGAACCTGGATCTGCCCGACGTGATGCTCGACGGAGGACAGCCGCAGCTTCATGTCGGATATGTCCTCACGCATGAGATCCTGGCTGCGCCGAATGTGGCGAAGCTGCTCCAAGACGAGGCTTTCGAGGTTGTCGGACATCGCCCTTTCCCAGCACTCCCGCAGACCACACTATCACAACGCCTCGGCGCCCGAGATGATCTCGATCAGCTCCTTCGTGATCTGCGCCTGACGCGACCGGTTGTAGATCTGCGTCTGCTTCTTGATCATGTCGCCGGCGTTGCGGGTGGCGTTGTCCATGGCGCTCATGCGGGCGCCCTGCTCGGAGGCCGCGTTCTCGAGGAGCGCCCGGAAGATCTGCACGGCGACGTTGCGGGGCAGGAGGCTCGCCAGGATCTCGGTCTCGTCCGGCTCGTACTCGTAGACGGCCTCGTTCGCGACGACGTCGGCCGTACCCGCGCCGATCTCGACCGGGATGACCTGCTGGGCGGTCGGGATCTGCTGGATCACCGAGCGGAAGCGGGAATAGAACAGGGTCGCAACGTCGAACTCGCCGGCCTCGAAGAGCGCCAGCACCTTGCCGGCGACCATCTCGGCCTGCCCGAATCCGAGCTGCTTCACGGCCCTGAGATCGACGAGCTCTATGATCTGGCTGCCGAACTGCCGGCGCAGGATGTCGTAGCCCTTCTTGCCGACGCAGAGGATCTTCACGGTCTTGCCGGCCGCCATCAGCCGTGTCGCGTGCTCGCGAGCAAGGCGCGCGATCGAGGAGTTGAAGGCGCCGCAGAGGCCTCGCTCGGCCGTGCAGACGACGAGGAGGTGCGTGCGATCCGCGCCGGTTCCGGCGAGGAGGCGCGGGCTCTCGGGTCCGATCGTGACCCCGGCCGAGAGGTTGGTCATCACGGAGGTCATGCGCTCCGCGAACGGGCGCGCGGCTTCGGCAGCCGACTGCGCCCGGCGCAGCTTCGCTGCCGCGACCATCTGCATGGCCTTGGTGATCTTCTGCGTCGCCTTGACGGAGGCGATGCGGTTCCGGAGGTCCTTTAAGCTCGGCATGGCTGTTTCAATGCTGCTCCTCGACTCTCATGCTGAGGTGCCGACGGGCCCGCCCGGCGGCCGCGAAGCACGCGCGGCCTCTCCGGTGCCCTCTGGACCATCCTTCCAGGCTCCTTCGGAGCACCTCAGGATGAGGTCTCAGCTGAACGACTTCGCGTAGCCCGCGACCGCGTCCTTCAGCTTGGCCTCGGTCTCGCCGGACAGGTCGCGCGAGGAGCGGACCGCGTCGAGAATGTCGGCGTGCTTGCCGCGCATGAGCCCGAGCAGCCCATCCTCGAAGGCCCGAACGCGGTTCACCGGCAGGGGATCAAGATAGCCGTTCACGCCGGCGTAGATGACGGCGACCTGCTCCTCCATCTTCAGCGGCGAGAATTGCGGCTGCTTCAGGAGCTCGGTCAGCCGCGCGCCGCGGTTGAGGAGACGCTGAGTCGTGGCGTCGAGATCGGAGCCGAACTGGGCGAAGGCCGCCATCTCGCGGTATTGGGCGAGCTCACCCTTGATCCGGCCCGCGACCTTCTTCATCGCCTTGGTCTGAGCGGAGGAGCCGACGCGGCTGACCGACAGGCCGACGTTCACGGCCGGCCGGATGCCCTGGTAGAACAGGTCGGTCTCAAGGAAGATCTGGCCGTCGGTGATCGAGATCACGTTCGTCGGAATGTAGGCCGACACGTCGTTCGCCTGCGTCTCGATGATCGGCAGCGCGGTGAGCGAGCCCGACCCCATGGCGTCCGACATCTTGGCGGCGCGCTCGAGCAGCCGAGAGTGCAGGTAGAACACGTCGCCAGGATAGGCCTCGCGGCCGGGCGGCCGGCGCAGGAGCAGCGACATCTGCCGGTAGGCGACCGCCTGCTTCGACAGGTCGTCGTAGGTGATCACGGCATGCATGCCGTTGTCGCGGAAATACTCGCCCATCGCGCAGCCCGCGAAGGGGGCCAGGTACTGCATCGGGGCAGGATCGGAGGCGGTCGCCGCGACGATGATCGAGTATTCGAGCGCTCCATGCTCCTCCAGCGTCTTCACGAACTGGGCAACGGTTGAGCGCTTCTGACCGATGGCCACGTAGACGCAGTAGAGCTTGATCGACTCGTCGCTCTGCTGGTTCAGCGGGCGCTGGTTCAGGATGGTGTCGAGGACGATGGCCGACTTGCCGGTCTGGCGGTCGCCGATGATGAGCTCGCGCTGGCCACGGCCGATCGGGATCAGCGCGTCCACCGCCTTGAGCCCGGTCGCCATCGGCTCGTGCACGGACTTGCGCGGGATGATGCCGGGAGCCTTTACGTCCACGCGGCGGCGCTCGGTGGACTGGATCGGGCCCTTGCCGTCGATCGGATTGCCGAGCGCGTCGACGACGCGGCCGAGAAGGCCCTTGCCGACCGGCACCTCGACGATGGAACCGGTACGCTTGACGGTTTGTCCTTCGCCGATCTCCCGGTCCGAGCCGAACACGACGACGCCGACATTATCGGTCTCGAGGTTCAGCGCCATGCCGCGGACGCCCGATTCGAACTCGACCATCTCGCCGGCCTGGACGTTATCGAGCCCGAAGCAGCGCGCGATGCCGTCGCCGACCGACAGCACCTGGCCAACCTCAGTGACCTCGGCCTCCTGGCCAAAATTCTTGATCTGTTCCTTTAGGATCGCCGAAATCTCGGCGGCGCGGATGTCCATCACCGGGCCTCTTTCATCGCAATGCGTATGGAATTGAGCTTGGTTTTCAGGGATGCGTCGACCATGCGGGAACCGACCTTCACGACGAGGCCGCCGATCAGCGACGGGTCGATCCTGACCGCGACGTCGACCTCGGATCCCGCCATGTCGCGAAGCGACGCCTTGATCTCGTTCATGACCTTCGGGGAGGGCTCCTCGGCCAAGCGCACCTCCGCGGCCACGATGCCCCTGGAGCGGGCGACAAGCGATCGGTACGCGCGGATCATGTCAGGGAGGACGAACAGCCGCCGCTTTGAGGCGACAAGGCGCATGAAGTTCGCTGCAAGCCCGCCGATCCCGACCCTATCCAGAACGGCGTTGATGGCCTTCAGCTGATCCTCCGCCGTGAAGACGGGGCTCCTGATCAGGCGCGTCAGATCTGAGCTGTTGCGCATTAGCTCGTCGAAACCGTCGAGATCGCGGGCCACGGGGTCGACTGCCTTCTCGTCGCGCGCGAGCTCGAACAAGGCCGAGGCATAGCGTCCGGCGACGCCGGACACGCCCGGCCCCTCGCTTGCGTGTGTGTCAGCCACCTGTCTCTCGTCGCTTTCAACGGCTCACGCCGCGTTCCGTCGGCGATCCCGCGCCCTCAAGAAGTCGGGATTGATCGCCCGCGTCGAAGACACATAGCTCCGTCAGCAGGGCACCGGTGCCGTAGCATGGGGGTAGGAGGGGTGCAAGGCTCCGAGCTTGTCGGCATGGTCTGCCCGGCTCAGGATCGAACGGCGGAGGGCGCTACGCAGCGAGTCTGCCGGCCTCAAACTTCGCGAGCTCGACCTTGGCCCGGAGTTCGATCGCGGCGATCACCTCGTCGAGCCCGGCGTCGCCGCTCGCCCCTCCCGCGCCGGTCAGCCGATCGGCCAGGCGGCGAGGTCGTGGTCGCTCAACGTTCCCGAAAGGAGCGGGGCCTTCAGGCCGTCGAGAGCGTCGAGGAGATCTGGTCGCGCCGCGCCAAGCGGCGCCTGCGCTCACGTCCGTCCTCCTCTCCGCCTTGCAGCATGAGGATGGCGTCGAGCGTCTGTAACGGGGCGCGCTGCGCGGCCCGGACGTTTCCTTCGGACGGTCGGAGCCGAGGCCGAAGGTGCCCTTGCCGGGCGCCCGGCCGGCGCCTCGCATGGCCAGGATTGGTCTCCGAACTCGCCCGAGCTCGGCGCCGCGCTGAGCTACAACCGGAAGGTCTGGACGATCCTGGCCACGGCCGCGACCGAGCCCGAAGGTCTCCTTCCGGCCGACACCAAGGCCGTCGTCGCGCAACTCGCGGCCTTCATCTTCCAGCGCACCTTCGCGATCCTGATAGAGCCCGCGCCCGAGAAGCTGGCCGCGCTGATGCGCATCAACCGCGACATCGCCGCCGGCCTGCGCCCACAGCGGCAAGCCGCCTGACCCGCTTCACTCCAGGATCGCGAGCGTCAGCCAGTCGGCGCTTAAGGCAGGTCTCCCGCCTCCCTCGATCTCGACCGTGACCCCGTAGCGGAGCATCAGCTCGCCGGGCTGCCTCCGCTCAATTCCGCCCAGCGCGAACCGCCCCCGGACCCGGTCGCCAGCCCGGACGGGCGACACGAACCGCACCCGGTCGAACCCGTAATTCACGCCCATCCGCCGCCCCGCGATCGGGGGGAGCGCCTCCCGGCCGAAGGCGGAGAGGAGCGACAACGTCAGGAACCCATGCGCGATGGCGCCTCCGAACGCGGTCTCGGCCGCTGCCCGGGCCGGGTCGACATGGATGAACTGGTGATCGTCGGTGACGCTCGCGAAACGATCGATGTCGTCCTGGCCGACACGCCGCCACCCCGACACGCCGAGCTCCTGCCCGATCAGCGCCTCAAGATCGGCCGTCGCGAGAGGCGCCCTGTCCGTCACGCGGCGCGACCGGTCGCGAACGCATCACCGACGCGAAGACCGAGCCGCGGTGCGGCCCCGCACGCCTCCGCGTATTCGCGGGCGAGCCTCTCGACGAGCTCGGCCGCGGGCACGATCTCCTTGACGGATCCGATGCCCTGGCCGGAGCCCCAGATGTCGCGCCACGCCTTCTTGTCGCGCGCCTCGTCGCGACCGGCGCCGAAATCCATCTTGACCGCCTCGACGTCGCCGAGCTTCGCCGGGTCCATCCCGGCAGCCACGATGGAAGGTGCGAGATAGTTGCCGTGCACGCCCGTGAAGACGTCCGAGTTGACGATGTCGTCCGCCGCACTGTCCACGATCATCTGCTTGTAGCGCTGGCCTGCGTTCGCTTCCTGCGTTGCGATAAACGCCGAGCCAATATAGGCGACGTCGGCGCCCATGAGCTCGGCCGCCCGGACCCCGCGGCCAGTCGCGATCGCGCCGGAGAGCGCGACCGGCCCGTCGAACCACTCGCGGATCTCGGCCATCAGCGCGAAGGGCGAGATCGAGCCGGCATGGCCGCCGGCCCCGGCCGCGACCGCGATCAGGCCGTCGGCGCCCTTCTCGATCGCCTTGCGGGCGAAGGTCTGGTTGATGATGTCGTGGAGGGTGACGCCGCCCCAGTCGTGGACCGCCTGGTTCAGCTCGGGCCTAGCGCCGAGCGAGGTGATCACGATCGGGACCTTGTGGCGCTCGCAGATCTGGAGATCCTGCTCCAGCCGCCCGTTCGAGCGATGCACGATCTGGTTCACCGCGAGAGGTGCGGCCGGTCGGTCGGGATGCCGTGCGTCGTGCGCCGCGAGCGCCTCCCGGATCTCGTGCAGCCATTCGTCGAGCTGCGAGGCGGGCCGGGCGTTCAGCGCCGGGAAGGAGCCCACGATCCCGGCCGTGCATTGCGCGATCACGAGCGCCGGGTTCGAGACAAGGAAGAGCGGCGACCCGATGACGGGAATACGGAGGCGGCCGTCGAGGAAACGGGACCAGGCTCCGACGGGTGCGGACGTGTTGACAATCTTTGCCAAAGCTCGATCTTTCTGATCGCAGGAGAGCGCGATCCGACCATGAATATCAGCGTTACTGGCGAGCTGGCGAGCTTCGTCGAGCGCGAGGTCGGAAGCGGTCGTTAGGCATCGGGAGCGAGCGAGCTCGTTCGCGAGAGCCTCCGACTGCTTCGCGCTGCGGCGCAGGCCGGGTTGGATGACGTGAGGGCCGGACGGTTCTCCGCTCTCTCGTGGAAGCGCCTCGCATGTGATCATCTATACGCCCGTGATCTCGGCCGGCAACGAGGGCGTCGTTCTGATCGTCCGCGTGCTGCACGACGCCGTGGAGGCTGGCGACCCAGTTGCAAGCGCTCTTCCGAGGAGATTAAGCGATCGTCACCCCGCCATCGGCCACGATCACCTGGCCGGTGATGAAGCTCGCCCCGGACGAGGCCAGGAACGCCACGACCGGGGCGATCTCATGCGGCTCGCCGATGCGGCGGAGAGGGGTCGTGGCGTTGCGCTGCGCCAGCCGATCCGGGTCCTCCCACAGCGCTCGGGCGAAGTCGGTCTTGACGAGGCCCGGCGCGACGCAGTTCACCCGCACGTTCTTCGGCCCCCATTCGACGGCGAGGTTGCGGGCGAGCGCGAAATCCGCGGCCTTCGAGATGCCGTAGGCGCCGATCATCTCCGTGCCCCGCAGGCCGGCGATCGAGGAGACGATCACGACCGAGCCGCCGCCGCGCTCGGCCATGCCCGGGATGACGAGTCGCGCGAGCCACAGGTTCGACTTCACGTTAGAGCCCATGATCTTATCGAAGGCCTCGTCCGGTAGCTCGGTCATGGCGCCGTAGAACGGGTTCACGGCCGCGTTGCAGACGAGGATGTCGATGCCGCCGAAACGCTCGTGCGTCGTCCGGACCAGCGCCTCGACCTCGGGCTTTCGGCCGATGTTGCAGGGCACGACGATCGCCTCCCCGCCCGCCGCCGTGATCGCCTCCGCGACGGGCCGGCAGGTCTCCTCCTTGCGGCTGGACACGACGACCTTGGCGCCGAGCTTGGCCAGGAGCTCAGCCGTGGCGCGCCCGATGCCGCGGGAGGAGCCGGTCACGACAGCGACCTGGCCAGTGAGGTCGAAGGGAGTTGTCATGGCCGTTCTTCATCCGCCATTCCGGGGCGCCGCGGGCGAACCCGGAACCCATGGCAGAGGCTCCGCTCTCCGCAGCGCCGGCGCCTCGGGTGGGTTCCGGGTTCTCGCTCCGCGAGCCCCGGAAGGACAGTCCGCCCTCTCACGACACCATCTCCCACCCGCGCTCCGCTAGGAGAAACGCCCGCTCGCCGTGGGTTCCGGCCTCGCTGGAAGAGGCGTTGCCCTGCTTCGCCCGGGCCAGGACACCCTCCAGGATCACCGCGATCCGGAACAGGGAGAAGGCGAGGTGGAACGGCGTGATCGCGTCCGTGCGGCCGGTGCGCCGCTGATAGGCGGCCACATAGGCGGCCTGGTCCGGGATGCCTAGCGCGGCGAGGTCGAGGCCGCCCATTCCCCGGAACGCCTCGGGCGGCACGTTGAACGGGATGCAATTGTAGGCGAGATCGGCGAGCGGGTGGCCGAGGGTGGACAGCTCCCAATCCAGGATGCCGATCACGCGAGGCTCCCCCGCATCGAAGATCATGTTGTCGAGCCGGAAGTCGCCGTGACAGATTGCGGTTTCCTCGCTCTCGGGAACGTGCCGCGGCAGCCATTCCGCCAGCCTGTCGATGGCCGGGTTGTCCCGGGTGCGCGATCCCTCCCATTGCGTCGACCAGCGGCCGATCTGGCGGGCGAAGTAATTGCCGGGGCGGCCAAAGCCCTCCAGGCCGATCGCCTGCCAATCGGCCATGTGCAGCCGCGCGAGGGCGTCCGCCATGCCCTCGTAGATGCCGGCTCGGGTCTCGCGCGGCAGCTCCGGCAGCGTCGGCTCCCAGAAGATGCGTCCCCGGAGGCGCTCCATCAGGTAGAAGGGCGTGCCAATCACCGTTCGGTCGTCGCAGAAGAGCACCGCGCGAGGCACCGGCACGTCGGTCTTCGACAGCGCCTCGATGACCCGGTACTCGCGATCGACGGCGTGCGCCGAGGGCAGGAGCTCGCCCGGCGGCTGCTTGCGCAGCACGTACTCGCCGCCATCGGTCGTGACCAGGAAGGTCGGGTTCGACTGCCCGCCCCGCATCTGGCTGAGCTGGACGAAGCGCTCGCCGAGGCGGTCGCCGATGAGTTGCGCGAGTGGCCCCGTGTCGAACCGGTGGGCTTCGCGGACGGGGATGGTCTCCGAGGACTCGGTCATCCTCGCGCGATCCACCACGGCGTCATCCTGAGGAGCGTCGCGACGCGGCGCGTCTCGAAGCACGCACCACCGTCGTGCGTGCTTCGAGACGGGCGTCTGGCCCTCCTCAGCATGACGCCCTGGCGGATAGCGACCTCAGGCATCGCATCAATGCGCCGCCGCGGCCCGGCCCGCCCCGCCCCTCATGTTCGAGCCCTCGTGCTTGCGGAGCTCGACCTTGGCGACCGTCTCGCGGTGGACCTCGTCGGGGCCGTCGGCAAGCCGGAGCGTGCGGGAATGCGCGTATGCGGCCGCGAGGTGGAAATCTTCCGAGAGGCCGCCTGCGCCGCAGACCTGGATCGCCCTATCGATCACCTTGCAGGCGACGTTCGGGGCGATCACCTTGATCATCGCGATCTCAGCCCGGGCCGCCTTGTTGCCGACCGTGTCCATCATGTGGGCGGCGTGCAGGGTCAGCAGACGGGCCTGGTCGATCTCCATGCGGGATTCGGCGATCAGGTGCCGCGTCACGCCCTGGTCGGCGATCGACTTGCCGAAGGGATAGCGGGTGAGCGCGCGACGGCACAGGGTCTCGAGCGCCCGCTCGGCGACTCCGATCGAGCGCATGCAATGGTGGATGCGGCCCGGCCCGAGCCGTCCCTGCGCGATCTCGAACCCGCGGCCCTCGCCGAGGAGGATGTTCGAGGCCGGGACGTAGACGTCCTTGAACACGATCTCCGCGTGGCCATGCGGGGCGTCGTCGTAGCCGAAAACGGTGAGCGGCCGCACGATGGTGATCCCGGGCGTGTCCATGGGCACGAGGATCATCGATTGCTGCCGGTGCTTCTCGGCCGCCGTGTCGGTCTTGCCCATCAGGATCGATATCTTGCAGCGGGGATCCGGTGCGCCCGTGATCCACCACTTTCGGCCGTTGATCACGTAATGCTCGCCCTCGCGGCGGATCTCGGTCTGGATGTTGGTCGCATCGGAGGATGCGACGGCGGGCTCCGTCATCGCGAAGCAGGAGCGGATCTCGCCATCCAGGAGCGGTATTAGCCAGCGCGCCTTGTGGTCATCAGTGCCGTAGCGGATGATCGTCTCCATGTTGCCGGTATCGGGGGCTGAGCAGTTGAACGGCTCCGGCCCGATCGGCGAGCGCCCCATGACCTCACAGAGATGCGCGTACTCAACATTCGAGAGCGCGTCCGGGTCGTGGTGCTTCGGCACGAACAGGTTCCAGAGGCCTTTAGCCTTCGCCTTCGCCTTCAGCTCCTCCATCACCGGCGGGATCGTCCACCGGTCCTTCGCGGCGGCGACGAAGGCCTCGTAGTCCTGCTCTGCCGGATAGACGTGCTCCTCCATGAAGGCGGAGACGCGGTCGCGGAGCTCTTCGGCGCGCGGTGTCATGGCTAACATCATGGGCAGGTCCTCGTCTCCCGGCTCAAAGATCCACCAGCGGCGTCATGTCGAAGCCGTTTCGCGCTAACCAGCCGACCTGTCATTCCGGGGCAATGCGCAGCATCGAACCCGGAACCCAGGGCTTGCACGACCTGTGGATCGCTTCCATTCTGCCGCGCTTCCATGGGTTCCGGGTTCCGCTTCGCGGCCCGGGAATGACACGGTGGGCAGGATGCCCGCGCATCAAGCCGCAGACGCGAAGAGGCTGCCGCTCTCGGCGAGCCTGGCCAGGTGGTGGTCGGCGTCGCCGAACAGCGTCTCGATGACCGTCATGCGCTTGAAGTAATGGCCGACCTTGTACTCCATTGTGACGCCGACGCCCCCGTGGAGCTGGATCGCGCCCTGGCCGACGAAGCGGCCGGAGCGGCCGATCTGCACCTTAGCGGCCGAGACCGCTTTGGCGCGCTCCGCGGCGTCGTCGGTGCCGGACACCATGGTGGCGAAGAAGGTCATCGACCGCGCCTGCTCGCTGGCGACGACCATGTCGGCGGCCCGGTGCTGCAAAGACTGGAAGGCCCCGATCGTGACGCCGAACTGCTTGCGCGTCTTGAGGTAGTCGACCGTGGTTTCGCGCATTGCCTCCATGAGGCCGATCGCCTCGGCGCAGAGCGCCGCGATGGCCTCGTCGACGACGCGTTCCAGAACGGGAAGAGCGGCCGCCGGGTCGCCGAGCACCGCATCCTGTCCCACCCGGACGTTCTCGAGCGATATCTCGGCCGCCCGCATGCCGTCCTGGGTCGGGTAGCCGCGACGTGACAGGCCGGGCGCCCTGGCGTCCACCAGGAACAGTCCGACGCCTGCGCGGTCGCGGGTGGCGCCGGCTGTGCGGGCGACGACGACGAGCTGGTCGGCCGTGTCACCGTGCAGCACGACACCCTTTTCGCCGCTGAGCAACCACCCGTCGCCGTCACGCTTCGCCCGCGTTTCTACGTGGTGCAGGTCGTAGCGCGACCCGCGCTCGATTTGGGCTAAGGCCAAGGTGAGTTCGCCCGCCGCGATCCGGGGCAGGAGATCCGCTTTCTGGGCCTCGCTCCCGGCATGCCGGACGAGCCCGCCTCCGAGGATCACTGTCGCGAGGTAGGGCTCGACCACGAGCCCGCGCCCGAATGCCTCCATGACAATCATGGTCTCGATTGGCCCGCCCCCGATGCCTCCGTGCTCCTCAGCGAATGGCACCGCGAGCAGCCCGAGCTCGGCGAACTGGCTCCAATTCGCCCGGGAGAAGCCCTCGGGCTCGGTGATGAATGTCTTGCGCGCCTCGAAGCTGTAGCGGTCCGCGATCAGGCGCTCGACCGAGTCCTTCAGGAGGCGCTGCTCGTCGTTGAGGTCGAAATCCATCTGTTCCTCTGCTGTCATCCCCGAGCGTCGCGCAGCGGCGAGCCCCAGATCCACTCACATCCGCTCCGTTGACACCATGGGTACCGGGTTCTCGCCTTCCGCGAGCCTAGGACGAAAGGGAGCTACAATCCCAAAATCGCCTTGGCGATGATGTTCCTCTGGATCTCGTTCGAGCCGCCATAGATCGAGACCTTGCGCCAGTTGAAGTACGTCGGCGCGACGGTCGCGGCGTAGTCCGGGCCGATTGGCGGCTCGTTCGTGCCGCCTTGCCAGCGCTCATCGTCGTGCTCCGGCACATAGGGGAGCGCGTACGGGCCGACGACGTCGAGGAGAAGCTCGGTCGTGAGCTGCTGGATCTCGGAGCCCTTGATCTTGAGCACGGAGGAAGCCGGGTCGGGCTTGCCCCGCTCGCGCGTGCGCTCGGCGGCCACGACCCGGAGCTGCGTCATCTCGAGCGCCTTCAGCTCGACCTCGGCGGCCGCGAGCTTCTCGCGAAAGCGGGGGTTGCGGATCATCGGCTCGTCACCGATGCGCTCGATCGAGGCGAGCTCGCGGATGCGGCGAAGCCGCTCCTTCGAGACCCCGACCCGGGCAATATTGGTGCGCTCGTTGCCGAGCAGGAACTTGGCGTAGTCCCAGCCCTTGTTCTCCTGGCCGACGAGGTTAGCGCCCGGGACACGGACGTCGTCGAAGAACACCTCGTTTACCTCGCGCCCGCCGTCGATCGTCTCGATTGGCCGGACGGTAATGCCGGGCGAGGTCATGTCAATCAGGAGGAAGGAGATGCCCTCCTGCTTCTTGGCCGCTGCCGGGTCCGTCCGGACGAGGCAGAAGATCCAGTCGGCGTATTGCGCCAGAGTTGTCCAGGTCTTCTGGCCGTTGACGACGAGGTGATCGCCATCGCGCACGGCCTTCGTCTTCAGGGAGGCGAGGTCGGAGCCGGAGCCCGGCTCCGAGAAGCCCTGGCACCACCAATCGTCGAGATTGGCGATGCGGGGCAGGAAGGTCGCCTTCTGCTCGTCCGACCCGAAAGTATAGATCACCGGCCCGACCATGTTGACCCCAAAGGCGAGCGGGGCCGGGGCGGGAAATCCCTGAAGCTCCTCCAGGAAGATGTATTGCTGCACCGGGCTCCAGTCGCAGCCGCCGTATTCGACGGGCCAATGCGGGACGGCCCAACCCTTCGCGTGGAGCGTCCGGGTCCAGTCGACCAGATCCTGCTTCGAGGCGTGCCGCCCATCGACGAGCTTCGCGTGCACCTCGGGTCGCAGACTGTCGCGGAAGAAGCCGCGAACCTCATCGCGGAAGGAGTTCTCTTCGGGCGTGAAGCGCAGGTCCATGTCGACTCCTCAGTGTCTCTCGTCCATCCCGCCCCTCATGCCGAGGCGCTCGCAGGGCGAGCTTCGAAGCAGGTAGCCTTCGCCCGCTCCTCCTCGCGCAACTCGATCTTCGACAGCTTGCCGACGGCCGTGCGGGGGAGGGCGGCTCGGAATTCCAGCGCGGTTGGCATCTCGTGCCGGCCGATCTTGTCCTTGAGGAAGGCCTGGAGCGCGTCGAGCCCGAACGGCTCCGATCCCGCTCTCAGCTTGATGAAGGCCTTGCCGGCCTCGCCGCGATAGCCGTCCGGGATGCCGACCACCAGCACCTCCTCGACGGCTGGATGCTGGTAGATCGCCTGCTCAACCATCTGCGGATAGACGTTGAAGCCGCCCGAGATGATCATGTCCTTCTTGCGGTCCGTGATGAAGAAAAACCCGTCCGCGTCCATGTAGCCGATGTCGCCGGTCAGGAACCAGTTGCCCACGAAGGAGGCCGCGGTCTCGACCGGACGGTTCCAGTACCCTCGGGTGACGTTCGGGCCGCGGATGCGAAGCTCGCCCGTTTCGCCGATCCCGAGCACGCGCGAGGGATCATCGAGGGAGCAGATATCCATCTCGATGCCGGGCAGCGGCAGGCCGATGGTGCCGGCCTTCCTGGGTCCGGCCCCAAGCCGGTTGGTGCCGGCGGGAGACGTCTCCGTCATCCCCCAGCCGCCGATGAGGCGGTGCCCGGTCAGTCGCTCGAAGCGGTCCGCCACCTCGACAGGCAGAGGCGCCCCGCCCGAGCCAGTATAGACGAGCGACGAGAAATCCCGCGTCTCGATGCCGGGCGAGGCCGAGAGTGCGATCCACATCGTCGGAACGCCCGGAAAATGCGTGGCCCGCCCGGTCTCGATGTCGCGCAGCGTCGTGTCCACGTCGAAACGGGCGCGCAGCATGATCTCCGCGCCTTTCCGGAGACCCCGGAGCAGGATCGTCGTGAGCGCGTAGATGTGGAAGAGCGGCAGGACGCAGATGATGCGGTCGCGCTCGGTGCGGCCGCTCTCCTCGGCCGTGAACCAGGCCTCGTACATCGAGACCGCGGCCGTGAGGTTGCCGTGTGTCAGGATCGCGCCTTTCGGCATCCCGGTCGTGCCGCCCGTATATTGCAGGAGCGCGACATCGTCCGGCTTCACCTCCGGCCAGGAGGGGGGCGGCGCGGCGTCGGCCACAAGAGTGTGCAGCGCGACGACGCCCCTTCGCTCCACGATTGGCGTGGGCGGCATCGGGGAGGGACCCCAATATGCGTCGTCGCCGACGATCAGGAGATCGACCAGCCCGGCGTCCAGGAGCCGTTCGGCGCGCTCCATCATGCCGGCGATGTTTGTCGTGACGAGGATGCGGGCTGCCGAATCGGCGAGCTTGTGGGCGAGCTCACGCTCGGCGTCGAGCGGCGAGAGATGAACGGTGCGGAGCCCCGCCATGGCGGCGCCGAAGAAGGCTTGCGGATGATAGGGCGTATTCGGGAGATAGAGCGCGAGCGTCGTGCCCGGCTTCAATCCAACAGCCGAGATCAACGCGGCGCCAAACCGCTCCGCGTCCCGCCCGAGATCGTTGTATGAGATGCACCGGCCCCGGAACTCGATCGCGGTGGAAGCCCCGTGTGCCGCAACGGTCCCGGCGAGAAGCGTCGGGATGGTCGAGAGCACGATCAGCGTGTCCCATACGACGCCGGCTGGGTACGACCTCTCCCAGGCGAACGGGCGGCAGTTCATGCGGCCGCACGGCTGAGGCCGATCCTCTCTCTCACGTCAGCCTCCTGACCACGTCCCGTTCTTTCGCTGACGGGTTCGGACGATCACGTCATGTCGGACCGAAGCTCCGCTTCTGTCAATCGGGTCCAGCCACCGGCACCGTCTCACGCAAAGCGGGAGACGGACACTACCAAACGAAGTCTATTACGGTGAGCGGCCGACGTCGGCGACGTTGACGGCGATCTTTGCCGAGCCAGTCCGCGCAAGCATCGGGGTGGAGCGCCGTCGAGGCGCTGCTTTCATCCCGCGGTACGACCCATTAGCGAAGGGCAAGAATCACGGGTGCGCCCGAGACCTTGCGACCCGGTGCGTTCGAAATCAGCTAAGTAGCTTCCAAGCCGGCCTCACGCCGCCCCGGTGAACGTCTCACCCGCTTCCGCCTTCCGACGCAACAAAGCTGCCGGCTTGAACTCGGGCCCGATCGCCCGCTCCCACTCCTCCATCTTGGTCAGGATCGTCTTCGGCCCGACCGTATCGGCGTAGAACATCGGGCCGCCGCGATAGACGGGCCAGCCGTAGCCGGCGATCCAGACCATATCGATGTCCGAGGCCCTGAGCGCCTTGCCCTCGTCCAGGATCTTCGCTCCCTCGTTGATCATGGGATAGACGAGCCGCTCGAGAATCTCGGCGTCGGAGATGGCCCGGCGGGCGATGCCCTTCCCCTTGGCATGGTCCAGGACGAGCTGCTCGACAACCGGCGACGGGCTCGCCTTGCGGGCGGCGTCGTAGTCGTAGAACCCGGCGCCCGTCTTCTGGCCGCGCCGGTCCGTCTCGCAGAGCTTGTCCCGTAAGGTCTCGCTCTTCGAAGTCTCGCGCGTCCAGCCGATATCGAGCCCCGCGAGATCGCTCATCGCGAAGGGGCCCATCGGCATGCCGAAATCGTAGAGCACGCGGTCGACGTCCCAGGGCATCGCGCCCTCCTCGACGAGGCGGTTCGCCTCGCGTTGCCGCTCGGCCAGCATCCGGTTGCCGACGAAGCCGTGGCACACGCCGACCAGCACGCCGAGCTTGCCGATCTTCGGCGCGAGCTTCATCGCGGTCGCGACCACCTCACGGGAGGCCTTCTCCGCCCGCACCACCTCGAGCAGCCGCATCACGTTCGCGGGCGAGAAGAAATGCATGCCGATGACGTTCTCGGGCCGGCTCGTGACGGACGCGATCTCGTCCACGTTCAGGTAGGAGGTGTTGGAGGCCAGGATGGCGCCGGGCTTGGCGATCTTGTCCAGCTTCGCAAAAGTCTCCTTCTTGATGTCCATGTCCTCGTAGATCGCCTCGATCACGAGATCCTGTGATCCGAGGCTCCCGAAATCCAGGGATCCCTTGATCAGGGACATGCGGGTCTCGACATCCTCCGGCTTGAGCCGACCCTTGGCGGCGGTTGCCTCGTAGTTTTTGCGGATCGTGGAGAGGCCGCGGTCGAGCGCATCCTGCTTCGCCTCGACGATCGTGACCGGGATGCCGGCATTCAGGAAGTTCATGGCGATGCCGCCGCCCATGGTGCCGGCCCCGATGATGCCGACCGAGTTTACGGGCAGGGTTGCGGTGTCGTCCGGCAGGTCCGGTATCTTGCGCACCTCGCGCTCGGCGAAGAACACGTAGCGCTGCGCCTTCGATTGTGTGCCCCCGACGAGCCCGAGGAAAATTTCGCGCTCGGTCGCGATGCCTTCATCGAAGGGCAGGTTCACGGCGGCCTCGACCGCCCGGATGCACGCGTCGGGAGCCTCGAAGCCACGGAACTTGCGGGCGTTCGCCTTGCGGAACTCGGCGAAAACCTGCGGTGTCCCGCGCGCCGCCTCGACCTTGTCGTTCAGGTCCCGGACCTTCGTCAGGGGCCGCCTCTCGGCCACGACCTTCCTGGCGAACGCGATCGCGGCCTCGCGGAGCCCGCCTTCGGGGGCGACCTCGTCGACGAGTCCCATCTCGTGCGCGGCCTTCGCGCCCACGAACTCGCCGGAGGTGATCATCTCGAGCGCACGCTGGGCCCCGACGACTCGGGGCAGACGCTGGGTGCCGCCCGCGCCCGGAATGATGCCGAGCTTCACCTCCGGCAGGCCGACCTTGGCGGATGGGACGGCGACCCGGTAATGACAGCCGAGCGCCGTCTCGAGCCCGCCGCCGAGCGCGGTGCCGTGGATGGCGGCCACGACGGGCTTCGGCGCGCTCTCAATGATCGCGATCATCTCGCCGAGCGGCGTGCCCTTCGGCGGCTTGCCAAATTCGGAGATGTCGGCGCCGGCGATGAAGGTCCGTCCCTCGCACATGAGCACGATGGCGCTCGCGGCCGGGTCGGACGAGGCCTCGCGGATGCCGCTCGCGATGCCGTCCCGCACCGCGGCCGAGAGCGCGTTCACGGGAGGCGAGTTCACGGTCAGGACCGCGATGCCGTCCGCGACCGCGAGATGGGTCACGCTCTTGGTTTCGCCCACGATCATTCTCCCTGACGTATTTTGTGTGCCGGGCCGCCTTTCAATCCTGGGCGGCGCGTCCTGATTGAGCTCGGTTCAGAAGATCTCGAACAGCCCAGCGGCTCCCATGCCGCCGCCGACGCACATGGTGACGACGCCGTACTTTGCCCCCCGGCGCTTGCCTTCGGTCAGGATGTGACCGGTCATGCGGGCGCCTGACATCCCGTAGGGGTGGCCGATGGAGATGGCGCCGCCGTCCACGTTCAGTTTCTCGTTCGGGATGCCGAGCTTGTCGCGGCAATAGAGGACCTGGACCGCGAAAGCCTCGTTCAGCTCCCAGAGGTCGATGTCGTCGGCCGTGAGGCCGTGCTGCTTCAGAAGCTTCGGCACGGCGAAGACCGGCCCGATGCCCATCTCGTCCGGGTTGCAGCCCGCGACCGCCATGCCGCGATAGGCACCGAGCGGCGTGAGGCCGCGGCGCTCGGCTTCCTTCGCCTCCATCAGCACGGCCGCCGAAGCCCCGTCGGAGAGCTGCGAGGCGTTGCCGGCGGTGATGAACCGGCCCTCCCGGATCCGGAGCCCGTCCTTGAACACCGGCTGCAGCTTCGAGAGGTCCTCGAGCCGGGTCTGCGGCCGGTTGCCCTCGTCCTGCGCGATGGTGATCTCGCGCGGCCTCGCCTCGCCGGTCGCCTTGTCGACGACCATCATCGTGGTCGTGATCGGCGCGATCTCGGCCCCGTAGCGTCCGGCCGCCTGGCCCTCCGCGGTCCGCTGCTGCGACTGAAGGGCGTACTCGTCCTGCGCGTCCCGCGAGATGCCGTAGCGCTCGGCCACCGTCTCGGCCGTTTCCAGCATGGTCATGTAGATTTGCGGCACGTGGTCGACGAGCCAGGGATCCTGCCCCCGCCACCGGTTCTGATGCTCGTTCTGGACGAGCGAGATCGATTCCAGCCCACCCCCGACCGCGACCTGCAGCCCGTCGGCGATGATCTCCTTGGCGGCCGTCGCGATCGCCATCAGGCCGGACGCGCATTGCCGATCCATGCTCATGCCAGCGACGGTGTCCGGCAGCCCGGCCCGGAGCGACGCCTGCCGGGCGACGTTGCCGCCGGTGGAGCCTTGCTGGAGGGCGGCCCCCATGACCACGTCCTCGACCTCGCCCGGCTCGATCCCGGCCCGCTTCACGGCTTCCGCGATGGCGTGTGCGCCGAGCGCCTGACCTTGTGTGTCGTTGAAGGCGCCGCGAAAGGCCTTACCGATCGGCGTCCGGGCTGTGGAAACGATGACGGCTTCGCGCATGAGCGTGCTCCCGCTCGGCGGGCTGTCACCGCCGTTGCAGTCGTTATCGGCCCCGCGCTCTCGGCGCGTCAACCGAGCACGGCACGTTCAAGCGCGCGCACGATCCAGCGGTTCAAGCTGATTCCGGCCTGCCGTGCGGACGCGACGAGCGTGCCGCCGAGCCCCGGCTCCACCCGAATGACGAACTGGCCTGAGAACGGCCGCTCCGCCGGTTCGTCCTAATCCCCGAGGGCTTGCCTGCGATGGGATGGGGTTGGACGAGGCGCGAGGAGCCGAAGGGCTTCTCCGTCTCGCGGTCGATCGACGCACCGATCAAGGCCGAACGCGTCTTACCGCGCTGGCGAAGGTGGGACTGCACGGGTGCCCCTGCCAAGACGTTTCTGGGCGGCCCGATGCGGCATGTTCGTCGATCAGTTCGGCTCCCCTGGATGCTCGACTGCGCTCTGGTCCGGACGGCCCGGGGGCACAAGCCTGACGTGAGAGCAGCTCAAAGAGTAGCCGCCCTCCTGCCCACGTGGCTGCGGGCAGCCCGGCATCCTGGGTCGCGAACTCTCCGTCAGGAGTCTCTGCGACGCTGACGGATGCTCATGCCCGGGGCTTGCACAAGTCTTGGCCGGGTCCCGGCCGGGCGGCTTTCAGGCCGCCTGCATCAGCTTCTCGACTTCGTTGACGAGGTCGCGCAGGTGGAAGGGTTTCGACAGGACCTTCGCGTCGCGCGGCGCACGTAAATCCGGATTCAGCGCGACCGCCGCGAACCCCGTGATGAACATCACCTTGATGTCCGGATCGAGTTCGGTTGCCCGCCGAGCGAGCTCGATCCCGTCCATCTCGGGCATCACGATATCGGTCAGCAGGAGCTCGAAGGGCTCTTCGCGCAGCCGGTTATACGCGGACGCGCCGTTGTCATGCGACGACACGTCGTAGCCAGCATTGGCCAAGGCCTTTGCCAGGAACCGTCGCATGTCGTTGTCGTCTTCGGCCAACAGGATCTTCATCGCCGGGAATACTCTAGAAAAGGCCGAGTCGCATTGTTCCATAAAGGCCTGACAGGGTAAACAACAGGTGAAGTCACAGCGCGATGGATGAGCCCGGATGGACAGCCGCTCTGCCGCTCGTCACAGTGCCGATCCGTTCCCGCGCCGGCCTCGTCTCCGCCCCATGTCCGCTGACAGTCAAGATACCGTGCAAGCTACCGTGCAAGATACCGTGTTCGACCCACCTTTCGCCGTGGCCGAGCCGGATCGGCAACGGGCGCCGTTCGTGTTCAACGCACCCCATTCGGGGGACGCCTACCCGGAATCGTTCCTGGCCGCCTCTACCCTCGACCCAGCGGCGCTCCGACGGTCGGAGGACGCCTTCGTCGACCGATTGTTCGCCGGGGTTGTGGCGGCCGGGGCTCCCCTGATGAGCGCCCGCTTCCCGCGCGCATACCTCGACGTGAATCGCGAGCCTTACGAGCTCGACCCGCGCATGTTCGACGGCCGTCTTCCTGCCTACGCGAACACCCGCTCCATGCGGGTCGCGGGAGGCCTCGGCACGATTCCCCGTATCGTGGCCGATGGACATGACATTTACCGCGAGCGCGTGAAGGTCGAGGATGCGCTCCAGCGGATCGAGCGGCTCTACAAACCCTATCATCGCGAGCTGCGGCGTCAGCTCGGACGGACGACCGACCGCTTCGGTCATGTCGTGCTGATCGACTGTCACTCGATGCCCTCGACGAGCCTCGGCCGGGATGATGCCGTCGGGGCCGATATCGTGCTCGGCGACCGTTACGGTACGAGCTGCGCCGGCCAGCTGACGGACCTGGTCAGCGCCGCTTTGGAAACGCGCGGCTATGCAGTGATTCGCAACAAGCCGTACGCGGGCGGGTACATCACGGAGCATTACGGGGCTCCCTCCCTCGGACGGCACGCGCTCCAGATCGAGGTGAATCGGGCACTCTACATGGACGAGCGAACGCTCACGACCTCGCACCGCTTCGCGACCGTCTCGGTCGACCTCGCGGCCGTCTTCGCGGCCGTGATGGGCGAGCCTTCGCTCGACCTCGCCCCGCGCCGGATCGCGGCCGAATAGGCCTGAACGAAAAAGAGCCGTCCCGAAGGACGGCCCAAGTCTAGGGAGGAAACGCCCAAGGTGGGCAGCAGCGCCGCAAGCGACGCTGCGATGCACAAGATAGGTTGCGCCGCACAAAAAAGCAAGAGCCTTGGAGTGCCGGGCGCCGGATTCTCTCGCCTGCCGCCCAAGTGTCAGAGGTATGCGCCATGGGGCCTGTCGATTTCTCCGGCTTTGTAAACGAGCTCGCGACGGTTTCCGGGCAGGCGATCCTGCCGTTCTTCCGCACCGCGCTGGCCGCCATTGACAAATCGGGCGGCGGCGCCTTCGACCCGGTGACCGAGGCCGACAAGGCTGCAGAAGTCGCCATGCGGCGCATGATCGGGCGCACCTTCCCTGATCACGGCATCGTTGGAGAGGAGTTCGGGACGGAGCGCGGCGATGCCGAGCTCGTCTGGGTTCTCGACCCGATTGACGGCACGCGCGCCTTCGTGTCCGGGCTGCCGCTCTGGGGCACGCTGATCGGCCTCCTTCGAGGCGGCCGCGCCGCCTACGGCATGATGCACCAGCCCTTCATCGGCGAACGGTTCTTCGGCGATGGTGGGCAAGCCGGTTATCGCGGCCCCCACGGGCAGCGCCGTTTGAGGACGCGCCCTTGCGGGTCCCTGGATCAGGCGACGCTGTCGACTACGAGTCCGCGCCTCTTCGACGACGCGGGTGCGGCCTCATTCCGGCGGGTCGAGGAGCAGGTCCGGATGACCCGCTACGGCTACGATTGCTATGCCTATTGCATGCTGGCCGCCGGCCACATCGATCTCGTGATCGAGGCCGGCCTGAAAGCCTACGACATCGTGGCCCTAATCCCGATCATCGAGGGAGCGGGTGGTGTCGTGACCACCTGGGACGGCGGTCGCCCGGAAGGGGGCGGCGCAATCGTGGCGTGCGGCGATCCGCGGCTTCATGACGCCGTTCTCGAGGCGCTCAGGCGCTGAGCTCGGACGGAACGCTCGTAGTCGCTTCGTCGGCCATGAATGCGTCGAAGGCCGCCCAGAAAATCGATCGCATTTCATTCGTTTCCATCAGGATCTCGTGGCGTGCGCCCGGAACCGTGACGATCGTGCCCCTCCCGAGCGCGCGCGCAAAATGTTCTGTGTCCGGCGTCGAGCAGATCGGATCGTCGTCGCCCGTGACCACCAAGGTCGGGACCTCGATTGCGCCCGGTATGGCGGGCGTCTGGAGCCGGTCCATGGCTTCGTAGGCGGCGAGGACCCAGCCGATCGTCGGAGAACCGATAGCCCCCCAATCGAGCGCCGTCGCTACGGCCGCGTTGCGGGCGTAGCGTTCTGGGTCAGTGCACAGCCGGTTTCCTTCGAAGGGCAGGGTCGAAATGGAGCGAAGATGCCCGCCCGGAACCAAACGGCTCCCAAACCCGGCCCAAGCGAGGGCACGAGCGAGATTGCGCGCGAGAGCGGGGCGCCTCACGAGGCTGAGCCCCAGCATCGGGCTTGACGCGATCAACCGGTTGACCTGCAGCCAGCCCTCATGAGCGCCAGTCAACGCGATGCAGCCGCCCATGGAATGCGCAAGCCCGTGGACCGGACCCCGGCTCCATGCGTCGTGGAAGTAATCGCGGACCGCTTCGTAATCGAGACGGAAATCGTCGAAATGCCTAATGTGGCCGTGGTAGCGGGCCGCCAGGCAACGATCCGACCTGCCCTGGCCGCGCCAGTCGAACGCGATGACGGCGAAACCGCGCGACCGAAGCTCGCCGATCACCTCGAAATACTTCTCGATGAACTCGGCCCGGCCCTGAAGGATCACGACGGCGCCTCTTTTCGGCCCTTCAGACCGTCGCCAGGAGGCCGCCCTGAGCCGTACGCCATCCCGCGTCTCGATCTCCGCGATCTCGGCGTCGGGCGGGAGCGGATTGTCGGAGGTCGCGACAAGTTGCATGCGAGATCTTATCGCCAAAGCTTTCCGAAATCCCTTGACGGGCAAACGGCGGGTGCCCATCTCGCATCTGCGCCGGCCAAGATGGCGGCGCGCTGGTCCGGCCCTCTTGGCGGACCTGCTAACGCATGTTGCTTCAAGGAGAATATGCAATGCGACAGTATGATCTGGCTCCGCTCTACCGCAACACGGTCGGCTTCGACCGCCTCTTCTCGATGCTCGACAACCTCGGAGGAGTCGAGGCGGCTCCGACCTACCCGCCCTACAACATCGAGCGCACGGCCGAGAACGCCTACCGCATCTCGATCGCGGTCGCCGGCTTCACCCAGGATGAGCTCAATATCGAGGTCAAGGAGAGTGCGCTGACCGTTCGCGGCGACCGTAAGGCTGATGCGGACCGCAAGGCCGACATCCTTCACCAGGGCATCGCGGCGCGGGCGTTCGAGCGACGGTTCCAGCTCGCCGACTACATGCAGGTGACCGGAGCCGGCCTGGAAAACGGCCTTCTGCACATCGATCTCGTCCGCGAGATCCCCGAGGCGAAAAAGCCGCGGCAGATCGCCATTAACGGCGGCCGTGCTCCGCAAACGATCGAGGCCAAGAAGGCCGCGTAATCCACCGGACCTCATGGTTCAGGTCGGCGCCCCCGCTGATCAATCCCAACGCCCCGCTCGTCGGGGCGTTTTCGTGCAGCCTATTCCCCGCTGCCGGGTGAGGGCGCCGGAGGAGGAGCCGGGAGGCTGTCCAATTGTGTCCCGCCGCTGCCATTCCCGTTCAGCGGCGTCACGCCCTCGATTATCCGAACCGGGCGGTCCGGGCCGGGCTTCGCCTGGGCAGTCGTCTTGGCCGGAGCGGGCCCTGTTCCGCGGCTCGTCCCCGGAATCGTGGGCGCGCCAGAACCGGGCAAGGGCTGCGTCTCGACCTCGGGATTCGGTGAAGTGGACCGGCGGGCCTGCTGGTTCGGCTTGCGTTTCGGGATCGCGTCAGGGTTGACGCCATACGGACGCTCGAGCGAGGCCGCTGCACCGGATCTCGGAGCGCTTCGTAGTGAGTCTCGCGACTCGAAATCTCTCGTTATTGCCTCGGGCGAGGGTGCAAGCCGAGGCTCGGCCGGCGCCGGGAGTTCGCGCTCGGGCGGCGGGCGGGACGCTTCGCGCCGCTCCCGGTACTCGTCGCGTGGGGAGTCGAGTCGTCCGCGGAGCGGCGCGGCCGGCATCTCGTCCGAGTCGGGCTGAGCCGGACGACCCCCGTAGCGGCGCTGCGGGAAGCTGTCTCGGTCGTCGTCGTCCTCTTCGTTCCGCCCGCCGCCGCGGTAACCCAGGGCGGTCCGGTTCAGGATCATTCCCCGTACCGCGTCGATTGCCACGCGCACGCGCATTCCGCCCGGTGCGGTCGCCTCGACCAGATAGAGGGTGCCGGTGAAACGCGGCCGGCCGACATCCTCGTAGCCCTGGTCCTCGAGTCGATCGACGATGGAGGCCGGAGAAACCCTGCGCGCGTCCGAGTAACCCCTATCACCATAGGCGGATGAGGGGGGCGGAGCGTTGTAGCCGTAAGGGGGCGGGTACCCGCCATAAAACTGAGCGGCGGCCGGAAGCGCCGCCAGGGCTCCGGTCGCGAGAAGCGCCGGGCGGAGCAGAAGGCGGTGCAGTGACGATCGGGACATGGGCGGCCTGTGACGCGAACCGTTCCAGCATCGTGGCTGATTGGGGCGGCGCTGCGGCGGGTCGCGTTACGGTTTGTCCATGCGGGCCGACGGCTGGACGGCGGCCGGGCTCGCGGCCGCGAGCAGCGCATCCACCGCGGCGTCCGACGTGGCGAAGGACGCCACGAAACGCGCCAGGGTGTCACCGTCCGTTATGCCTTCGCGCGTCGCCAGCGAACGGGCGGACCAAGGATGATACAGGGCGCCGGCCGCCTTGAGCGCGAGGTCGATCGCTGTCGGAAGAATGGCGAAGACCTCGTTCGCTTGCGTCGCCCAGGCGAGGCGCACGCCCGGCAGTCCCGCGAGACCGGTAGAGAGTCGCTTTGCGGCCCGGTTTGCGTGACGGGCGTTTTCGAGCCAATGGCCGCCCGCGAGGTAGCCGTCGAGCTGCGCCGCCAGGAAGCGCCCCTTCGACAAGGTGTGGCCTGCCCGCTTGCGCCGGAAGGTCAGCGTCGCCGCGAGAGCCGGATCGAACACGACGACCGCCTCGGCCGCGAGACAGCCGTTCTTCGTCGCTCCGAACGAGAGGATGTCGACCCCGGACCGCCAGGTCATGTCGGCGGGCGACGCATCCAAGCCGACGAGCGCATTGGCGAAACGTGCGCCGTCCATGTGCAGCGTGAGCTTGCGGGCGCGGCAAAGCTCACCCAGCGCGGCGATCTCGTTCAGGCTGTAGACGAGCCCGCTTTCCGTAGCCTGAGAGATTGAGAGCGCTTGCGCAGGCATCTGCTTCGCCGAAACCGACAATCCGTCCAGCAACGCAGCCACCGGGCCGGGTTCAAGCTTACAGCCGGTTCCAGGAAGCCCCTGCAACTTGGCTCCATGGGTGAAGAACTCGGGAGCCCCACATTCGTCGTCGATGACGTGCGCCTCCTCGTGGCAGATGCACAGGCCCCAGGGCGCCACGAGAGCGGCGAGGGCAAGCGCGTTCGCCGCCGTTCCCGTCGCAACCAGGAACACCGCGACCTCTCGCTCGAACAGGTCGGCGAAACGCCGCTCGACGGTCCGCGTCAGCTCGTCCGCTCCATAGGCTGCGGCAGGTCCCTCGTTGGCCCGCACAAGGGCATCGAGAACAGGCGCGCTCGCACCCACGACATTGTCGCTCGCGAAGTTCACTGAAGCGTTCCGCCCTCATGGTTCCCGCCGACCGGTCCGGACCGCGTCCCGGCCGCCGCACTCCGTGGCGACGTCACGGTCGAGGTTTCAGGGATAGCGACGCGATCCGCTGTATCGATTCCATGGCCGAACCCCCTCCATCGGCCGATCTGCCGGACGATAGCGCTCGACCTCGTACGAATTGCAAGCCGCCGAAGCGTGCCGCTTGTCTGTCCCGGCGATTTCTGGCAGCGTTCAGGTTAGGACAGTGATGCTGCCTTATCCGGCGCGGCGCGTCTTGAGAAACGGACCCGTGGCTCACTTCAACGCGGACAGACGAAATCCGAAAAAGACCGCCCCCGTCAGGGGGCGGTCGTGGGTCTGCGCGGGCTGAGGCAGCCGGCGCAACGCCCGCCACATGCGGGCGCATCATCGGGCGCGCCCGCCGGGAGGATGGCGGAGTCTGCCCAGGCGCTTTCATTGCACCGGGCTGGATCGATGCCGCGTTGACGGACATACCATGCGGGGGTGTGCGATGGGCGAGGTCGTAGGCAGGGCGACGAGCGAGCGGCGGGACCTGGGCGTTCGGAGTCTCGCCGGCAATGGCGCTCCTCTTTGCGGGCGCGATCCGCTCCTGCCAGCGGGACAGGGTCTCTATGATCCCGCGAACGAGACCGATTCCTGCGGGGTCGGTTTCGTGGCCGACATGAAGAACCGCAAGAGTCATACGATCGTCGAGCAAGGCCTGCAGATCCTGGCCAATCTCGATCATCGGGGCGCCGTTGGGGGTGACCCGACCATGGGCGACGGCTGCGGCATCCTCGTGCAGATCCCCCATCGCTTCTTCCACGAGGAATGCGCCGCGCTCGGGTTCGAGCTGCCGGAGGCCGGGCATTTCGGCGTGGGGCATCTGTTCATGCCCCGCGACGCGGACAGCTGCAGGACCGTCGAGGAGATCGTGACACAGGCCGTCGCGTCCGAGGGCTTGACGCTGATCGGCTGGCGCGAGGTGCCCGTCTTGTCGGGGGATCTCAGCCCCTCGGTGGCAGCGACGGAGCCGCAGCACCGACAGGTCTTCATCGGCTCGCCGAAGCCGATCGAGGACGAGGAGGCGTTCGAGCGCCAGCTCTACCTTCTCCGCAAGGTAATCTCGAACGCGGTCTATACGCGGCGCGACGCCAAGCTGTCCGAATTCTATCCGGTATGCCTGTCGTCCCGAACGATCGTCTACAAGGGCATGGTGCTCGTTCGCCAGCTCGGACGTTATTACCGCGACCTCGCCGATCCGCGCTTCGAGAGCGCGCTGGCCCTCGTGCATCAGCGCTTCGCGACGAACACCTTTCCGTCCTGGCGGCTCGCCCATCCGTACCGCTTCGTTGCTCATAACGGCGAGATCAACACGCTTCGGGGCAACGTGAACTGGATGGCGGCCCGTCAGGCGTCGGTGGATTCCGAGCTGTTCGGCAACGACATCTCCAAGCTCTGGCCGATCTCCTACGAGGGTCAGTCGGACACCGCTTGCTTCGACAACGCCCTCGAGTTCCTCATACGGGGCGGGTACTCGCTCACCCACGCCATGATGATGCTGGTGCCGGAGGCTTGGTCCGGCAACTCGCTGATGGACGAGGATCGGCGCGCCTTTTACGAGTACCACGCCGCCTTAATGGAGCCGTGGGACGGTCCGGCCGCGATCGTGTTCACGGACGGCAAGCAGATCGGCGCGACCCTCGACCGGAACGGCCTCAGGCCGGCCCGCTATCTCGTCACCGATGACGGCCTCGTCGTGCTCGCGTCCGAGATGGGCGTCCTGCCTATCCCCGAGGAGAGGATCATCGAGAAGTGGCGGCTGCAACCCGGCCGGATGCTCCTGATCGACCTCGAACAGGGTCGGATCATCCCCGACGAGGAGTTCAAACGCGAGCTCGCGACCGCGAACCCCTACAAGGAATGGCTGCGCCGCACGCAGATCGTGCTGGAGGACCTGCGCAAGGTCGAGCCGCGCCAGCCCCGCTCGGACGTGGCCCTGCTCGATCGGCAGCAGGCATTCGGCTACACCCAGGAAGACCTGAAGCTCCTGATGCAGCCCATGGCCGTGACGGGCCAGGAGGCGGTCGGCTCCATGGGCACGGATACCCCGATCTCGGCGCTCTCCGACCGCTCGAAGCTTCTCTTCACCTACTTCAAGCAGAACTTCGCGCAGGTGACGAACCCGCCGATCGACCCGATCCGCGAGGAGCTCGTCATGAGCCTCGTGTCGTTCATCGGCCCCCGGCCGAACCTGCTCGACCTCGAAGGCACGAGCCGCAAGAAGCGGCTGGAGGTCCGCCAGCCGATCCTCACCAACGAGGATCTGGAGAAGATCCGCTCGATCGGGCATTTCGAGGATCGGTTCGACACGAAGACGATCGACATCACCTACGCGTCGGAGCTCGGCGCGGTCGGGCTCGAGGGAGCCCTCGAGCGGCTGTGCGACCGGGCCGAGGCGGCCCTGCACGGCGGCTACAACATCATCGTGCTGTCGGACCGGGCGGTCGGCCCGGACCGCATCCCGATCCCGGCGCTCCTCGCGACGGCAGCGGTCCACCACCATCTCATCCGCAAGGGTCTCAGGACCTCGGTCGGCTTGGTGCTGGAAACCGGCGAGGCTCGCGAGGTGCACCATTTCGCCTGCCTCGCCGGCTACGGCGCGGAGGCCATCAACCCGTATCTCGCCTTCGAGACGCTGCTCGACATGAAGGACGAGATGCCGCCCGAGGTCTCGGCGAGCGAGATCGTCTACCGGTACATCAAGTCCATCGACAAAGGCCTGCTCAAGGTCATGTCGAAGATGGGCATCTCCACCTATCAGTCGTATTGCGGCGCCCAGATCTTCGATGCCGTCGGGTTGAAGTCGGACCTGATCGAGAAGTACTTCTTCGGCACGGCGACCAACATCGAGGGCGTCGGGCTGGACGAGATCGCGGAGGAGACGGTCCGGCGTCACTGCGACGCCTTCGGGGACGCGCCGGTGTACCGGAACGCGCTCGATGTCGGCGGCGAGTACGCCTATCGATTGCGCGGGGAAGCGCATGTCTGGAACGCGGAGACGGTCGCGGCCCTCCAGCACGCGGTCCGCCTGAACGCCGACGGCCGCTATCGCGAGTTCGCGCGCCTCGTGAACGAGCAGGAGAACAAGCTGAAGACGGTCCGGGGCCTGTTCCGGATCCGAACGGCGGACGAGCTCGGCCGGTCGGCGGTTCCCCTGGACGAGGTGGAGCCCGCTTCCGGGATCGTGAAGCGCTTCTCGACAGGCGCCATGTCGTATGGATCGATCTCGAAGGAGGCGCACGAGACGCTGGCGCTCGCCATGAACCAGATCGGCGGCAAGTCGAACACGGGCGAGGGCGGTGAGACGGCCGAGCGGTATCGGCCGCTGCCGGACGGACGCTCCAAGCGGTCCGCCATCAAGCAGGTCGCGTCTGGCCGGTTTGGCGTGACGACCGAGTATCTCGTCAATTCCGACATGATGCAGATCAAGATCGCGCAGGGTGCCAAGCCCGGCGAGGGCGGCCAACTGCCGGGTCATAAGGTCGACGCCAAGATCGCGATGGTCCGACACTCTACGCCGGGGGTCGGCCTGATCTCTCCGCCGCCGCACCACGACATCTACTCCATCGAGGATCTGGCGCAGCTCATCTTCGACCTAAAGAACGTGAACCCGGACGCCGCCGTGTCGGTGAAGCTCGTCTCCGAGGTCGGGGTCGGGACGGTTGCGGCGGGCGTCGTAAAGGCGCGCGCCGATCACGTCACCATCTCGGGCTTCGAGGGCGGCACGGGCGCGGCCCCGCTGACCTCGATCAAGCATACTGGCAGCCCTTGGGAGATGGGGCTGGCGGAGACCCAGCAGACCCTCGTCCTGAACAAGCTTCGAGGGCGGGTCGCCTTGCAGGCGGATGGCGGCATCCGGACCGGCCGCGACGTGATGATCGCGTTTCTGCTCGGGGCCGACGAGATCGGGTTCGCGACCGCGCCCCTCATCGCGGCAGGCTGCATCATGATGCGCAAGTGCCACCTCAACACCTGCCCGGTCGGGGTCGCGACCCAGGACCCAGTGCTCCGCAAGCGGTTCAAGGGCCAACCTGAGCACGTCATCAACTACTTCTTCTTCGTCGCTGAGGAATTGCGCGAACTCATGGCCGTCATGGGCGCCCGCACGGTGGACGAGCTCGTCGGCCGGTCGGATCTTCTCGATCAGGAGGGCGCGATCGCCCACTGGAAGGCGAGAGGGCTCGACTTCTCCAAGGTCTTCCACCGGCCGGAGGTCGGTCCTGACATCGCCGCCCGTCACGTCGAGAGTCAGCATCACCCGATCGACCGGGTGCTCGACCGCACGCTGATCGAGGGCGCGCGGGCCGCGATCGAGGGCGGCGACCCGGTCGTGCTCGAGGCGGTGGTGACGAACGAGAACCGCACGGTCGGGGCGATGCTGTCGGGCGTCGTCGCCAAGGCCCACGGCCATGCCGGGCTGCCGGACGATACCATCACGGTGAAGCTGACCGGGAATGCCGGCCAGAGCTTCGGGTCGTGGCTCGCCGTGGGTGTCACGCTGTCGCTCGAAGGCGATGCGAACGACTATGTCGGCAAGGGCCTCTCGGGCGGAAAGCTGATCATCCGACCCTCGCGGGAGGCGAGGGCGGCCGCCGAGGACTCGATCATCGTCGGCAACACCGTCCTGTACGGCGCCATCGCGGGCGAATGCTACTTCCGGGGCGTCGCGGGCGAGCGTTTCGCCGTCCGGAATTCCGGCGCTATCGCGGTGGTCGAGGGGACGGGTGACCACGGCTGCGAGTACATGACCGGCGGGGTCGTGGTCGTGATCGGCAAGACCGGCCGCAACTTCGCGGCCGGCATGTCGGGCGGAATCGCCTACGTGCTCGACGAGCATGGCACCTTCGCGGGGCGGTGCAACTCGTCCATGGTCGATCTCGAGCCGGTCGAAGAGGAAGAGGACCTGATGCAGCGCCTGCATCAGGCGGGTGATCTCGAGACCAAGGGACGCATCGACATCTTGGCCGACATGTCGGGCGGCGACGAGGAACGTCTCACGGCCCTTCTGAAGAACCACCTCGCCTATACGGATTCGAGCCGGGCCAAAGACATCCTCGACAACTGGGCCGAGTATCGGACGAAGTTCGTCAAGGTCATGCCCGTGGAGTACCGCCGCGCTCTTCGCGAGATGGAGCGAGGGCGCATGCTGCAGGCGGCGGAGTGAAGAACAGCATAGGGGAGAAGGGCAGCACGATGGACTGCCGTGTGGCCGCGATGGTTTCCTGCGGTCGAACCTCAGTAGGTTCCAACGGGACCGGGTTGCGAACTCCCCGCTTCTAGGCCTATGTAATGGCATAGGCCTAGGGTGAGGCAATGCAGCAAAGGAAGGTGAGCCTGTTCCGCAACGGCCGTAACCAGGCGGTCCGGATCCCGCGCGGTTTCGAACTGCCAGGCCGCGAGGCGTTGATGACGCGCGACGGCGACCGTCTCGTGGTTGAGCCGATCAAGCGTCTCTCGCTGCTCGAGTACCTTGAAACCAAAGAGCCTTGCGACGAGGAGTGGCCTGAGATCGACGACCTCCCGCCCCGGCCAGTCAACCTGTGAGCCTCTACCTTCTCGACACCAACATCGTGTCCAGCCTCATGCGGCATCCCCCTGAACACTTGCTGAGACGATTGAGGGAGGTCGGAGAGGACCGGGTTTACACGAGCATCATGGTGGCGGCTGAGCTTCGCTTCGGGGCATAATTGAAGGGCTCGAAGCGGCTGGCGTGGGAGGTCGAGGAGATGCTTGTCCGGCTCAGGACAGCCTCGCTCGACCCGCCGGCGGACCGGATTTATGGCGATCTCCGCGCCGATCTGACCCGACGAGGTCAGCCGATTGGTCGAAACGACCTCTGGATTGCGGCTCACGCCTTGCTGGACGAGAGCGTGCTCGTGACGGACAATGTTCGCGAGTTCAGCCGCGTACCGAAGCTGGAAGTCGAGAACTGGTTGAGGACGTAGGGAAGCGGGATCGGCGCGGTTCTCGAACGGTTGGCTGGAGCGTCATGGGCAAGGTCACGGGCTTTCTGGAGATCGATCGGCGCGACCGCAAGTATCTGCCCGCGTCGGATCGTATCCGCAACTATCGCGAGTTCGTCATCCCGCTCGGCGAGGAGGCGACCCGCGATCAGGCGGCGCGCTGCATGGATTGTGGCATCCCGTTCTGCCACACCGGCTGTCCCGTCAACAACCAGATCCCCGATTGGAACGACCTCGTCTACAATCGCGATTGGCGGGAAGCGCTTCGCAACCTGCAATCGACCAACAACTTTCCCGAGTTCACGGGCCGCATCTGCCCGGCTCCGTGCGAGGCGTCCTGCACGCTCAACCTTGAGGACACGCCGGTCACGATCAAGACGATCGAGAACGCCATCGCGGACCGGGGCTGGCAGGAGGGTTGGATCGTGCCGGAGCCGGCCGCCGCGAGCACCGGAAAGCGCGTCGCCATCGTCGGGTCGGGCCCGGCCGGTCTCGCGGCCGCCCAGCAGCTCGGGCGGGCGGGGCACGAGGTCCATGTGTTCGAGAGGCACGCCCGCGCCGGGGGACTGCTTCGCTACGGCATCCCCGACTTCAAGATGGAGAAGCATCACGTCGACCGGCGTGTCCGCCAGATGGAAGGCGAGGGGGTCACCTTCCATTACGGCGCCCATGTCGGCACGACGATGCCGGCCGCGACGCTGGTCGAGGAGTTCGATGCGGTGCTCTTGTCGGGTGGGGCCGAGAAGCCGCGCGACCTGCCGGTGGAGGGGCGCGACCTCGCCGGCATCCATTTCGCCATGGACTTCCTGCCGCAGCAGAACCGCCGCGTGAGCGGCGAGAATGCCGACGTGGTCGAGCCGATCCTGGCCGGAGGCAAGCACGTCGTCGTGATCGGCGGCGGCGACACGGGGTCCGACTGCATCGGGACCTCGATCCGCCAAGGCGCGCTGTCCGTCCGGCAGCTCGAGATCATGTCGGTGCCGCCCGACCGGGAGGACAAGCTCGTCACCTGGCCGAACTGGCCGCTGAAGCTCCGCACGTCGTCGAGCCAGGAGGAGGGCGCCGAGCGCGATTTCGCGGTCATGACCAGCCGCTTCTCGGGTTCCGGCGGCAAGGTCACGCATCTCCAATGCGTGCAGGCCGATGCGGCCTTCATACCCATTCCCGGAAGCGAGTTCGTGCTCCGGGCCGACCTCGTGCTCTTGGCCATGGGCTTCGTGTCCCCGATCCACGACGGCATGGTGTCGGAGCTCGGGGTTAAGCTCGACGCCCGGGGCAACGTCGCCGCGGACACGAACGCCTACCGGACGTCGCAGGACAAGGTCTTTGCCGCCGGCGATATGCGGCGCGGGCAATCGCTCGTGGTCTGGGCCATCCGCGAGGGCCGTCAGGCCGCCCGCGCCATCGACGAGGCCCTGATGGGCGAGACGCTGCTGCCGAGCTGACCGGGGGTCAGGTCCCGCCCCGGAGCGCCTTCAGCACGGCGGAATCCGCGTAGCCGTCCGCGATGAGGCCGGAGCGGAGCTGGAACGCCCGGATCGCGTCGCGCGTCCGGCCGCCGTGGCGCCCGTCCGCTTCGCCATCGTAGAGGCCGAGCTTCGCCAGGCGCTTCTGCACCTCCTCCTTCTCGGGATGCGTGAGCGCCGCCTCGCCCGTCGGCCAGGCGCGAGCGAGAGGGCTGCCGCCGCCGATGCGGTTCGCCAGGTAGCCGACCCCGAGCGCGTAGGCGTCGGAGGAGTTGTAGGCGCGGATGACCTCGAAATTGTCGCCGACCAGGAAAGCCGGCCCCCTCACGCCGGCGGGAAGGAACAGGTTCGCCTCGCCGGAGCGCGGCAGGTTCTTCCCGTCCGTGCGCTTGACGCCGACCGAAGCCCAATCCGCGAAACCGCGCCGCTGGGTGCGAAAGTCGAGTGTGCCCGGAAGCGCGACCTCGACGACCCAGGGCAGCCCGGGCTTCCAGCCTTTCTGCTTCAGGTAGTTTGCGGTCGATGCGAGCGCGTCGGGAGCGGAGGTCCAGATGTTGCGGCGTCCGTCCCCGTCCTGGTCGATCGCGTACGCGACGAAGCTCGACGGCATGAACTGCGTTTGCCCCATGGCGCCGGCCCAGGAGCCTTTCAGACCGTCTCGTCCGATGTGCCCCTCTTCCAGGATCTGCAGCGCCTGGATAAGTTCCCCGCGGAAGAAGTCCCCCCGATAACGCACGAAGGCGAGCGTCGCGAGTGAGCGCACGACGTAGAACCCGCCCGTATTCGCCCCGAAGCCGCTCTCCATTCCCCAAACCGCCAGAACGACCTCGCGCGGCACGCCGTAGCGTCCCTCGATTGTGTCGAGCGTCGAACGCCACTCCTGCGCGGCCGCCCGCGCGTTGGCGAGCCGCTGCGGCGACACCGAGCCGTTGACGTATTCCCAGATCGGTCGAGAGAACTCGGATTGCTTCCTGGTCAGCGCGACGATCTTCGGATCGGGCTGCACCCCACGGAACGCCGTGTCGAACGTTGCGCGAGACACACCGGCAGCCTTGGCGGCCGGCCACAGAGCCTCGACGAAGCGGGAGAAGTCGCCCGCGGGCGTGGGGGTCGCGGTCTGCTGGGCGCTCGCCGCCCTTGATTGCGCGGCGAGGCCGTCGCCGACCCCGAGCCCGACGACGATCCCGAGCGTCAAGACGGGAAGCCGGACCCACCCGCTGGAAAGAAGAAGCATGAAGCCAACCCGCGATTGCCGGAACCGTACGCGACCCTGGTGACCTGATTGCGGCTGCTAGGCCGTGTTGTCGAGCGCGAGATGGCGCTCCCAGGCGAGCGCCGCCCGCACGATGCCGTCTAGGTCGTCGCGCCGCGGAGACCAGCCGAGCTCGTCCCGGATGCGTTCCGCCCGGGCCACGATGGCGGCCGGGTCGCCGGGTCGGCGCGGCGACAGCCTGACCGGGAAATCGACCCCGGAGACGCGCTTCATCACCTCGATCACCTCCAGCACCGAATAGCCTCGTCCGTATCCGCAATTCAGCGTCAGGCTCCTGCCGCCCCCCCGAAGATGATCGAGCGCCGCGATATGCGCGTCGGCGAGATCCGAGACGTGGATGTAGTCGCGGATGCAGGAGCCGTCCCGCGTCGGGTAGTCGGTCCCGAACACCTCCAACCGCGAGCGCTGCCCGAGCGCGGCTTGCGCCGCGACCTTGATCAGGTGCGTCGCGGCAGGAGTCGACTGGCCCGATCGCCCCGCGGGATCGGCGCCCGCCACGTTGAAATAGCGCAAAGCCACGTAGCGCAGATCATGCGCGACGGCCGTATCGGCCAGCATCCACTCGGTCATCAGCTTCGAGCGGCCGTAAGGCGAAACGGGCGCAGGGACGACATCCTCGCCGACCGGCTCGTTCGACGTCTCGCCGTAGACGGCAGCCGTCGACGAGAAGATCATTTGCCGCACGCCATGCCGGACAGCGCTCTCGATGAGGGAGCGCGATTTCGCGGTGTTGTTCAGATAGTAGCCGAGCGGGTCCGTGACCGAATCCGGCACGACGATCCTGGCCGCGAAATGCGCCAGGGCCTCGACCTTGTGATCGACCATCGTGCGGCCGACGAGGTCAGGGTCGCCCATATCTCCAACCACGAGTGCGACGCCTTTCGGGACCGCCCAGGCAAAACCGGTCGAGAGGTCGTCCAGCACCACGACGCGCTCGCCCCGATCGAGAAGCGCCAGCACCATGTGGCTGCCGATATAACCGGCGCCCCCCGTGACCATCACCGTCATGACCATCTCCTACCCGGCCGGGCATCTTGCCAGCCGAGGCTTGACGAGCCGTGAAGCCTTTTGACATTTCTCGCCGCGCATCCGAGTGAGGCGCGACCGCGCCGACCGGCGCCCGCACCCGCCCAACCACGATCCGACAAGGAGCGCGACCGCTCATGAAGCGCATCCGCAAAGCCGTGCTGCCCGTCGCCGGACTTGGCACCCGCTTCCTGCCGGCCACGAAGTCGATCCCGAAGGAGATGCTGACGGTCGTCGACCGGCCGGTGATCCAGCACGTCGTGGATGAAGCGAAGGAAGCCGGCATCGAGCATTTCGTCTTCGTCACCGGCCGCAACAAGGGCGTGATCGAAGATCACTTCGACATCGCCTACGAGCTCGACCGGACGCTCCAGGAGCGGGGCAAGACCAAGGAGTTCGAGGCGCTGGCCCGCGACCTGCCGCAGGCCGGGCAGACGAGCTTCACGCGCCAGCAATCCCCGCTCGGTCTCGGCCACGCGGTCTGGTGCGCGCGTGAGATCGTCGGAGATGAGCCCTTCGCGGTCATTCTGCCGGACATGCTGAGCCGCGGCTGCATGAAGCAGATGATGGAGGCGTACGGGCGGCACGGCGGTAACTTGATCGCGGTGGAGGAGGTCGCCGAGGACCAGACCCATCAATATGGGATCGTCGCAGTCGGTCAGGAGTTCGGGCAGGCGTTCGAGATCACCGGCATGGTCGAGAAGCCTCCGAAGGGAACGGCGCCCTCGAACCTCATCATTTCCGGCCGATATATCCTGCAGCCCGAGATCTTCGGCATCCTGTCGGCGCACGAGACGGGCGCGGGAGGCGAGATCCAGCTCACGGATGCGATGAAACGGCTCGCCAAGACGCAGGACTTCTTCGGCCTGCGCTATGAGGGGCGCACCTACGATACGGGCAACAAGCTCGGCTTCCTCATGGCGAACGTCGCCTACGCGCTCGAACGGGAGGAACTCGCTGGCCCCTTCAGGGCCGAATTGCGCGCGTTGCTCGCCGATTGAGCGACATGTCGAGCCTGGACCAGGCGCGCGTCGCCGAGATCGACCGCTGGATCATCCGGGCCGGCCTCACCGGCACCCCGGAGGCGGACCTGCTGGTCGGCTTCTGCACCCGGGCTCGAGCGGCCGGCATCGCGCTGACCCGTGCCGTCGTCGTGATCGACACCCTTCACCCCGTCCACGAGGGCCACGCCTTCCGCTGGCGAAGCGACCAGGCCGAAGACGGCGTCATGCTGGAATATGGCCGCACGAACCAGGGTGGCGAAGCCGCGGACAACTGGCGTGAGAGCCCGTTCTACACGATGACGGTCGAGGGCCAGTCCAGCCTGCATCGGCGATTGTCCGAGGCCGCGGGCGAGTATCGCCTGTTCGGCGAGCTCAGAGCGGCCGGCCAGACGGGGTATCTCGCGCTCATCCACCGCTTCGGCGAGGATAACGCCATCGCCGAGATTGACTGCGTTTACTCGTCCTGGATCACGGATCGGGCGGAGGGCTTCGCGGCCGAGCATGTCGAGGCGCTGATGGGCGCCGTCCCGTCGCTCGCATTGGCCGTCAAGGCGGCCTCCCTCGCCCGCGTGGCCGAGACGTTGGTCGAGACCTATCTCGGCCGGGACGCCGGCCGCCGCGTGCTGGCCGGGCATATCGAGCGGGGCGTTGCGGAGCGGATCGAGGCGGCGCTCTGGTTCAGCGATCTTCGCGGCTACACGCGCATCACGGGTGCGGCCCCGCCCGACCAGATCATCCCGCTCCTCAACGACTATGCCGAGGCCATCATCTCGGCCGTCCACGATGTCGGCGGCGACGTCCTCAAGCTCATCGGGGACGGCATCCTCGCCATCTTCAACTCGGACACGCAAGCGGAGGCATGCCGCTGCTCGCTCGCCGCCGAGAAGATCGCCCGCCAGCGCATCGAGGCGCTGAACGAGCGCCGGACCGCGAAGGGGCTTCCGGTCACGGAAGCCTATATCGGCCTGCATGTGGGCGAGGTCTTCTACGGCAATATAGGCTCACGGGAGCGGCTCGACTTTACGGTGGTCGGGCCCGCCGTGAACGAGGCGAGCCGCATCGCCGCGATGTGCCGCTCCGCGGAGCGCAACGTGCTCGCCTCATCGGCCTTCGCGGCCGCCGCCTTTCCGGACGATCGGAAGCGGCTCGTCTCCGTCGGACGCTATGCGCTTCGGGGCGTCCAGGGGGCACAGGAGCTGTTCACGCTCGAATCCGGCCGGGACACCGCTCCGGCGCCGCCGGTCACATAGCCGGTCAGGGCTGCAGACGGACCCCGAGCAGGAACACGCTGGTCGAGTAGCTAGAGCCCGCGACGGTGCTCTTTAGGTTCTCGTAGTTGTAGCTCGCCCGCAGCGCGATCTGCCGGGTCAGTCGGTAATCCGCGCGGAACAGTGCTCCGAAGCTTCGCTCGTTGATGGCGACGCCCTGGTAGTCGTAATCGGCCGCGGTCAGCCCCGCCGTGAGTGTCAGGTTGCGCAGAAGGTCGTGCGAGGCCGTGAGGGTTCCCCTCACGGATCTGATCCCGTTCGCGTTCGGGATCGTGGTCTCGTCGACCCCGACCGATGCGGTCGCCCGGATCGTCGTCAGGGGGGTGAGCGCGTAGGCGAGCGCCGCGTCTGCGACCGGGCTCGAGAGGTTGCGCAGGCGCCGATCCTCGTAGGTTCGGTTAACTGCCCCGGCCGAGATCTCTCCCGTGATCAGGCGGGTCAGCTCGAACGTGCTCCCGAGCTTTCCGCCGACGCCGTCGGAGGTTCTCGCGAAACCCGCCCTGTCGATCCGTTGGTCGTAGCGCCGCGTATCCGCGAACGCCTCGGCAAACGGGACGAAGCCGGGGGAGAGTTCGTAACCGAGCCGCGCTTTCACGCCATAGGAGGTCAGGTTGCGATCGCTCTGATCGATGACGACGCCGTTTCCGATTCGGGCGTCCTCGTAATCCGCGCGGTCGATCGTGCCACGGATGCTCGCGATCAGCCGGTTGAAGCGCTGCGTCACCCCCGCTGATGCGCCCTCTGTGTAGACGATCGGGCGCTCGCTCACGAGAGCGTTCAGGTCGGGGCTTCCAGGCCGCTGGGTGTCGACCCGGTAATGGCCTTCGACGTCGAACTGCGTGTCCCGCGTCGCATCGAGCCGGAGCCCGAGCCGGCCGGCGCCTTCCGGCCGGTTCGCCTCGGGGTTCGACGGGTAGACATTGTAGGCGCCTCGCAGGAATCCGGTGAGCTCATGGCGGGACCAGTCGCTCTGGATGCCGAGTTCGCCTTCCGTCTGCGAAACGAACGAGCCGCGCCTGTTGCGCTCGGTCCGGTTCGGGTTCGTGTCGTAGCCGATGGATTCGCCGAGAACCGGGAAGAGGTGGATGTTGCCGACCCGCACGCCGAGCGGGGCATAGGGATCGCTTGTCACAGGGGTGATCGGGCCGGCCGGGCCGGCTGCTCCTGCGGAGCCCGCCAAACCTGCCGATGCGATGGCGCTGGGCGCCGCGACCAACGTCAAGGGCGACACGAGGGGTCTGCGGACCGGACGGGCCGGCAACGCCGGGTCGGGAACGCCCGTCTGGACGGGCTGAACGTTCGCGGCGATCTCGGGCGCGATCAGGGTCGGACGGAAACCGCCCTGAACCGGCAGCGAGGCGGGCTGGCGCGAGCGCCGGGCCCGGTTGTCTCGCAGTCCCGGCCGCCGGGCCGAGCCCGTTGTCGGATTCTGCGGCCCGGCGGCGGGGGCGGCGCCAGCCGCCGGAGCGGGAACGCCCGAATTCCCGATGTAGCCCGGCGGCAGCGTCAGGCCGGGATTGGAAAGGCCGGTGCCGGTCGGGCTCGACGGCGAGGAGGCGCCGCCAAAGGGCCGCCCTGCCGTCGGGGTCGCGGGCTCCTGTGCGGACGCGACCAGGGCCGAGCCGGCAAGGGCCGCGAGGGCGATCGGCACCGAGAGCCATGGGATCGTGTGGCGGGAGGGAGGGCTCAGGGTACACCTCTGGCCCGGCGGGCTTTCGGGAGGCTCCGGGATGGTTAACCGCGATACAACGGAGGTGGTTAACCGGCCGTAACGCGCCGGCCGTTCGCGATCGGCCCGGATCGTGTTAGTTCCGCGCGATGACTGGTTCAGTGCAGCTGAGACCGAGCCGAGCGTATGCTCGGCCCGCTATCGAATCCGCGATCCGCACGCTCGAGATCGAGCGGGATGGGCTGCAGACCCTCCGGGAGGCCGTGGCCGGAGCTCTAGGAGGTCCCTTCGGGGACGCGGTCGAGCTCGCGGCCGCCGCCCGCGGGCGCATCATCGTGACCGGGATGGGGAAGTCGGGCCATGTCGGCCGCAAGATCGCCTCGACGCTCGCGTCGACCGGCACGCCAGCTTATTACGTCCATCCGGGCGAGGCGAGCCATGGCGACCTCGGCATGATCCAGCCGGAGGATGTCATCTTCGCGCTCTCGTGGTCGGGGGAGACGCGGGAACTCGCCGACATCATCTCCTACGCCAAGCGCCACCGTGTGAGGCTCGTCGCAATCACCTCCAACGCCTACTCGTCCCTGGCCATGGAGGCCCATATCTGCCTGACATTGCCCCACGCCAAGGAGGCTTGCCCGAACGGGCAGGCGCCTACCACCTCGACCACCATGATGCTGGCGATCGGCGACGCGTTCGCGGTCGCCCTTCTCGAGAGCAGAGGCTTTTCGCCGCTCGATTTCCACGCCTTCCACCCGGGAGGGCGTCTCGGTGCGGGGCTGAAGCAGGTCGCGAGCATTATGCATGGCGGCGAGCGTCTGCCGCTGATCGGGCTCGGCGCGCCCATGACGGAGGCCATCGTGGTGCAGAGCGCCAAGGGCTTCGGCTGCGTCATCGTGATCGATCCGGACGGCGGCCTTGCCGGCCTCGTCACGGACGGCGATTTGCGGCGCCACATGGGGGAGGGGCTTCTCGGCATGCGGGTCGACGACGTAATGACCCGAGACCCGGCCGTCATCGCGCCCGACACCCTCCTGGGGGAAGCGCTGGAGATCGTGGAGACGCGAGGGATCTCGGCCCTGGTGGTCGTCCAGGGAGCGTATCCCGTCGGGATCGTCCACGTTCTCGATCTTCTGCGGGCCGGCGTCGCCTAGCCGCGAGCGCCCGTTCGGCTACACTTCCGGCCCGGCGGCCCCGGCATAAAGGCCGATCACGATCTCCGTCTCCCCGTACACGCGACGCTCCTGCTCGGTGAACCCGGCGGGCAGCATGAAGTGTGAAGCAGCCGCTTCCTCGACGATCACGAGCGCCCGGTCGGACAGCCATCCGCCCGCCGCGCAGGACAGGAGCGCGGGTTCCGCGAGGCTGCGGCCGTAAGGGGGATCGCAGAACACCAGGGAAACCGGCGGGTTCGGGCGCGCCGGCCCCATGCGGGTCGCGTCGCGCCGGAACAGCCGGGTCAGACCGGAGGCGCCCAGCGCCTCGACGTTTTGTCGGACGAGGCCTCGCGCGTCCGCGTCGTCGTCGACGAAGATCGTATGCGCCGCTCCCCTTGAGAGGGCTTCGAGTCCGAGCGCGCCGGTTCCTGCGAAGAGGTCGAGCACTCGCGCGTCTCGAACGGGATCGGCATGCGCATGAGCGAGGACGTTGAAGATCGCCTCTCGGAGGCGGTCGGAGGTAGGGCGGATCGCCTCCGATCCCGGTCCCGCCAGCGCCCGACCGCGCCAGCGACCGCCGACGATCCGCATGAAATCGGGCTAGCGCTCGCGCCCGCGCGTTCCTCCGCCCGGGTGTCCACCACCCGGGCGTCCGCCTCCAGGCCGTCCGCCACGCGGCGGACCGGATTTGAACGACTTCGGGCCGCCGGGCCCGTCCAATCCGGGCCGGGCCGGGCGGGCTGCCGTCCCGGCCGGCCGTTGCTGACTGAAGGGGCGGGCGCCGCCCTTCGGCGGGGCGCCGCCACGCCGGTCATCGCGCATCGCAGGCTTGCCGGCGCGGGGGCCAAAGGAGCGAGCGGGCCGGGGGGCATCGCCGCGCTCCGGCTGGGGCCGGTCACGGGTGTGCCGTGCTGGAGGTGCCTGATCCGGCGACAGGACGACGCGCTCGACCCGAACCCGCTTCCCTTCCGCCCCCTCGATTGCCGGCATGCGCTCCCGCCGCCGCTCGGCCGAGGCGGCTCGATCGGCTTTCGGATCCTCACGTCTCTCGTGCCGCTTCGGGCCGTCCGGTCGCTCCCCCACCTCCGCGCGCCAGGCGGTCTGCGGCCGGGCCAACCGGTCGGGCCGGGGCGGCCTGTCGTCGCCCCGCCGCTCCCCGTCGAACGCTCTCGCGGGAACCCCCCGCGACGGGCCGCCCCGGAAGCCCGACATCGGGCGATCGCCGGCGGAGGCGCGGCGCGGCTCGGGTGTGCGGGCCGGGCGCGAGGAGCCGCCGGACGCCTGTTGCTCGGACCCGAACGGCGCGATCGGCTCGCGCACGGGGCTCTCGAAATCCACGCCCGCCTCCTTGGCCAGGGCTTCGCCGAGCTGGTCGCGCAAGACCTTCGTTTTCACCTCGTCCACCAAGCCAGCCTCGAGATCGCCGAGCTGGAAGGGGCCGAACGACAATCGGATGAGACGGTTCACCTGTAGGCCGAGATGCTCCAAGATCCGCTTCACCTCGCGGTTCTTGCCTTCGCGAAGCGCCAGCGACAGCCAGATGTTGTCCCCCTGGACGCGATCCAGCGTCGCCTCGACCGGCCCGTAATCCATCTCATCGACGCTGATGCCGCGGCGCAGCTTGTCGAGTTCCGCCTGCGTGACCTCGCCTCGCGCCCGGACGCGATAGCGGCGCGTCCAGCCCGTCTCCGGATGGGCGATCACCTTGGCCAGACCGCCGTCATTGGTGAGGAGGAGGAGGCCCTCCGTGTTGATGTCGAGCCGGCCGATCGCCACCACGCGCGGCATTTCCTCCGGCAGGGCTTCGAACACGGTCGGCCGCCCCTGCGGGTCGCGAAAGGTCGTGACAAGCCCACGAGGCTTGTGGAACAGCCAGAGCCGCGTCCGCTCGCGGAGCGGAAGGACTTCTCCGTCGACCGTGATGCGGTCGTCAGGCCCGACATTCACGGCCGGCGAATCGATGGTCGCGCCGTTGAGGGTCACGCGCCCGGCCACGATCATCGCCTCCGCGTCGCGGCGGGACGCGATCCCGGCCCGTGCGATGACCTTCGCGATCCGGTCCTCGACGGGGAGAAGTCGTGCGCCAGGATCGGCCGCGTCGAGCCCGTCGGTCTCCGCCGCGGTCCGCGTCGGCCCCTCCGTCGGCCGTTCGTTCCGGGCCGGGGGACGCGGCCCCTTCGCAGCGAAGGACCGGCCCGGTCCGGCCTGCGCGGGGCGCTGCAGCGGCCGGTCGCCGTCCCGTCCCGTTCCTGCGTCCCTGCCGGGCCTTGCATCCCGGCCAGGTCTTGCCTCTCGGGCAGGTTTTGCCTCTCGGGCAGGTCTTTCCTCTCGGCCGGGCGCACCGTTTCGCGGGCCTGCGCGGCCACGCCCAGGCCCGGGGCCGCGATGCGCCGGGCCGCGCCTGTCGTCTCTATTGTCGGTCATGCGTTGCTGATAGCAGAGCCGGGAGGGGAGGGCGAGCGGTGGCCGATCCCATGGAAGTGGCGTTGCAGGAGGCGCGCGCGGCGGCGCTCGACGGCGAGGTTCCGGTGGGGGCGTCGCTTCTCCTGGACGGCGTCGTGGTGGCGAGAGGCCGTAACCGCACTCGGCGCGACCGCGATCCGACCGCCCACGCGGAAATCGTGGCGATCCGGGCGGCGGCGCGAGCTCTCGACGACGACCGCCTGGTCGGCTGCGACCTCTACGTCACCCTGGAGCCCTGCGCGATGTGCGCGGCCGCCATCTCGTTCGCGCGCATTCGGCGGCTCTATTTCGGTGCCTCGGACCCGAAGGGCGGCGCGGTCGAGAACGGCGCCCGGTTCTTCGGGCAGCCGACTTGCCACCACGCGCCCGACATCTATGGAGGATTGCGAGAGGTCGAGTCCGCTGCCCTCCTGCGGGCCTTCTTCGCGGAGCGGCGCTGATCGGCGGGCCCCGGACCGTATCCTGATGAACGACGGCGATCTCGTCTGGCTTCCTGCCCACCGCCTGTCCGCCGAGCTCGGCGCGGGACGCCTGTCCCCGGTCGACCTCGTCGACGCGCTCCTAGCCCGGATCGCCGCAAAGGAGCTGAAACTCCACGCCTTCGTGGAGGTCCATGCCGCCGAGGCGCGGCTCGCGGCCGAGGGCGCTGATCGTGCGATCCGGTCGAGCCACGCGGTCGGGCCGCTGCACGGGATCCCGATCGCGCTGAAGGACCTGATCGAGATCGAGGGCCGCACCGTCACGGGCGGCAGCGCGGCCTGGCTCGCCCGCAAGGCCACCCGCACGGCGACGCTCGCCCGGCGGCTCGTGTCGCAAGGGATGATCGTGCTGGGCAACACCCACACGGTCGAGTTCGCGATGGGCGGCTGGGGTACGAACACGCGGCAGGGGACACCCTGGAACCCGTGGGATCCCAACCGAGCCCGCACGCCCGGAGGGTCGAGTAGCGGTTCGGGCGTCGTGGTCGCGGCCGGGCTCGCCCCTTGGGCCATCGGCACGGATACCGGTGGCTCGGTCCGGCTTCCCGCCTCCTGGTGCGGCATCACGGCGCTGAAGACGAGCGTCGGCCGGATCAGCACGCACGGCGTGTTGCCGCTCAGCCCGAGTCTCGACACCCCGGGCCCCATGACCCGGAGCGTGGAGGACGCGGCCCTCCTCTACACGGCCCTGCGAGGCCCCGACCCGCAGGACCCGCGCACGCTCGGGCTGCCGGCGGACGAGGTCATGGCCGGCCTGAAACGGGGCGTGCGCGGGCTCAGGCTCGCCCGGCTTCCGGAGCGGGAGCGTGGCGCGGCCGCGCCGGACGTGCTCGCCGCCTACGACGCCTCGCTCGGCGTGCTCGAAGGCCTCGGGGCGGAGATCGTCGACCTCGACCTGCCGCGCGGCCTCGCGGATTTCGCGGAGCTCAACTTCCGCATCATGGCGGCGGAGAGCTACGGGCTGCTGCACGAGCTTGTGGACGATCCGGATGCGCCGCTCGATCCGCATGTCCGGCCCCGGATCGCGGCCGGGAAGGGCATCATGGCGCACGAGTACCTGAAGGCGCTCGCCGATCGGGAAACGATGAAGCGCGCTTTCGCGTCCACCATCTCGGCCGTCGACGCCCTCCTGATGCCCACCACCACGACGACCGCTGTCCCGATCGAGGAGGCCGACCAGGCGAGCGGGCCGGCTCACTTCACCCGGTTTGCGAACTACCTCGACCTCTGCGCCCTGGCGTTACCGAACGGCGTCTCGGCGGGCGGCCTGCCGCATTCGCTTCAGATCGTGTGCCGGACCTATGACGAGGCGACCGCGCTCCGGGTCGGCTGGACCTACCAGGAGGCGACAGACTGGCACCTGCGCCGGCCTCCGGTCTGACCGGAGCGCGGGCTCAGCTTCCCTGACGGTCGTGGATGAACGGGAAGAACACCTCTTGCCAGGTGTTTAGCTTCGTTTTCAGCTGCCCGGTCCGATGCATGAAATCGGCATAGGCCAGAATCCCGCGAGGCGCGGCGCTGAAGACGTTCTCGGGATCGTGCAGGATGCGCTCCACGAACGCCGCAGCCATCTTGGACGGCTCTTGCTTGGGGAGCTATATACGAGTGTGACCTAACCCGAAACCTCGCGGAAAATTAGGAGCGGGGTGACTCCATGATAGTGGCGCGGCCTGCCCATAAGTTGTCGCGCCGCTGTCCAAAAGACGCCGCAACGACTGCAACCGGAGAGGTGACGTGGCTAATGACAAGCTCTTCCTTTGTCGGGCTTAAAGACTGACCTTCCTGCGGCGGGACATCAACGTCAGTAAATGCGTCCATAATCCCGAGGATTTGCCATTGTCCTGCGACGAGTGCCCCATGCTTCAAAACAACGTCGCTGGCTGAGCCAACTAACGAAACTTCACCGAGTCCGCACCAAACGCTGTACCCATCTGTGAATCGGCGTGCAACTTTGACCCCCTGAGCCGGGGGGTCGGCGTCCAATCTTGACCCCTTTGAGCGTTGCTCAGGCAGGCTTCCTGTCCTTGTTGTTGGACGGGCGGTTGGGGGATGAAGGG
>JAABUN010000429.1_pt1 | contig 110658 bp, 96 predicted proteins | sample 5559311 | NCBI WGS metagenome assembly JAABUN01 (sample SAMN10711877, study PRJNA513370) | rock metagenome | isolation source: Antarctica rocks | place: Antarctica: Victoria Land, Siegfried Peak sud | reverse complement strand
TCGGGTCGCTACTCGTTATGAAAAACGAGCCGAGAATTACCTAGCTATGCTGACGATTGCAGCAATTCTTATTTGGTTGAAATAGCTCACTACGCTACATTCAGACTTTGCAGATACGCCCTAGCAATTTAGATCGAACTTTAGGACTAGAAATACAACGTCGTCGCCTAGAGAAAGGTTGGTCACAGGAATATTTAGCAGAAGTTACAGGTCTGCACAGAACGTATATCAGCCAGCTTGAGCGAGGGCTAAAAAGTCCATCTGTTAGGGTTCTTAGCCACATTACAAATGCTCTGAACACAACAATGGGAGAATTTTTGCGAGTTATAGAGGAACTGTTGAGTGCTGACGGAAAATGAGATTGAAAGATTGAGGCAATCTATTATTGCTACCATTGCATCTCCAGTCATTGGCTCGATAGAGGATTATACTTGGGAAGCAATTTTTCATTATGTCAAAGATATTCCCTTATCAGATCCAGCATTAGGACGTAGCAAACTCCTTTATGATGCTATTGACACTACGACTGCAACTGGTTGGTCGCTCAAATCTCTGCAACTAAATAGCTTTACGATTATAAATACATTTTTGTTTGTCATTCAAAGAGCAGATGTTATCAAAAAAGCTGCCCAACTTGGTTTTCCTGGTTTGACTGAGCAATCCTCACCTGCTGAATTAGGAGCAGCTATTGTTCGTCATTGGAACAATAAAATTATATCGAGTCAGGCAGTACAGAGTATTACGAATAGCTATGAAGGAATATTGCTGAAAACTATTAGAGGATATGAATATATCTACTCGCTCCATTTGACCCAAATGCTTTTTCCTGGGCTTGGACGATTGATAAAATTACTGGGAGATCGGGAGCAGGACTACAAGGAAGTGTCGCAGGGAAACCAGAGTTAGTTTGGTACAAGAATCAAAAGCAACTTTTCAGAGCTAGAACTATTCCTCTACAAGCTGTTCATATTAAGGTTGAGCGAACTCGTCTTACACTCGATCGATATGTGCAGACTGTTCTCTTAGCTTTGCAAGATCAGATCGGTTCACAGTTTCTTGACAGTGAACTTGGAGAATAGATGCAGCTACTACTTTACTTAAAAGTGGGGGTACTGATTCTCCAATTTGAGAAGCCATATCAGTGTACGATCCCAGAAAGTGAAAGCTATCTGGATAAGAGTGCAATCTTGCAGCTTCACGGATTGTGATTGTCCGATTCTGGGTTGGATGAAAAAATCTGCCAGATCCTGGATGAAAAACCCATCTTGTGATGGTTCTTGCTGGCTTATCCCAATAAAGTCTTCCGTAAGCACCGCTATAGTGCTTTTTAGGAGCTAACTCAGGTGGCAAGTCTCTAGCATCTTGCCCTTCGCTAAGAACACGCGCTCTCGACATTTGAATGGGACTCAAAGCACGAGCAACGTGATTGAAAAGTTTTTTGCTTCCATTGCGGAGCATTGCTTGGTAAGCGGTTTGGGGTGGAAAAGGATAAACTTCAGCATCATATTCCTGTCCTGCGTTCAATGACGGCAAATCTCCAATCGCATCTCTAACCGTGACGACTGAAGAAATGTTTGATTTTAGGAGCGTAAGTTGGCTACAAGATTTCGTAGCTCTGTAATCGCTTCTAATCTCCCCAGCGTGTGTAGGTTCAGGAAATTGAAGTTGTTTATCTAAACTAGCCAGGAAAAAAGCCCTCGATCTAGTTTGTGGTACTCCATAATGCGCGGAGTTGAGTGATGCAAAAGTAACCTTGTAACCTAGGGATTCAAGTTGTTGTGTAATTTCCTCCTTAATTACACCACCATAAGCTTTCAAAATTTCAGGGACGTTCTCCATAACAACGTATTGGGGTCTAAATTCCTTCGCAAATTCTAAGAATGTTCGATATAGCTGATTACGAAAGTCGCCAAGGTAGCGATAGTCAGCAGGAATATTTCTGGAAAATCCTTGGCATGGAGGGCCACCTATCAATACTGTTAATTCTTCTCTCTGCAAACCCAAACATAATCTCAAATCTAAAGGATTAACCTCACGTATATCCTGATGAACGATTTTAGTATTTGGATAATTGTGCTTATAGGTCGCTAGAGCTTTCGCATCTACTTCGATCGCACATAAAGATTCAAAACCTGCTAGGTGAAATCCTGTAGTCAAACCACCTGCACCAGAAAATAAGTCAATAGTCTTGTGTGTCATGTTTGAATACTATAGTATTCATTATTTGTCGTCAGCCTTAAACCTCTTTGCTCTTGCACTCCTAAAACAAAGATATTCTACGGATTGGTTATTAAACCTTCCTTGTAAAAATAATCCGATCGCACTTACTAACTATCGGGCAAGTCAAACAAAACTGTAGTCATATAATGTTCTGCCCAATCGTTACCAAAAGCTTTTTCTAAAACTCTCCGGGTTTTGTCATTTTGCTGCTGCTTAGTACAGTAATATTGCTGCGCTGCAACAATTTCTGCTCTTTTTTCGGCGCTTTCAGGTTGGGATGCGATCGCATTAAGGCAATGTATAGCTAAAAACTCCTCTACTCGCTGCAAAAACATTGCTTCTTCTTCGGGAGATCCTGGGCGCACAAAAATACAAAACTCCGAAAAAATATCCCCCCAATCTGGCAACTCGCGGTTATTACTAAAATTGAGGGTAGGCAATGCCTCAATTTGGGTGCTGTATGGGGGAGTAGTTAGGCGTTCGCCATTCAAGGGCGATAAATCGGCGATCGCGGCGCTAATTTGTCCCCTTCCTCCTACCAAATCGCAACCAAACATCGGTAGGGCATATTCGGGGCGCGGAAACATTACGCAATGCAATATATCAAGCATTGTACCCACTTTAGCTAGTTCCAAGTGCAGCTTGCGAAACTGCGGCGTTTGATAGCACAAGTTCTCAATTACCAGCTTTTCCCCTTCTAGCTTGCCCTCCACATAGCCCAAATCTGCGGGCATGGGGTAAAGTGACAAATCTAAATATTTCTGCCAACTACCCTCAATTACATCGGCTAACTGGCAAATTAAGGGGTGTTGTTGCGATCGCAAGGAAGATTTTGATGACATATTTGTTTTTTATAATTGCGGCACTAAGTAAAGTTATTTAACACTTATGGCGGTACACATTTTAATATCTGTAGCATAGAATACAGAAATAACAATTTAGTTGTGTAATGGGAAGAACCGATGCAAGTAACTTACTACCAGCCAAACTTTTGTATTTTACCTGTAGGACAAATAGACTGGTCAAATAAAAATAGCTGCAACTTAACGCACTCGCCCGACACCTGGGTACACTTACTAAAATTGCCCAGCGAACATAGTTATGAAGAAGCACTGCTACTGTGCGATCTGGGCGAAGATAAGTGGGTGGCATGGATTCCAAATCATGGAGAAACGGTATTAGATGCTCGTGATTTTTATCCTACCTAACTTGCCAAAAATCAGTAACATCATAATCTAACTGCTCTAGCATTTGCCGCAGTAAGGGCATACTCAAGCCAATGACATTAGTATGGCAACCAACAATTTTTTCTACAAATAGGCTGCCATAGCCTTCTAAAGCAAAGCCTCCAGCACATTTTAGCGGTTCGCCTGTAGCTACATATTTTGCAATTACGCGATCGCTTATTTGAGCAAAATAAACTTGCGTCATCTGCGGGCGGCTAAGTGTCCGATTTTGAGCTAAATCTATCAAAGCATGACCCGTATATATTTCGCCAACTTTACCACGCATTTTTTGCCACAAAGCGATCGCATCAGAGGGGTTTGCGGGTTTCCCATAAATCTTCTCATCAACTAGCAGCACAGAATCGCAACCCAAAATTAAAGCCGATTCAAATTGCCCTGCTACTCTCTCGGCTTTGCATTTAGCAAGAGTTTCTACGAGTTGCGCTGGATCACTTCTCTGGATTTGCGACTCATCAAAATTGCTTACACTAACCACTGGTTCAATTCCAGCAATTTGCAGCAGACGGCGACGAGCGGGAGAAGCGGAAGCAAGTACAAACTTAGGTAAGCGCATATATAGCTATTAGCTTTAATAAACTAAGAAAGAATCAACAATCGATTCAAATTGTTTTTGAACTTTTTGCCAACGTCTTTCCGGCGCAGAAGCGTTGAAAGTATAAAGTTTGCCGCGACTAACCGCCACACTAGCTAAATTATGACGTTCTTGATTATTGGGGAGCTTGACAGCATACTCTAAAAGGTAGTATCTTTTGCCTTTTACTTCCCGCGAAGCTGCATTTACAAGCTCCGCTTCCCGTCCAGAATCTGGAGGTGCGATCGCGCTTTTGCTTAATTTGTAGCCAACTTCGCTCGGAGTTCCAAGTTCTGCTAAGGTTTTACCATCAGCGACAGGATTAACTACTACAGATACATTTTCGGTAATTTCAATCAAATCGTGGAAAACGACATCAACACCATTAGCAACTTTCACCGGAAGCCAGCCGTTAGGATACAAAAACTCATAGCCACGAGTCGCATCTACATAGCTTTTGAGTCCTCCTCCGGCTGTTGCACAACTTGTTAAGTTAAAAGTAACTACTATTACTAGCAAAAAAGCAGCAATTTTTTTCAACATTTGGATATTATTTTGGGCTTACACGCCAAAAAGCGTATTTTAATTGCCTCATTAGGATAGAGAACTGTGCGATCGCACTTCCAATCAAAAACATCTATGCTATCAATTACCGAATTACGCTGGTTTCACTCTATCAAGTTACCGGAAGCACTTAACAGGTTCTAAAATAGGGACATTAATTACTGGAAATAAACGTGATGGATACCCAAACCCTAAAAGCAAGAGTTGCTCTAGTCAAAAGCAAGCGCGAATCGTTACTAACCTTATTGGAACAGCCAAATTTGGGCAGTTTGAGAATTGATGTCAATCAAGCTTTAGAGGAGATGGACGATCTGCTTGATGAATTTAAGCGCACCTTTCCTGGAGAAGTTAATTAACTTAGAGCTATTATTATTAAGTAATTAATTTTCACGCTGGTAGTTAACACCTTTAACGTTCCAGCGTGAAATTTTTTATATTCTGCACTTGAAATTGCTTTACTTAAAGATTTATTACTTTTTCGCCTAATTCTCTAACTAATTTAATTAACTCTGTAGTAGGAGTGTCTTTTTTACAAAAAGCATCTAAATGTTTAACATTGCTTGTTTCTTTAAATTTTGGGTCTTCTAAAGAAGAATAAGCAATAATTTGAGTAGATGGATCGATATTTTTTATCCGGCTTGAAGCGCTCCAGCCGTCCATTATAGGCATTTGCAGATCGAGAACAATCACGTTGGGGTGATGGCGTTTTACCATTTCTATCGCTTCTTGACCGTTGCTAGCAACACCAACTAATTCAATATCTTCCTGTCCGCTAAGTGCTAGCTTAAGGCTGAAACGGGTTAGTTCGTGGTCATCGACTACAAGAACGCGCAATGTATAGGGGCGACAAGACAACATTAGCATCCAGATAAATCAAAAGTAAGTAATTACTTCCCTTACACTCTAATTTGTTGTTTGAGCAATTGTATCTATCCTCTGGTTGAATAATCTTTGTGATTTGCTGAAAAACCATGTACTAAAGATACATACATCAACAAAAATTAATTAAGAGCAGTTGTTGACTGCTTAGACTTGCGATCGCACTTGTTAAAATAAATCAAAAACTCAAATAACTTTGAATAATCGTCCTATTTATCTAGATTGTCACGCTACTACACCTGTTGACGAACGGGTATTAGCAGCAATGCTGCCCTACTTTACAGAGTATTTTGGCAATCCATCAAGTAGCGGTCATATTTACGGTTGGGAAGCGGAAGCTGGAGTCAAACAAGCAAGAAATATATTAGCTGAGGCTATTAACGCATCGCCCGAAGAAATAGTGTTTACAAGTGGGGCAACAGAAGCAAATAATTTAGCAATCAAAGGGATTGCGGAAGCGTATTTTAGCAAAGGGCAGCATATTATTACGCTGCAAACTGAGCATAGCGCCGTACTAGATCCTTGTAATTATTTGCGAGGTCTTGGGTTTGAAATTACTATTTTGCCCGTCCAGCCAGACGGATTAATCGATCTAGATATTTTCCAGCAAGCATTGCGTCCAGAGACGATTTTAGTCTCAGTAATGGCTGCGAATAATGAAATTGGCGTTTTGCAGCCTTTGGCAGAAATTGGCGCAATCTGTCGCGCGGCGGGGGTTTTGTTTCATACAGATGCCGCCCAAGCGATCGGCAAAATTCCTCTAGATGTGGAGGAAATGAACATCGATTTATTATCCATGACGGCACATAAAGTCTATGGAGCTAAAGGTATAGGTGCTTTGTACGTCCGGCGGCGCAATCCTCGTGTTCAACTCTCGGCTCAGTTGCACGGAGGCGGACACGAGCGTTCTAGGCGTTCGGGGACTCTGTATCCGCCGCAGATTGTCGGATTTGCCAAAGCTGTAGAAATTGCCTTAGCTGAATTAGAAACAGAGGCTAAACGTTTAACTGATTTGCGGCAAAACTTGTGGCAACAGCTTAGTACATTAGATGGAATTCATCTCAATGGTCATCCTACCCAGCGATTACCAGGCAACCTAAATATTAGTGTAGAAGGTGTAGATGGAGCAGCTTTGCTATTGGGATTGCAGCCAGTGATGGCAGTTTCTTCTGGCGCGGCTTGTTCGAGTGCAACCATAGCTCCATCTCATGTTTTGACAGCATTAGGACACTCAGAAAAACTAGCTTATGCCTCCGTAAGGTTTGGGATGGGACGTTTTAGTACTGCTTCAGAAATTGCCCAAGTAGCCCAACACCTAACTGCTACTATTTCTAGTTTGCGGCCGCAAACTTCCCCTGTCTAGTTGTTAGCGGAGTTATTCAACAATTTCATCAGCAGCCACTTATACCTTAGAGTCAACGCTTGCGGGTAGTAGAATATATCATAGTTTAATGAAGTCTCGAAGCAGGTTTACTTGGCTTTCAATCAGCTGTTGCTATAGCGGTAGAGAAGGAGGTATTGCTCTAGAACAGAAAGTTTATTTAGCCTACCACTCCTTCAATTTTTGCAACATAACCTTACGTTGCAGTGGTTCTTCTTTCGATTCCTAGCCAATGTGTACGCTCTTTTGTAGACATTCTGGCGAGACGCTCAACTAATACCTCGCCCAAATCAACATCATATGCCTGCTTTACTGCTTGCCGCGCACCTATCTCAGAGAGCCAGCGATGAAAATGCTGATACTCCTGCATTGGATCTCCATAACCAAGCACCGCCATGTAGCAGTAGGGGTAACAAGCTATATCTGCGATCGAATATTCACCTGCCACATACTGGGAATGAGCCAACTGTGAATCTAGAACGCTAACCAAGCGTTTCGATTCTCGACCAAAGTGTTCAATCGCATAAGGAATACGTTCCGGAGCAATGATTGAGAAGTGTCCAGATAGTCCCATCATCGGTCCTAGCCCACTCATCTGGAACATTAGCCACTGCATCACTTGAAATCGTTCCTGTCCGCTCGCCGGGATGAACTGCCCGTGTTTCTCCGCCAGATAAAATAAAATTGCACCTGGCTCTGCGAGTACCAATTGATCATTCTGACCGTCGGTATCGACCAGTACAGGGATTTTTCCATTCGGATTCAGTGCCAGGAACTCAGGCTTCAAGTGGTCTTTTGCAATTAGATTCAGAATCTGAACTTGGTAAGGCACCCCAAGCTCTGCCATCATGATTAGAATCTTGCGTGAGTTGGGGGTTGAATCCAGGTAAATTTTGTACATTTTGCGTCTCTCATCGAGTAGTTGTGATAGAAAATGAAAAATGGTTGAGATCGACATAGACACCTCAAAAATGAATCCAAGTCCCTTTATCAGTAAGGCTTTCTCGCTTGATAGTCCACAGAATTCGGGCGAGTTTCATTCTTGAAGTTGAGCCATCAATGTAGATCGAGGGGAGGACAATTAGAAAAAGTGGTAGTGGGTAAAATCTCCAATCCTCCATCAGCCTCCACGAGTTCAAGGGATTTCCACAAGAACAGAGCGATTACAGTTTGTCTTGTGGCTCGCCTCCTATCTTTGGGACAAGTTGACTGAATATCAGAATATTTATTCTGATATTCAGTAAAAAAATTAGAGGTGATCTAAGATTGCAATAATACCCTGGACGTAGCTTTGGACATCTTCCTTTGGTGCGGGCGATCGCGCATATACAGTGAGACCGAGGACACTTCCAACTAAAAATTCGGCTAGCTGTTGAATGTTGGCACTATTCGTAATTTCGCCATTCTGCTTGGCTCTAGAGAGCGCTCGTGCAAAGCCCTGCCGGAAGCGATCAAAGTACTGCTGGACTTTAAATGCCACGACTGCATCGTGAGACGCGATTTCAATAGCAGTATTGCACATTAGACAGCCAAACGAACTGGAGGAATCGTCAAGTAATTGAATGAATTGCTCAAAGAATTGTTTGAGTTCCCTTAATGAAGGTTCCGGTTGCCTCTTTTCAAGCATCGTTAGACGCATCGAGACAACAGTATCCTGATACCGCTCAAGAGCAAGCTGAAAAAGCTCTTGCTTACCACCAAAGGTTTCGTATAGACCGTAACGTTGTACACCTGAATGCTCCACCAAATCAGCCATTGAAGTATCCAGGTATCCCTTCTGCCAAAATAAGTGCATAACTTTGTTGAGGCAGATATCAGGATCAAATTCTTTATGTCGTGGCATTGCAAACCAGAATGAATATTCTGGAATTAGGATAGCCTCAATTATGTTTGCCTGTCAATATGTCTTCTTCAAAGCGCGATCGCATCTCATAGCCAGCGTTGCAACCAAGGGTAGTAAAACTAACCGAGAAAGAGATTCCGCGCTCCCTTTTAGCGTAAAGTCAGTTGGCAAAAAATTTTCTGAATCTCCATCTATTATGTATTTACCTAGATAAATACCTAGGCAAGAGCAATATAGGACTCTTTAAGAAGTTAGCGTCCTTCAACTGCAAGCAAAATTTGTGGGAAAGCTTAAGAGTCGGGGTCAGTAAGATTAAAATCCTACCAAGCAATTTGCGATTTTTCTTGCAATACCCGATCGTAAACTCTGACGGTTTGCTGTGCCAGTTTGTCCCAACTAAAGCGTCGCTCTAAGTCTTGATAGGCATTATCAACTAACCACTGCGTGTAACCGGGATTTTTTAATACTTCCAATATTCCCCAAGCCAAAGAGTCCGCATTGCCTGCATAAGTGACTATGCCTGTTTTTGTATGCTGTACGACTTCCGGTAAACCTCCCGTATCAGAAACTACAACTGGGACGCGGGCGGCAAAACTTTCTAAAGCCACAATTCCGAAAGGCTCGTACAAACTAGGAAAGACAGCGCAATCTGCTACAGTTTGGAATTTGTCTAAAGCTTCATCAGACATAAAACCTGTGAAATAAAACTTGTCCCCAATCCCTAAATCCCAAACTTGGCGTTTTAGATTGTCAGTGTTACCACCACCAATAATTACAAATTTGACATAACCGCCCATTTCGGCGGCAACTTTGGCTGCCGCACTTATCAATACTGAAACACCTTTTTCATAGGTCATGCGCCCTACATAGTAGACTATTTTTTCGCGATCGCTTGCATAGTTCCGGCGGAAGTTCCAGAAGTCGAAATCTTGGGGGTGCTGTTTTTTTTCGGCTCTAATTCCGTTATAAATAACATCTACTTTATCTCCAGGACTTTGCAATGCTCTTTCTACTTCACCGCGCATATAGCCCGTGCAAACAATTACGCGCCAAGCATTGTAAGCTAGTAATTTTTCTTTGCCGTAAATGTAGTAATGAGCGGCATTGTAAAGCCCATTGTAGCGACCAAATTCTGTAGCATGAATAGTTGCAATTAGTGGCACTTTAAAGTTGTGTTTGAGAGAAATCGCCGCATCTCCAACTAGCCAATCGTGAGCGTGAATTAGATCGAAAGCGCCTTCTTCCCGCATCAATTTAGCGCCTTGACTGCCCATACTCTCGTTTAAATTGACTATCCAGTGGAAAAAGTCATTGCTGGCTGCAACGCCAACGCGATGTACCTTTATACCGTCCACGACTTCGTACATTGGCGCAGAGCCAAATTCTACGGTAATTAGGTGGACTTCATGCCCTAACTTGACAATTTCTGGATACAACTCCCCTACATGGCGGGCAATTCCGCCGACAATTCGCGGTGGAAACTCCCAAGTCAGTACCAAAATTCTCATCGACCACAAACCTGTAAATATTGCTAAATATATATTGCTTTAAAGTTGTAAAAACAGCAAATAAAGTGATCTTTTTTCAAGCTTTAATTAATACAAAAGATTAGGGCGGGAAGATTGCTTTAAGTTGGTTTTGATAGGCAAGCCATGCAGCAGTTGCTTTATCGGAAGCTGGAGCGGCTTTTTTTAGCAATACCACACCATCGGCATAATCAATCATTCCATATTGGCGATCGCTAGTTATTTGATTAATTAGCGCCATACTATCTATTAGTAACTGGCGATCGCCCTTAAATGCCGCTTGATACTGCTGTAATTGCCACAGATCGGCGATCGCATAATCTACACTCACAACTAATCTTGCATCATTACGCAATTGCAGCGCCGGAAACCTGATAATTTCGCGGCGGCCCGAAAGATGAGGAACAAGGTAAGTAGTTGCAGATACACTAGCATCGCTAGGAATTTGTGCTAATAGCTTCCGCACTTGGGTGACATGATGCCACTGGGAAGGCAAAGACACATATACCAAGGGTTGAATTGAGTCGGGAATCAGAAAATAAAAAGTCCGACTAGGGTTTGATGTCAGCGTAAATATTAATGACAAACAAATGCAAGTTGTCCAAAAGCGCCGGAATGATGGCTTAAATTGTTTAGGGTGACGTGCATACCAAAGTATTGCGCCATAAAACAGCCCCGGAACTACCGTTAAAGCATAACGAATTGTAATTGCTAACCTTGATTCTCCTTGCTGTAAAAAGATTTGCAGTAAAGGAAACCCCGCCACTAGCCAAGCCGTACCCGAAACCGCCGGGACAAAAGCTAAAGGTAACCAATGACCTAATAGATACTTAATTTTGGTTCCCAATGGTGAAAACAACTGCATGAGCAATTGCCCAGGTTTGCTGACAATTGCCCAAATAATATCTAAAGTAGTAGCGGATTCTTTGTCTGTAAAATGACCAAAGCGTTCGATCATAAACCGCCGCGAAATATCATCAGAAAATAGCGGCATGATTGCATTAGTAAGCATTAGCATATAACTCAAGCTGAGAGTACAAACAGCTAAACCAAGCCGGGGATAGCGTTTACTCACAACTAAATAAAAACCAATGCTAAATAGCACTACACCGCTATCTTCGCGCACAGCTAAAATTAATGCTGCCAGGAGCCAAAATATTCTCCATTTGCGTTTTTCCATCGCCAGCAGCAAACCAAACACAAATAAGGGAATCTGACTTAGATCGTGAAAATTGGCTAGGGTAGGACCAATTACGGCATTGGATGCATAAAAGCTGATAGAAATCATTGCCGCTAGTGGCGCTTCCAAATAGTGCCTTGCCAAAGCATAAAGAATTAACCCCGCCGCCGTAACTAAAATTACTTGCAAAACAGACAAAGTAGCGGGAGCAGGAAACAAGGCGTAAAACGGTAGCCAAAGTAGTAAAGCGGGTGTAAAGTGTTGCCCCAAACGGTGATAAAACACCTCTGGAACTTCGCCGTTATGGACGACATTAGTAGAAAGGCTAGAAGAAAGGGAACTTTGAAACATTCGCCCGTGAGTGCCATTCCAAAATACCTGATTAAAAATGCCCTGATCGAAAGAGGCGTAGAAAGTATAGTAGCGATGGAGGATAAATATTAGACAAAAGACAAAAAAAATACTTGCTACTTTAGTAACTAACCATAAGCTCGGCTGTTGCCGTAATTTGAATAACATTACTTACTCCCAGCCCTGATAAAAGTGGAAAGCGAGTTTAATTTTATCAGCCTCAGAGAGCAAGGAGAAAATTGAGATTTCTCATTTTTAGTAGTAACTACTGCCGGATTCATTGCAAAATAGAGTCAGTTTACTTTTTTTGGCTACTTTTATGCCGATCGCGGTTGTTGATGCCCAAAATTTACTTGCCGACTTAATCGCCCGCTATCGCTCTAGAGTAGATTATTTAGCTATTCGCTTAGAAGAAGCAGAGGGGACAGATATTTTACGGCGGGGCGACAAAATAGAAACCCTCAGCGAAGGCTTGTCAATTGGCGGGCAAATTCGCGCTTGTTATAAAGGTGGTTGGGGGTTGAGTAGCTTTAACGAACTCGCAACCATAGAAGCCCGGATTGAAGAAGCTGTAACAGCCGCCCGAATTGTCGGCGATTCGGAAACTCAATTAGCCCAAATTGAACCTCACCAAGATATTTGTTTTGTACCACTAACAGGAACCGATCCGCGACATGTTTCTTTGGCGGCAAAAAAAGAATTATGCGACTTCTATAGTGAAATTCTCAAAAGTAGCGATCGCATTACTACTACTTCCGTCCGCTACGGGGATATCGTGCAAAGAGTAGTTTTAGCAACTTCCGAAGGGACGTTAATCGAGCAATCATGGGTAGATGTGGAAATGCGCTTTGCCGCTACCGCTCGTAATGGCGACACTGTACAAACTGGGCGCGAAACTATCGGCTCTCGCAAAGCTTACGAAGACTTGACTAATTTAGACTCACAAGTTTTTAGTGCGGCACAAAGAGCGATTTCAGCGCTATCTTTGCCACCAGTTAAAGGCAATACTTACACTGTAGTTATCGATCCAATTTTGACGGGATTATTTGTCCATGAAGCTTTTGGTCATCTTTCGGAAGCTGATATGGCTTATGAAAACCCCGATTTGCTAGAGGTTATGAGCCTGGGACGGCGTTTTGGTCCCAAAGAACTGCAAATATTTGATGGCGCGGCTCCTCCAGGTCATCGCGGTAGCTTTTTTTATGATGATGAAGGCACTCCCGCTACTACGACGCAATTAATCAAAGATGGCGTGTTGGTAGGTAGGTTGCATTCGCGGGAGACGGCGGGCAAGCTAGGAGAAGCACCGACAGGTAATGCTCGATGTCTCAACTACCACTACGCGCCAATTGTCCGCATGACTAATACTTGGATAGAGCGGGGGAAAACGCCTGTAGCTGACTTGTTTAGCGATATTGAAGAAGGTGTTTATGCCAGTAATTGGTTAGGGGGAATGACTAACGGCGAAATGTTTACCTTTAGCGCTGGGGAAGCGTGGATGATTCGCAACGGACAGATAGCGGAGCCTGTACGCGATGTTACTTTGTCGGGGAATGTATTTCAAACTCTGGCAGATATTGAGGGTATAGGCGATGACTTCTATTGGGATGAATCCGGCGGTTGCGGGAAAGGTGGACAAAATGGGCTACCTGTGGGTTGTGGCGGCCCTAGTTTGCGGATTCGGGATGTAGTAATTGGCGGGGAAGCAGATTAAGCATTGCTGCGTCTACTTGTTTGAGTAGGGATTCTAGGGTAGAGGAGTTGTTTAAAACTAGGTCGGCGCGATCGCATTTTCCTTCTAGCGGCATTTGGCTACTAATCCGAGCTTGGGCAGCTTCTAGTGTTAAGCTTTCGCGCTGCATCAATCTTGCTAGTTGCTGACTATTGTTGCAGTACACTACCCAAATTTCTGTAACTAAATCTGTCATCTCGGCTTCAAATAGTAGCGGGACTACGAGTACTATTGAATTCGCTATTAAGCTATTGATTTCTCGCCCAAAAGCATCGCGCACAAGAGGATGAATTTGCTTTTCTAACCATTGACGCTCATCGGCATCTTTGAAAATAATATTGCCTAACTGCTGCCTATTTAAATTGCCATCGGCTAACAATATACTCGCACCATAACGAGATGCGATCGCATTTATTGCCTTAGAGCCAACGGTTACCGCGTCTCTAGCATAAATATCCGCATCCAAAATCGGTAAGCTGTAAGTCGTTTCTAGATACTTCGCAACGGTGCTTTTGCCTGTGCTAATGCCTCCGGTTAACCCAATTAAGCGGCGATTATTTTTATTTGTCATCTCCCTAGTGCGCCCATTGGACAATTGCTTGAGTTAATCCCTCTAAAGTATATTCTGTAGCTTCTATATCTACTCTTTCTAGCAGTTGCTGACAAGTTTTTGAAGTTTGAGGGCCAATGGACGCAATACAAATTCTGTCTAGATTAGCTCCTCCGCAAGCTGTTAGAAGTTCATGGAAACATTTGACAGTTTTTGAACTAGCAAAAGTTACCACATCTACAGCGTCCTGGTGGAGGGCTTCTAAGGCAACTAAATCGAAGTTGTCTGGACACTTAGATTGATAAGCTGCTACCTCTACGACTTCTGCACCTTTGGCGCTCAATTGGTGAACTAAAACCTCCCGCCCGCCACTTTCTACTCTGGGAAACAGTACTTTTTTACCCTTTAGGGGTTCGGGAAAATGACTTGCGATCGCATCTGCGACAAATTCCGGCGGGATAAAGTCGGGTTGTAAGCCATATTGTTTAAGACATTGGGCAGTTTTTTCACCGACTACAGCAATTTTTAATCCCGATAAAGCACGAGCATCTCTATTTTGATTTGCCAATCGCTCAAAGAAATACTCTACAGCATTAGCAGAAGTGAGAATCAACCAATCATAATTTAGTAAGTGAGCGATCGCTTGATCTAACGCTTCCCAACTCGAAGGCGGGACAATTATAATTGCTGGCATTTCGATTACCGTTGCGCCTTGCTGCTGTAATAAATTGCTAAACTGGCTTGATTGTCCAACCGATCGCGTTACTAAAATTGTTTTTCCAGCTAAGGGGAGTGGCGGCGGCTGGAGGTAGTTGCGTAACTTAACAACTTCACCAATTATCATAACTACAGGCGTAAGCGAAATTTCTTTAGTTTGGGAGACAATATTAGCTAAATCGCTTACCCACACTCTTTGCTGAGGAGAACTTACCCAACGCGCGATCGCAATTGGTGTATTTAACGATCTTCCATGTCTTTCTAACTGAGCAACAATTTCCGGTAAATGTTGCCCTCCCATCAAAACTACCAGTGTTTCGATTCGCGCCAAAGCTTCCCAGTCTAATTCGTCTGGCTCGTGAGCCGTGAATACAGCAAAACAGCGACTAAGCACCGGATCGGTCAGGGGAATGCCCAAAAGCAAGGGAGCAGCCAAAGCTGATGATATTCCTGGTACTACTTCAAAATCGCAATTAGCAGTTTTTAACGCCGTTATTTCGGCGGTGCAGCGACCAAAAATAAACGGATCGCCGCTTTTAAGCCTTACAACCTGTTTGCCAAGTTGACAATATTCTACTAATAATTGATTAATTTCTATTTGCGGCGTACTAACTTTTCCGCCGCGTTTACCGACATCAATTTTGTGGCATTCTGGCGCAACTTGCTGCAACAATTGACTATCTACTAAAGCATCATAAACTAGCACCTGGGCAAGTCCTAATAGTTGCTGCGCTCGAATAGTAAGATAATCTACTTTTCCAGGCCCCCCACCTACTAAATAAACTTTGCCCTTCCTCTCAGCCATAACAGACAACCTTTATTTTCTGCCTTAGTTAAAACCCCATCGCTTTAGCGACTGCGTGAATTTCTGGTGCTATGCCTTGCTGAAAAGAGTTTTGACTGTGTTTAATCGCGGTGTCAGGATCTTTTAAACCATTTCCCGTCAACACACATACTACTTTTGCTCCAGTGGGGATTTTGTCTTTAACTTTCAACATTCCCGCCACCGAAGCGGCGCTTGCAGGTTCGCAAAATATGCCTTCTTCGGATGCCAATAATCGATAAGCGTCTAAAATTTCTTCATCGGTAACAGCGTTAAACTCTCCCATACTAGCCTCTTTGACAGCGATCGCTTTTTGCCAATTGGCGGGATTTCCAATCCGAATTGCTGTCGCCAAAGTATCGGGATTTGCTACGGGTTTTCCGGTAATTAATGGCGATGCACCAGAAGCTTGAAAACCCATCATTCGTGGCAATCGAGTACACTTTTCCATTGCATGATACTGACAAAATCCCATCCAGTAGGCGGTAAGATTTCCGGCATTTCCCACCGGAATGCACAGCCAATCGGGAGCATCGCCTAAAGTTTCCACAACTTCAAAGGCTGCGGTTTTTTGCCCTTCTAGACGGTAAGGGTTGAGAGAATTTACCAGCGTTACGGGGTAGTTTGTCGCCATTTCCCGGACTATTTCTAGCGCTTGGTCAAAATTACCTTTAATTGCCAATATTTCTGCTCCATATAGCAGTGCTTGAGCCAACTTCCCCAAAGCTACATAACCTTCAGGGATGAGTACAAAAGCCCGCATTCCGCCTCGTTTGGCGTAGGCGGCGGCGGCGGCGGAGGTATTGCCTGTACTAGCGCAAATTACAGCTTTGGCTCCGGCTTCTTTTGCTTTAGAAATTGCCATTGTCATGCCCCGATCTTTAAAGCTTCCTGTCGGGTTAAGACCGTCATACTTCGCCCAGACTTGTACTTGTCTGCCGATTCGCTCTTGGAGGGCGGGAAGGGGAATTAAGGGCGTGTTTCCTTCTAGTAGGGTTATAACTGGAGTATTTTCGGTTACAGGCAGGTAAGGACGGTAGGTTTCTATTAGTCCAGACCAGGATTGTTGAGAAGATGTTACGGGCAAACTCAAAGTCACTATTTGAATCGGGGAATTGATAGCAGTACGTCAGCAATTAGGCAAAAGACATTTAGCTTTTACTTTTTTTAGTGTACCGCGATCGCCTTTTTATAAATAACCTTTGTAATAAAAGTCTTCGGTATTCAACCAATTTAAGAATCGACACAAAGAATACCGTTTTATCTTCAAGTTACAGTTACAATTATAAGTTGGTGTGAGTAGGCAATAATTACTACCTGATTACTAATGACTATTTGTGTATCTTCTGTTTCCCGTTCTCAATTTGCAAGTTCTAGTGGCAAAAATTTTCAGCCGATTCCTTATCAAGTTGCCGTGCAGGTAAAATACCTGCACTTAGAGGCAGAAATTGAATCGCTGTTATATCAATTGCAGAATCTTAACAAACAACGCCTAGCTACTATAAGCACAGATATTAAAGACAATTAGCTAGCAAGTAGACTACTCAAAACGCTGGTTGGCAATTGACCAGCGCCGAATATTATACTTTTTGGCGTTTTCGATCAGCAATACTGGCGGCGCTGCATCTTTTAAATCGGCGATTACTTTAAGTTTGCCTACTCTGCTGCTAAATTCGCTGTACAGTAGCGCTCCAGTATCAGAAAATGCAATTGTGCGATCGCCCTCATCATAAGACTTATCTTTTGTCAAGGCAGCAATTTCTTGAGCAGAAATAGTTAGCACTATGTCTTGATTGTTATCTCCAGTAAGATCGACTAGCCCAACGGTCAGATCTGCTAATTCTTGCTGCAATTGCTCAAACTTAGGTAAAGACTTGTTACTATTACTAGATTGCAACTCGCGCCAGATAGCAGGCAAAAACTCGGTTGCATCTACAGATTCTTGTTTAATAAATTCTGCCAAAGTCATCCGTGTTGGCTGCACCCAATTTAAAGCATCAGTACTTAAAGCTAAAGCTGTTTGTTTGAGCGATTCTGACTGTGTTGGTGCAAGTAGGCGCAATACACCATTTTGCAATTGTACGGCTTGAACGGTAACTGTAGTAGTTTGCGATTGTCCGTCTTGTAGCCGCAGCACAATATCGAGATGTGGGTCTATATTTAAACCTAACTGCTGCCAAAGAAACTTAGTGAGATTGGTCTTAGGGAGCTTTAACTGTTTAAAAGGCGATCGCAGCCAGTTTTGACCGTCATTGTAGGCAATTACTCTAATTTGCTGCCATTTTTGCTTGCTTTCTATGCCAAAATTCGGCGCAATTGTCAACCAGTCAGTTAAGTTAATATTGCCAGTTGGTTCTAGATAACCAATTATTCGACTAGGGCGATCTGAAGAATCGGGCAAGGAAGTTGCATAATTTCCATCTAGCCTTTTAAGCAGTTTCTCGGTGTATTTAAAGGCTTTTGGGCTATGGGAATGCTGCTTGAGCCAAGCAATAGCGTTTGCTTGTCCATCCTGAGCGCCAATGATTAGCGCCCCCCAAGTTTGGACTTCTGGGCGGTTGGGGTTAATTTCCAGTGCTGCTTCTACTCGGTTCCACAGCCTTCCTGAATCATTAAGTAAAAGAGTGGCAATTTCTTGAGTATTTTCTGGTGACGCTTGATACACTTGCAAGCCTTTCCCCCAGCGCCCATCGTTCAAAGCGGCGATTACTTGTTGACTAGGACTAACCCAAGCGCTCTCGGCTTGCTTGCTTGTATATTTTGCATATAATCCAATAAAATCAATTTGGGCTTGCGCTGCTGCCGATAGGCGGAGGTTGCCATGCGATCGCGACTTTAACCATTGCCAAGCCGGAGACCAAAGACCATTACGAGCCAGAAATAAGGCATGACGATATGCAGTCGTTTTTACTGCTGGTTCTTCAATAGATATCGGTTCTAGCTGAAATTGATTGATAGATCCTTGGGCTGGTTTAACTTGGTAGACTTGCAAATAAGGCTCTAAATCGCTGGTGCGATCGACTATTAGTTCGGGAAAACCACCACCAGTTACTTGTTGCCATCTAGGGACTTGTCCTGTAGGGCTAGTCCAGGTTAATACTATACTCAAATCGGAGCGGTTGGGGTTGTAGTGAATAATGTGACCGTAAGCAATTCCATTAGCCGACTGCTGGCTTTGACCAATTAGATACAGCCAAATACCGGATTGCGGTGTAGTTCCTGAAAAGCGTTTGAGTTGAGTTAAGGGTAATAGCCGCGTTGAGCCGTAGTTAGCGGTTTGGGAATCTACGATTGGCGAAATTGCAAAGGATTCGTCAGGGCCTGCTACAGGTAGCTGACGGATTAGGTGATAAGTAGTATTGTCTGCTTGGAGAGGAAATGTAAAATTATTTTTTACTAGCTGATAAACTCGCAATTCGACAATTTCTTGACAATCAGTTTGGCAGTTTGATTTTCGTTTAGACACTGGAAGAACTAAAGACTTTGCAACTAAAGTTTTGGCATCTGTTTCCAGCGCCAAGGGTTCCCCAGATATTTTTCCTTGTTTACGCAAGTATTCCTCAATTTGTTTGAGGGTTTGCGGTTGTTGTTCGAGATTAGTCGCCGCTAGTTGTACCCTTTTGGGCAAAATTTTATTTAGATCATTAACCGCATCAGGATTGACAAATAGCTGCAAGCTCACCCACGCTCCACCAGAAATTGCACTAACACCAATTAAGATTAAGGCGATCGCCAGCAACGAATTTCCCCAACTACTGGTTTTTGATCTGTTAACTACACGATAGATAATTGCTGGAGGGAGGTTTTCTACTTGTGGGAGTATTTGCTTGCACTTTTTTTTCGCCATCTAAGTTGAATCTATTTTGGAGCATTAGCCATACAGGCTTTAAGCGCTTTAGTAAAAACTATTGCTTTTATCACCGTATGCCGTTATAAGTCTATGGGGAATTTTGAATAATTGGTAGAAATTAAGCGCTTTACTTCGTAAAATTTAGTTAAAACAAAAAGTATCGTCAATAGTCTGCTAGAGAGAATGGATAAAGCGATCGCCCAAATGTTATTTAAGGGCATAACGGTGAAGACACTCAACTAGAAGGTATTGCTCATTTACTCACAGGGTGGCGATTTTTGCTTCTCCAACAGTATATTTGCTAGGTTTGGTGTTAAAAATTTACTTTCTGGGTGAGTAACCTTAATCGCTGACACAATAAGTTAATAATATAGGGGTTACTCAGAGCAAGAAAAAATAGATTTATGTTTAAAATTAAGTCCTAATTTCTGCAATCTCTTCCAGCTTTTTATAGGTATTTTCTCCAAAACCTGGAATTTTGTGTAGCTTATCTTTCGCTGACTTCTTCAAGTTTTCCCAAGTCAGAGATTCTTTCTTATTTCTCCAATACTCAATTGATTGATAAGTTGCCTCTATTGCATTTTCTCTAACTTTAACTTGCTTTAACGCCTGACTAATTTGTTCTTTATTTGCTGTTATAAGGTTCAGTTTTGGGGGATTTATTGTAGAATTAATCTGCTTCAATTGTTGCTCTATTAAGTTAAACTGTGCGGTTAGAGATTGTTCAATTCCTCTCATGAAATCCTTAATCTCGTTTAATTCATCCTTAACATTTTGACCAGATACTTTTTCCGATTCTATCGGGGATTTTTGCTGCTTTTGTAAAGCTTGTTCTATCTCTTTTTTGATTGTTCTCATTTCTGCTGTAAACAGGCTCTCAATTTTTTGCTCAAAACCGATATTTGACTGATTTTTGCTAACTGCTGATTCGGCATTATTTAGTAGAGCCACTCCAGAATTTTCAGGTTTTCTTATCGCCTTAATTTGCTCTTTAATGGCTTCTTCTTTTTCTTCTTCAAGGATGAAAGCGCCAATCATTTCACCTTTACGAGGGTCTAATTCTCTAGCTTTAACCGCCGCATAATACTCAAAGTGACCATCAATTACTTCATAGGATTCTAAACTTGTGCGGCTGAGTATTATAGGATTAATGACTCCTTCAGCCTTTAAAATTAGTTTAGCAACTTCTTCTAGTTGCTCCTCTGAAAAATCTGCACGAGAAGTAGAAGATTCAATCTTTTTAACAGCTACAAGTGAGGTAGATAATTTCATTTAACTATTCCTACCTTTGTTAATACTTCTATTGCTAGCAATTCAAATTCTTGAGCGGCGAGTGAATCTGGTTTAAAATCAAGTACAGATATTGGATCGGCTATTTCCATATCTCCGACAATTTGCACTTTTTCCGCGCATTTTGCTAAATCCTCTCGTTCATAAATAACACTTTCCATTACTTTAATATGATATCGTCGTTCAACATTTTCTACGCGTTTTTTAAGCGTAGCTTGGATAAACTTGGCATTAGTAGATATCTTGGTAGCAAGGATTCCTATTATTTCTAAAGGGGGTTTTCCTATAGATTTTTTAAACCCATTAATTTTCTGCACAAAGTCTTTAACATTTATTAATCCTTGATTAGCAAAAGGCTTTAAATCTGAAGGAATAATGAGATAATCTGCCGCAATTAAAGCAATTCTTGCATACAAATTTAAAGAGGGCGGAGTATCAATTAAGACAACATCGTATTTATTAGCTACAACTTGGAGCTTTTGAATTAGTATTAGTCTACTGAAGTCAAGTTGATTTAGCTCACTTTCATGGTGCATCAAATTTATATGAGAAGGTACAACATCAATCTCTGGGTTGCTAAATTGAGACTTCCTTACCACTTCTTCAATACTAAAATAATCTTCTGATTGTAATAAATGAAGAATATTATTATCTTTAATATCGTCAAATTCTTCATCATCAAACTTAATTAAGCCTGTTGCGAAAGTAGTATTAGCTTGACTATCTAAGTCAATAACTAGAATTCTTTTGCCTTTTTTTCTTAATGCTGCTGCTAAATTGACTACCGTAGTTGTTTTACCTACGCCGCCTTTATTGTGATAAACCGCAATTACTTTCATAGTAGGATGTTTCTTTGCTTGCAAATTTCGAGTTATCTGTAAATCTGTTTTATTCTGGCTTTGTATTTCTGAAGATTTTACTATAAGATTATCTCTACCTACAAGAGTTTTAATTTCTTCTATTTTGGATTCAATATTTTTACCAGAGCAGCGAAATATTATAGGAGTATCTCCACCTATCTTTTTAAAAATTATTAGGTCTTTACTGTTAGTAAGTAACCCATACTGAACATTTAAGCTTGCTAGGTAACGTTTAAGTTTACTGATATGATTATTTAAGTTTTGATTAGGGTGTTTTGCTTCTATTACCATGCAAGGAAAATTGCGCTCCCAGCTAATCAGTTCTTTTTGTACAGCAAAAACAAGGAAGTCTAATCGAATACTACCGAAAGCAACTTCTTGATACCAGAAATCTGGAGAATAACCTAGTTTTGGAAGTAAATACTGTACTATCAGCTTACTTTCAACTTCGGTTTCGTTGCGGCAAAGTATAGGATAAAGGGACAATTTTGCCTTACCTTATAAATCCTGAATAACACCTCAATATTCTCTTAAAATAGAGGATTTAAGCTCAGAGAATCTACTGATTTATGATTATTTTATAAATACTTTCAGTTAAGTAATTTGTAATTAAAATTATTATATTTAGGCTATAAAGTGCGATCGCATCTATAAATAATGCGCTCGCTTTTGCTCCTCTACCAGCTAGCTATTGCTTGGCTAATGGCGTTACTAGCCTCAGTTAAAGACTGCTTACGCCCTTCATCACCACCGCTATCGAGGTTGTCTGCGTTAATAAAGGTGATATCGGTAATCCCAATCAAGCCAAAAATTGCCTTTAAAAAAGGCATTTGAAAGTCATAGCCAGCCGCAGGAGTCCCAGGTCTATAACTACCGCCGCTAGACGTAATAACTAGCATTTTTTTACCACTAACTAACCCTTGATAACCTTGCTCATTGACTGCAAAAGTGCGCCCTACGCGGACAATTTGGTCGATGTAAGCTTTAAATGTAGACGGCACACTAAAATTGTACATTGGGATGCCAAAGACATAGCGATCGGCGGCTAATAACTCATCTACCAAAGTATCGGAAACACTAATAGCCTTCTGTAATTCGGGAGAATGGGTTTCTGGTTTGGAGTAAGCAGCAGCAATGAAAGGCTCATCTACATGAGGTACAGGCTGATGACCCAAATCTCTGTAAGTGACTGTATCTTGAGGATGGGCATTTTTCCAGTCAGTGATAAATCTGTGCGTAAGACTGCGAGAATTCGACCTCTCTGCGCGCGGGCTAGAGTCGATATGTAAGATGTGAGCCATCTATCAGTTGTCCTTACAATAATAATTTAACATCAAACTAACTTAAACTAACATTACTAGCGAGATAGGTATCTATGTCTAAAGATAGGAAATTGCTTAAATATGCATTGGCAGGTAAAGTCTAATTGGTTGTTTGGCGTAGTGGGATAGATGAATGGGGTATATTATTGCCACGGCAAATATGAAAGGAGGAGTTGGCAAGACAACTTTGTCAGTCAACTTGGCTACTGTTTTAGTAAAAGAGCATAGTAAACGAGTATTGGTAGTCGATTTGGATACTCAAATCAGTGCTACTTTAAGTTTGATGCCGCCTTCGGAGTTTGCTAAGTTTAGAAAGCGCAAGCAGACTTTGAGGTATTTAGTTGAGCAAATTATTAGTCCTGTCGATAATCCGAAGTTTTCTAGCCATGATGTTGTGCAACACGATGTTTGCAAACTACAAGGACTAGATTTATTACCAGGAGATATCGATCTTTACGATGAATTTTTAGTATCGCAAATGCTTCATCAAGAAGCGCTCGACTTAGGCAAATGCGAGTTTGAATTTGTGTGGAATCGCTTTGAAAGGTTTTTAATCAAAAAGATATTACAACCGTTAGTTGCGGAATATGACTTTATCATTTTAGATTGCGCTCCAGGATACACGCTTTTGACTCGAAGTGCTTTGGTTGCTAGTGATTTTTATATTTTGCCAGCAAAACCAGAGCCTTTGTCAGTAATTGGTATTCAGCTATTGGAGCGGCGCATTGCAGGTTTAAAAGAAAGTCATGAAAAAGACCAGATTATTAATGTTTCTATGTTAGGAATAGTATTTACAATGTCGGGTAATTTGCTGACAGGTAGATATTATCGCCAAGTTATTGCGCGCGTTAATCAAGACTTTGGTGCAAACAAACTTTTTAGCACTACTATACCTATTGACGTTAATGTTGCAAAAGCTGTTGATAGTTTCATGCCTGTAGTTTTGAATAATCCTAGTACGGCGGGCGCAAAAGCTTTTAGTCAGTTAGTTAAAGAGTTTTTAGATAAGTTAAGGGTAGTCGTAGAAGCACAATAATCAGCGATCGCATCTGTTGAAGTGCGTCTAAGGTAAAAATCTCAGGCTGATAGCTATTAGCATAGGATTGAAACCCCAGCCTAATAGCTAAAGTCATCTTAAGCTAACTATAAATTATTGCCCTTTCTAGGCGCGATCGCGTTCTAAGTCGTAAATTACTTTTTCCATTGCCCAATTAACCGACTGGTGAGGATTATTTTGTCTAGTATGCGCTAATAAACGGTTGGCAGTTTCGCTATCGTTGTGCAAGAGAATTAGCAGTTTTTTCTGCAACTTGGGACTAGCTTGGTCTATTTGACTATTAGTCTTAGGTTTAGCAGTATTTGCTTTTTTAGTTGCTAAATAACCTCCTGTTGCAATACCTCCAACTACTAACGCTGTAGTTATTACTTTTCCGCCTGCATCATTGTTTTCTGGTGAAGTGGAGTTGTAAGGCTCGGCGAGTAGTGGGGACTGAGCTAGTTGTAAGCGTTGGCTTGAAGTTAAACCGGGTAATTGAGTGCTGATGATAGTAGCTAGCACCGCACCTAAAGGTAAAAGTTTTAGCATTTTTGGTTGTTTTTAGTCTGTCTAGAGTTAAAACTCGCTGACTGCGAGGTATCGAACAATTAATTTTGAATTTTGTTAGCTAAATCGAAGCCTAGTTGAGCCGTTTCATCGAGTAGTTTCGCATCTACCTGTTTATCTCCAGGACTGTGATAATTGGGGTCTTCGCCTCGGTAGAAAAATAGTACAGGTACGCCAGCACTAGCAAAAGAAGCATGATCGCTACCGCCACGACCACCAAAAGTAGTAATTTCGGGGTTCGTAGACTTGGCTAATTTTGTTAAAGATTGTGTTCCACCGACAAGCAAGCGATCGTTTACGCCTACCATGTCAAAGTTGAGCATACCCTTAAGACCTTGCAAAAATTCCGGTTTAGCGCTGCTGACAAAGGCTTTGGAGCCATGCAAACCATCTTCTTCGCCGTCAAAAGCAATAAACCAAGCTTGACGAGCTAGAGGCGTTTTCGCCGCCTTACGAGCGATCGCCAGTACGACGGCGGTACCGGAAGCATTATCATTTGCTCCAGGAGAATCTACCACCGAGTCATAATGACCGCCTAAAATTACTTTGGGCGCAGTTACACCAGGCAAACGAGCAATCACATTGCGCCCTGTAATATTACCTTGGCGGGTGTTTACAGCTAGGTTTACTTGACGCAGAGATGGAGTAGTATTTAGCAACGATTTACCCGCTTCATCCGTCAGCGCCACTACGGGAATTTTTACATCTCCCCCCAGCGTACCGAACAAATTCCCTGGCTTAGTATTAACGACAATTAAGCTAACGGCTCCAGCATTAGCAGCATTTTGAGCCTTTTCTAGAAAGCGAATTTCACCGCGCTTGACAATAGCAACTTTGCCAGTCACATTAATATCTGCATAATCGCCTTTGCGTCCAAAATTAGGTACTACAACGAGCGGCGCAGTAAGTTTTCCCGATTGAGAACCGTTTAAGGCTTTACCTGCAATTACTTTGCCATCAATCGTTAAGTTTGAGCCTAAATCTACAAATTTGGGATAGCTAAATGTTTGAATTTCTGCTGTGTATCCAGCCTTGCGGTACTCTTGGAGCAAGTAGTTACTCGCTTTTTCTGTAGCTGGCGTTCCGGCTACTCTAGCACCGAAGTTAACTAAAGCTTGGACATCAGCATTACTTGGCTGGGTTTCAAGGGTACTTGGGGCTTGCTTAAGGGGTTGGGCATCTATTGCTTGGTTACACCCAGCAACGGCAAGACTTAAAACACTTACACCTGCAACCAGCAACTTCTTCTTGAAAAGGTTTTGGCGAGGCGAAGCCACACCCAAAACTTTCCGCTTTTTAGGCGAGTTCTGTAATTGCACTATAGTTTACTCCTTTTAACTATTCTGTAATTACTATTTTGCTTGACAAATATGACATAGGTATGTCTTTTGTATGTAGCTTTTGACCTCTAAGACTCACGAAACACCGCTTGCCCAAAACATAACTTGCTTGTTTACAGACAAGGCTCTGGTTTGCAGGGGGTTTGGGGGAGGCAACTCGTCCCCCAAGGGGAGGCAAAAAGCGGTGTAGCTCTCTCTTACAAACTTTTGTGGAAGGAGACCTTCCCCACAAAGTTTGCGCTGCTTCCCGCTTTGTTGCCGTGGGGTTTGGGGGGCAGACCCCCCATATCTTGGTTTTTCTTAAAGCAAAATTTGGCGAGCAGAACCCCCAAGTCCTTCTTTTTCCTAGAACTCTCCCGCCAAGGCAGAAACACAGCGATCGCAAAGCATTGGATGTTCCGTAGACGTGCCAACATAGGTTGAATAATTCCAACAGCGATCGCATTTATGCCCATCGGCAGCAACTACGCCAATACCCAAACTATCAGACTGGAAGCTGTATTTGGCTTGCCCTAAAGCTTCAGGAGTTTCCAATAGTTCTACTCCAGAAACAATAAACATATAGCGGAGTTCGTCTACTCCGTTAGTAGCTTGAGAGTTAAGAGCTTGCAACTGTTTGCTTAACTGGGAATCGGCAACATACAGCAATACCTTTGCTTCCAAAGCCGAACCGATCGCCTTTTGAACTCTCGCCTGCTCTAAAACTTTGTTAACTTCGGTGCGAATTGCCCTTAATTGCTGCCAAAATTCTACTAATTCGCTTTTGTGCCATTTTTCCTCTAATTGCACCCAACCCGCTTCAAATACTGACTTATAGAGTGTGGGATAGGGGAGAAATTGCCAAATATCTTCGGCAGTGTGACACAAAACAGGAGCGATCGCACGGGTCAAATTTTCTAGGGCAACGTGCAACACCGTTTGACAACTGCGACGACGCAAAGTATCTTCAGCACTGATATACAGCCGATCTTTGCCAATATCTAAGTAGAAGTTGGACAAATCAATCGTACAAAAATTCTGCACAGTTTGAAAAAAGCGGAAGAATTGAAAGCGCTCAAAGGCTTGAGTTACATCGGTAAATACTTCCGTAATTCGGTGCAGCATATAGCGATCGAGTTCGGGCAATTGCTCGTAGGGTACGGCATCTTTGCTGGGGTCAAAATCATGCAAGTTACCAAGTAAAAACCGCGCTGTATTGCGAATTTTACTCCTCACATCTCCCATTTGCTTGAGGATGTTTTTACTAATAGATACATCGGTTGAATAATCTACTGACGACACCCATAAACGCAATACATCCGCTCCGTAAGGTGGCTCCTCTTTTTGATTTTTACCGCCCTCAATGACAATGGCTGGATCGATTACATTACCCAAAGATTTACTCATCTTGCTACCTTTCTCATCCAAAGTGAAGCCGTGAGTCAATACGGTTTTGAAAGGTGCGATGCCGTTATTAGCGACGCTAGTTAATAAACTAGATTGAAACCAACCGCGATGCTGATCGGAGCCTTCTAAATAGATATCCACAGGATAATGTAATTCTGGTCTTTGCTTGGCTACCGCCGCCCATGAAGAGCCAGAATCAAACCAAACATCCATCGTATCTGTACCTTTGCGGTAAGTTTTGCCACTATTGCGATATTTTTCGGGTAGTAATTCCTCTAATAGCATTTCCCACCAAGCATCAGAGCCTTTTTCGGCAAAAATGTTTTGCACGTAGGCGATCGTTTCCTCGTTCATCAACGGTTCGTTTGTTTGTTCGTCATAGAATACAGGAATCGGTACGCCCCAACTACGTTGACGAGAAATACACCAATCTGCGCGATCGCTTACCATCGGAGTGATACGATTTTCTCCTTGGGGTGGAATCCATTGCACAGATGCGATCGCCTTTAAGGCTTCTTCTCTAAATCCAGCTACCGATGCGAACCACTGTTCGGTTGCTCTAAAAATAGTCGGCTTTTTTGTCCGCCAGTCGTAGGGATACTTATGGGCGTAGGGTTCCATTTTCAGCAAAGCACCAGCATCCGCTAAAGCTTCAATAACGGCGGTATTTCCTTCACCCAATACATTCAATCCAACAAATTTTCCGGCTTCGTCAGTAAAGTTACCGTTTTCATCTACTGGTGCAAGGATGGGCAACCCGTAGCGCTGACCAACGATATAATCTTCTTGTCCGTGACCAGGCGCAGTATGAACTAAGCCCGTACCGGATTCTGTAGTCACGTATTCGCCGCCAATTAAAATTGGACTTTCGCGGTCAAATAAAGGATGTCGATAAGTAGAATATTCTAAATCCTTACCTTTTAGGGTTGCTTTTACTGTTAGCTGCGTCTCTAACTTGGCGGACAAAGTAGCAACCAAATCGGCAGCTACGATTAGATATTTGGATGACGAATCAACTTCAACCACCACGTAATCCAGCCGAGGATTAATACTAACAGCTAAATTCGCTGGGATAGTCCAAGGAGTAGTTGTCCAGATAGCAACAGACAATTGAGGTAAATAGGGTTCTAACGCAGACTTCGCCGCCTCGCAAAGGCTAGTCATGGGAAAAGCTGCATAGATACTTGAGGAAGTGTGACCTTCGGGATACTCTAACTCAGCTTCCGCTAAGGCAGTTTTAGAGCTAGGACTCCAATGGACGGGTTTAAAACCGCGATAGATATAACCTTTTAAAACCATTTGCCCAAACACACCAATCTGCGCCGCTTCGTAGTCTGGAGTCATAGTCAAGTAAGGATGCTCCCAATCGCCCCACACGCCGTAACGCTGGAAACTTTGGCTTTGTTCGCCGACAGCTTTTAGGGCAAAATCTCTAGCTTTATGACGCAGTTCCAGGGGAGTCAAGTTTAGGCGATCGCTTTGCTTCATATTCTGCAAAACTTTAAGCTCAATCGGCAAACCGTGACAATCCCAACCAGGGACGTAACGAGCTTTTCGCCCCTTAAGTAGCTGGTAGCGGTTGATGATATCTTTAAGGATTTTATTTAAGGCGTGACCGATGTGCAACGCCCCATTGGCGTAAGGTGGCCCATCGTGGAGAACAAATATTTCGCCAGGATTGTTTTGCGACAGGCGATCGTAAATTTGATTTTCTGCCCAAAACTTTTGAATCTCTGGTTCGCGCTTGGTAGCGTTTGCGCGCATATCAAATTTTGTTTGAGGCAGATTAACAGTATCTTTGTAACGACCTTGTTCTGTCACGAGTGAAATCCCGAAATAGTATTTAAACTATTATCGATGACAAACCCCTATAGCTTCAACCCAATCTGAAAGCTTGGGGAAGTTAGGAATGCGATGCACCTTTTAACTCCTCTTGCTCTCAAGACAAAGTAACTTTAAAATAATTACTATAATTAAGACTGGTTGTATAAATTATTCTTAATAATTTCTGATAAAGATATCAAATAGAAAAGTTCTTGATAACTAGCTAACCAACCTAGTTCAAGGAAAATTTCAATACTGTAACTAGCTGAACCTCTATTCGCTACTACTGCATGTCATGATACATAAATTTTGAACTTAAATCCTGTCATCAAAAGGCGGAACTAATTGGGAATAACAACACCATACTTTCGCATTTGTCGCCCCTTCATTAGTGGATCCTACATCGAGAGTACTAATAATTCTTATATTTGTGATACTCGATATGCAAACAATTCAGTTGATCTAATTCGTGGTTATCATCAACTTGAGAAGGAGTTACTTCGTATTTGCGACTTTATAGAACCCGCAGATGCAAATATAAATTGCTATTCTTATCAGCTATATGCTTTACTACTCCGTGCATCTACTGAGTTTGAAGCAAATGCAAAAGCTATTCTTATTGCAAATGGCTATAAGAATTCAAGAAACTTGAATATAAAAGATTATCATAAGCTCAATGCTGCCACACGACTAGCAGAATACACAGTAACATTCCCCATTTGGGATGGAATCCATCGAAAAATTCAACCATTTAGTGAATGGGTAAGTGGAGAGTCACTCACCTGGTATCAGGGCTATAACACTGTGAAGCATAACCGTGCATCCAAGTTCTCGCTTGCCTCTCTCGGCAACGTGTTTAAGGCAGTCGCTGCTGTGTATGCCATCGTATTCGCACAGTTCCAGATATTAACTTTCAACCCTCATCACATTGTCGAAGTTTCAGCAGTATTCATTTTAATCAAATAAAGTCTCAACAAGCACTTGCACACGAAATGTAGGTAAGCTACCACTTATGCTCAAACTTTCTCAGCATCCGTTGAAGAACTAGCCGCTATGCCACTTAGATTATTAATGAGGAGGCAAGTGAGAGGATATTAGTTACATGCGATCGCTCCTCCTAAAGTACAGGTCTTTTCCTGCAAAGTGCAATCGCGTTTTACAGATAATATTGCCGTCCAAGAGATGATGGATTGTAAACGAAAGCTGAAGTACCTAAATTGGCTTAATTTCTGATACGCTACCTTTTGGCGTTTTTGGGAGTTTCAGTTTGCCCACACAGAAGCAGTCCAATACAGCAATTTTTGTCTGTCAGTTGCTCTCGAATTTATACCAACCGATTCAAATCTTTCGCTACGACCAGAAATTGAAAACGCTTTATATCCAACCGGGAGCAACCGACGAAATTTCGCTCATAATTGATGAAGATGGAATTTGGGACTTTGTTGTATGATGCAGAATCTCAGTGAAATGACAACTACGCAATTGAAGCGATATCTTTCAGAACATCGCAATGATGAAGACGCATTCCGTGCAGCATTGCAAATTCTTATTAGTCGTCGAGATCCTAATGTTCCTCGTCAGCCTTACCCGTTTGACCTTGACGACCCTATGAGCGAAGTAGAAGCTATCCTTAAAGAAAAACTCAAACAAGCTGAGTAGCGGCGGCTCGACTTTACCGTTAGGTAGATTTTTGTAAAGATTTGCAGCAGTTTCTAAAATACGATCGCATTCAATACAAGCAGAGTAATAGTTTTCTCCTCCAAGTGCGATCGCTAAACATTTACATTTACCACCACTTCTCCCAACCGTTTCAACACCTGCAACACTGTATAAAGTTCATTATTCGGATTTACCAACGAGAATAGCCTAGAGTTGGCATATTCCGCCGTAGGTTGGCGATCGCATTTCAAAAATAAAAACTCATTACCATTCGTAATCATGCCAAACGTCGGTTGAGTCGTCTCTGGATTACCCAACATATAAGCCAGAGCTTGAGGAATTGCCCGCGTTACTGCAAAATCACTCCGCTTTGACTCAATCACCAACAACCAAAAACGGTTTTTTAGAACCAGTACATCAATGCGTCCCCGAATAATCAGCCCATCATCCTCTATTTCTAAATCCACGCTGGTTTCCGTCTCAATCCTAAATGGCTTGTAATAAAAGCCAGCCAAATCTAGTAACGGCGCAAGCACCACCATTTTGACGCTGTTTTCAAGCATCGGCGGATCTTCCATCAATTCTCCAAAATTAGCTTTAACCCGCTCCAACAAACGTTGCTCTGTTTCGCTTAAATCAGCATGAGCCTCAAGCCATTCAGGAAAAAATGTTGACTCTTGAGCTTGCTGTAACCCAAATATCTGTTTGAGTTCGCGGAGTGTAATTTTAGTCGCTGGGATCGTTTGCACTATCTCTATTTCCTTTTTACAATACTGCGCCGCATTTCTCGAATCTTATGTTTGTCTTCGTTTCTTGAGGCGATGCGCTCGCATCGCCTCGCCCCCTATTCTTGTTTTACTAGCTAGGTGAAGGGTTTTCTGGTTCTTCTGGATCTGGCGGCGATACGGGCTGATGCTTCTCCTGGGCATCTTTAATAGCTGCTTCTACAAGCTCTGGATCGGGTGGGTGAGGCGGGATTGCTACGGTTGGGGTTTGCTCCTCAACTTGGGTTGAATTCGCTTTTATAGCTTGAGCAATCGCTTCTTCCTCCGTTAAAGGTGGTATAACTTCTGTTGTTTCTACCGCTGTGGATTCGGGTGAGGTAAATTCTCCTGCTATTGGCATAACGGTTTCTGTAGCAAGTTCGCTTGGAGCTTCTCCTACTACTGTGGATTCCGGTGCGGGAGTACGATTGTCAATTACTTCAACTATTGGATTTACTGGCGGCTTAGGAGTCGATGTAGGTGTAGTTGCAACGGAAGATGTAGGTTGGGTAGATGTAGTTGATAACTGCTGGAATTGGGTTTTTAAGCCGTTAAAAACGCCACCAATTCCTGAAGTCACCGCCGGAGCCGAGTTTGATACCTGCTCTTGTACTGTACTTGTAAGGGCGGCGGTACTTGGCATCTCTGTTTGCAGGGCTTTGGGCGTAAGCTGTTGGCGCAACTGCAAAGTTTGACTAATAGACCAACCTAACAAAGCTACACTTGCAGCGTGTCCGAGCAATAACCCGCCAGTAATGCGATCGCCATACACCCACAATACAAAAGCGTAAAATAGTCCTACCCCACTCCAAATAAAATCATTTTTGCGGTGCAAGTCTGGAAAAAAGAAAGCAGCCATATAAACTGCCAAGCTACCAAGACCGACTGCTAATGCCAGAACATATGCCAGCATAATTTTGGGTACTCCTTACTGTGTAAAACTAGATATCTCAATTTTGCAAGAGAATTGTTGAACTAGATACAAATAAAAATTATGTAGATGTTTACAAATAGAAAGCAGAAGCCAAAATTTTCTTGTTTCTAACTCTCTTTTTTGGCTATTGCTACAAATTACCTGGGCTTTTATTTACTTTTCCCCCGGCTTTTAATTTCTTTTTTGGTAAAGAACTGATGAAATCCGGCTACTCTAAAAAGGAATCAACCCTTACTAAACACATAGTACAGAGTTAACCCGTTAAATTTTATGGCACAACAAAGTTTTGGTGTGATTGGTCTTGCTGTCATGGGTGAAAACCTAGCGCTAAATGTCGAGCGTAATGGCTTTTCGATCTCCGTTTACAATCGTACTCCCGAAAAAACCGATGCTTTTATGCACACGCGGGCGGAAGGTAAAAATGTCCACGCTGCGTACTCCATCGAGGATTTTGTTGCTTCTTTAGAGCGTCCGCGCAAAATCTTAATTATGGTCAAAGCGGGTGCGCCTGTAGATGGTGTAATCGACCAGCTTAAACCCCTGCTCGACGAAGGTGACATCATTATTGATGGTGGTAACTCCTTATATGATGACACTGCCCGCCGCACCCGCGAACTTGAACCAATGGGCTTTAGGTTTATTGGCATGGGTGTCAGTGGTGGAGAAGAAGGAGCTTTAAATGGCCCTAGCATGATGCCAGGAGGCACGAAAAGCTCTTACGAGTACTTAGAGCCAATTTTGACTAAAATCGCGGCACAGGTAGAGGATGGCCCTTGTGTAACTTACATTGGCCCTGGTGGCGCGGGTCACTATGTCAAAATGGTACACAATGGCATTGAGTACGGCGATATGCAGCTAATCGCTGAAGCTTATGACTTACTGAAAAATACTTTAGGTCTTGACCATCAACAACTGCACGAAATTTTTGCGGAGTGGAATACGACAGACGAACTCAATTCATTTTTGATTGAAATTACCGCCGATATCTTTAGGTATATCGATCCCGATACAAATCAACCTTTGGTAGATTGGATCATGGATGCGGCAGGGCAAAAAGGTACAGGGCGCTGGACTGTACAAAGTGCTTTAGAGCTTGGGGTATGTATCCCCACAATGACGGCGGCGGTTAATGCTCGGATTATGTCTTCCTACAAAAAAGAACGGGTGTCAGCTTCACAAATTTTGACAGGCCCTACAGGCAAGTATGAGGGAGACTCAAAGGCTTTTATCAATGCAATCCGCGATGCTCTCTATTGCTCTAAAATCTGTTCTTACGCCCAAGGAATGGCACTATTGGGGACAGCATCTAAGGCGTATTCCTACAACCTCAATTTGAGCGAAATGGCGCGAATTTGGAAGGGTGGCTGTATTATTCGGGCTAAATTTTTGAGTAAAATTCAAAGCGCTTTTATCGAAAACCCGGTGCTACCTAACTTGCTCCTAGCTCCAGAATTTAGACAGACAATTTTGGATAGACAAACGGCTTGGCGGGAAGTGTTATCATCGGCGGCAAAGTTGGGCATCCCTGTACCTGCTTTTAGCGCCTCCTTGGACTATTTTGATAGTTATAGACGCGATCGCTTACCCCAAAATCTGACTCAAGCTCAACGCGACTACTTTGGCGCTCACACCTACGAGCGGACTGATAAGGAAGGCTTTTTCCATACGGAATGGACGCAGATTTCCGAAGATTCGATACAAACATCGACTCCAGAGCCGATGCAAGCCACCCAGCCCACAACCCCACCTACCAAGGTATAAGGTTTCTATGGTAGTAGAGACTAGCAATTGCAACGTCTCTACGATTGGGCGTACCAAATAGATTCGATTTTTTGGGCGCAGTCTTCTGCATCCTCTGTACTATCTAATAACACTGTGACATGGCCTAGTTTTCTGCCGGGGCGTGAAATCTTTTTGTCGTACCAATAAACGTATGCTTGAGGTAAAGCTGCTAATTGTTGGCGCTTGACAAAGTAATCATTTTCAGCTTCTTCGTAACCTAATAAATTCACCATTACCGCCGCAGGGCAACGTAAAGCGATGCTCCCTAATGGTAAATTGCAAATAGCGCGTAGATGCTGCTCAAACTGGGAAACTTCGCAAGCATCTAAGGTAAAATGCCCAGAATTGTGAGTACGAGGAGCTATTTCATTTACCAATACTTGGCGATCGCCTTTTAAAAATAGCTCAATGCCAAATATACCCACAGCTTGGAGGCTATTAAGTAATCTATGCGCGATTTCCTGAATTTGGGCAGTAACTTCTCTGCTGATATCCGCCGGAGCAATGACGCTACGGCAAACTTGGTTTTGTTGTTGAGTTTCGACAACGGGATAAGTGACAATTTCACCAGTAGGCGATCGCGCGGCAATTATTGCTAATTCCTTTTCAAAGGGTACAAATTCCTCTACTAGAAAAGTCTCTTTACTAGCACTTGCTATAGTCTGCTGCAAAGAGGCTGCGTCTTTGATAATAAACGTGCCTTGCCCATCGTAGCCATGACGACGAGATTTCAATACTAAGGGAAATTCGCCAATTGCCGAAATATTTTCTAAAGTGGCAAACTTGGGTACAGGTAAGCCTATTTGCTGTAAATAACAGCGCTGGTGGTATTTATCTAATAAGGGCGACAAAACTTGCAGCCCAGGGCGAAAGCAGACACCTTGCTCGGCTAAGGGTGCTAAAGCTTTTAAATCGACAAACTCATTTTCAAAAGTAATTACATCGCAGCGTGTCGCCAATGTAGCCGTAGCTGCGGCATCATCTACGGCGGCAAAAATAGTTTGAGATGCGATCGCAACTGCCGGATCTTCTTTGTTGGGCGTTTGCACTACTAATTCTACACCTAGCTGCTCGGCTGCACCCGCCATCATCTGTGCAAGTTGTCCGCCACCAATTACACCAACACGTTTTATCGACATCCTAGAGAGTAACGAGTATCAATACCAGTTTTTGGATTTACACCACTTGCCTTAGCGCATAATTCTTTGATTTGCGCCCGATCTAAAATTGCATCAGTAAAATCAGCATTAGCAATATTGACATCATCAAAGATAGCCCTTAGTAACAGCGCTTCTGTTAAAACAGCATCGCCCAGGTCTGCTTTGGTCAAGTTTACTTGATCGACCATTGCGTTACTCAAATCTGCCCCGTGCAAATTTGCGCCAGTCATCACCGAAGCGCTGAAAACTGCTCCGCGTAAGTCCGCATCAGAGAAGTTAGCAAGTTCCATATTCGCATTAGAAAACTCTGCCGCTCTTAAAGTTTGACCAGAAAAATCCCGCGCCTTTAATTCGGCGTTACTAAATGATAATGGTGGCGGATAGTCTGCCGCTTGTGCTGGTAGCGCTCCGCAAAATAGAATTAATATCAAAATAAAGCCTGTAATTTGCCGCCACATATAAAAATTTAACTATTGAGGTGAGAATGCTGCTTTTAAGCTTACAAGAGTTTTCGATTTTAAAGAGAGGAAATAGTAGATGCCAGAATTTTTGATTACTTGGTTGATTGCAGCAGTGGCGTTGATGATTACAGCTTATATAGTTCCAGGCTTTTTCGTCGCCAATATTATTAGTGCCGCGATCGCATCCGTTATTTTAGGGCTAGTAAATGCCATCATCAAGCCTCTACTCGTCGTTTTAACCCTACCGCTAACCTTGCTAACTTTTGGCTTATTTTTATTTGTCATCAACGCAATTGTAATTTGGCTGGCGGGTGTGCTGACACCGGGTTTTGTCGTCCGGGGATTTGTCCCAGCTTTAGTTGGTTCAATTGTTTTAACTTTAATTACAAGTGGATTAACGATGTTGGTTGGTAAGCGGCGTTGAATCGTTATTATGTTTGGGTGAGGGATCGTAGTTAAAATCGCCGAAGCTTCCCTAGCAAGTAATCCACCATTATTAAGCCTCAAGCGATCTCAAAGACACAATTTTTACCCTAAATCAAATAGTTACCAGGAGTAGAGACGTTGCAATTGCTAGTCTCTACATTGGTTTTGAAATCGCGCATTCATCATTTTCACGCCCCCAATTGGGCAACGCCGTTATTCTATTCCCTCGAAAAATACTCGGCTTTGGATGTAATGCAATTACAAAGTGGTTAAACAGAGGCGATTTCTAACCGCTCCTTGCTTACTAATGCTGCTTTAGGTAAAAATGAAGAAGTGTAACAATTAGTATGCAATTAATGGCACGGCTCCACTCGTATCCTTCCTCCTCCAATACGCCACTAGAGTATGATTACGATTTAGCGATTTCTGGTGGTGGCATTATTGGCTTAACTCTAGCTAGTGCTTTAAATAATTCTGGGCTAAAAGTAGTCGTAATTGAGGCAAATGCTCAATCAAAAGCCATCGCTAAAGGGCAAGCTTACGCCGTTCATCTCCTCTCAGGGCGCATATTTGCGGGGATTGGCGTATGGGATAAAATGTTGCCGCAAATTGCTCACTTTTGCCACGTCCAGCTTTCCGATGCCGATTGCCCTCACGCTGTCAACTTTGAAAGTAACGATTTGGGTACAGAAGTGCTGGGATATGTAGCCGAACATCAAGCGTTACTAAATCCTTTACAGGACTTTGTAAACGGATGCGATAATGTCACCTATTTGTGTCCGGCACAAGTAATAGAGACTCAGTATCAGCCTTCTGGGGTAGAAATTAGCTTGCGGATAGATGACAAAGTAAAAACTATTCGCACCCGCTTAATCGTCGCCGCAGATGGTGCTAAATCTCAAATTCGTCAGGCGGCGGGAATTACTACTCGCGGCTGGCAATATTGGCAGTCATGTATTGTTGCTTTTGTCAAGCCAGAAAAAGGACATAATAATACAGCCTACGAACGGTTTTGGAGTAGTGGGCCTTTTGCCGTTTTACCCTTACCAGGGAATCGTTGTCGCATTGTGTGGACAGCACCCCACGCAGAAGCAAAAGCATTAGTGTCCTTGAATGACGAGCAATTTTTAGCAGAACTTACAAGGCGTTATGGCGAACAAATGGGCAAATTGCAACTAGAAGGCGATCGCTTTATTTTTCCCGTACAGTTGATGCAGAGCGAGCGCTATGTTTTGCCTCGGCTTGCCTTAGTTGGCGACGCGGCACACTGCTGTCATCCTGTAGGTGGACAAGGTTTAAATATGGGTATCCGCGATGCGGCGGCTTTGGCGCAGGTGTTGCAGCAAGCTCATAGTCAAGGTGAAGATATTGGCGACTTGGCAATTCTTAAACGTTATGAAAGTTGGCGCAAGCAAGAGAATTTAACAATTTTGGGATTTACAGACTTATTAGATCGGGTGTTTTCTAATAACTTTTTGCCTGTAGTGATAATTCGCCGGATTGGTTTATTAATGTTGCGCCGAGTGCCGCCAATTAAAGTATTTGCCTTAAAATTAATGACTGGTTTAAAAGGACGCACCCCAGAAATAGCCCAAAAGTTTTAGTTAGTTTCTGGGCAATTCAATTGTATTGTTATTTTGGATTTTGTCGGTCAGTGTTTTTGCCAAATTCATAAAGTCTGACGGCATCATAATTATGGTTGTTGTATTATTTTCTGCACCAATTTCTGTTAACATTTGCAGTCGGCGCAATTCTAAAGCTATAGGATTTTCATCAATATTTTGAGCAGCAGCAGCTAACTGCACAGAAGCTTCTTGTTCGGCGGCGGCTTTAATTATGCGGGCGCGTTTTTCTCTAATTGCTTCGGCTTCTTTTGCCATTGCCCTTTGCATAGCAAGAGGAATTTCTACATCTTTCATTTCTACCCGTTCAACTACAACGCCCCAAGGTTCGGTAATTTCATCAACTATTTCTTGAACTTTAATATTAATTTTGTCGCGGTTTTGTAAAACATCATCTAAGATATTTTGCCCCACAACATTACGCAATGTTGTCAGCGCCGCTTGATAAACTGCTAATTCGTAATTTTCTACTTTATTAATAGCTTTAGATGGGTCAAGAATGCGGTAGTAGAGGACGGCATTGACTTTAATTGTCACGCTGTCAGCAGTAACAGTTTCTTGAGGCTCAATGCTAACAGTTTTAGTGCGGATGTCTAGTTGGGCCTTTTGATCCATTATCGGCATAATCCAGTACATTCCTGGCCCTTTAACGCTTTTGATTCTACCTAATCGAAAGATCACACCGCGCTGATACTCCCGATCAAGTTTTAGTCCTGAAGCACCGAAAAATAAGAGAGCAGCGATCGCGCCTAATATAGCTTCCATAAGAATTTTGGCTAAATACTTAGTTATTACCTTTATTTTAGCCCTGGGATAGATGACCCCGCCTACCTGCAAACTTTGCCTTTGCCTTGCTCGTGTTACAGAATTTAAAGTTCTGTAGCCTTTTGCTCATGGTGCGGGTTCCTGTGCTGTAGACTATGGCTTAATTATGAGTTTGTTACTAATACTGGCGCTCGTTAGGAGTTTTGCTTCAATGTCTCATACAGTCAAAATCTACGATACCTGCATCGGCTGCACCCAGTGCGTCCGCGCCTGTCCTACAGACGTTTTAGAGATGGTTCCTTGGGATGGCTGCAAAGCTGGTCAAATTGCCTCATCTCCGCGTACAGAAGACTGCGTAGGTTGCAAGCGGTGCGAAACTGCTTGTCCTACCGACTTTTTAAGCATTCGGGTCTACCTGGGTGCAGAAACTACGCGCAGCATGGGTCTAGCATATTAAATCAGAAATTTGCGGAAATTTCTGGCGCTCGCATTGATTTTAAACCAACGCTAGAAAAAATATCTAGCAATAACTAGAGGGAGTCAATTAATTGACTCCCTCTTTTTTAGCAATTAATAGAAAAAATAGGCGTTGCTTTGGGGTTTAAACTTTCAAAAAAATATTATTTACCGAATCTGCTATAGCAATCCTAAATTAGTTGTAAAAGCGGGATGTTTTAGGCCCCTAGCCCCAAGCTTGGAGGAACCAAAATCTTAGCTACTCCGATTGGGGGGTTTAAGGGCAGATCGATATTCTACAATTCAAAACGGATTGCTATGTAACAGTTGATTTAACTGCACTCAAAATGAATGTTTCCTTTTCAAATACACTACCAATCCTTGATAACGTCGATTAATATTTAAGATAGTCTGTGATCAAATCGCCTCTAAAAATTCTGCATAGCGTTGTATCCCATTAAGGTCTTCAGGCGTACAAGCCTATTTATTGGTAATAGTAACATTATATGTTTATGACTTCCTCTTTATTTGAGATAAATCTTAGTTAGAATATACCTGGGTTTTTAACTAAAAATAAATCTTAATTAATGTTTTTAAAATAGTATGTCTTGTTTTCTTATAGCTACCATTCCTGTTGTTGGTCATGTTTTTCCCGCTTTATCAATTGCACGTAAATTAGTAGAAAAAAGGCATAAAGTATATTGGTATACAGGAAAAGCTTTTCAATCTACGATTGAGAAAACTGGCGCTCAGTATATTTCTATTATAGAAGGGCTAGATTTTTCTAATCCAAGCAATGTTCCAACTTATCTTATAGAAGAGCGAAAAAAATTAAACAACCTAGCGCAGTTTAAATTCGATATTAAGCATTTTTTTATTGACTCTGCTATTTCTCAAGTAAAAGATTTGACAAATATATTACAAGAAATCTCTGTAGATGTTATTGTGTCTGATTTTTGTTTTCTAGGCTCTGCTTGGATTTATGAAAAAGGTGGGCCTCCTTGGGTGAGTTTTGGAACTAGCGCTTTGCCCTTTAATAGTAGAGATACTGCTCCGTATGGATTAGGGTTAAAGCCAAATTCTTCTTTAATAGGACGTTGGCGTAACAGTTCTCTAAATTGGGTATTTGAGCAAGTATTGCTTGCGGATATCAGTAAATATATACTTGCAGTAAGAAACAATATTGGTCTACCAACATCTAGCAAAAGTTTTTTTAACTCTTGCTTGTCACCTTTTTTGTATTTACAAGGTACAGTCCCAGGTTTTGAGTATCCTCGTCAAGATATACCATCTCAAGTCCAATTTGTCGGCCCATTTTTACCCGAACCATCGGATTCATTTATACCTCCTATATGGTGGCATGAGCTAGAGCAAAATAAGCCTGTTATTCATGTTACCCAAGGTACGGTAGCAACGGCTATTAAAGAACTAATTTTGCCGACTCTTGAAGCTCTTGCAGGCGAAGATTTATTAGTTGTAGTAACAATTGGCAAGGAATCAACAGAAGATATAGAATTCATTAGAAAAAACTTTCAAAATGCTAGAGTTGAGAATTTTATTCCGCATTTTTATCTTTTACCTCACACTGACATTATGATTACAAATGGTGGTTATAATGGCGTACATATAGCTTTAGCAAACGGAGTGCCATTAATAGCTGCGGGACAAAGTGAAGATAAGTCAGAAATTTGCAGTCGGATTGAATGGACAGGTGTAGGGATTAATCTTAAAACAAATAAACCTCACCCGAAACAAATAAAGTTTGCGGTAAAGCAAATTTTAAAATCACCTACTTATAAGCAGAAAGCTCAGTTGTTGAAAACAGAGATAATGCAGTACGATGCAGCAAATAAATCTGTGGATTTATTAGAAAATTTGGTAATAAATCAACAACTAACATTAAAATAAATTACTTAGGAACAATCGCAAATAGACTTTGCACTACCGAATGCGAATTAGAAATTAGGGCATTGCTGAATCAAGAAACACTGAAAAATATAACTTGACTATTTGCTTACTGCTCTTGTAGCTTTTAGAGCATATTATAAAAGACCTATCGGTGCGACTTATTATGTGTGGAATCGTTGGCTATATTGGCACTCAAGCAGCTACACAAATTTTACTTTCTGGATTAGAAAAATTGGAGTATCGGGGCTACGATTCTGCTGGAATCGCCACTGTTTTAGAAGGAGAATTGCATTGCGTCCGTGCTAAGGGTAAATTATACAACTTACGCGAAAAGTTAGAAACAATCGAAAACCCTGCCAAAATTGGCATTGGACATACTCGCTGGGCAACGCATGGTAAACCCGAAGAATACAACGCCCATCCGCATATGGATACCGCCAAGCGAGTCGCGGTAGTACAAAATGGCATTATTGAAAATTACCGCGAATTACGCGAAGAGTTAAAACAACTTGGGCATGAATTTCGATCAGATACGGATACCGAAGTTATTCCCCACCTCATCGCCCAGTATTTACAAGCGCCCAATTCCTTTTTAGAAGCGGTGCGACAAACTGTAAATAGACTGAAAGGAGCATTTGCTGTCGCCATAATTAATGCAGACTACCCCGATGAATTGATTGTTGCCCGTCAGCAAGCGCCTTTAGCGATTGGTTTTGGACAAGGAGAGTTCTTTTGTGCTTCCGATACTCCAGCATTAGTTCCCCATACTAGAGCCGTATTAACCTTAGAAAATGGTGAACTAGCGCGGCTTACACCCCTAGGAGTAGAAGTATATAACTTTGCTGGCGATCGCCTAAAGAAATACCCGCGCACTTTAAGCTGGAATCCTGTAATGGTCGAAAAGCAAGGTTTTAGGCACTTTATGCTTAAAGAGATATACGAGCAACCAGGAGTTGTTAGAGCCGTATTAGAAGCTTATCTAGATGCCGCAGATATTATCGATCTCGGATTACAAGAAAAATTATGTGCTGATGTAGAAAGCATCCAAATAGTTGCTTGCGGTACTAGCTGGCACGCTAGTTTGGTAGGTAAGTATTTATTAGAACAAGTAGCGGGTATTCCTACTAACGTTCAATACTCCTCAGAATTTCGCTATGCGCCGCCACCTGTTAGCGCTAATACCCTAACCATCGGCGTTACTCAATCGGGAGAAACGGCGGATACAATAGCTGCTTTGACAATGGAAAAAGAGCGAAGAATTGGTTTAAAACCTGCCTATCAGCCGCGTCTACTGGCAATTACTAACCGCTTGGATAGTTCTATAGCAGCGATCGCTAATGAAATTATCGATACCCATGCTGGAATTGAAATCGGCGTTGCAGCAACTAAAACCTTTATCGCTCAACTATTAGTTTTTTACCTTCTGGCATTGGATTTAGGCGCTCGTCGCCAAACAATATCAGCGCAAAGACTCGCAGAAATTATCGCTGGTTTGCGTCAGTTACCTGCTCAAATAGAGCTAATTTTAGAAAGTCAAGAGCGGTACATTCAAGAATTGGCTCACCAGTTTACAGAAACCCAAGACTTTATATTTGTAGGACGAGGGCTAAATTTTCCGATCGCTTTAGAAGGAGCATTAAAGCTTAAAGAAATTAGTTATATTCACGCTGAAGGCTATCCGGCGGGAGAATTAAAACATGGGCCCATTGCCCTCTTAGATGCCAAAGTCCCGGTAGTTGCGATCGCAATTCCTGGTAGCGTCTACGAAAAGGCTTTATCTAACGCACAAGAAGCTAAAGCCCGCGATTCTCGATTAATTGGGGTGGTACAGATGGACGATCCGCAAGCGGCGGAGACTTTCGACGATTTGATTCCTATCCCTGCAGTAGATGAATTGCTTTCGCCAATTTTGACAGTAATTCCTTTACAATTATTGGCTTACCACATTGCAGCCCGGCGCGGCTTGGACGTAGATCAGCCGAGAAATTTGGCAAAATCTGTAACGGTAGAGTAAAACGCCTGAAATAGTGCGATCACGTTCAAAAGTCATTTTTTCTAGTTAAAAGCGCTCCATAACTTTGAAAAATCTTAATTAATGGAACGCTACAAACGTTTGAAGATAATTTTCATGGGTTGACTAACCAATCAAACGCCCTAATACCCCCACAATCAACCCAAAAACTCCGGTTCCTGCCAGGATTAGAATCATGTGAAATTCACTGAAAGTTAATAGTAATTGACTTTCCGCACTTAGCAAGCTCCAAGCACCAACCCAAGCAGTACCAACTACAAATACCCAAATTACAGTAAAAGTTATTCCACTTGTAAGTAAACCTAAAACTAGACCTACACCCCAAGTTAAAATCCAACCCCAGCCTAAAACTTTAACCCAACTTACAACGCCCACCTTAGTCCAAGCCAAACCCCAAGTTAAAGTTAGAGCTAAAACGGCGATCGTGACTCTCGGTAATGCTAGATCCTTACCATTAGATACTTCATCTATCCCCAAAGCGTCCGCCCAAAGCGAAGTCCAGGCAAAAGAAGATCCAACTATTACATAGCACGATAAACCAAAAAGCAATTTGATTAAAACAATAACATTACGGCTCATAGCGATCGCCAGCCCATAAACGCGATTTGAATTTTCATATTTTTTTACTAAATTATTCCTATGCACCAAAATAGCCCTAAATTTGGCGCTGATACTTGCCCTTTAGACCAACGCAAAAACTGGTATAGTCCCGTAGCAGAAGCTTACAACCGAGTTAGACCGCGTTATCCCGAAGCGATGTGCGATCGCGTAATAGAACTAACCCAACTTCCCACCGACGCAGCAATTCTCGAACTAGGCTGCGGCCCTGGAAACGCTACAGTTGCCTTTGCTCAAAAGGGTTACAATATGCTCTGCATTGAGCCAAGCCAATCCGCTTGTCAATTGGCTAAACAAAACTGCGCGACTTATCCAAAGGTAGAGATTGAAAATACTACGTTTGAGGAGTGGGATTTAGAGGCGGAGAGATTTAACGCTGTTTTAGCTGCAACTTCTATTCATTGGATTACGCCAGAAATTGTTTACCCCAAAGCGGCGGCGGCTTTGCAAAATAACGGTTATCTAATTTTGTTATGGAATATGACGGCGCAACTACCCTATGAAGTTTGCCAATCGTTACAGGAGGCTTATCAAAAATATGCTCCATCTTTAGGGAAATATGAAGACAGAAAAACTCAAACCCAAAGCTTAGGAAAGTTTGGACAGATTGTTACTGATTCTGGTCATTTTAGCGGGTTGGTGTCCGAACAAATGGCGTGGGAAGTCAATTACAGCATTGATGATTATTTGTTGCTACTAAGCACCTATTCGCCCTATATAGAGCTAAAACCACAGCAAAGAAACGATCTGTTTGCTTTGCTAAAAGAAACTTTAGAACGTGACAGCACAAAAAGTATTCAACTTTCTTATCTCTGCGCTTTCCATATTGCCCAAAAAACGCCGTAGGAGCGGAAATTTTACGCAATACTGGAAACAGAAGCTTTGAGCAAAATACACGGATGGAAATTCGAGCAGTTGATACAAAACTATTGGACTGGGCTGGAGATGCCCTAGCGTTGGGTTTATTTGAAGATGCTGTAGAACAATCAAATGAGTTGAGCAAATTGGATGAAAAATTTGCTGGTGTGTTGAAGGAAGTAATTACAGAGACTGAATTTAAGGGCAAAGATGGCAGTAGTGTTGTAACTAGAGTCGGCGGCGCAAGTTCTGTCCGTAAAGTGCTATTAATAGGACTTGGAAAACCAGATAAGCAGAAATTAGACAACTGGCGGCGGTGCGGCGCTGCGATCGCCAAGTTAGCTAAAAAAGAAAAGTGTCAAACTGTAGGTATTAGTTTACCTGTATGGAACAACGAGCCAGGATTGACCGCCGGAGCAATTTCTGAAGGTATTGAGCTTGGTTTGTACCAAGATCGGCGCTTTAAGTCGGAACCAGAAGAACATACTTTTAATGTAGAACAAGTAGATTTAATTGGTTTAGCAGGGCAATCCGACTCAATTTCTCGCGCTCACCAAATCTGTTCGGGAGTAATTTTAGCGCGTCAACTGGTAACGGCTCCAGCTAACACCGTAACGCCTATGAGTATGGCGCAAACGGCTCAAGAAATCGCCGCCAATCACGGTTTGCAAGTAGAAATTCTCGAACGCGAAGAATGCGAACAATTGGGCATGGGGGCGTTTTTAGGCGTTGCCCAAGCCTCAGAAATGCCACCAAAATTTATTCACCTCACCTATAAACCAGAAGGAACGCCAAAAAGAAAACTAGCAATTATTGGTAAAGGCGTAACCTTTGATTCTGGCGGTCTGAACATTAAGGGGGCAGGTAGCGGCATTGAAACAATGAAAATGGATATGGGCGGTGCGGCGACGACGCTAGGGGCTGCTAAAGCAATTGCTCAACTCAAGCCGGATGTGGAAGTGCATTTTATCAGCGCCGTGACTGAGAATATGATTAGCGGTCGAGCTATCCACCCTGGAGATATTTTGACAGCCTCGAATGGTAAAACTATTGAGGTAAATAATACCGACGCTGAAGGGCGGCTAACGTTGGCTGATGCGCTAGTTTTTACAGAGAAATTGGGTGTAGATGTGATCGTGGATTTGGCGACGCTTACAGGCGCTTGCGTAATTGCCCTAGGCGATGATATTGCTGGCATATGGAGTAACGATGATGAGGTGGCAAATCAACTGGTGCAAGCTGCGAACGATGCGGGAGAAAAAATTTGGCGAATGCCAATGGAAGAAAAGTATTTTGAAGGCCTAAAGTCTCCGATTGCTGACATGAAAAACACAGGCCCTCGTCCTGGTGGCTCGATTACAGCAGCTTTATTTTTGCAGCAGTTTGTCAAAGAAACTCCCTGGGCGCACATTGATATTGCAGGCCCAGTTTGGACGGACAAAGAAAATGGTTACAACAGCGCTGGTGCTACAGGCTACGGGGTGCGGACTTTAGTTAATTGGGTAACGAGCCAATTAGCGGCAACTACTGCTTCTAGTTAACTTCTGTTTTGGAAAAAATGCGGTGTAGGCAAAAGCGCGATCGCATTTTTTCCGATTCCTAATATCGGCATAGACTTAAACACTTTTAGAGGCGGCGAACAATCTATCCTTACTTCCGTTCTGGATGCGCGGCGGGCGTTGGCGTACCCATTTGATTAATTGTCGCGATCGCTTGATACAAGCGCCCTAAGTCGCGCTGGTTGAAGGAAAGAACCAAACGCGGGAGTAAAGCTGTTTCATCTTGCGCCTCTTGAGGTAAAGCAATACTTTTTTCAATCCGTCCTTTAACTAAAATGTCGCTAAAATCAATATTTAATTGTTCAACTTGGGCATCGGATAAATCGGTTTTGAGGCGAATTACTAATTTTTCATTGACATAGCGGCTGGAGTGATACACCTGATAAAAATCGGTGATGGCGTTGCAAGCTATGTCCAAATTATCAGTAATGGTATAAAGACTAGAATCGTCTTTACTTACTAAACCTGCCTTGACTAAATTCTTGTCTATATAGGCGCTCCAATCGTGCCAATAAGATCCGCCGGGGCGATCGATTAGTATTAGCGGTACAGGCCCAAATTTTCCAGTTTGGCTCAAAGTCATACATTCAAAAGCTTCGTCTTGAGTGCCAAAACCACCCGGAAATAAAGCAACTGCATCGCTTTCTCGCAGCAAAAACAATTTGCGCGTGAAAAAATACTTAAAGTGAATTAATTTGCGATCGCCTTCAATATAGGGATTTGCTTCTTGCTCAAAGGGCAACTGAATATTTAACCCAAAAGAATTTTCCCGTCCAGCGCCTTCATTGCCTGCCTGCATAATACCGCCACCACCACCCGTCATCACCATAAATCCTAAGTTGGTTACGCAACGAGCAAAGTCAGCCGCCATAAGGTATTCGGGCGCTTCTGGTAGGGTACGAGCCGAACCAAAAATAGTTACTTTGCGGACGTGGCGGTAGGTATGAAATAATTGCAATCCCCGCTCCATGTCCGCTAAAGAAGCGGATAGAATTTTCCAGTCCAGGCGATCGATCTCGCTACTAGCTAAACGGACAACAATTGCTAGGGTTTGCTGGATGAGTTGCCGATGCTGCAAGTTTGGTAGCTGCTCAATTAACTGGGCAACATCTTCAGAAAGAGAATCACTTGAATCGAAGGAGGATGATAAATTCATGAGTGCCATTGCACAACTAGCACTCTATTATACCGATTTTTGGGGTGCAGTTATAGATATTGTCCCATCGCCAATAAAAAACACCTTATATTTAATCGATACAAGGTGCGTAACTTAATTTATATTTCAAACTATTTTTAAAGATACTTTTCCAAAGTGTTAGATAAAGTTGTCTTTGGTACTGCACCAACAACCATATCAACTCTTTGCCCACCTTTAAAAATCATCAGGGTGGGAATGCTGCGAATACCGTACTGGCTGGCAACATTGGGGTTTTCATCGGTATTAAGTTTAACAACTTTAACTTGACCGTCGTACTGTTGGGCGATTTCCTCAACTACGGGGGCTACCATCCGACAAGGACCGCACCAAGGAGCCCAAAAATCAACTAAAACCGGAACTTCACTGTCCAATACTTCTTGCTTAAATGTGGAGTCTGTAACTGGTACTGCTGACATTCCTAAAAATCCTTACTTATTTTGTTTATTACTTAACTGAAAATTCTATCACAGGGCAAAGCCTGTATTTTGTATGTCAACGGTGTATATTTAGACAGATTTTACTCCATTATAACTTTTGTATCAAAGTTTTGTACATAGGCGAGAAATAGCTCAGTAGATACATATTAGTATGTAACTTGTCAACCACTAATAGGTGAATTAAGAACAAAGATATTGTCGTAAATCTTGGTTTTTTATTAATTATGTTTGCTGCCAAGTTCTATGAGAAAATATAATTAAATGCAGTTAGCGATCGCCTACTTTTTAGGAAATTTAAAAAAATTTAGCAATCGTTAATTTCATAGAAAACAGACTAATGCGATCGCACTTGTTAATCTGTGTTCAATAATTTGCTATTAGTTTTTGCTTTTGAAGGTTTCTTTCCCTAGGGCTTTACAAAACAATGTAGTAAATGCTTGTAAGATCAACTATTATTTATCAGCATTAAATTCTTAAATAAAATAGCAGTAATTAAAGTTCAATTACTGCTTAAAATACGCTCAACGTATCTTACTTTAAACTAACGAAAAATTAGGTTTAGCCGTTGTTGAGCAGTTTTTAGGGCTGATTTAGGCGTACTTTCTCCCAATAGTACGGATTCCAATGCCCTGCCTAAACTTTCGGACAAGCGACTGTAACGAGGAAAAATCGGACGCGATCGCCCATACTTTGCTTGGTCTAAAAATACCTTGACTGCGGGCTGTGTGGCAACAAATGCTTGGTATTGTTTGCTCTGTCTTGCTTTAATATTTATTGGCAAATAACCTGTATTAATTGCCCATTGGATTTGGAACTCTTCACCGATCGCAAATTGGGCAAACTTCAAAGCGGCAGCTTCTTGCTTGGGGTTGGATTTAAAAACAAACAGATTCTCGCCTCCAATGGCGGTGGCGGGTCGCGATTTAGCTGGGATAGGAAAAACATCAAAATCTATCCCCGTTGCTTTTAGTTGCCCCAAAGTCCAAGGGCCTGTAATTTGCATTGCGACTTTCCCAGCTATAAAGTCGTCAATCTCAAAGCCTCTTTCTGGTAAGGACAATACAGCAGAACCGTCGGTAACTAAACTACGCCAAAATTCCAAAGAGGAAGTCGCACCTTCATTTACGATTGCTGGTGTTTGGTTGTCCTTGTCCACCAATTCGCCGCCACCACTCCACATAAATGGTAGCCACAAAAATACTGCAAATTCCCCTTTACCTAAAGGTAAAAATATTCCATGTTTATCTATGCGCTGGTCGCCATTTGTATCCATAGTCAATTTACGGGCTACTTGGCGCAATTCGTCCCAAGTTTGAGGTATATCGGTAATTCCTGCGGCTTTAAATAAGCTAGGGCGGTAAAATATACCTACATTATTTGTAGCAAATGGTACAGACCAAGTATGCCCCTGATACTCCATCGACTCGAATAATGCTGGATCGATTTGGCTAAGTTCTGGTATATTTGCTAACCAACTTTCTAGGGGACGGATAGCGTTTAGTTCAATTAATTGCCCAGTAAGTGTGGCGTTAAACCACAACAAATCTGGAGGTGCATTTCCGACTACTGCTGCCAATATTTTTGGTAGTTGCTGTTCGGCTTGTCCTACATATAGCGATTCTACTTTAATGTCTGGATGTTGTTGATTAAATTTGTCTACTAACTTTTGAAGTACGTCTCGGTTTGGCGGTGGGTTTACTCCTTGCCATAGGGTTATCTTAGTTATGTCAGTTAGTTTAGGGGGTTTAATTAAGTTTTGACATCCGGTTAAAAGTAGTGCTGCACTAAGTAGTAACAATAGAAATCTTGTTTGGATTTTAAGGAGGAAATTAAAAGAACCCACAAGTTTCAAGGAGTGTAAAAAAAGAAGATGGTAGAAGGTTTTAATAGTATTTATGTTGAGAAAATTTGTATTGTTTGTTTTTAGCACAATTATTTTTACAGGCTGTAATGTTGATAGACAAGCAAAAAATGATGTCGTGACTATAACTATTAGGAGTTGAAGTAAGTTCTTGAAAAAACAGCTTTTATAATAAGTAATTGAGGAGTTGAAAACGCTCAAGCAGATAGTTAAAGTTAGATATAATGTTCGCTGATAAGTATATAGATGTGTTTAAAACCAAGCGGATTGAAGAAATTGTTGTAGTCGCTGTTAGTGTAATAGAAACGTTTTTTCAAATTGTTTTACCTCTAATAAAAGCTGCGGGGAGGTCTTTTACATTTAACTATCTCTAAGCTATGGCAATATAGCCAAACAGGAACCCGACAGTCATTGTACTTCTCTTAAGCCTTTACTTGAATACAACTTATTTATACTAGATAGATTTAGAACAACATCGGAAATTGCTAATAATAAAGCCGAAACGCGATCGCATTCCGGCTAAATCCAAACAATACTTACAGTTAGTTTGTGCTGAGGTTTTATCAATTCACTACCATTAACTATAGCGTTCTTCCGCCCACGGCTCGCCTCGACTATTGTAACCGTTGCGTTCCCAAAAACCTAATTCTTCACGATCTAGAAACTCTAAACCATTAATCCATTTAGCGCTTTTCCAAGCGTAGATATGAGGAACAACTAACCGCATAGGGCCGCCATGTTCGGCGGGTAGAGGTTCCCCAAAAACAGTATGCGCGAAGAAGTTTTCTTCCCGGACAAAATCTGTCATCAAAATATTTGTAGTATAACCGCCGTAGCAATGTTCCATCACATGGACAGCTTTGGGATCTACTTCAATCAAATTTAGAAAATCAGTAACTTTAATCCCCGTCCATTTAACATCCAGTTTAGACCAGCGAGTTACGCAATGAAAATCGGCGGTAAATTCGTGCTGAGGTAGTGCCATAAAGTCTGACCAGCTAAATGTAGCATCTTTTACCAAACCCCAAACTTTAAACTGCCAATTTTCTATACTAACTTGGGGAGTCTGACCGTAGGTGAGTACAGGGAACCCTTTAGTTAAATATTGACCAGGAGGAACGCGATCGCTCTGTTCCTCGTCAGGTTTTTTAAAAAATTTTCCTAGCATTATTTCAGTTGCTTCAGCTTCCTACTCTATTGTGGATAAAATCTTCTAACTTACATTTTTGCTTTTATTTCTCTACTTAGTCAGCAACAAGAGCAAAGCTTATTCTTCCGCCTCATCTTCTTCCTTAATCGGATATACAAACTTAGAGCGCCCGCTTAAAATCGATTTACCTAAAGAAAGAGCTTTTCTTGCTTCTACTACTGCTTTGTGTTTCCAGGTTGCTTTACGCTTATCTCGTTTTGATTTGGATGTTTTCCTCTTTGGAACTGCCATAATACCTATTACAATTTTTTACAACCTTTCTAGTATAAAGTCAAAATGCCAGCCCTACAACTGAAAATACTGCCCTAGCCAATTTGCTAGGTTTAATATGTAGATTTTAACGTTGAATGGGGTCAGGATCAGCCGGGGTTACTTGAGGTAAGTTTTGGGGAGTTGGAGCAGTCACAGGGGCAACGGGCGATGGTGTAGGTGTAGTATTAAGATTATTTCCGGGACTACTTTGATTTTGATTATCGCCAGGAGAAGTTACAGGCGTTATCCCTGGTGTTTGAGGGCGTGGAACTAAAGCCGGACTCCCCGGAAGTGGCGCAGTACCAGGTGCAGAATTTATTGGTTGAATCGGAGCATTGTTAATAATTTGTCTAGCACTACCAGGAGTATTAGGATTATTCGGCTGTCGTCTGGGCGTTACAGAGGGGGTAGTTTTTTGCGCTTGGGGAGAATCGGCGGTAGCTAATTGCTGCTCCTCTAAACGCAACAGACTTCGCGCACTATTAAAATAGGTAAATCCATTTTGAGCATTGCTACTGTTATTCCATTGCAAACGACTCACGCCTACGGTTAATACAGGGGCAATTACACCCTGATTTTGCCCCGAAATAACTACAGAAACGTTAGTTATTTGAGAACCTTGGGCAAAGCTCTGCTGAACGGCGGTTCTAGCTGCGGATTCTGCCCGTTGAATCAAGCTATCGTAGGTTTCATCGGGTTGGCGGTCGATAGTAATGTTATCAATACGAGCCGTGTCTGCTTGAACTTGTTCTACAGGAAACTCAAACCCTATAAGTAGCAAGGACATAATAGTTAGTTGAGTTGCCCTAGTCAGCCATTGCCCAAAATAAGGTTTAGTTCTATTTCGATGCTGCTTGATCTTTGAGGCTTGCTTGCAAAAAATAAACCTCATAACTAAAACTGCTCCTTAACCTAGTTATTTGCAAATTAATTGTTTATGTCTAACTGTACTAATATTGCTTTAATGTTTGTCGTCAACTATAGCTAGATATTTTAAAAATAATTAGGCAGTCAAAAACTTCAAATCTACCATTTTAGCTAAAAATATTATATCTTACCTGTTTTGTCAATTAGTTTAAACAGAAAACAGGATCTTATAGTAAGCAAAATAAATTTTATTTGAAAACCCGATTATGGTTCTTTTTTGCAAGAGTAAAGAGCAATTACATTTAACGCAGGAGTAAACAAAAATTTCTAGCAGTAAGCTGTAATATCTTCGCCGCATTCATCAGCTAAGTAGCATAGCGCCCGAAAACGTAAAGCTACAACTTCCTCGTAGAGTGGGTTCAATTTGCACATGGGCGGAATGTGAAACAACTTACGACCAAATAATTTAATATCGCGTTCAAACGGACATTGAGAAGGAATTAGCTGGCATAAACGGTGAGCCAGTTTTGGGTTACAGACTTGAATGCGGTTTAGGCGCTGACGCAATGATTGAAAAACATCAAAATCTGCTCTTTCCCCTGATATCCAGTTAGGAGGCGACAAATCTTGGGTTGTTTGCTGTGATAAGTTCATAACTTAGTCTCTACTTCAATCGGGTAATTTGGCGTTCTAACAATATCTACAGTTTGTTTGCGAATTTTTCGGAGCAACTTTGCTTCCTGGCTAGTTAAGCCGCAAGACCGTGGCAGAATTTGATTTGTTATTATCTTGCCCAACGTTGCCTAGATCGCGAATTAGAGACATCACTGAACTTTTGCCCAGGTGAATTTCTAATTTCAGTAAATGTACTCAAGGAGATAAGTTAGCAATGCCTCAAAAATTAAGGGTGAGAAGAAGTTTCTAGCTTCTTCTCACCCTACTTAATTAGTAGCGAGGCTCTATAAAACCTCGCCAAACCTAAGAAGCGGCAACTTCTTGAGCCGTCGTGCGCCGCCGTCTTCTCCCATCCAATGCTTTAGTTGGTTCGTCGGGAGTTTGCATCAATAAGGTAACTGTCGGTTGGGTTTGCAGTTCGCGGCGAATAGAGCGCTGTAGTTCCTGTTCTAGCTGCACTTGTACTCCTACCCAATCCACTTCTACAGGTTCGCCATTGACCGATTGAGTAAAACTCGACCAGCGATCGCTTAATACTCGTTCCATCCTTTCTTGCACCCACTTTTGCAGCAGAGCACGATCAATAGATGTAACTACACCCCGCAAGTGAATTTCTGGTTTCATCATCAGCTTGCCCTGCCAATCAACCGCCGCCGCAACAGTAATAATTCCTTCGCCTGCCAACTGTTGGCGCTCCTTGAGGACGCGATCGCTGACTATTCCCGTCCGCGACATATCCACAAGTTCAATCCCCGCAGGTACTTTCCCAGTGACGCGAATAGCTTCTGGTGAAACTTCTACTACGTCTCCGTTTTGAACAATTACCATATTTTCGGCGGGAATGCCCGTACTTTGTGCAGTTTGGGCGTGTTTAACTAGCATCCGATGTTCGCCGTGGACTGGTAAGAAGAACTTAGGCTTAGTTAGTCCAATCATCAATTTTTGGTCTTCTTGACAGCCGTGACCGGATACGTGTAGTCCTTTTTCCCTGCCGTACACGACATTAGCACCCTGCATCATCAAGCGATCAATTGTATTTACTACCGCAATTGTGTTTCCGGGAATTGGGTTAGCCGAAAATACTACAGTATCGCCGGGACGAATTTTAATTTGCTGGTGTTCGCCGTTGGAAATCCGTGTCATCGCTGATAAGGGTTCGCCTTGAGACCCTGTTGTCAGAATCAGTACTTGCTCGTCGGGTAAGTTGCGGAGTGCTTGCAATGGTTGCAGCAATTTGTCTTCACACTTGATGTAACCCAAGTTTCGGGCGTGAGCGATCAAGTTTAGCATCGAACGCCCCACTACGCCGACTACGCGATTTTGTTTTTTGGCTATTTCCAAAATCATGTTGATGCGGTGGACGGAGGAAGCAAATGTTGTCACTAAAATCCGCCCTGTAGCTTGACTAAATACTCGTTCCAAGTTTGGGTACACCGAGCGCTCGGAAGCTGTATAACCTGGCACTTCTGAATTTGTAGAGTCGCTAATTAAGCAAAGTACGCCTTTTTCGCCGTGTTCGGCTAACCGTTGCATATCAAAAAATTCGCCATCAACCGGAGTATGGTCAAATTTAAAGTCTCCAGTATGGATAATTACTCCGGCGGGTGTATGCAAGGCAATTGTAAAACTATCAGCAATCGAGTGAGTGTTGCGGATAAATTCGACAATAAATTGCGAACCTATCCTTACAGTCTCGCGGGGTCTAACGGTTCTTAATTCTGTGCGATCGCGCATTCCGGCTTCTTCTAATTTGCCATTGAGCATTGCCAAGGCTAACCGAGGCCCGTAAATTACCGGAATCTCAAACTGTTTGAGGTGAAAGGGAATTCCACCGATATGATCTTCATGACCGTGGGTGACAATCATGCCTTTAACTTTATGGCGATTTTCTCGCAGATAAGTCATGTCTGGAAGCACAATATTTACGCCGTGCATTCCATCACTAGGAAAAGCTAACCCTGCGTCCAGTAAAACTATTTCATCGTTGCACTCAAATACACAGGTATTTTTACCAATTTCGTGCAAACCGCCAAGAGGAATAATTTTTACTGTTGGTGATGTGTTTTTTGCCATGTCGATCCTTTGAACGATATTTTGTTAACTGTGTTTAATAGAAAAAATCGTAGAAGTTCCCACTTTTCTGGAATGAGTTTAAGTTTCTAGCAAATTTTTATGTGAATGTTCTGCAATTAAGGGCATATTAAGACCCCAAATTCATTTACTATTTCTGCCTTTTATGAAAGTAATCAATAATCCAAATCTTTATTTTTGGCATCAATATCTTGCAAGACTTTTTCTAAGGTATTACTTAGCTTTTCTTCTTCTTCGCATTGCAATGGTAGACGAGTCGAACCCACATCCCAACCCTTCAGTTTAAGCGCCGTCTTTACTCCAATCGGATTAGTAATAATAAACAAAGCTTTAAATAAGGGAAATAATTGTAAATGAATGCTAGTCGCCTGTTGAACTTTACCAAGTTCAAAAGCTTGAATCATTTGTTGCAATTGCACACCTACTAAATGACTTGCCACGCTAATTACGCCTTTAGCACCGACTGCTAACATCGGCAAAGTTAGAGAGTCATCGCCAGAGTAGATTTGAAATTCTCTAGGCGTTAGGCGGCTAATTTCACTTGCTTGGTCTAGATTGCCCGTTGCTTCTTTGATACCCACAATGTTATCAATTTTCGCTAACCGAGCGACAGTCTCAGGAAGGAGATTTTGGCTGGTACGACTAGGGACGTTGTACAACACTATAGGTAAATCAGGGCAAGCGGAAGAAATCGCCCGAAAGTGATGATATAGTCCTGACTGGGGTGGCTTGTTGTAGTAGGGAACAACTTGTAAAGATCCATGTACTCCTATTCTAGCTGCTTTTTGGGTAGCTGCGACAGCTTCTGTCGTACAATTTGACCCTGTACCTGCCATTACCAAAGCTTTACCTGCTACCGCCTGCAACACAACTTGAAATAACTGATATTCTTCTTCCCAACTTAAAGTTGGCGATTCTCCCGTTGTCCCACACACAACTATTGTATCGCTGCCATTTGCTGCTAAATGTGCAGCTAATTGTTCTGCCACAGCATAATTTACACTGCCGTCTACTTTAAACGGCGTAACCATAGCTGTGATAACTTTTCCAAAATCTATCACCCTTTTTTTACTCCTCACCGATAGCTTTTAGCTATTTGCTGCTGTTTGATATTCTTTAGCTGATAGTAGATTTTTTTCTACTAATAATTCAGCAATTTGCACGGCGTTTAAGGCTGCACCTTTACGGATTTGATCGCCACACAGCCATAGTTCCAAACCACAGGGATGAGATATATCTTGACGGATACGACCGACCAATACATCATCTATACCTGTAGCATCTATAGGCATGGGAAAGTAATTTGCTTGCCAGTCTTCCACTACTCGCACCCCAGGGGACTGACTTAATATTGCTTTGGCAACACTTGCGCTCATTGGCGATTCAAATTCTAGGTTAATTGCTTCGGAGTGCGCTCGTAGTACGGGAACCCGAACACACGTTGCCGTAATTCTGAGTTGCTCGCAGTTAAATATTTTCCTTGTTTCGTTGACCATTTTCATTTCTTCTTCACAGTAACCGTTTGCGGTCATGGGGGAGTTGTGAGGAAATAAATTAAACGCCAAGGGATAAGGAAAAATTTCTGGCGTTGGTGATTTTCCTTGTAAAATTTCTTGAGTCTGGTTTTTAACTTCCTCCATTGCCATTGCTCCCGCACCGCTAGCAGATTGGTAGGTAGCGGCAACAATCCGGTTGATTTTCTTAACTTTGTAAAGTGGATACACGGCAACCGCCATCAAAATTGTCGTGCAGTTGGGGTTAGCAATTATGCCTTGATGGTTTCCAAGTGCGTCAGGATTGACTTCTGGCACTACTAAGGGAACTTGAGGATCTAAACGAAAAGCACTAGAATTATCAATTACTACCGCTCCCGCAGCTACAGCGCTAGGCGCTAGGGTTTTGGAAGTAGAACCGCCTGCCGACGCTAGGACTAGGTCTATGTTATTAAAAGAGCGATCGCTTACTTGCTCGACTACTAAGTTTTCTCCCCTGAAACTCATAGTTTTCCCCGCACTCCGAGGAGACGCTAGTAGCAATAGTTCCGCCACCGGAAAATTACGGCTTTCTAGTAATTCTAATAGTTCTGTGCCTACAGCACCTGTTGCTCCTAAAATCGCCACACGATAGGATTTTGTCAAGTTACTCTCCTAGTCAAAATATTGAGTTTTCCGTTTCAAAAATAAATAACGAGCTTAAATAATTAATTAAATTTAATAGTCAACTATTTTAATAAAAAATTAAACTTTCATTAGGTTATAACAGTTTGATTAAAATCTTCAAGGAACTTAAAAATGATTTGTTATGCTTTGGCTACTAGCTTATCAGCAAATGGATAATCAATGAAGAAGCTAAGTCTAACTTGCTAGAGATGCAATGTGTACCGTAAAGCAAAAGTATTAGAGCATTAGGCGATCGCGTCAAATTATCGCTAGACTAAGAACTGCTCGAAATGCTACAAACTTTATCTGCCCAACTTAAAATATCACGGTGTCCTTTCACCTGTTCCCAAAAATAAAAGTGCTTTCAGCCCTTAGAGAGATGAGAAATATAAATAGAAATAGTTGTCAGCCTAGAGTATAGCTTTCGATCTTCAGCAACTAGAGCAAGCTTAAGTAATCTAACTCCATTTAATTAAATTGTCGGATAAAACTGTAAATATGAAAGTCACCCAGGAAAAACTCCCCGCAAGTCAAGTTGGTTTGGAAATAGAAATTCCACCCGAAAAGTCCAAACAGGCTTACGAGCAGGTAATCCAAAACTTCGCTCGTTCTGCCAATATTCCTGGGTTTCGCAAAGGCAAAGTCCCGCGCCAAGTGTTAATTCAACGGCTAGGAGTTGTCAGGATTAAGGCAGCAGCCTTAGAAGAACTGATTGAAAGTGGGGTGACAGAAGCACTTAAGCAAGAAGAAGTTAAAGCAATCAGTCAACCGCAGCTACGCACTTCTTTTGAAGAATTAATTAGTCAGTACGAACCTGGCAATCCGTTGACTTTTAGTGCGGCAGTAGATGTAGCACCAGAAGTAAATCTGACTCAGTACAGTGGCTTACAAGTGCAAGCAGAGGAAGTTAACTACGAGCCAGCAAGCGTAGAAAAAGTTATTGAAGAAAATCGTCGAGAGATGGCGACATCGATTCCTGTAGAAGGACGCGCCGCACAAATAGGCGATTTGGCAGTAGTAGATTTTAAAGGTATTTTAGTAAACGATGACCAGGAAGCAGAAGTAGAAGAAATTCCTGGGGGTGAGGGGACAGATTTTCAAGTAGAACTACAAGAAGGGCGGTTTATTGAAGGCTTTATTGACGGCATCGTCGGGATGAACATCGGAGAAACGAAAGAAATTAATGCTCAGTTTCCCTCGGAATACCCCCAGCCAGAGTTGGCAGACCGAAAAGCACTGTTTACAGTAACCTTGAAGGAATTAAAAGAAAACGAACTGCCAGAAGTCAATGATGATTTTGCTCAAGAAGTTAGTGAATTTGAGACGCTAGAAGAACTAAGGGCATCCATAGAAAAAAGGTTTACTGAAGAAGCAGAAAACAAAACCAAAGCAAACAAGCAGCAAGCCTTAACGAATGAATTGGTAAAAAATGTTGAAATTGATTTGCCCGAAACATTGATCAACCAAGAAGTAGACACAATGCTTACCCAAACTGCCATGCAGTTAAGCAGACAGGGAATTGATGTCAAAAAGTTATTTACCCAAGACACCATACCCCAACTGAGAGAGAGGTCGCGCCCGGAAGCAATTAACAGCATCAAACGCACTTTAGCCTTGCAAGAAGTAGCAAAACGCGAAGCTATTGAAGTAGAAAGCGCGGCTATTGAAACTCGGTTTCAAGAGGTGATGGCAGAGTACAAAGATAAAGATATTGATGAGGAAAGGTTGCGTGAAGTAGTCGCCGATGAACTACTAACAGAGAAAATTCTCGATTGGCTGCAAGCAAACGCTACCATTGAACTTGTCGCTGAAGGTACTTTGAGTAAGCCTGAAGAAATAACTGAAGAAGTAAATGAAGGCGATACCGAACCAACAAGCGCAGAATAAATAAAAATTACTCGCATTTTGGTAGAGCGATTTCTCTATTTCTAAAATGACGACAGCAAAATAGATAAGTCATAATAGGTTACAGATAGGTGACTTAAAGTCAAAGCCGCCTATTGTCCTAGCTGCACCGTTTCAGTTCCACTTTTCAACTTTGTGATTTATGCTTGTATCCAAATCTGTGCATTCTCCCATCAGCAGCGTGAATTATCTAGAGATTAACAACATCGTTCCTACTGTTGTAGAACAGTCAGGTATGGGGGAACGGGCTTTTGATATTTACTCTCGGCTCTTAAGAGAACGGATTGTATTTTTGGGGACGCAGGTAGACGATGCTGTGGCTGACTCAATTGTGGCTCAACTATTGTTTCTAGATGCTGAAGACCCAGAAAAAGACATTCAGTTATACATCAATTCTCCCGGCGGTTCAGTGACTGCGGGAATGGCGATTTATGACACAATCCAGCAAATTCGCCCGGATGTTGCTACTATTTGTTTTGGACTAGCTGCAAGCATGGGAGCATTTTTACTAACTGCTGGAGCAAAAGGTAAACGGATGTCCTTACCCAGCGCCCGAATAATGATTCACCAACCATTAGGTGGTGTACAAGGGCAAGCCGTTGATATCGAAATTCAGGCAAAAGAAATTCTCTATCACAAAGGTAGATTAAACGAATTACTAGCTCATCACACTGGTAAGCCCTTAGAGAGAATTGAAGCTGATACGGAGCGAGACTTTTTTATGTCTGCCGATGAAGCAAAAAATTACGGCTTAATCGACCAAGTGATTGCTCGGCAAAACATCCCTCAAGCAGGCGCTACAGTTACTACAGTTAACTAATTCGAGGCTTTTTATGGTAAAGTATGACTCCCATCTTAAATGTTCATTTTGCGGCAAGTCTCAAGAGCAGGTACGCAAGTTGATTGCCGGACCGGGAGTCTACATTTGTGATGAATGTGTTGACTTGTGCAATGAAATTCTTGATGAAGAATTAATCGAACATAATACAAGTAGCGCCGCCGCCCCCCAAGCACCCCGTCCCGAACCACCCCAAAAGCGGCGCACTCGTTCAACAAGTTTATCGTTTAATCAAATACCCAAGCCGCGAGAGATTAAAAATCACTTAGACGATCATGTTATTGGTCAAGACGAAGCTAAAAAAGTATTATCTGTGGCAGTCTACAACCACTACAAGCGTCTTAGCTTACTTCAGACTAAGAATAATGGCAAAGGTAGCTCAGAAGAGGTAGTAGAACTGCAAAAGTCAAATATTTTGTTGGTCGGACCAACTGGTTGCGGTAAAACCTTGCTAGCACAAACATTAGCAAAAGTATTGGAAGTACCTTTTGCTGTAGCAGATGCTACTACCCTAACAGAAGCAGGATATGTGGGGGAGGATGTAGAAAATATCTTACTACGCTTACTGCAAGTTGCGGACTTGGACGTAGAAGAAGCGCAACGGGGAATTATTTACATCGATGAAATAGACAAAATTGCCCGTAAAAGTGAAAATCCTTCAATTACACGAGATGTCTCTGGTGAAGGTGTACAGCAAGCTTTGTTGAAGATGTTGGAAGGAACAATCGCTAACGTACCACCCCAAGGAGGGCGCAAGCATCCCTATCAAGACTGCATCCAAATTGACACCAGCAACATTTTGTTTATTTGTGGTGGTGCTTTTGTTGGTTTAGATAAGGTTGTGGAACAGCGTATTGGCAAGAAGTCAATGGGCTTTATTCAACCAGGGGAAGGGCAATCGAAAGAAAAGCGCACTGCTGACGTGCTGCGTCACCTAGAACCGGGGGATTTAGTCAAATTTGGCATGATACCTGAATTTATTGGGCGCATACCCGTAGCGGCGGTAGTAGAACCATTAGATGAAGAAACTTTAGTGGCAATTTTGACCCAGCCGCGTAGTGCTTTAGTTAAGCAGTACCAAAAGCTGCTGAATATGGACAATGTGCAACTAGAATTTAAGCCAGATGCCCTAAAAGCGATCGCTAAAGAAGCTTACCGGAGAAAAACTGGTGCTAGAGCCTTACGTGCAATTGTGGAAGAATTGATGCTAGAGGTGATGTACGAGTTGCCCTCAAGAAAAGATGTTACTTGCTGTACAATTACGCGAGAAATGGTTGAAAAACGCTCGACTGCGGAATTGCTAGTACATCCATCCTCCTTACCCAAGCCGGAATCTGCCTAAATCATGCCTTACATTTGCGTTCGTGGCGTTGACCATTATTACGAATGGGTAAAATCACAAGAAGGCTCCCAAGTCAAGCCAGTAATGGTATTTATACATGGTTGGGCTGGCTCGGCTCGTTATTGGGAAAGTACGGCTATTGCCTTAAGTAAAGATTTTGACTGTCTGCTGTACGATATGCGGGGCTTTGGGCGCTCGAATGGGTGCTCGCCAATGCTTGCGGCAACGGAGGTAGTGGCGGAGTCCTCAGGGCTCCCTCCAGAAACTATAGAGGAGTTGACCTACGAGCTTGATGAGTATGCGAGAGATTTGGCAGCTTTGCTAGATGGGTTAGAGCTAAAAAAAGTTTATCTCAACGCTCATTCGACGGGTGCTTCGGTGGCGACATTGTTTCTTAATTTGTATCCAGAGCGGATAGAAAAAGCAATTTTGACTTGTAGCGGTGTTTTTGAGTACGACGAGAAGGCATTTACTGCTTTTCATAAGTTTGGCGGTTATGTAGTCAAATTTCGCCCTAAGTGGTTGGCGCAAATTCCCTTTGTCGATCGGATGTTTATGGCGCGATTTTTAAAACGCTCAATTCCAAAGAGCGATCGCCAGGCTTTTTTGGACGACTTTTTGATGGCAGATTATGCTGCAGCAATCGGAACAATGGTTACGGCTGTTAGTGAGAATGCTGCCAAATTAATGCCGCAAGAATTTACTAAGCTAACTGTACCCACACTTTTAGTTGCTGGGGAATACGACCAGATTATCCCTCCGGCTATGGGTCGTCAAGCAGCAGCATTGAGCGACAAAGTAGAATTTGTTTTAATGCCAAATACAGCGCATTTTCCGATGCTGGAAGATCCTGGAACTTACTTGCAATCGGTACGGCAATTTTTGCAGTTAGTATAATTTCCCTTATGCAAAGAGAGGAAAATAATTCTTGTTCCCCTTCCTCACGAAGGAAGGGGTTAGATTAAAACTAAACTTTGCTTGCTTGTGCTAAACGCTGATTGATCCGATCCCAATTAATTACATTCCACCAAGCTGTTAAATAGTCAGCACGACGGTATTGGTACTTAAGATAATAAGCGTGTTCCCAAACATCATTACCCATAATTGGATAATTTCCATCGATTAGCGGGCTATCTTGGTTAGGTGTGGTTGTAATTTTTAGTTTGCCATCGGAGCTACGCACCAGCCATACCCAGCCACTACCAAAACGTTTAGTGCCTGCTTCGTTAAACTGTTTTTTAAAGGTGGCAAAATCGCCAAAGTTTGCCGCGATCGCCTTAGAAATTTCCCCTGTCGGCTCTCCACCCCCATTGGGCTTCATAATATTCCAAAACATTGTATGGTTGACATGACCGCCACCATTATTGCGAACGGTGGTACGAATAGCCTCTGGTACGCTTTTGAGATTAGTTAGCAACTGTTCGACACTTTGAGATTTAAGGTTGGGATACTTTTCTAAAGCGGCGTTTAAGTTTTTTACATAAGTTGCATGGTGGTTATCGTGATGAAACCGCATTGTTTGAGCGTCAATGTGTGGCTCTAAAGCATTGTAGTCGTAAGGTAAAGGTGGTAGAGAGATAGTCATACTCCCAGGAGCATTTTGAGCTACAGCTACATCCATCATCCCCGACGAGCGCCAAGAATTTAGGGCTACGGCTCCGCCAGTTGCTCCTAATAAAAATAGTAACTTGCGTCGATTTAGAGTCATAAGTTTAGTAAAAGGGCGATCGCATTTTGCAACAGACAAATTAAGCAATTAATCGTGTCGCTATTATTTTATGCCACAAGGCAGTGATGACAATCTACATTTTTAACTTGTTTTTGAGCTAATAAGCGAATTTTTTAGCATTTTCTAGCTGTAACAAGGGAGACTTTAACCCTAAAGGCACTACCTATCAAAGATAGGCGTAACCACAAAAATTTAAGTTTTTAGTTCAATAACTGTTAGTTTGCTACTTTGATTGGGAATACTATCAACAAGCATTTATAGCGCGATGTATTCCATGAATAATGTACTATTGCAAAATTTAATTGAATTGATTGCTAGGCATACAGGCTTACACATCCGCGAGCAGGATAAGCAAGCGCTATGCAACAAAGTAAATGCTCGGATTCAAGCGCTTACCCTCTCTACACCAGAGCAATACTATCAACTGTTAGATACAAATACCAACAACGGCTCACCTATAGAAACACCAGGCGATCGCGAATGGAAAGCACTTACTCTCTTACTAACTACCGGAGAAAGTTACTTTTTTCGGGATAAAGGACAAATAGCTTTACTAAAGAATCGCCTATTACCACAACTAATCGAGCAAAAAAAGCGATCGCCTTCAGTGCAAAAATCCCAAAAACCATCGCTAAGAATTTGGAGCGCTGGTTGTTCTACTGGTGAAGAAGTTTATTCTGTAGCCATTCTTGTTAAAGAATTAATTTTTGATTTACACAATTGGGATATTTTAATTTTAGGCACAGATATCAACTTAGAATCTATAGCTAAAGCCAAACAAGGGCTTTACGATTCTTGGTCTTTTCGCACAGTAGAGCCGAAAATTATTGAACGTTACTTTAAACCACATCAGCAAAGTTGGAAAGTTAACCAAACAATTTGCTCTATGGTGAAATTTCAAACAGGTAATTTAATTAAAGATAACTTTCCGCAACCACTTTTTGATATTCATAACATGGATATTATTATTTGCCGTAATGTTTTTATATATTTTGATACTAATTCAACTTCAATAGTGTTAGACAAGTTTTATCACACCCTTAATATGACAGGGTATTTAATTACTGGACACGCAGAATTGTATGGTCAAAATCTTAGTAACTTGCAAACAAAAAATTTTCCTGAATCTTTAGTGTATCAACGTAAGGAAGTGACACTAAAGAAAGATGTATCGCCTGTACAATTATTGCCTGCTTTAATTAATACAAATAAAGAGTATAAATTAACTGAGCAACAAGGAGAACTATTAACACCAAAGATAGAAAATTCTCAACTCACTACAAAAAATCCTAAGTTACCAGCAACTATCACTAAAGCAGAGACATTATTTCATCAAAGAAATTATACAGTAGCAATCCAAGAAGCGGAGCAGGTAATTAAACAGCAACCGCTTCATTTTGATGCTTGTTATCTTCTCGCTCAAGCTTGGGCAAACTTAGGTAAAGTTGAAAAAGCAGCTTTTTACTGCGAACAAGCAATAGAAATAGATTCTCTTTCCACATCTCCTTACTACTTGCTAGCTCATATTGCGGAAGAGAAGGGAAATGCAAATTCGGCTAAAAAGCTATTAAAAAAAATTATTTATCTTGCTCCTGCATCTATTCATGCCTATTTAGAACTTGGAGATATTTATCAACGCGAGGGCGACATGAGCCGAGCAAAAAAAATGAGAACTACCGCTTGGGAGTTACTTAAGCAACTCCCATCTCATTTTCTGGTAGAGCCAAGTAAAAATACTGTGAGTGAATTAATGGTTCAAGTCCATAAGTTGCTGCAAAATCATCTCTAAATAGCTAAATATAATTCAATCAATTTAAGAGCTTTTCCTCAAAATTAGCAAGAGACTAAATTACTTAAATTTGTTTTTAAGTCAAGTTTTTAATAAATATATGTTTGTAAAGCTCACACCAACTAAAATCCAAATACTAAGTAATAACACTGATAAAGAGTTAAATAATTATAAACTTCAGTAACTTTACAGATAGACTTATAAACTCAATCCAATATATTAATAGAATCAGAGCTTAGATTATAAAAAAGATTATTATAAATATTTTGACTAAATAGTTTATTAACGAAGATTATGAGTTTAATTTTCTATCAAGAGCGGCAATTAACGACTATTTTAGAATCATTTCAAAGTAAACAAACTAGCGGCATTTTGTACTTAGATGCTGATATAAGTTCTCAGAGACAAAAGAGATCTCGCGTCTTAGTTTTGCAAAATGGTCAAATTATTTATGGGGGTGTAATTTTACCTACCAATCAAGAATTTGCCAAAACCCTAGGACAAAAATTAAATCGGGAATGGTCTGAAAGTGCGATCGCTTTAGCAACTCAAAAAGCAGCAAATAAAACTTCTATCCGGGCGCTTCTAGACTTACTTATAAAGATGCGATTATTTACCTGGGAACAAGTAGAAGCTTTCGTACATACGCAAGTAGTACTAATTTTAGAACAAATTTTACCCCACCCAGGACATTATCGACTCGATAGTATTCTTAAGTTCGATCTTTGTTATGGTGAAGATTGTCACGGCTTAGATTTAGCTAAGTTAATAGCAGAGGTCAATCGCCGTCAGCAGCAGATGTCTACCTTTGCTCCCACTATATCCTCAATAGAATCAATTCCGTATTTTCGTACTAATACTGCTGACAAAATCACTAATCCCGCAGTACGCAAACATTTAGAACAATAGGTAGATGGAGAGCGGAGTTTAATTGATATTGCGGAAGGTTTAAATAAAGATATTTTACAGGTTACACAATCTTATTTGCCTTGGGTAAAAGCTGGTTGGGTATTAATTGGTAATAGCAATGAACCTGCACCCAAAAAAGAGCTACCAATTATTTTAGCTGTAGATGATAGCCCCATAATGCAAACAATGATTAAACGGGCGCTATCGGAGCAATATCAGGTACTTATAGCGAGTAATGCTAAAGATGCGTTGATGTTATTACATCGGACTAATATTGAACTGCTATTACTAGATGTGACTATGCCGGAAATTGATGGATTGGAAGTATGCCGTACTGTACGTAGTATTTCAAAGTTCCACGACTTACCAATAATTATGTTGACAGCGAAAGATGGTTTTTTTGACAAAGTTAAAGGTAAGTTTGCTGGGTCTACTGATTATGTAACCAAATCTTTTCATCCAGAGCAATTATGCCAAATAATTACAAAATATCTCAATAACAATAACGATTTCCTTCCTGTAGTCAGAGGTTAGTTGAAATTCAAAAGCGCCTAACTTTTAAAAACATAGCCTTTAGCTTTATGCTGCAAAATCTATAAACCTCACTAACAATAATGGAAAATAAACCTTACGTGATCTTTAGCTTAGATGACTCACATTATGGAATAGATGCCCTATTAGTACAGGAAATTTTTCATCTTCCCGAACTTATATCTATTACTGAAGTACCAACGGATATTGTAGGCGTGCTAAATCTACGCGGCAAAATTGTTCCAGTAATGCACTTAAGTTTACGTTTAGGACATCAGTTACAACAATGTAATTTAAGCGATAGCGTTATTGTCATGAATTATGCTGAATTACGAATAGGAATTATTGTAAATAATGTACATGAAGTAAAAAATATTAGTGCAGCGTTAATAGAAACCAACATAGATTATGGGCGAGTCAAAGATATTCATTCTCGATTTGTGGCAGGTATAGCTAAAGTTGACACTGATACAGTTGTAGTGCTAAATCATAACAACTTACTGCGAGATCCTGATGCAGTAGAAGCATTAGCTAAGAAAGAAAGTAGTGAGCAAGATTCGGGTATAGTTAGCAACTTTTATTCAATTTGCTCTCCCAATGTTACCCCGAAAGAAAGAGCTATTTTTAAGGAACGAGCAGATAACTTAAGACAGTTAGCTAATGATATTAATTCTCTAAAATTAATTCCATTAGCTGTTATTGGTTTGAACAATGAATACTTTGGGCTTGATTTAGAGTTAGTCCAAGAGTTTACTAACATTCGCAATGTTACTCCCGTACCGTGCTGTCCATCGCATATAGTTGGCAACATGAATTTACGGGGGGAAATTTTGACATTAGTTGATATTCGTAGTGCTTTAAATATGCCGTTAGCAAAGACCATTAATGGTAATAAGGCAGTTGTAGTTAATATTGAAGATTTAGTTGCGGGTTTTCCTGTTGATGAAGTTTTTGATGTGATGTATTTGCATCCATCAGCAGTAACTTCTTTACCTGTAGCTGCATCTGATAGTGAGGAATATTTCCGGGGTACAGTTGCCTACTCTGGAAGTATGCTAACTATTCTTGATTTGCCTAAGCTTTTAATAAACAAATCATTAGTAGTAAATGAAGAAATATAAATCATGTTTGCAAGCAATATAGATAAAGCAATAAACAGTCTAAGTTTAGCCATTTACGATACTTCAAGTAGAATTAATAAACTAAAAAAAGGTAACTAAAATATTTCAATTAATAGTCTAAAAGTAACAATTTACTCATCTAAAAAAGAGCTAAAAATAATGTTGAGAAACTTAAATAATCTACCCCTACGAACAAAAGCAATTGCCTTTGCGATCGCTCTAGGAACAACTCCGGTACTTGTAATAGGTATAACTAACTACACTTCATCCGTACAAAAAAGCCGCCAAGCTGCTACCCAAGCCCAAGAAAACCTTGCTGCTGCCATAGCTGATAAAGTTGGTCTGTTTATGTTTGAGCGCTATGGAGATATTCAGGCACTTGCTAACTTGTCAATTCTTGCCAACCCTGAAAAAACCGCAGAAATTACACCTCAGCAGAAGCAAGCTGTACTGGATAAGTATATGAAAATTTATGGGTCTTATGACAGCATCGCTGTTGCTGATATTACGGGAAAACCTATTTTGCAAACAACAGGAGAAGCAGTTAGTGGATTGGGGGAGCAAGACTATTTTAAAGCAGCACTCCAAACTAAACAATCTGTAATTGCGCCGCCAAGAAAGTCTAAGTTAAACGGCAAATACTATGTTTTTCTCGCCGCACCAATTGTTAACGTCAACACAAACAAAATAATCGGTGTAGTACGCACCCGTATTCCTGTAGATATTTTAGACCCCATTGCTCAAGCCAGCACCTCCACCTTATCAGGGAGCAACCGAGCCACAACCTCGGAATACCACCTAATTGATGCGAATGGTAAATTCTTTGCAGCAGCAGAAAAGAATCAGATAGGTCGAGATGCTAAAAAAGATTTTGCTAGTTTTGCTCAGTTGCAGAGAGATAACAAGGTAGCAAGCGCAGTAAATATCGATCAAATTGACAAAAACAACCAGCTTATATCCTATACTCCCGTTCCTCAAATTCAGGGAATCCCCAATCTCAAATGGGATGTTGTCTTAGCAGAAGATACGGTAGATGTTTATGCAGGAGAAGGTCAACTACTGCTGAACCTAATTTTGGGTACAGGACTAACTGCCCTAATTGCTAGTGGACTTGCGGTACTTTTTGCCAACCGGACTACTAAATTAATTCAAGGAATTGCTAGCTCCATCGCATCTTCCTCAACAGAAATTGCCGCCACCGTCGAGGAGCAAGAGCGCACCGTATCTCAGCAAGCAAGCTCGGTTAACCAAACAACGACCACAATGGATGAATTAGGGGCATCCTCCAGGCAATCGGCAGAACAAGCCGAAGCCTCCGCTTCCGGAGCAAGTCAAGCATTAAACCTAGCTGAAGGAGGAACCCAAGCCGTACAGCAAACTCTTCAGGGCATGACCACACTTAAAGAGCAAGTCAATGAGATTGCTAACGCAATTATTCGCCTTAGCGAACAAACAGGTCAAATTGGTTCGGTTTCGTCTCTAGTTGGGGATTTAGCCAATCAAACCAATATGTTAGCCCTCAACGCTGCGGTAGAAGCCGCTCGCGCGGGCGAACACGGCAAGGGTTTTGGTGTAGTAGCGACCGAAATTCGCAAACTTGCCGACCAAAGCAAAAAATCTTCAGAAAAAATTAATACCCTAGTTGGCGATATTCAATCAGCAATTAATAAAACCGTGATGGTGACTGACGAAGGGACAAAAAAAGTCGATCGAGGATTGGAATTAGCCCAAAAAACCGCCAAAACATTTGCAGGCGTAACAGATTCGGTTAGTGACGTATTTTTAAATAGCCAACAAATTTCCCTCAGTGCCAAGCAACAAGCGATCGCAATGCAGCAAATAGCAACGGCAATGAATTCAATTAATTTAGGTGCCAAAGAAAGCGCTAGTGGCATAACTCAAGTTAAATCCAGCGCCCAGCAACTCAAAGAGGCGGCGCAAAAACTTAAAGCTGTTGTTTAAGCAATTTATTACCTAAAAACTCACCCCACTCCCCAACTCCATGATGATCGAAGACGTTGAACTGCGAAATCTATTTAAAACCTCTAGTGAAGAACATTTGCAAAACCTAGAAAATGGGTTGATGCAACTCGAAAAAAATTCTCAAGATCGAGCAACACTAGAAGAAGTATTAAGAGAAGCACACACCCTCAAGGGCGATGCGCGGATGTTGGGTGTAGATGATATCGAAACTCTGATTCATCAAATCGAAGATATTTTTGTTGCCATCAAAAAACAAGAGCTAGTTCTGACTCCAAAAATATGCGAGTCTTTGTATCAAGGATTAGATGCGGTAAGTAAAATAGCGCGCGAAGCAGTTACAGGGTTAGCTTCTGGGGTGAATGTCTTTTATGTCTTAGCTCAATTGATGGGAGCTAGTACCGATACTTCCGTAGATACGGAGGACGCACTTTTTGCGCCCACTACTGGCGAAGCCGATCTATTTCCCGACCCTAACGCACAGCTAGAAGTTGATGACTTATTCCCCGATATATCCTGTAGCGAACCATTGGTGCAAGATATTTCTAGTCAAGATACCTCGCAAATAGAAGCGCAAACGACGGACGCACGTAGTTATCAAATTGAGACAATCCGCGTCGAACCCCAAAAGCTCGATACTTTAATGACGCAAGCTGGGGAACTAGCTGTTACCAAGCTTCGCATTGCTTACCACCTCGCAGAAATTGAGGAAATAGTCACTCTCTTTGATGAATGGAGCCGCGATGCTTTTGTGCATCGTTTAGCGTTAGATAACATAGAAAAGACTTTGCATAATTCTACTTCTTTCAATGAGCAGGTACATTTTCACCACCGGGTAGAACAACGCCTAGACCGTTTGGGAGTTTTGATCAACCGTTTACGGGGTCAAGCTTACGAAGATACCGCCAGACTAGAACTTGTCGCTAATGAATTAGAATCGGGCATTCGCACGTTACGGCTGTTACCTCTATCTACGGTATTTAATCTTTTCCCTCGCATGGTGAGGGATCTAGCAAGTCAACAATCTAAACAAATAAATTTAGTTATTGAAGGGGGAGACACTACCGCCGATAAACGCATTTTAGAGGAAATGAAAGATCCTTAAATGCACATGATTCGTAATTCCATCGACCACGGGATTGAAACACCCCAAGAGAGGGAGAAATTTGGCAAGCCTCCGACGGCAACAATTCGGCTTAGAGGTTATCAGACAGGGAACAGTATAGGGATTGAAATTGTAGACGATGGCCGCGGATTAGATAATGAAAGTATCAAACGTACAGCCTTGCGCCATGGGGTTTGTTCCTCTGAGGAACTCGCCAAAATGTCTGTAAATCAAATTCAGTCGTTGATTTTTGCGCCTGGATTTTCGACACGCACAGAAATTACCGAACTTTCTGGTAGAGGTGTTGGTTTAGATGTGGTGCAATCCAAAGTCGAGCAACTTAAAGGCGCGATCGCCGTTGAGTCTACTAGAGGCTTGGGATGTACTTTCCGCTTGCAGCTTAATACCACGCTCACAACAACTCACGTCTTGATTGTAGAAGTTAATAGTGCCTCCTATGCAATTCCTATAGACTTCGTACAAACTACGCTACTGGTAGCTCGCAGTCAAATTTTTGCGACGGGTGGCTGTCAAACAATTGCTATAGATGGTCAACCTGTATCGGTTGCTTGGCTGACAGATTTATTGCAATTACCGCTAACAGTTCCCACTTCCCCCAAAGCCGCCGAGGCAAGTGCAAAGCTGCTCCCTTGTATCGTTCTGCAAATAGGTACAGAGCGCTTAGGACTATTAGTAGATGCTTTACTTGACCAACAAAATGTAGTTTTAAAGCCGCAAAGTAAATTACTCCAACGAGTTCGTAATGTTTCTGGGGCAACTATCCTAGGCACAGGGGAAGTGTGTATGATTCTTAATCCCCAAGATTTGCTCAAGTCTGTGCAAAAGAAAACTGGAAAGGGTACTATTTCGCAGGAGTTTCTTCAAGAGGTTAAAAAACCCGCAATTTTGCTGGTGGAAGACTCTATTACGATTCGGACTCAAGTCAAACGCATTTTAGAAGGTGCGGGTTACGATGTAACAGCCGCCGTAGATGGATTAGATGGTTTTAATAAACTAAAGTCTAGAAATTTTGATGCGGTAGTGTCCGATATCCAAATGCCCAATATTGACGGTTTATTGCTGACTGCAAAAATTCGTCAACAAAAAGAATACACTGAACTGCCGATTATTTTAGTAACTACTCTTGCTTCCGATGAAGATAAAAAAAGAGGGGCTGATGCTGGCGCAAATGCTTACTTGACTAAAGGCAACTTTGAGCAAAAATTACTCCTAGATACTCTCAAAAGACTAATCTAAATGCCAAATCCAATTTCCGTTTTATTAGTAGAAGATTCACCTGTTGCTTTAGAAATCCTCGACAGGTTACTTACATCTTCGCCAGACATTAAAGTTGTAGGCAAAGCTCGTAATGGTAAGGAAGCAATAGATTTAATTTCCAAATTGCAGCCCCAAGTAATTTGCACAGATTTACATATGAAAGAAATGGACGGTTTAGAACTTACTAAACAAGTAATGGCAAATGATCCACGTCCAATTTTAGTAGTTAGTACTTCAGTGCAAAAAGACAATATCAATACTATCTTTGAGCTTTTGCAAGCCGGGGCAGTAGATATTTTCCCTAAGCCAAATACGGGGTTAGCTTCCGATTACGAACAAGTAAAGCGCGATTTAATCAACAAAATTAAAATTCTCTCTGGGGTAACAGTTTTTACTAAGCGGCAAACGCCCCCTGTTGTTACTCCCAATCTAGCTAATTTTTCTTTTTCTCCTACTGCCACAAGGTCGATTAGAGTAATTACTATTGGCGCTTCTACTGGTGGTCCACAAGCAATACATAAAATTATTGCTCAACTACCAGTTAATTTACCTGTACCTGTAATTTGTACTCAGCATATCAGCCAAGGATTTTTGCAGGGATTAGTAGACTGGCTAGACTCGGAATGTCAGCTAAAAGTTAAAATTGCTCAAGCAGGAGAAATTCCCGAACCCGGAACGGTGTATTTTGCTCCAGACAAATACCATTTAGAATTAGATGCTCAAGGTAAATTTATTTACGGTTCGCCAGTACCTGTAGACGGTCATTGTCCTTCAGTAACAGTTACATTTAAGTCTGTTGCTAAGTTTTATGGCAGGGCAACTATGAGTATTTTATTAACAGGAATGGATAAAGATGGAGCATTAGGAATGCAAGCTATCTCTCAAGCTGGGGGAATAACAATTGCTCAAGATGAAAAAACTTGTATAGTATTTGGAATGCCCTCTGAAGCGATCGCTCTTGGAGTTGTACAGCACGTTTTGTCTATCCAAGATATCGCTCCAGTGATACTTACAAAAATTTCTAAGTAGTAATATTTACTCCCACTCAATAGTTCCTGGTGGCTTAGATGTTATATCGTAAACTACCCGATTTACCCCCGCAACTTCGTTGACAATCCGGTTAGAAATTGCTTCCAATACGTCGTAAGGAACCCGCGCCCAATCTGCGGTCATGCCATCTTCGCTCGAAACTAAGCGTAAAACTATTGGGTAAGCGTAGGTGCGCTGATCGCCCATTACGCCTACACTGCGGATCGGTAATAGCACAGCAAAAGCTTGCCAAAAGTCGTGATATATGCCCCGACGGTTGATTTCTTGACGGACGATTAAATCGGCTTCCCGCAATATTTCTAAGCGTTCGGAAGTTACTTCTCCCAAAATACGAATTGCTAAACCAGGCCCAGGAAAAGGCTGCCGCAAAACAATTTCTTCTGGTAAACCAATCGAGCGCCCAACTTTGCGGACTTCATCTTTAAATAGTTTGCGTAATGGTTCGACGAGCTTAAAACGTAAATCTTTGGGTAAACCACCAACGTTGTGATGGCTCTTAATTTTTACAGCTACCCGTTCGCCAGTTTTGGGATCGACATTTGTATCCGCCGATTCAATCACATCGGGGTAAAGAGTGCCTTGAGCTAGGTAATCAAAGGGGCCGAGGTTTTTGGATGCTTCCTCAAATACTTGGATAAATTCGTGTCCAATGCGGCGGCGCTTTTCTTCGGGATCGGTTACACCCGCAACTAAAGCCAAAAAGCGATCGCGCGCATCTACATACTCGACAGGAATATGAAACTGCTCTTGAAACAGCTTAACTAACCGCTCCGGCTCTAATTTTCGCATAAAGCCTTGGTCGATAAAGACGCAAGTTAAGCGATCGCCTATTGCCCGATGGAGTAAAAACGCCAAAGTTGACGAATCTACACCCCCAGATAGAGCCAGTAATACTCGCTTATCTCCAACTCTGCCGCGAATTTCTCTAATTGCTTCTTCGACAAAAGCTGCGGTTGTCCATGTGGGTTCGCACTCACAAATGTGGTATACAAAGTTGCGAATTAAAGCCAGTCCCCCAACTGAATGCACTACTTCTGGGTGGAATTGTACGCCGTAAAGTTTAGAATCGTAATTTGCGATCGCAGCGCAAGGAGTATTTTCGGTATGCGCCAGCACTTCAAATCCTGCGGGCAACTGAGCGCAAGAGTCGCCGTGACTCATCCACATGGTTGTCCCTTCTTCGACATTGGTTAGTAAGTCGGTAGGATCGTTAATTAGTAATGATGCTTTACCGTACTCTTTACGCTCGGCGGGCAAAACATTTCCACCTAGTTGCTTAACCATTAGTTGCATTCCGTAGCATACCCCTAATACTGGAATACCCAAATGCCATATCTGGGGATCGCACTCTGGAGCGCCGGGAGTGTATACAGAACTTGGCCCACCCGAAAGAATAATTCCTTTAGGATTTAGTTGGCGCAACTGTTCGGCGGTGGTGCGATAGGATAAAACTTCTGAATATACTTGAGTTTCCCTAATTCTCCGGGCGATTAGCTCGGAATACTGAGAACCAAAGTCTATAATCGCAATCATTTGGCGATTCAACTGCGTAAATTCTTCATTTTGCGGCAAAGTTTCTGTTTGTACCACCTAATTTTTTCCTATTAATTGCAAGTAGTGGATGTAGAAATAGATAAATTTTTGAGTAAAGCTAATAAGACTTCGCTAACCCGTAGATAAAACTTATTTGTTAGTATTTCAATTATTCTTATTAAATTAACACAACTGGGAGAGTAGGGCGGTTGCAGTTTTGCTTTTAGCAACGATAGTGCGATCGCCATCAAAGAGGACTGAACCAACACTAACATGGCGACTTGTAAGCTTGAATATATATTCAGTCGAGCGAAAGTCGATGGCCGCAGAAATTGCGCTATAAAGCGTGTTGACCCAATTACTCCCAGTTTGCGCGTCTACATCCCGGAGATATTTCAGGGCTGATTCGGTGGTAGAACTGCTAAAAATAGTTTGTAATACAGGTATTGGTAAACCTAACCCAGCAGCATGAGCCGTCAAAATTTCTAAGCGTCCATCAGCTAAATGATGGTGGGTATGAAAAATTCCCCCAGCGAGTTTTACGAGTTTACCATGATAACCAAACAGCAAAATTGATTTAACTTCTTGACTTGCTGCTTCTACTAATAATGAACCCAACCAGTTAGCAGTTTTAACTAATTGTTGCGGATTAATTCCCAACTTTTGGGCTAAATCTAAGCCATTTTCGCCGATACAAAACACTAATAGGTCGGTATATTTTGCTTTTAGTCGCACTTGTTCTAAACAAGCATTTAATTGACCGGGGGCGCTTAATGGCTGGGAAATCCCGGTTGTACCGAGCAGTGAAAGCCCTTCAACCACCCCAAAAGCCGCGTTAGAAGTCCGCTCGGCTAAGGCTCTACCTTCAGGAAGAATAATTGTTAGCTGAATATTTTCCTGCGGTCTTAAGAGCCGGAGCAAATTGACTTGCAGTAATTGTTGGGCGTAACTGTAGATTGCCGGATCGCCATTTAACTTTTGTCCCAGCCCTTCACCACCGACAATTTTAATCGGCTGCGGTGACGATTCTATCCATTCTACTAAAGCCCAAACTGGTGTATTGCGAGTAAGATCTAAGTTATCGCCAGGATCGCTGCGGGTAATTGCTAGAGCCATTTTTGGCTGCAATCCGGCTACTTGTTCGATTTCAATTTCAACTGTTTGCTCCGGTGTAATTAGATCGACAGATACAGTTGGGCAAGAAGTGCGGCTTCGCAACCACTGTACTGCTGCGATCGCCGCCGCACAGGCAAAAACAGGTAAGGTATAGCCAGAACGAGGCAAACTTGGGGACACATTACACCAGTTGGTATTAAATTGATCTCTGGAATGGAATAGATTGAGCAACGATTCTATTTCTGTTGACCGTTGTTTAGAGCGGTACTTTTAGCTTATCTTCAAGATTATATAAGCAAACCTGATTTGCTTAAATGGTGGGTTGATACTGACTCTCTGTTTTTTAACTCAATACTTAATGGATTAAGCTTTGGTGGAAAGCATCAATCAACCAGTTTTAGATCTACTAGAAAACCCTGAGACTTCATCATCGGTAATTTTACCCGATAGCCAAAACCAGATTCATAACAAACAGTCAATTCGTACCAGTCTTAAAGCTTCTACTATTGATGGCGTTTTTGCCGCTATTTTTATTAGCATTACCGGCGGCGTATTGCTGACCAATTTCTTACTTCAGGTAGGGGCAAGCCCCGTAGAAATTGGCATGGTGTCATCAATTCCTATGCTGTTAAATTTATTACAACCATTAGGTGCTTATGTAGGCGATCGCACAAGTAGCCGTCATTACTATTGTTTGTGGATTTTTGGCGTAGCGCGGTTATTGTGGTTGATTTTAGTTGTAGCAATTGGTCTAGTTAGCTTGTCTGGGGAGAATCTCCATCAGCTAGTAACTTGGACTTTGGCAATGGTTTTAGTTACCCACATATTAGAGTCTTTGGGTGGTCCGGCTTGGCTAAGTTGGATGGCGGTACTCGTTCCCCATCGCTTGCGGGGACGTTATTTTGGGTTTCGTAATAGTGCGGCTAGTTTGACTAATCTTGTCGGCGTACCCTTACTCGGATTTGGAGTAGAGGCTTGGCCTACTGGCACAATCGGCGGCTACGCAGTAGTTTTGTTTCTAGCGGTAGTTGTGGGCATAATTAGCCTGGGATGTCAGTTTTTCATGACGGATGTCAATCCCCAGTTAACAGCTAAAAAACAAGTAATAGAGCAAAATTCTTTCTCGTTTTTAGGCAACTTTTCACCTAATTTTTTAAAATTTTTGTTCTATTTTGGGTTATGGACATTTGCTGTTAATCTTAGTTCGCCATTTTTTAATCTTTACTTGTTAGACAACTTGCATTTAGATTTATATTGGGCAACACTGTACGGCAGTTTGACGGCTGGGGCTAACTTGGTAATGCTGATTTGGTGGGGTAAGATTGCTGATAAAGTTGGCAATCGTCCCTTGCTGTTATTAGTTGGTATTTTGGCTGCGGTAACGCCGTTATTTTGGCTGGGAGTGGGAGCAGATAATATTTCTTTGTGGGTATGGCTACCGCTAATTCACTTGTTTAGTGGCGGTACTTGGGCAGCAATTGAATTATGTAGTAGTAATATTCAAATGGAAGTTGCGCCAACAGAGCATCCTTCTAGTTACTTTGCAGTAGCGGCGGCGGTAGCGGGGGTCTGTGGCGCTTTGGGGACAACTGCCGGGGGCTTTTTGAGTGAAATACCCTACATTGGTGGTTTACCAGGCTTGTTCGCTATTTCGGCGGGGGTGCGATTATTTGCTTTATTGCCCTTAGTATATGTCAGCGAACCTCGTAGCCAAAGAATTACTCAGATTGTCAGAAATTGGCGCGATTCAAAAGCGCGATCGCACGTTGTCTAACCATGTCTGTTGCAAATACACCAAAATAGACATAAGAGGAGAGGTCAAAAGATCGCGCTCTTGTAAATTGCTAACGATAAAAACCGCATGAATACAGTTGATTATCTCCGCATTAGTTTAATTGACCGTTGTAATTTTCGTTGTCAATACTGTATGCCGGAAGGAGCAGAGCTAAACTATATTCAGCTTCAACAAATATTAACCGATCAGGAATTACTTACTCTCATCAAAGAAGTTTTTATCCCTGTTGGTTTTACTCGTTTTCGCTTGACGGGGGGCGAACCACTATTGCGTCCTGGTGTCGTAGATTTGGTAGGGAAAATTGCCTCAATTCCCGAAACTCAAGACCTTTCCATGACGACTAATGGTTTTCTATTAGCTGGGATGGCGCAGCAATTGTATGATGCGGGGTTGAGTCGGGTTAATATTAGTTTGGACTCGCTTGATGCTGAGACTTTTGATCGCATTATTGGCAATCGCGGGCGTTCTCAATGGGCGAAAGTTTGGGATGGGATTCAAACCGCTTATCAAGTAGGTTTTAACCCTTTAAAACTAAATGTAGTTGTAATTCCGGGTGTGAATGACAGCGAAGTCTTGGAATTAGCTGCTTTAACTATTGACAAGCAATGGCACGTCCGGTTTATTGAATTTATGCCCATTGGTAACGATCGCCTATTTAGCGAGCAAGGCTGGATATCCAGCGCCGAGTTACGAACCCGCATTAGCAATAAGTACGGTTTAACAACAGCTTTTGTAAGCGGTAATGGCCCGGCTGATGTGTTTAAAATTCCTGACGCTAAGGGAACTTTAGGATTTATTAGTCAGATGTCGGAGTGTTTTTGCGATCGCTGTAACCGGATGCGCTTATCTGCTGATGGTTGGCTGCGTCCGTGTTTGTTGAATGAAAGTAATCAAATAGACTTAAAAACAGCTTTGAGAAGTGGAGTCGGTTTAGATAAAGTGCGAAGTCTTGTCAGCGAATTACTTGCTCTCAAACCAGAAATCAATTATAAAGCCAGAGTTTCCGGTACAACAGGATCTTATAGCCGTACTATGTCTCAAATTGGCGGCTAGTTTAAGGCAATTTTTTAGTGGTGGATGACTTTTACTGTATGGTTTTACTTGCCTTACTATCATAAAAATAATAGTTCATGCCTACGAACGAACCGGCTCTTGCCTGCGTCAGAGGGTGTCAAATGCTCTCCAATGGTTATCAGTCTATCCATGTATTTAGGTATAGCCAGAAAACCAAAATAGTATTTATCCTTGTTGGCATAACTGAAAGCTTAGAGGTTTTGATTTTTCCTGATGGTCAATGGAGATTTAATAATGAAGCCTGACTTTAGCAAAATGACCCGTCAAGAATTGAGAAATTATGTGTTAGCGCACTGAGAAGATGACCATACAATCGAAGCTTTAATTAACCGAGGCAATCCTCATAGTCTTAAATATCCTTTTCCCAAAACTGAAGACGATTTTAGAGAAATGGAAGAAATACTCAAGCAAAAATTGGGTAGTAAAGGAGAATCTGTATAAGTACCCCTAGAAAAAGCTATCACTAACAATGAAACAAGAGCGATCGCGCGATTCTTTAATTACTGTTCTGCTACCAATATCATTAATCATTGGTTTAGTTCTGCTTCTAAGCCTGAATGCCGGACAATCCAGCATTCAAGAGCAAGCCAGCAGCCCGCTAGAGTCATGGCTCAAGGTGCTAGTTGGCTACTTAGCAGCAGGAGCAGAAATTGCGGCAGCATTAGTTATTGGTGGTGCAGTTCTACGCGGGATTACCACCTATTTGCGTCAGTTATTTTCCCGTTCCAAGCAACATTATGACTCTACAGAGTCAATCCGCCTAAAATTGGGACGAGTGCTTGCTTTGGGATTGGAATTTACCGTTGCTAGTGATATTCTCCGCACAGCAGTAGCACCCACGCGCCAAGATATTTTGAACTTGGGAGCAATTGTGCTTTTGAGAACCCTACTTAATTACTTCTTGGAGCGAGAAATTAGGCTGGGAGAGCAAAGCCGTTCTATGGAGCAAGAAAGTGGTTAGGACAAAGCAATGAGTCAAGCTCACGCTACACCCAATGAGCTTGTTGATAAACTAAGGTTGTCAAATAGAAATAGTAAATTATGCCTAAACCCACTATCCTGCAACCCGGACAGTCTTATACTTTTAGGCAATACTTTGAAATGTCTTACGAGCCAGAAGATATCCTGGCAGAATTTGGTTATACCTTAGAGCGCAAGCTTCTATCTTTGCCTCAGTCTACCGCAGACTTAAATCGGCTAGAGAACCTCAAGTCTCGGATTGAAGAAAGCCTCCCATACATCAGCTTAACAAGCGAAGCCGCTCGGCGAGAATTATTAATTGCGCCTCTTTTGCTAGATATAGTTCACTACACGCGCGCTCAACTCCGTATCGAGTACCCGCTCATTGTTACAGAACAACTCAAAGGCTCCCTTGATTATTACCTTTACTCTGTGGGTAAATTACTTGTAATTGAAGCAAAAAACGCTGATTTAGCTAAAGGTTTCACCCAATTAGCTGTAGAGCTAATTGCTCTCGATAAATGGACAGATTCAGAACAACCCATACTCCAGGGGGCCGTTTCTACTGGGGATATATGGCAGTTTGGGGTTCTGCACCGAGAGCAAAAGCAAATTTTACAAGGACTCACACTTTACCGAGTTCCAGACGATTTAGAGAGCCTAGTTCGCATTCTTGTGAAAATTTTGCAACCCTAATCGATGGTTAATGCAAAAAGTGCCGAAGCCCAGTAAGTACCATAATTAAACCTAGTTCATTAGCAGCTTTGATAGAATCCGCGTCGCGCACACTTCCGCCCGGTTGAGCGATCGCATTTATCCCGGCGGCGGCGGCGGCTCTTACCGAGTCATCAAAGGGAAAAAAACCATCGCTGGCAAGAAAACCACCCTTAGCGCTTTCTCCAGCCTGCTCTAAAGCAATTTTTACTGACCCAACACGGTTCATTTGTCCCGCCCCAATTCCTTTTGTAGTAAAGTTTCCTGTAACTACGATCGCATTTGATTTAACGTGCTTGCAGACATTCCAAGCAAACAGTAATTCGGCTAATTCTTCAGGGTTTGGTTTGCGATCGCTAACTACTTGCCATTTGCTAGAATCGGCACTGTAATTGTCCGCGTCTTGGACTAAGAAACCACCAGCTATTACTTTTACTGTCTGCTCAATAGTAGTGTGATCGGGCAAAAGTAAAACTCTAAGTTTAGATTTAGCTGCAATAATTTCTTCTGCTTGGGCTTCAATATCGGGTGCGACTACGCATTCTAGAAAAGTTTGAGTTAGCGCCGTAGCTGTAGCTGTATCTATAGGACGATTTAACGCTACAATTCCTCCAAAAGCTGACACAGAATCGGCGTTGAAAGCCTTATTATAAGCTTCTACCAAACTACCTGCCAATGCCACTCCACAAGGATTGGTGTGTTTGATAATTACGGCGGCTGGTGTATCAACAAACTCGCTAACTATACGCACTGCTGCTTCTAAATCGACTAAGTTGTTGTAACTGAGTTCTTTGCCTTGTAATATGGTTGCAGCCGCCCAACCTGTGGGATTATTGCCTGTCTGATACCAATTGGCGCTTTGGTGAGAATTTTCTCCGTAGCGCAGAGTTTGCAACAATTGCCCTGTAAGAGTAAAGCTTTCTTGTGATTGCTGATTTTGTTGCGGACTTAAATAAGATGCGAACTGACCAGTCAGCGCTTGCGCTATCGCGCTGTCGTACCCAGCAGTATGCAAAAATGCTTTTTGAGCGCACTGTTGGCGAAATTCTAATGATACTTCTCCTTTGTTTTGGCGCAATTGCTGTAAATAACAACTGTAGCTAGTAGGACTGCTGAGAACGGTAACATGAGCGTAGTTTTTGGCAGAGGCGCGAATTAAAGCAGGGCCCCCAATATCAATTTGCTCGATGGCCTCTGGTAGAGTTACGTTTGGCAATGCGATCGTTTGCTCGAAAGGATATAAATTGACTACAACTAAATCAATCGGGCGAATTTGATTTTTTTCTAAATCGGCTAAGTCTTGGGGTACATCTCGCCGCGCTAAAATACCGCCATGAATCCGAGGATGTAGGGTTTTGACTCTCCCGCCTAATATTTCTGGAGAACCCGTATAATCAGCAACTTTGGTAACGGGGATACCTGCGGCTAGTAAGGCTTGAGCGGTTCCACCACTGCTGATAATATCGAAGCTAAATTCTTCCACTAATGTCCGGGCAAAGTCGATTAATCCGGTTTTGTCAGATACGCTGAGAAGTGCTAGACGTGCCATATATACAAAGTTTTTCTATTAGTTGCTAATTTTAAAAATCTGAGACGCAAAGAATTGGTATTATTGCAATAGATTAAGAGAATTTTTATAGTAGGAGAAAGTCTCTGGCTTTACAAGTTATTAATGTGCCGCCAACAACAGGTAAAGATCCAACGGGATTGGTTGTGGTATTGCACGGCTGGGGTGCTAATGCTAAGGACTTGGCGACCGTTGTGCCTTTTTTGAATTTGCCCGATTATCAGTTTATTTTACCGGATGCGCCTTTTGCTCATCCTTATGTAACAGGCGGTAAGGCTTGGTACGATTTTCAACAAAATAATCAGGGCTATTTTGAAAGTAAGCAATTACTAAACGATTGGCTGCAATCTTTGGCAAAGGATACGGGGGTTCCCCTATCTAAGACAATTTTAAGTGGTTTTTCCCAAGGTGCGGCGATGACTTTGGATGTAGGTTTGCATTTACCATTAGCGGGTTTAGTGGCATTAAGTGGTTATTTACATCCAATTACAGATTTAACCAACACTGCGTTTCCCCCGGTTTTGCTAGTACATGGTAGGCAAGATTCGGTAGTACCTATAAGTGCGGCCCAAAAAGCGCGAGATAGTTTGCTTGCTATGGGTGCAAAGGTGCAGTATCAAGAATTTGATATGGGGCATGAAATTCGCCCCGAAGTTATTGCTTTAATCCGCAATTTTGTTGTGGCGCAGCAAAAACCTGTTTCTTAGTTTTTATCGGGGAAGCGGTCTAAGCCTTGGTCTTGCCACGATACCGGATCTTCTAATGGTTCTAAATGGGTAATAATGTGAGTGCTAGGTAAAGCTCTACTAATTGCTATTTCAATTTCTTCAGATAAGTCGTGTCCGCGCTGCACAGTCCATTCTCCAGGTACAAGAATGTGGAAAGAGACAAAGCGGCGCGAACCTGCTACGCGCGATCGCATGGCATGAAATAATATTCCTTGGCGATCATAGGGTGCAAGCAAGTCTGTAATAATTTTTTGGTCGGCTAGGGGTAAAGCAGTATCTAATAATCCATAACCGGTTTCTTTTAGTAGTCTAAAACCTGCCCAAACTATATTGGCGGCTACAATTATGGCAATAATTGGATCTAAAATCAGCCAGCCTGTTAGTTTTACAAACAATAGACCGATTACTACCCCCACTGAAGTCCAAACATCTGTAAGCAAATGATGCGCGTCTGCTCTTAAAGTAATCGATCTTAAGCGTTTTCCTGCCCCTAATAAAATAAATGCTACCCCTCCATTAATTGCAGTTGCGATTAGGGAAAGAACTAAGCCAATGTCTACTTTTTCTATAGGTTGCGGCTCGAATAATCTACCCAGAGCGGCTACACCAATACTCAGGGCTGCAATTATAATTAATGCCCCTTCTAATCCACTAGAAAAATATTCGGCTTTGGAATGACCAAAGGTATGTTCTTCGTCTGGTGGTTGGGCAGCCAGAGTGAGCGCCCACACTGCCACAACGGCTGCTACTAAGTTGACAACCGATTCTGCCGCGTCAGAAAATAAACTTACAGAATTGGTGAGCAAGTAGGCGCTAAACTTTAGGGCTATAGTTGTGAGCGCGGCAGCAATCGACAAAATAGCATAGGCACGGGCTGATTTGTGACTCATGGCAATAGTCTCACCCTAGTAAATGCGATCGCATTATCTACAATTTACGCGCGATTATTGTGCGATGGCGGGGTGTATTGCTAATAATTGTTGGAGTAGTAAATCCTGCTGTAACTAAGGCGCTAACAATATCTAAACTAAAATAATCGTCTAAATATGGCTCGGTACTTTTTAGCAAAGTCAAAATGTAAGGCGGCATTTTTGCATATATCTCTGATTTAGGATTCATATCCATAATTGTTAAGTACCCGCCCGGATGTAGTACCCGTTGCGCTTCCTGAAATATCTGCTTGGTGGCAGATTGGGGTAATTCATGAAACATCAGAAAACTAGAAACTAAATCGAAGGAATTAGCGGCTAAGTCCGTTGCTTCGGCGGTGGCGTGAAGCCAATTTATTGTACTGTTGCGCTCCTTTGATGAGTATTTAGCAACAGCTAGAAAGTAGGGAGATAAATCTAATCCAGTAATTTCTGCACTAGGATAAACTTCTTGCAAAGCAAAGGTACTCATCCCGACACTACAGCCCAAATCGAGAATGGTTTGGGGAGTTGGGGTTTGGCTCGTAATAACTTCATGATAGCTAGAACGCAATAAGCGATCGCCTTGAGCGCCAGAGTCTGCCCAAATGCCTGCATGAACCGTATAAGCTGCAACTTCTGCTTCTAAGGCTGCTTCCCAATCAAGATTCCCCTCCTCGTAAGCATGAAAAGATTTGAGATAGTAATCTGGATAGGCAGTTTGAGGATTTTTGACTTGCGATAGTTCGCTTTCCCAATCGCGCGTTTTCAATTCTTGCACTCTTTTTATCCAAGGTACGCCAATTTTTTCTGCCCGTTTAATCATCATTTGCCTAGCTTGATGTTTGGCTAAGTTTGCCAAAGGTTTGATTGCAAGTACGCCATTCACCAAGCGCGAAGCTAATCCTGGATTACTATTTACACTACTGGTCATTATAAAAGTTGCTAAATTATCTTTCCTCATTCTCCAAGCATTAGAGCCTGTTTGCAAAAAAAAATACCCCATGACTTGTAGAACACCAGCAATAGACAGCAAAAATTGAAAGTAGAGTAATCGTAACTAATTGTAGAGACGTTTTATAAGGGCAACTAGCGGATCTTCCTTCCTACTCATATTTACTTGCTGCTTGGCTTCAAAGCTAACAACATTTCTAGTTGGCTGGTATAATTATTGGGGCTGCTGGCGCTCATGCCAATACCGCGAATGGAAGCTAAGATAGCTTTAGTTTCCGGGGTCATAGAGCTAGCTTGGGCGTTAGCATTGATTAGGGCTACAGTTTTATCCATATCAAGGTAAAAGTACCCAGCATTCGATCTAGGCAAAGAACTTGTAGTCGCCTTAAAAGTATCGCTGCTAGCTAGCAATTGACTTGATTTAGTTGCGATCGCATCAGCAATTGGCCCACCAAAAGCTATAAACACTGTATCTTTATCTAACCACCCATGTCCTAACAATGCTCCTTGGGCTGGTATTTGCCATTCCGTCACTGTAGTAGCCCCAATATTTCTGGGCGCTACGCTCACGAAAGCGGTTTTAGCAATGCCATCTAGCTTGCTTAAAGTAGCTTCGGCGGTAGAGCGCTCCGTCGTATCAATTAATAATGCGCCACCAAATCCGATTGGTGCAAGTAGTCCTTGTTTGGAGGAAATTGCCGCCAGAGCAAATTCCCCATTCATCCACCCAAAAACATCTTTATCTAAGTCTAGATTGTAGTTTTGCAGTTGCACCCTAGCTAAATCTAAGCCCAAACTTACTTGGGGAAGGTTTTTAGCTTGTTGGCTAAAATTAGTCCAACTTTTGCTAATTCCCCCACCAGTAACCACAGCAATTGTTTCTGCCGGAAGAATGTCTACTAATTTGCCCGAAGATGCTTGATACTGACTTTTTAGTAATTGCGGATCGACATCAGCGAGGACTTTTAGCCGCAACCCATCATTATCTACCCCCACACCCGCAATTATAGATTTGACTTGTTTCAACTGCGCCAAAGTTTCGGGGAGAATTTGCGAGGCGTTGGGGCTACTAGCAATTAGTTGTTCTACTACAGCGCCATAATCTGGAAGATAAACTTGAGCTATGGGGTTGGTTAAATCAATACCTTTAGCTAAAAGGCTATTTGCACCTTTTTTAGTAGCAAAAGATGGTTCCCCTTTAAAAGTATCAATTGCTTTTTCTACACCAGTTTTCTCTGGGGCAACTACTACATACTCATTATTTAGTACACTGCTGTAAATTGGTTCGCCTTGACCTTCGGTACTTTGAGTAATTTTTTGTCCTTTGTAATCTGTTTCAGTAGTTTTGACGTTTTTGCGCTCTTTTAACTTATTAGCAAAATTCAAAGCACTAACTTTATCTTTGATTTTTACTACCATCAGCACGTCAAATGATTCTGGTGTTGCCATAGTTGGTTTTGCACTATTTGGGGGCAAAACTGCAACCATTACTCCACCAACCCAAGGTTTTAAGTCTTTTTCGTAGTCGATGTTAGATTCAGCTAAGGTTTGTTTGTTGAAGTCTTGTAAGCCTTTGTTTACTAAATTTTGGGCTTCTTTTGTGCCAAATTTTTGCAATTGCGTCCAAGCTTGAGAATCGGGGGAGATAAAACTTGCCATTAATGCTTCATCAGGCACAATTTTTGCACTGGCTAGAGGACTTGCACTGTCTCCAAGCCCGCCACGAAAATAAACATAAGCCGCTACGCCACTTGCTACGACTACAGCAGTAGCAAGGGCTGGAAATAAAAGATTAGATTTTTTTGCTGGCATTTTATTAACCGATTAAATTTACTGAGTTGTGGAATCAATAGCAGTAACTACGTGACTAATCTTTACTTCACAAGAATTAGCCAAAAATCCGTAAGCGAGAGTTGTCGCAAAATGTAGTAGTGCAAAATTGCTTGAGCAATTAACCCCGCGCGCGATCTTATTTTTACTAATTTTATCGGTGTTGCTTGAGCAAGCCTTGCTGTCAAAATTAGTAACGCCTACTTTTATCTCCTCTAACCAGTGCCATCAGGCTATAGTATTCCCAAATAAATTATGAATCTATCGAGAGGCTCTATAAAATATTTCTATAACTAGCAGCAATGAGTCGATATTGGTAAAGCTAAATTGAGATAGCCTCTATCACTAGCGCAAAACTCCAAATATTTCAATTCTTGTCCGCTATATCTAAATGACGTATAGTCTTAGTCTGTCCTTAAAACACAAGACTTTTCCTATGGTGAGAGATTTAGAGCGGGTGCAAAAAAGTAGTAAGTTTCCTGAATCTGCCCCAGCTGGCGAACCTGTATTTTATCGGACTTACAGCCGTCGGATGGCAGCAGGAAGGGAGTCTTGGCAACAAGTAGGCGATCGCATTCTCAAAGGATTGGTTAGTTTAGGTAAGCTTACTCCTCAAGATGCGGCTTTGATTGCCAAAATGCAGCAGCAACTAAAATCTCTCTCTAGCGGTCGTTGGCTGTGGGTAGGTGGGACAAAATGGCTAGAAAAGCAAGAAAATTTCTCTGGAGCGTATAATTGTACCAGCACAAATGTGGTAGATTGGCAAGCATTTGGTCTAATGATGGATTTGGCAATGATGGGTTGCGGTACGGGGGCCGTCCTCGAACCAAAGTATATTAACCAATTACCACCGATTCGCAATCACCTAATTGTCAGCCTTCAAGGCAAAATCGGTGCAACCCCAGCCCCGTCACGGCGGGAAAAAACAGAAATTAATATTAATGGCAATACAGTCACAATTTACGTGGGCGATAGCCGCGCCGGGTGGGTAAAGTCTTATCAAACTTTATTAGAACTTTCCAGCGACGAAAGATTTACAGGCGACGTACAAGTCCAAGTAGTTATCAATGATATTCGCGGCGAGGGAGAGCGCTTACAAGGCTTTGGCGGCGTTGCTAACCCGGTTAAATTACCGGAACTATATGATCGCTGTGCAACTATCCTCAACAAGGCTGTAGGGCGACAATTAAATTCTGTTGAATGCTGTTTATTAATTGATGAGGCGGCGGTAGTAGTTGTAGCGGGAAACGTGCGTCGCTGTTTGCCGGGGGAAGCCCTTGTACATACCCAATCGGGTTTAGTACCGATAGCTAAAATTAGAATTGGAGATCGCGTCCTCACGAGCAAAGGTTTTTATCCCGTTACCAACTTTTTCGATCAAGGGACTCAATCTCTATGCCGGATTAAAACTCAAAATGGTTATTTTGAATGTACGCCCGATCATAAAGTTGCGGTTTTAACCGATGTTTACGGTAACTATGAGATGGTTAAGGCGAAAAATCTGACGGAAGGCGATAGCTTAATTTTTGTACCGAAATCTATTCCCGGTACGGCGACAGAGTTACCAGAGTTTAGAAAGCAAACCGATCGAGCTAAACCTATTACTATCCCAGCTTTAACTACTGATGTAGCTTATTTCTTAGGCTACTTGCACGGCGATGGTTCGGTAGCTGCGGATGGTTCTAAAGTGAGATTTAGAATAGCAGAGCATCAATCAGAAATTATCGCTCGTTTAGTTAGTGTGGCGCAAAGTTTTGGGCTTGATACTTATGCTCTAAGAACTCCCGAACAGTGTAAAGCTAAAGCCTTTGAACTTCAATTAAATTCCAGCAATCTCAATCGCTATTTAGCACAGTTCAAAAAATCTTTTACATCAATCTCAATTCCAGATTGCATTTTGCTAGGTACTCAAGACATTCGCAAAGCTTACCTAGCCGGATTAGCTGATGCCGATGGTTGTCATAGTCAAGGAGTATTAGTTGCTTCGGTGCATCAAGATTTTCTGCGCCAAGTTCAAGCTGTGTATGCTTCCTTGGGAATTACAACTCGTCAATGCTCCTCTGTTCGCAAGCGTAATAATAAGTGGGAAGCGGAAAGTTTGTGGGGACGGTCTCCGTCCACAAAACTTTCCAAGAGAGGCGAATTAGTTACGGTAGGGCATGATGCTTATGAAATTACTGTAACGCTACTATCAAAATATTCTGCTTATTTTTCCACAACCCAGAGAAACCGCCCTAAATCTTTTAAGGAGCATGGGTTTCCGAGACTAATGGTTAGACCATTAGTAAATAGCTATAGGTATGGTTGGGGCAATCGACAAGAACAGATGATCGCGCCAACTCTAAAGAAATTACTACCTAATGTTACCGATCTAACTCCAATTAAAGTTAAGTCTGTAGAAATGGATGTGAGAACATCTCACACCTATGACATTGAAGTTTCCACAATTCACGAGTTTGTTTGCGAAGGGATCTTAGTATCAAATTCCGCCGGAATGCGCCAGGGAGTTAGCGACGATGAGTTATTTGCTAACGCTAAAGGCAACTTATGGCATCAAGATGAAAATGGTAACTGGCGCATAGATCCAGAGCGTGATGCGTTACGAATGGCAAACCATACAAGAGTATTTCACCGCAAACCTAGCGAAGAAGAATGTATTAATGCTGTAAGACAGCAGTATTATTCCGGCGAAGGTGCGATTCAGTGGGCGGGAGAAGCGATCGCACGAGCAAACGCAGATATAGTAAATACTGTTGAATTAAAAAAAGATTTTCTCAAAACCTACACAAATTCTGAAACTGCGGCGGCGACTTGGCTGCAAAATCGTTCTCCTCAAATGCCAGCAACAGAAGTAGAACATCGACTTTCTAGATATGCTTTGAATCCTTGCGTTACTGCCGATACTTGGATTCATACTGAAAAAGGTGCAAGGCAAGTTAAGGATTTAATCGGCGTACAACACGGTACTTATGTTAACGGCGAACTATTTAGTACCACACCCCAAGGATTCTTTTTTACAGGAGTTAAGCCTGTAGTTAAGTTGCGGACAGCAGAAGGTTATAGCCTGCGCCTAACAGAAAATCATCAACTCTTAAAAGTTTCCGTCCAAACTCAAAATAGCCAGTATACAGAATGGGTTGAAGCGGGTGAATTGCAAATAGGCGATCGCATATTAATTCACAATCACCGAGAATTGCTACCTTGGGATGGCAAAGGCACGAAAGATGAAGGTTGGCTATTAGGTAACTTGGTAGGTGATGGTTGTTTTAGTCATAATCCATCAAACTACAGCTATCAGGCTCATTTGAGGTACTGGGGCGATAACCAAGTAGAAATGAAAGAGTATGCTCTTGGTTTAGCTAAAAACTCTGTTCAGAGTAGTAACAAACTAGCAGGAATTTACCATAAACAACATAAGTATTATCAAGTAAGCTCTGCAGGTTTAGCTGGGCTTGCGGGTAATTATGGAATCACCATTAAACACAAGACAGTTACGCCAGAAATAGAACAAGCAAGCTTTGACTTCTACTGTGGTTTTCTGCAAGGAATATTTGATGCCGATGGTAGCGTCCAAGGGACTCAAAATAAAGGTATCAGCATTCGATTATCTCAAAGTAATTTGCCATTACTTGAAGCTGTACAGAGAATGCTACTCCGCTTAGGGATTGCCTCTAGTATTTATCAAAATCGCCGATTAGAAGGCGTGAGAATGTTACCAGACTCTAATCGGGAATTAGCGGAATATTTTTGTCAGCGAAAAGTTGGGGGGGACGGTTTCCTCCCCCCAAGCTTTCCAAGAGAGGCACAGCATGAATTAGTTATAGCTAATGATAATATTGTTAGCTTCCAAAAACTAATTGGATTTCAAGAACCTAAAAAAGCTGAACGTTTACAAGATTTACTATCAGGATACAAACGAAAAATTAATCGCGAACGTTTTAGCGTTACGGTGTGCGGTGTTGAAATTGATGGTCAAGAATCTGTTTACGATTGTACGGTTCCTGGTCCTGCAAGATTTGATGCTAACGGTTTAGTTGCTCACAATTGTGGTGAAATTTTAGGCGCTAATTTCCACTGTGTTTCTGGAGATACTCAATTAATTACCCGCGACAGTATCCACAAAATTAAAGATGTAGTCGGAGAACAAATCGAAATTTGGAACGGTAAGCGCTGGAGTAAGGTAATTCCCTTCCAAACCAATACAGGGCAAAAGTTATATAGAGTTCGTTTTGCTGATGGTTCTTACTTAGACACTTCAGAGTACCATCGTTTCTTTGTCAAAGATAGATTTGGGAAAAAATACAAAGAGGTACAAACTAAAGATTTATTAAATTACAGCAAGTACAGTATTCATACAGAACCATTTGTAATTGATTACCAAGATGGAGTTGCTATTGATTTATCTTATGCCTACACTCTGGGGGTAGCCGTAGGTGACGGAACTTTAGATAGCAATGGTAATGCAAAAATCCGTCTCTATCAAAAGAAGGCGGAACTTTTAGTTTCAGGGAAAAAATCGTCCGAAAGAAACTACAGCTACTTACCGCCATTTGTAGATGTTACAGATTTAGGGTTTTCAGGAGAACTATTACAACGCTTGAAGAATGACGCAGACTCATTAAATGCGATCGCTTGTTGGAACAAACAAGCTATTCTTGCCTTTATTGCTGGACTTGCGGACACTGATGGTTCTAACACTGATAGTTATGGCATCAGAATCTATGTTTCCGATTACCACTGGGCCTATCGATTACAACTCCTACTGTCTAAATGTGCCATTAGGTCGTCTGTAAACATCATGGCACGGCAAGCAAGCACAACAAATTTAGGTCAAAGAGCCAAAGACCTGTACTATCTGCAAATTACTGATTGTACGGAAATTCCCTGTCAACGTCTAAATACAACCAAAGGACATAAACCAACCACCAGAGGCAAATGGCAAAGTATCCAAAGCGTTGAAGAATTACCAGGACAGTACGATACTTATTGTTTCAACGAACCAGAATTTAATAAAGGTGTTTTTGGCAATACACTGACTGGAAACTGCAATCTTTCGGAGATTCACCTCAATCAAATCAACCCTCACAATTACCAAGAACAAGAGGAAGCTTTCACCGCCGGAGGCTTGTCTGTAGCAGCTTTATTAAATCATCAATTTCTGGAAGAAAGATACCAAAAATCGCGGGAATTAGACCCAATTGTAGGCGTATCTTTTACAGGCTTATTTGACTTTTTTGTTAATGCTTTTGGCACAGATTGGCTGCGTTGGTGGGAAGCTGGAAGACCGCAAACAGCAGAAGGATCGCATTTTTTGCAGCAAGAACAGGAATATTTAAGTCGGTGGAAAGAAATTGTTAATCAGGTAGTTTGGCGCTATTGCGACGCTCATAATCTCAAGCGCCCCAATCGCTGTACAACGGTGCAACCATCCGGTACAAAATCTCTGCTTACAGGCGCATCTCCGGGCTGGCATCCCCCCAAAGCTCAACGTTTTATTCGCAGAATCACTTTTCGCAAAAACGACCCAGTAGCCCAAGCTTGTATTGATTACGGATACAGTATTGTGCCTTCTCAATCAGATAAAGATGAAAATGGCAATTTGCTAAATAATCCTTTTGACGAGCGTTGCACCGAATGGCTAGTAGAAATTCCGGTTGCTGTACCTTGGGCAGATTTACCCGGAGCCGATGAAATTGATATTAGTCAATTTAGCGCCCAGGCTCAAATGGATTTTTATATGCAGGTGCAGCAGCATTATGTCGCCCACAATACTAGCGCCACCATTGAGCTAAGAGAAAACGAAATTGAAGGTTTGGGGACGCGCATTTATGAAGCTATCCGCGATGATGAGGGGTACATTTCCGCCGCTTTGCTAGCTCGATTTGACGCTCATCAAACTTTCCCACGTTTACCATTTGAACCAATTACTAGAGAAACTTACAACCAACTGATGCAGGAAGTGAAAAGCCGACGACAAACTGATGATTTCTACGCAGCTTTGAGTCGTTATGATTCTGGAGAAATGAGCGAAGCAGGCCCCGCAGGCTGTGATTCAGATAAATGTTTGTTTGCTGCGGAAGAACCAAAGTAAATAGGGATTTTGTCTTTGAGGAAGATTCCATTATCCTTACAGGCACGTTAAAATTTCAGCCAATAGCATAAGAAAAACTATAAGGAGACTTGAAAAATGTTTGTTGACGAACTAACACCAATATTTAAAGAACTTACGCAACACCCAATTTCATTCGTAGGTGGATTGTTTTCTGGTTTCCTGGGACTCAACTTAAATGACGATCCAGTCAGAAGTTGGCTCGAACAGCAAGGCAGTACTACGATTCATATTACCCCTACTGTTAGCCAAGATCGTAATGGTAGTAAAGGACCTCAGTCTATTTCAATTGACTAATGCAACCTTGCGGTTAGCAAATTGCTAACCGCAAAAAGTAGATAGTTTTGTAGTCCAGATAACCTTGGAAAAATTAATGGATAAGCTATGATATGGCGGTAGGTATAAGTTCAGTTCCATCTTTGGTTGAAGTTTAGACTTGCTGCCTGTCTGGTTAGACAAACTAAATTTGCCATTGATAATTCAGATAGATTTTACTTGCTAGCAAGGAGTTATCTATCCGTTTATTGGTCTGAAGCTTTTGCTACTCGTCCAGACTTAATGCGACTTCTATGACTATTTACGTTGGAAACCTCTCTTACCGCGCCACTGAAGAAGATTTAAGAGCAGTATTTGCGGAGTACGGCGCAATCAAAAGAATTGTTTTGCCTACAGACCGAGAAACCGGACGGCTGCGAGGTTTCGCCTTTGTTGATATGAATGAAGATGCCCAAGAAGATACCGCTATCACTGAGTTAGACGGCGCAGAATGGATGGGTCGTCAGTTGAGAGTGAATAAAGCCAAGCCGAAAGAGGACAATCGGCGCGAGGGCGGAGTTTCTAGGAGAAGTGAGTATTAAGTAAAATAATTTTCGTCAATTTCTTATGGTTTTATTCAGCGCAATTTCTAGAAGCGCAAACTAAAACACAATAGTAGTGTATAACCGATAAGTTGTGACAAATGCAGTAAGTGTCATAGCTAGTCGGTATTTTTGTTTTGGCAATAAACTTTTAATTTTTGCCTAGCTAAAGCGATCGCATTTTAAAATAATTCAACATTTAATGAAATTACAGATACGTGATTTAATAATGTGCTTGAAAAAGAATCTGTCTATGTAATTATTCCAGTATATAATCGAAAAAATATTACATTAAAGTGTCTAGAAAATCTCAATTTATGTGGCGATTTGAATCGTTATTACATAGTTGTTGTTGACGATGGTTCTACAGATGGAACGACAGAAGCTATCCATAATTTATATCCAGAAGTTATTGTATTAAACGGGGATGGTAACTTATGGTGGACAGGTGCAATTAAAAAGGGAATGGAATATGCTTACGAACAAGGAGCAGAGTTTTTTGTTTGGCTCAATGATGATTGCTACCCACAACAAGATACAATTAACAAACTTTTAAATATTTGTAAACATGAGCCAAAAATCATTGCAGGCGGTCAATCTTTAGAGCCTGATACTTTTATTCCTAGTTATGGCGGTATTACAGGTAAAAATAGAATTATACCTGTTAATGCTTTACCTAATTCAGTCTTAGAATGTGATGGTTTATGTGGAAATATAGTATGTATAAATAAAAGCGTTGTTCAAGCTATTGGCTATCCTCAAGCTCAATTATTCCCGCAATATTATGGGGACGTAACTTATACTCATATAGCTAAACAAAAAGGATATAAGCTTTTGATCGTAGGAGATGCAGTTGCGTTTTGTAAAAACGATCATGAGCATACATCTTGGATGACTACCAGTCGTTCTTTTATAGATATTTGGTATGAGCGTTTTACTATAAAATCGGCATATTATTGGAAAGCAGAATTGAATTATCTTATAGTCATGCTAGGAAAGCGTGGCTTGTGGTTTTATATTTATGAAAGGATTATAAAATTTATCTTTATAGCAATTATTGTTAGTGTATGTCCTCTAAAATGTAGAATTTGGCTAAAAAGTATTGTTTCTAAGTGAAAAACACAAGATGATTAGCCATTGAAAGCTATACACTTAATCACGCGCAGTTATTTAATTGAGAACCCGCAATAATTATTAATAGCTAAAATATGAAAGTTGCTTACGACATCTCTATTTTAGGCGCAGGTCATTTGAATCCTAAAGCTAGAACAGGAATTTTTCGAGTAGTAGAATCTTTATTTTTAGAAATAGCTGCTCAATCAAATGTGGAATTAAGGGCGATCGCTCTCAATCAAAAAAGTACCATTTGGGATGAAATAAGTGCTAGCTTATACTTAGAAAACTGTAAACCTGAACTTAAAAAATATTTTGATTCTTCTTACCACAGTAAACTTAATCTAAATAATATTTATCTTTCTGCTGTAAATTTGCATCGGTCGTTAATTCAATTTTCTGTTCAAAATCATCTTCTGCTGTACAAAGCTACGCAAGCAATTAAAATTCCTTTTATTTTTTTGGCAAAATTTGAGGTTGAATTTAGAAAAACACTTCAAGAGCCGGAAGTATATCACTCACCTTTTCTTCCTTTGCCTTCACAGGAATTAATCGGCAAAATACCCCGAATAATAACGATTCATGACTTAATTCCAGTTTTGTTTTCTAAGGTTATGACGGCAAAAATATGTCGGCAATTTACTAAGACAATGAATAGCATCAATATTAATAAAGATTGGGTTATCTGTAATTCTCAGCATACCAAAAATGACTTCTGCCAGTATACAGGGATGCACTCTGAACGAGTTTTTGTTACGCCTCTAGCTGCTAGTAATAACTTTTATCCTATTCACGAAGTATCAATTATAAAATCTGTACTTAAGAGTCATAATATACCTGACAGCCCTTATCTACTCAGCCTTTCTACTCTTGAACCGCGTAAAAACTTAGCTTTATTAATTAAATGTTATTGCCAGATTATTACAGAAACTCCTAATTTAGAGTTGAATTTGGTATTGGTAGGTGTAAGTGGATGGAAAAATAAAGATATTTTTGAAATAGCTAATAAGTATCCTCATTTACAGTCAAGGATATTTTTTACAGGCTACATACCAGACAGCGATTTAAGTGCAATTTATAGCGGTGCGATCGCATTTGTTTATCCTTCACTGTACGAAGGCTTTGGACTACCGCCTCTAGAAGCTATGCAATGTGGTATTCCTGTAATTACTTCTAATACAAGTTCTTTGCCTGAAGTAGTTGGAAACGCAGGAATTACAATCGATCCCAAACAATCCGATGAACTATGTCAAGCAATGCTGGATGTAGTAAACAATTCAAAACTTCGGGCTGAAATGTCTCTACGCTCTCTTGAGCAAGCTAGTAAGTTTAGTTGGAAAAAGTGTGCAGAACAAACTGTTGAGGTTTACAAAATAGCTGCTAATAAGTGAGTCATTATGCAACTACTTTACACGCTGACAGCATATCCACCTTATGTCGGCGGCGCTCAACTTCATCAGCACTTGATCGCCCAACAACTGCAATTACAGCATTCTATTCAAGTTGTTAGCCAATGGGATACTAACCGCACAGACTGGTTACTTGGTACAACCGTGCGATCGCCAACTAATAACTATAACTACACAATTGATGGCATAACTGTACATCGATTAGGGCTTTCTGTCAGCGAAAAGCTGCGTATTGCGCCCTATTTGCCAATTTACTATCCCTTCATGAATCTGGCATTACCGCCAATTGCTGCTTGCTTAGAACAACATTTATTTGCTTATGCTGCTATTGCCGATTTAGTTCATAATGTGCGAATTGGTAGAGAAGGGCTAAGTTATGCGTCCTATCAAGTAGCCAAACGCCACGATATTCCGTTTATTTTTACTCCCGTACATCATCCGCGTTGGGTAGGGTGGCGCTACCAAGCATATATCAAACTCTACCAGATGGCAGATGCGGTAATTGCTTTGACTAATGCTGAAAAGCAAGTCTTGATAAGTTTAGGTGTAAAAGAAGACCGAATTACGATTACAGGAATGGGTGCAATTCTAGCTCCTCAAGCTGAAAGCGCAGTATTTTTAGATAAGTATCGAATTGAGGAACCGTTCGTATTATTTTTAGGGCAACACTACCCTTACAAAGGTTATCAGCAAGTAATTGAAGCAGCAAAGATAGTTTGGCAAAAACTTCCCGATGTACATTTTGTATTTGTTGGCCCACCAGTAGGGAAATCGGAACAATATTTTGCCGCCGTAAACGACAAGCGGATTCACAGTTTGGGAAAAGTAGACTTACAAACAAAAACAAATGCGATCGCAGCTTCTACTTTGCTTTGCGTTCCCTCCTCTCAAGAAAGCTTTGGGGGAGTGTATACGGAAGCTTGGAGTTTGGGTAAACCTGTAATTGGCTGCAATATCCCCGCAGTGGCGGAAGTAATCACTGACGGCGTTGATGGGTACTTAGTGGAGCAAGAACCCCACCAAATAGCAGAAAAAATTATTTATTTATTACTGCACCCTAGCCACGCTGAAGCAATGGGTGCAGCCGGAAAACAAAAAGTAGAATCGCGTTACACTTGGCAAAAAATCGCCGATCGCACCCAGCAAGCATATCAACAAGTTCTAAAGACTTCGCCCTTGTAGGAAAAAATGCGCTCAAGCCCCTTTAAATACATTCTGGCTACTAAAGTTCATGCCACAAGTTATGAAGATGCAGGAAGTCGCATTACTACTTGGGCTAGGAATAAAACTTCATGTTATGTTGTGGCGGCAAATGTTCATGTTGTAATGACCGCTTATTGGCAACCGCGCTATCAGCAAGTTATCAATCGAGCGGCGCTTGTAACACCCGATGGAATGCCTTTAGTGTGGGCGTTAAGGCTGCTCGGAGTCTCAGGACAGGGTAGAGTGTATGGGCCAGATTTGATGCTGGCATTATGCGAAAAAGCCGCCATAGAAAACATCCCGATTTACCTATACGGCGGTACAGAGGCGGTGCTGGCTAAGTTACAAACCAATTTACAACAACGCTTTCCAACTTTGGCGATTTCTGGTACTCATTCTCCCCCTTTTCGACCTCTGACACCAGAAGAAGAAACCGCCGATATTAACCGCATTCACAATTCTGGCGCGGCGATTGTATTAGTGGGTTTGGGTTGTCCCAAGCAAGAGGAGTGGATGGCTCGTCAGCATGGATTATTGCAAGCTGTAATGGTGGGAGTAGGTGCAGCATTTAGTTTTCATAGCAGCGATGTTTCCCAGTCTCCGCGTTGGCTGATGAATTTAGGCTTGGAGTGGCTTTATCGCTTTGCTATGGAGCCTCAGAGGTTGTGGCGACGATATTTAGTAAATAATCCAGCTTTTGTAGTTTTGTTTGGTCTGCAACTATGCAAAAATCTACTTTCCTCTCCAAAAAAATTGTCTAATTAAATATTTATTCCTAAGTTAGATTTGCTGGGATTTTAGGGAATACTAACAAAGTCGCTCCCAATAGTCAGCCATGTTGCTATGAGTAAACTAGCTAGTAAGCCTTACTACAAAAATGATATTCGCGCCCCAGGTAGCTTTCAACTCCGGCAAATATTCCACAGCCTTGCTTACCGAGTGCTGGCATTATTATTTAGCGATTTACTAGCACTGGCTTTGGCGTGGCGATTTGCGGAACACTGGAATAAATTTTACTCTCCCATCCCGCCTCAACTAGCTTGGTGGGAGTTGTTGGGGTTGCCTAGTTTATTTTGGCTATTTGCAAGCTGTACATTTTTACTATTTGCTTACAGGGGGCTTTATAACTTCTCTATCCAAGAAAAAAACTATATCCTCTCCGGTCAATTGGTTAGCCTAGTTTACTTGATGTCTTTAGTGTTTGGGTACTTCTACGATCCCAAATTAGATCCACCGCGATCGCTCTTTTTTACGGCTTGGTTTAGTAGTATTTTTTTAGTAATTGGGCTGCGGCTACTTACAACGCTGATTTTGCGGCAATTTGATAGGTATCAGCCCCAAGTTCCCGTATTTTTAATTGCTAACGGCGATCGCTTGCCAGTTTTGGGTAAGGTATTGCAAAGGCGATCGCATTATCAAGTAGTCGGAGCGGCGCTTGCTTGTACCGCTAATGCTGCAACTACTATCGAAAAAATTAAAGCATCCCAAGCGAGAGAAGTATTAGTTGAAAACTTACCTCAAACCGAGTTAGCTTCTACTTTGTATTGGCAATTGCGGCGTTTGGGAATTACTATGCGCCTGATTCCTTCTAGCTTAGAAATGCTCCATCGGCGCGGAATTCCTGAAGTTTTTGCTGGATTACCAACGCTGTTATTAGAGTTTCCTTTAATTAATGGTTGGGACTACAGGTTTAAGCGTTTGCTTGATATTGTCGGGGCGCTATTGGGGTTAATTGTACTATCGCCGGTATTTGTTACGACTGCGATCGCTATCAAACTTTCCTCCCCCGGATCTATCTTCTTTTGTCAAGAACGAATGGGGTTGCATGGGAAGGTATTTCAAGTATGGAAGTTTCGCACTATGGTATTTAATGCCGTTACTTTACAAAAAACTTTAGAGCGCAATAATGAAGTCAATGACGGTGTGATGTTCAAGATCAAAAACGATCCTCGAATTACAGCTATTGGACGTTTTCTTAGACGCACCAGTATTGATGAATTACCACAATTAGTTAATGTTTTATTAGGGCAAATGAGCTTAGTAGGCCCGCGCCCATTACCGTTACGAGATATAGAACGTTTTGCTACTTGGCATCATATCCGCCATCAGGTTTTGCCTGGTATTACTGGACTTTGGCAAGTTTCGGGACGCTCTAATATTAATGATTTTGCTGATGCCGTGCGCTTGGATCTCTATTACATTGATAATTGGTCATTCAACTTAGATTTAGATATTTTAGTCGATACTATGAGAATTGTTTTGTTTGGCAAAGGTGCTTATTAGAGGTATTTATGAATAAACTGCGCCTTAAAAGTCAAACTATAGAAAATTCTGAAGGTAAGATAATTGGGCTATTAGTAGCAGTTTTTTATGGCTTACTTACACTTTTACCTGATAGTAATACTCAATTTGTAACTTGGCCTTGGGTTTTCTTATGGCAAGCGGGTTTAATGTTTCCCGTGCTGTGGTTATTGTGGCAGCTATGGCAACAACAAACAATTCAATTATTAGGCAATAGACTAGACTGGATTGTAGGATTATTAGCAATTGTTTTAATTATTTCCGCAGCGATCGCAGAGTATCCCCATCAAGCCCAATGGTACAGTTGGGCGGGATTGTGTTTATTAGCGGCTCTATACGCTGTAAATAATTGGCTAGGACGCTCATCAGGGCGCTATTACAAATTATTAGTAGCACAAGGTTATTTAAACCTAGCATTTATTATTATTAGTCTGCTTTTATGGTTCAGCCAAATAGTTATACCTGAATTGAACCGTTTAAGTGAAATTAAACAACAATACAATATTAATTTACCTTTTGACTTTTCTATAATTGAGTTGCGAAATGGCTTCCCAATTGGACATCAAAATTATGTTGCTGGTTATTTAGTTTTAGCAATACCAATATTCATTGCTCTAAGTACTATCCAAACTGGATGGCGACGCTTAACGTGGATAAGCGGAGTAATTTTAGGCTTAATTGATTTATACTCTACAAGTTCCAGGGGCGGATGGCTGGGGTTAGCTGTAGTTATTATTATTAGTTTTATTGTTTTAATTATCCGCAGTAAGTTACCGCGACTTTGGCTCTGTTTAGCAGGTGTGGGAATACTCACTATATTGACGTTTTTAATATTAGCAAATAATCGTTTAAATACTTTAATTACTGCGATGCTCACAGGCTCCAGTGGCGGAGAATTTGCCTATCGAATAATTACTGCAACTACAGGTTGGAAAATAGGTATTAACCATCTAATTTTTGGTGCAGCACCGGGAAGCGTACCCCTACTATATCAACAGTATCGCCCCACGTGGGCAGGACGAGAAGCAGAACTTGCTTACCAATTGCACAGTACTCCGGCTCACCTTTGGGCTGAACTGGGGATAAGTGGAATTGCTATATTATTAAGTGCGATCGCACTTCTTATCTATCTTGGTTTGAAATGGGTACGCGCTTCTAAGCCTCAAATTACTAACTCAAATACTGAGCAGGTTTTTGTTTATAGTATCTACGCTAGTTTACTTGCTTATGGCATAAATAGTTTAACGGATTATCAACTAGATAATATTTGTATTAGCGGCACAATTATAATTTATTTAGCAATATTAGCTACAGTTTTTCGTTCTACTCTAGCAAAGGAAAAACAAATAAAGTTTTTACCTAAAGTAGCTTACGGAGTGAGTTTAGGAGGATTGGGAATAATTTTAGCGATCATAGTGTGGTTATTTCCAATTCATGCTGCTTGGAATTCCTCTAGTATTGGATTTTTGGCTCTAAATTCCCAGGAAGATAATCAAACTCCTGAAAAAAAATCAGAATTAGTAACAACATTTACACAGCGACTAACGCGATCGCATCAATTAGCTCCCTGGGAGCCATATTATCCTTATCAGCTAGGCTGGAATTTAGGTGATATTGGCTTACAAACAAGCAACCCTCAAGAACGACAAAAATTAATAGAAGCAGGAATTTATTGGTTTAAAAAAGGCGTACAAATATCACCAAATCAAGAATTTGGGTATACAAACTTAGCTTGGTTGCTGATGGCTAAAGGCGATGCTCAAACTGCAACAATGGAGTTTGCCCGCTCGGCTCAATTAATGAGCGCGAAGCGGGGTGTATTCTATGGTCTGGGTTTAAGCTTACTAGCCCAAGGAAAACCCGATTTAGGCATTGAAGCTATTACATTAGAAGCTCTGCGAGATCCAATTATTATTACTAGCCCAATTTGGCAGTCGCCACAATTAAAACCAGTTTACGATCGCGTTATTAGCAGCCTAACAGCAAAATACACAACTTTACTTCAAAACCCTTCTACATTAGATAGTTACGTGCGTTACTGTCGGGGTGGGTTGTATTGGTGGCAAGGCAATTATCCAGCATCTCGCGCTGACTTAGAAGCTTCTAAAACTGTTTTAGGATTGCAAGTATTAGACTTAGCAGAAGGTAAGACAATACTACTGGAGCAAGCAGCAAATAAGGCGATCGCAGCTTGGCTAGATCCTGTAAATAGACAAACTCTAATCCAATCGGCTTTAATTACTGCTAATTCTACTATTCCCTCACCCCAAATAGTTCAAGACTTGGTTACAAGCATGAATTCTTCTGCTACCTTTGAGCAGTGGCTAAAACAAAATGCTCCTACTCAACAATACCGTCGTAGCCGCGCTGGTTTTGGAGTTATTAGCCGCCATAATGATGGCCCATTCCCTGTCGATTTTCTCCCCGTAGTTGAAAACGGCGCGATGACCAATTTATTTGCTGGGCTCCTCCCCGCAGCCATCTATGCGCCCCAATTAGACATAGCATTGCAACCCTGGCGCGAAGCTTTACTAAAAAATATTTCTGCGCTTTAATCGTTTAATTCAATAATCTGTCTAATACCAGACTTTAATTACAAGTTTCCTTCTCTAAGATAGAAAGCAGAATAGTAACGCCCACGCGCTAGTTCGGTAAATAGCGCGATTTCTAGGGAGGACAAAATAATGGCTGACGTGCAACAAGTACAAGAGGACGAGTACGCCCTAAATCGGGATTGTACAACCTTATCGCGTCATGTATTAGAGCAACTGCACAGTTTTGGCGCAGACGCTCAAGACCTTAGTGCTTTAATGAATCGGATAGCCTTGGCTGGAAAACTAATTGCCCGTCGGCTTAGTCGGGCGGGGTTGATGGAAGGTGTACTCGGATTTACCGGAGAAACCAACGTCCAAGGAGAGTCCGTTAAAAAAATGGATGTTTACTCCAACGATGTATTTATCTCCGTATTTAAGCAAAGCGGGCTTGTGTGTCGCTTGGCATCAGAAGAAATGGAGAAACCCTACTACATTCCTGAAAACTGCCCTATCGGTCGTTATACGCTGCTGTATGACCCGATAGATGGTTCTTCTAACACCGATATCAACCTGACCTTGGGTTCAATTTTTGCGATTCGGCAACAAGTCGGTACAGATAGCGACGGTACAGCGCAAGACTTGCTCCAAGATGGACATAAGCAAATCGCCGCCGGGTACATCTTGTATGGGCCTAGTACGATGCTAGTTTATTCTATCGGACAAGGAGTTCATTCTTTTACCCTCGATCCCAGCCTAGGGGAGTTTATTCTTACCGAAGAAAACATTACAATCCCTAGTCATGGTGCTATTTATAGTGTCAACGAAGGTAATTTCTGGCAGTGGGATGAATCTTTTAGAGAATATATCCGCTATGTCCACCGCACCGAAGGTTATACCGCTCGTTATGGTGGAGCTATGGTAGGGGATATTCACCGAATTTTGATTCAAGGCGGTGTGTTTCTCTATCCTGGTACAGAGCAAAAACCAGAAGGTAAATTGCGCTTACTATACGAGTCTGCACCTTTAGCTTTTTTAATTGAGCAAGCAGGAGGGAAAGCAAGTACAGGAATGCAAGAGATTATGGATGTAGTACCCGAAAAATTACATCAACGCACGCCTTTAATTATTGGTAGCAAAGACGATGTAGCTTTGGTAGAGTCGTTTATTCAAAAACAGTCCCAGCAGCAAATACGCGAACGATCGCGCGTACCGCAGTAAAACCTCTGCTTACTACAATAGAATTACAACCACCAACACGGAGTTCGTTATGGCAACTAATCATTTATTAGAAATCAAGCAATTTGGTCAAAGTATCTGGATGGATAATTTGACGCGCGACTTAGTTAAGTCCGGGGAACTTAAAGATATGGTGGAAAATAAAGGGATCTGCGGGGTCACTTCTAATCCAGCTATCTTTGAAAAAGCAATCACTGGAAATGTAATTTATGATGCAGACATAGAATCTGGAATTAGAGCAAAGTTACCCACCTACAAAATCTACGAGTCGCTGATATTTGACGATATCCGTAACGCCTGCGACATCTTGCGCCCCGTCTACGAGTCATCAGAGGGACTAGACGGCTATGTAAGTATTGAAGTACCGCCAACTATTGCTCACGATACTGAGGCAACTATTAAAGAAGCTAGGCGTTATTATCAGGAGATCGGGCGGGAAAACGTCATGATCAAGATCCCCGGTACGAGTTCAGGTTTGCCCGCCGTAGAACAGGTAATTAGTGAAGGGATCAATGTCAATGTTACCTTGCTGTTTTCTGTAGATAGCTACATAGAGACAGCCTGGGCTTACATTCGCGGCTTAGAAAAACGAGCAGCAGAAGGCAAAGATGTCAGTAAAATTTCCTCCGTCGCCAGTTTCTTCCTCAGCCGCATTGATAGCAATATTGATGGCAAAATTGATAACAAGCTTAAAGCAGGTGTTGACGATCTAAATGTAGAGGTAAAACTAAAGGCCGTTAAAGGCAAAGTTGCGATCGCTAATGCCAAAATCGCCTACCAAGAGTACAAAAAGGTTGTAACAAGCGATCGCTGGAAAGCTCTATCAGCCAAAGGTGCGAACGTACAACGCCTACTATGGGCGAGTACTGGCACCAAAGACCCCAGCTACAGCGATGTCATGTATGTTGATGAATTGGTCGGCCTAGATACCGTTAATACCTTGCCTCCAAACACTATCGAAGCTTGCGTCGATCACTGCGACGTTGATAATCGCGTCGAAACCAAAGTTGATGAAGCTTATCAGTTGATAGAAAGCCTCAAAGACCCAGATATCAATATCGATATCAACCAGGTAATGGAAGAATTGCTAGTTGATGGTATTGACAAATTTGTCAAGCCCTTTGAATCGTTGATGAGTTCTTTAGAAGATAAAGTCAGCAACTTATCACCTGTATAAAAAGCAAAAGGGAAGGGTTAAATTCCTTCCCTTGTTTTCCTTTGTCCCTTCATCCTCAAACAACTATGATTAAGTTGCTAGAAAATCCTTTACGCGTAGGGTTGCAGCAAGAAAAACTGCCTGAACCTCAAATAATAGTGATTTTTGGAGCTTCAGGAGACTTAACCCAACGCAAGTTAGTTCCCGCCCTTTACAAGCTGCGTCGGGCAAGACGTATTCCACCCGAAATTACAATTGTTGGTGTCGCGCGACGCGATTGGAGTGACGAGCATTTCCGTGACAAGATGCGCGAAGGAATTGAACAATTTTCCGACGGTATTGGCTCGGAAGATTTGTGGCAAGACTTTTCCCAAGGGCTGTTTTACTGCTCTGGCGACATTGATAATCCTGAAAGTTATCAAAAACTTAAAACACTTTTAGGCGAACTAGACGAGAAACGCTCCACCAGGGGAAACCGGATGTTTTATCTTTCGGTTTCGCCAAATTTCTTTCCTGAAGCGATTTCCCAACTAGGCAAAGCCCAACTGCTGGCAGATCCTGTCAAAACGCGCTTATTAATTGAAAAACCCTTTGGACGCGATTTGAGTTCGGCAAGAATTCTCAACCGAGTAGTACAGCAAACTTGCAGAGAAGAACAAGTTTATCGGATCGACCACTATTTGGGTAAAGAAACCGTTCAAAACTTGCTAGTATTTCGCTTTGCTAATGCAATTTTTGAGCCGTTGTGGAATCGCCAATTTGTCGATCACGTCCAAATTACCGTAGCAGAAACTGTAGGTGTAGAAGATCGGGCTGGGTATTATGAAAGCTCCGGCGCACTACGCGATATGTTGCAAAACCACTTGATGCAACTATTCTGCTTGACAGCAATGGAGCCACCAAACGCTTTAGATGCTGATAGTTTGAGAACAGAAAAAGTAAAAGTAATTCAAGCTGCTCGTTTAGCCGACGTACAAAACCTACAACGAGCGGCAGTACGCGGTCAATATAGCGCCGGATGGATGAAAGGCAAGAATGTTGCTGGCTATCGCCAAGAACCAGGAGTAGACCCTAATTCGACTACACCTACTTTTGTAGCGATGAAGTTTTTGGTTGATAACTGGCGCTGGCAAGGTGTACCCTTTTATCTGCGGACGGGTAAGCGCTTGCCTAAAAAAGTCTCAGAAATATCAATTCACTTCCGCCAAGTTCCGCATCTAATTTTTCAATCGGCGGCGCAACAAGTAAATGCCAATATACTAGCAATGCGGATTCAACCTAATGAAGGTATTTCCTTGCGTTTTGAAGTAAAAATGCCGGGTACTTTGGTTAGTACGCGATCGGTAGACATGGACTTTAGCTATGGTTCCTTTGGTATCCAAGCGACAGGAGATGCTTACGATCGCTTGTTGATGGATTGCATGATGGGGGATCAAAGTTTATTTACAAGAGCCGATGAAGTAGAAGCTGCTTGGCAATTGGTTACACCAGCAATGACCGTTTGGGACTCGCCGAGCGATCCCGCCTTAGTTCCTCAGTACGAAGCTGGAACTTGGGAACCAACAGAAGCTGAATTGCTAATTAATCAAGATGGTCGCCGTTGGCGCAGGCTCTAAAAAGTGTTGTGATGTAGTAAAGATTGCAGTTTTATATGAGAAATTAGAGAAAAAATAATTGTAAAACTTGCTCTTATAGTCCATTTCCAATCATTCCTACTCCTAGCGCAATAACTATATATGTCTACAAAATCTGCTCCTATTGTTTCCTTGCAACCGCCTAAAGATGTCTCTTTAAGCGATATTGAAGCGGAATTGAGTCACATTTGGCAAAGCTACGGGATGACCGGAGACAACGCCGGACTTCCTCCCGCCACACGAGCTACTACTTTTAGTTTGATTGTCTACGAACCAGAGGAAACTCAACAGTTACTAGCAGCTTTGGGCGCATATAAAGGCCCAATTGATGGCATTCCTGGGCCGCAAACAGAGGCAGCAGTAAGGGAAATACAGAAAAAATATGGATTGTCTGTGACAGGAAAAGGAACGCCCGAAACTTTGCGTCATTTGCGCGAAGAAGTGGCAAAACGGAGCGGTAATGGAGTCAGTGACGGCGGGAACAGCGCAAGTGATTTAGCTTATAGCCTCAGCGATCAAAACCCCAGAATTGCCGATGAGATCGCATTACGCAATCCTTGCCGAATTGTGGCATTGTGTCCGATTGCTGGAATGGATGAAGGGGTTAAAGTTCAAGTATCTGCTTATTGCCCCTTGCAAAAGCAAGCATCAAATACTTTAATTTGCTGCGAATATATCACGCTTAGAGGTACTGCCGCCGCCTTGGAAAGAGTGGGAGGTTTGGTTTCGGCTTTATTAATTAGCGACTTGCCGAAGTTTTTGTGGTGGAAAGCAACACCCGATCCTAATAATGAGTTATTTAAGCGCCTAGCGGCGATTTGCAATTCGGTAGTTGTTGATTCTAGCGACTTTACAGAAACTGAAGCTAATTTATTAAAGCTGCAAGAATTGCTTAAAGCTGGTACACCCCTTGCCGATCTCAACTGGCGGCGCTTATCAGCTTGGCAAGAATTGACGGCAGAAGCTTTCGATCCTCCAGAACGTCGCGTAGCGCTAAGAGAAGTCGACCGCGTAACAGTAGACTACGAAAAAGGCAACCCCGCCCAAGCCTTGATGTATTTAGGTTGGTTAGCAAGTCGATTAAACTGGCATCCTACAGGACTACAAGAAGAACACGGAGACTACGATTTCAAGCGTATTCATTTTCTTACCGACGATCAGCGCCCAGTGGAAGCGGAGCTTGCTGGAGTGCCGATTACTGATGCCGGGGAAATTCCGGGGGATTTGATTGCTTTGCGCTTGACTTCAACCAACCTAGAAGCAGATTGTTGTACGGTACTATGTTCGGAAACTAGCGGCTGTATGCGGATGGAGTCTGGTGGTGGCGCTCAAGCTTGTAGGTTTCAGCAGGTATCTTCTCTTTCTGACCAAAAAGCTGAAATCTTACTCAGCGATCAGTTGCAACGCTGGGGTAGCGATCCTCTGTACGAGGAAAGTCTGGCTGTCGCGGCGGAAATTTTGGCATTGGGTAAGTATTAGATCGCGACTTCTAAACTATGGTTGTAATTGCCGGAGAACGCAGTGGGGTGGGGAAGACAACTGTAACCCTTGCCCTGCTGTCTTTTTTATGTCGCCAGGGTAATCTGGTGCAATCATTTAAGGTTGGGCCAGATTACATCGATCCGATGTTTCATCAACACGTTACTGGGCGTTTTTGTCGCAATTTAGATCCGGTACTTACATCTGTTGCTTACATTGGGCAGTGTTTCACTCGTCACACTCAAAAAGTAGATTACGCCTTGGTAGAAGGAGTAATGGGCTTATTTGATGGCGCAAGTGGCGATTTTTTTGCGAGTACCGCTCATGTAGCTTTGTCGCTCAATTTGCCTGTTGTATTAGTAATTGATTGTAGTCGCTTGTCGGGAAGTGTAGCCGCGATCGCCTATGGTTATTGTTCTTTAGATCCGCGCTTGCAGTTTGCTGGAGTAGTGTTAAATCGAGTAGGGAGCGATCGCCACTTGCAATTGCTTCAAGATGCTTTAGAGCCGCTAAAATTGCCAGTATTGGGGGTTTTGCGGCGGCAAGACAATATTACTATTCCCGATCGCCATTTAGGGTTAGTACCTACCAATGAACTTAATCAAATTGATAGTGTTATCGATCGATTAGCGACTATTGGCGGAACCTGTTTTGATTGGGAAAAATTATTACCTCTCTTAAGACCTCCATCTAGCGTGCAGACCTTGCCTGCAAAGTCTCTACATCTCGATTTTGCTCCCCGCATTGCCATCGCCCGCGATCGCGCTTTTAATTTCTATTACCAAGACAATTTAGATATCTTGGTAGAGCTAGGTGCAGAGTTAGTTTTTTGGAGTCCGCTTACTGATTTAGTACCTAATAATGTTCAAGGGCTATATTTTGGCGGTGGTTTTCCTGAAGTTTTTGCCGCAGAGTTGGCAGAAAATCGCTCAGGTTTGGAGTCGGTTAGGCAAGCAATAAAAGCAAAAATGCCTACTTATGCCGAGTGTGGCGGGTTGATGTATTTGTGTCAGCAGATTGTTGACTTTGACTTGCGATCGCATCCTATGGTTGGTATTATCCCTGCAACGGCAACTATGGGGGAGCGCCTGACTTTGGGTTACAGGCAAGCAACCGCGCTGCAAGCTACCCCTCTAGTAACTCCTGGCTCAGTAGTGTGGGGGCATGAATTTCATCGCTCTAGTTTATCGGTAAAGCCTGACTCACCGTTGTTTCAGGCACGAGGATATGATGCTTTGTCGCCTTCTGTTGCTGAAGGATGGCGATCGCCTTCGCTCCATGCTTCCTATATTCATACTCATTTTGGCGGTAATTTGGACTTGCCTAAGCGATTTATTAAGCGCTGCATCAATTTTCGACCTTGCCCAATTCAGGGTGCAAAAATGATGAATGCGTGATTTCAAAACCAATGCAACGAGACGTTGCAATCGCTAGTCTCGTTGCCAAAATTCATACATCTAATCAGCAATGCCCAATTTTCTTTAACAAGATTTATCTGTTCCTAATCGCAACTTACATAAAAGCTTTTATATACTCAGCTAAATTTTCCGTAATCGCCTAAGTATTAGTTGGATCTATTAAATGGTTTGGTAAAAAATAAAATCCTAGTTTAAGTAAGCTCTACAGTATCCAAAAACCTAAGTAGCTATAAGTAGTGCAATCAAGAGGATTAGGTAAGCTTCATCTGGGTAATAGTACTACTATTTTTAGTCGAGTAACAAATCATGAATACTTCAATCCTGGTTGTGGGAAGTTACGAATTTTATAAAGCACTGCCAGCGCAGATTCATGAAGAAACAAGTTTTAGTGTAAAAGTCGCTACCAGTGTGGATATTGCCTTATCATGGACGCAAATTTGCCTACCAGATATTTTGTTAGTGCAGGCAAGTATAGATAGAAGTGAAAGATTTTGCCAGTGGATCAAAACGCAAGCAACCACAACTAGCCCTTACTGCATTTTGTTAGAAGACAGGCTTCAAGGCGATCGCCTAACCTGCACTTGGGAAGTAGAAAAAACCGCAGCAGTGATAGAAGATATTGCCGATGCCTATATACGCTTTTTCTGGTCAGAAGGCAACCAAGCGTGGCAAAGTGCAACTAATCGCTTGATACGGGCGCATATTCAAGCCAGGCTACGCAATGGCAATAAATACCAAGAGTTAATCGACAAAAATAATACTTTATCGGCGATCTCTTTAACCGATCCTTTGACACAATTAAATAATCGTCGGGCAATGGAGCGAGATTTACCGGCGCGGATTTTAGAAAGTCGCACTACTAAAAGCCCTCTAAGCTTGATAATTTTAGATGTAGACCGTTTCAAGACAATTAATGATACTTACGGTCATCTGGTAGGCGATCGCGTTTTGCAGTTGCTAAGTAATCGTTTAAGGCACAACTTACGCTCCCTAGATAAGTTATTTCGCTATGGCGGTGAAGAATTTGTAATTATTTTAAGCAATAATTGCGAGCAAACATTATTTATTGCCGATCGCCTGCGTGGTGTGATTGGGGAGCAAACTTTTACTCTCGATTCTACACTCAGCTTGAATGTGACTGTCAGTATCGGTGCAGCTTGTCTGCAAAGCTTAGATGATATGGATGGCATTGCCTTGATAGAACGTGCCGATCGCTACTTGTTGCAAGCCAAAACCGCCGGACGCAACTGTGTTATGGGTGGCACTGAACAATCATCGTGCGAGATTAAAAAATGGGCGATCGCAGTGTGAAAAATAATTGCGGTTTTAAAAGTTGAACACGGAAACGCTTGCTATTTGTTCGACGGGTATAGAGAGTATCAAATATTATTCCTGATCCAAGACCATTGCAAGCTCACTCTTTCGTTTTGCCCATTAAGCAGGATGGCACTAAGATAAGCCGAAATTTAGGCAGCCTAACACTTTTGATATAGGACTTGTTGAGGCTGTATTAAAAGGGTAGGCTTTAGGACGACGTTTACAAACTTTGGGTACACTTGCGACCTATGCGTTTTGGGACAAGGTAAATGGGTACACTTGGATGTCCGCAGATACTGCATTTTTTACTGGGATAAGGAGTATCAACATAACTGACTTTAATGCAACCTTAGAAGCGATTAGTCATTAGATTACTCATAATAGGAATAAAAATAAAGGAATTAAAGCTATGAAATCTATTCATAAACCTATCACTATTCTCGGAGCCGTCGTAATAATAGGAGTTATTACTCCTGCGGCCTTCGCTCAAACGCACCTACCATCTAAGGTTCAAACTCAAGCTGTAAATTACCTAAATCGAGGTTTAGATAAGGTAAAGCAAGGAGACTACACTGGAGCAATCGCCGACTACACTCAAGCTATCAATGCTAATCCTAAGCTGACGGTTGCTTATATTAGTAGAGGTCAGGCATATCATGACTTAGAGGATCTTAACAGTGCGATTTCTGATTTTGAGCAAGCTTTAAAACTTCAGCCTAATTCTGCTCAGGCTTACTACCATCGAGGCGAAGCCCGTACTGATATTGGAGACTTTTCAGGAGCGATTTCTGACCTAAATCAAGCTATTGGGTTTAATCCTAACTATACGGAAGCCTACAACAATCGAGCAATTGCCTACGCTTCTTTGGGCAATACGCGAAAGGCAATTGCAGATTTAAATCAAGTCATTAAGCTAAATCCCAAATATGCTGATGCTTACTACAACCGAGGTAAAGCGCGAACTGAACTAGGTGATGCTACTGGAGCAATTTCTGATTACAATTACGCTCTACGCCTCAAACCTGATTTGGCTGAAGCCTATGGTAATAGAGGACTTCTTTACGCTGAGACAGGAAACAAGCAAGCAGCTTTATCCGACCTGCACCAAGCAGCCAAGCTCTTTGCCAAACAAGGCGAGCAAGAGAGCTATCAGCAAACACTGGACTTGATTCAACAAATTCAACAGTAGCAATAAAAATTGGGTAGTGTTTTAGATTTGTTATTTACTCCTAAATTAATAACCCGAACTCGTAGCGATTAATAAATAGTCCAATCACCAAGTCATGCATCAACTCTGTCTTGGAAAAGCAAATTGTCTTACGA
>JAABUN010000428.1_pt1 | contig 110882 bp, 96 predicted proteins | sample 5559311 | NCBI WGS metagenome assembly JAABUN01 (sample SAMN10711877, study PRJNA513370) | rock metagenome | isolation source: Antarctica rocks | place: Antarctica: Victoria Land, Siegfried Peak sud | reverse complement strand
TAATCACACAATTATTAACCCACGTTCAATGCTATCCACATAGTGTGGGTAATATTCATCCGCTTTAAATTACTTCTACCCCTTAACAGTATTGTATTGTAGAGTTTACAGACAGACACTAATTAAGCAAAACAATCACATGGATAATAACAATCAAACTGCAGCTAACCCTAATGCGGGCGGAAACAGTGAAGTGAATATTTCAAGGCTTAACAAAGTAGCAGGTGGAGATTTGCACGACTCGCCACAGGACGAGGAAAAGATGAAACCCGAAATGGTGATACTTGACTTACCTGACGTAGCCGATATTCCCGGGCAGGAAAATATAACAGTTCCTAACATGCAGGCAATGCAGGATACGACGATTGCTTCGGATGATGAAGAAGGTGCAGGTATTTTTGACGACGATGACGAAGACGATACACAAGATGCAGTAATTGACGACGAAGAAGCGGATGATGATGACAGTGAATTTGTAGCCGGTACTGAAGCAGACATAACGCCGGAGGAAGTAACGATGCTGCAAAGGGCTGATGAAGATATGCCAACTGATGATGACATTCGCCTGCGCCGCGCAGAATTAGATGCTACAGATACTGAAGGCGACCCCTTAAATGAAGCAAGCCTTGCCGATGATGTTGCCGGTGGCGATCTTGATATTGCAGGAGCAGACGCTGATGACCCAATGGAAGAGATCGGTGAAGAAGATGAAGAGAATAATTATTATAGCCTTGGCAGCGACAGTAATGATAACCTTACGGAAGGAACACCGTAATCTAATTTTTAAACGAACAATTCTATGATGTGTAAGATAAGAAAGAGGTTGCCTCAAAAGTAGAGGCAACCTCTTTTTATTGCTTAACTGCCTTGCGATTTAGACATTGAGCCTTTCTCTCTCCTCCCTTTAGGGCTGGGGCTACTGCTATCTATTTAATAAATTGCCGGCTATAAACCTGCCCGTAGTTTGTACGCAAACGAATGAGATATTTACCCGAACTAAGGCTTGAAACGTTTATGTTCTGGCTTCCGTTTTTACCTTTTAAATGTAAAAGTTCTCTTCCTGAGAAATCAAAAATGGTAAGTGAACCTATATTGCTTTGCTCTGTATTAATTTGTATTTGCAGATTACTTTTTACTGCATTTTGAACAAGCACAAGCGGGTTAGCTTTTGCAACTTTTACAAATAAAATTTTCGAGTAAGAAAACTGGCCATCCTTATCAATTTGCTTAAGGCGATAATGATTAATATAATTTGGATTGTTATCTGTAAAGGAGTACTTCTTCAGGCTGTTGCTATTACCCGCACCATTTACTCTACCGATGGAATGAAAGTTCATTCCATCGGTACTTGCTTCTATTTCAAAATAGGCATTATTTGATTCGGAAACAGTTTCCCATGTTAGTTGTACGGTTTTATCATTTAGGTTATAATTAAATGAAGAGAGGCTGATAGGTAATGCACCTACAGTACAGGGATTAAGAGTTCCCGGTGTAGCAGGAAGAATTGATGGATTCCATGTACTGTTGTATAAGCCGCAAAAAGTTAGCGAACTGCCGACAGGGGTACTTTCATCTTCTTTAAAAACAAATTGCCTTACTGTTGTAGAAGGAGTGCAACCAGAATATTCTTCTAACCTAATACCCGAAGAATTGTAAGTGAAGGCTGATAAAATTTGTGGACTGCAAAAGTTATATCCTCTCAATTCAATTTTTCCACTATCTGCAAAATTCTCTGTAGCAGAAAACTGGTAATAATAAAAGCTGTCTCTATTTTCAGTATTATTTCTATAAAAACCCTTCATTTCACTTGCTGGAAGAGTCTTGTATAAAGTTCCTGAATAATCATAAAAAAGAATGGTTCTTAGTCCTCCCAATCCAATCAACCCACCATTACTTTGATGTACCTCAATATATTCATTCACATCTTTACCGGTATTATTATAATGCATTTCAGTAATTGTAGCAGGCCACTCTCCTCCATATCCGGGTTGTATCAATGCCAATTCATCAATTGTTAAACCTGAAGCAGCAACCCACTTCATTAACCGGGGATGATCAATATCTGCGAGGTAGCTATAATTTTGTGTTCTTTTAATATCTCTTGCCATTTCATCTGCTCCGCTTTGTTGCATTAAATAGCCAACTGCACAATAAGTATTAAACCTGTCAATAAAATAAGGTTGCCTGTTTACATGCAAATCATTTACAGGAAAAACGCCCTTTTGCCAATAAGCATGTAAGGTTGTAAGGTTTGCTTCACGTCTCTTTTTCTGTTGAGGTGTTAATTGTGCTGTATTACGTTTTCTAAGCAGCTTCTCTGTTTCGTGCAAATGGAATTTGATGAGTTCCTGTTCATTGTATTGTGCGGCAAGCACCTGCTTTAGTTCACGGTCGGCGTCGGGCTGGTTTTTCCATTCCTGATTAACAGATATTAGCTGATCGTAAGCAGTTTTTTGTGCGGAGGAAACCTGGGAAAGCATCAATAAAAAAACTGAAAATATTATAGGGAGTTTTGATAAAGTTGGTTGCATAATACCTATTTTTAAGGAGTTTTTAAGTACTTGTTCTGATTTGAAATACAATGAGTTTTTAAAAATTTATTTGTATCCTTAAAGCTATATTAATCTTTCCAACTTATATCCACTATCTCAATTTATTTCTTATCAATTACAGTCTTATTTTTGCATCTTTTATCCAACAAAAAAGAGGCCTTTCATAGCCTCTTTTTTTTATATGTTCCTCAAACATTCACTTTATTTATCATTAATCTCCTGCCCACAAATTCTCAGGATACTCACCCGAGTTAACCAGCTTACTAATAGTTGCCTGCACCGAAGGTGCATCTTCTTTATACGTTACACCAAACCACTGTGCCTGTGTAGGTATAACTTTAATAACGCCCATCCCCGATTTTGTATATTTATCTGCTATAATTGGTATAAAAAATTCGGCTTTGGGATTATTGATGTTCTCTTCTATAAATTCGTGAAATAACTTTTCTATAACCGGAAAAATAGCCGGATGAAATCCCCAGAAGTTCATGCTTACACTGCTGTCTTCACTTACTTCATGCAGGCCGCTTTCGTCCTCATAAGTAATCTTACCTTGTTCGTTGCGGTAAATTTTTGTTCGCTCACTTATCGAAGTTAAATTTCCCTGCTCATCAACTTCACATACACCACGGCTAACACTTCCGTTTTCGCTAAGTGTTCTTTTTAATTCATAACCTATAATACATTGGGTTTGTTCGTTAACCTGGCTTGTTAAAAAATCGTAGGCTTTTTTAAAAGCATCTCGTCCGTAAAAGTCATCGGCATTAATTACAGCAAAAGGTTCTTTCACTGCATCTTTACAACACAATACCGCATGTGCAGTTCCCCAGGGCTTCGTTCTGTCTGCGGGAACAGGTTTATTTAAAAAAGAATCAAGGCTTTGATAAACATAATCTGTTGCAATCTTTCCTTTCAGTTTTGGCTCAAAAATGTTCTTAAAATTTTCAGCAAAATCTTTACGGATAATAAAAACGACTTTACCAAAGCCAGCCCTTATTGCATCGTATATCGAGTAATCCATTATTGTTTCGCCCGAAGGACCGAACGATTGTATCTGTTTCATACTTCCATAGCGGCTTGCCATACCGGCGGCTAAAATAACTAAGGTTGGTTGCATACATTTTTTTTAAACTTTGCGAAACTACTCTATACTGCTTATGCAGCAAATAATTTTTAGAAGTGGAAAAAAATAATGTGTGTAAATTATAATGCAATAGATATTCAAACCATTGATGCTGCATGGCTGCAACAGAAAGAAATTTCACTTGATGTTTTAAGGCTCGATAAAATGCATGAGGTAGTCAGCGGCAATAAATGGTTCAAATTAAAATACTACCTGCAGCAGGCAAAGGCAAACAATAAAACAACGATTGCAACTTTTGGTGGTGCATGGTCTAACCATATTATTGCCACTGCGTTTGCCGCACGAGAATCAGGTCTAAAAAGTGTGGGAATAATTCGCGGCGAAAAGGCCGCCATACTATCCGAAACATTGCAACTCGCGTTAAACAATGGAATGGAGTTGATGTATGTTACCCGTCAACAATACATGGACAAAGAAATATTGATAAGAACTTTTGCAAATGAAGACTGGTTTTGGGTGAACGAAGGCGGCTATGGAGCATTAGGCGCTAAAGGATTTGCTGAAATACTTACCATAACTGATACCTCTCATTACACGCATATCATAGCTGCTGTTGGAACAGGAACCATGCTTGCCGGGCTAATACTATCTTCAACAAAATACCAGCAATTGATTGGCATAAGCAGCATGAAAGGAAACCTGGCTTTAGAAGCCCAGGTGCGAAAGTTATTACCTGCAGATGCGCAGAGTAACTTCACCATTTTTCACGATTACCATTTTGGCGGATATGGAAAACATCCTCCTCAACTGATTGATTTTATAAATGATGCTTACTACCAATACCAATTGCCCTTTGACATTGTTTATACCGGCAAAACCTTTTATGCCATAAAAGACCTTGCAGAAAAAACATTTTTTAAACCCGCAAGTAAAATACTTATGATACATAGCGGCGGGCTGCAGGGAAATAAAAGTTTGCCACCGCAAGTCTTAGCGTTTTAATAAATCTTCACCCATTATCTTTGCCCGCATTAATTTAAAGTAAGTTGAAAAGATTAGTAAGCCTGGTTATTGTTATATTTTTTACAGGCAGGTTGTTAGCACAGGATACTTTACCTCACTTTACAATTGTTGAAAGAGGCGACAAAGTGGTGATCAGTTGGGTAAATCCTTATCAGAACGTAGTGCAATTAAATGTGCAGCGTTCGTTCGATAGTTTAAAGTATTTCTCAACCATCTATTCCGCCACTTCACCCCAATTACCCCAAAACGGTTTTACTGATATGAAAATGCCAACCAACCGTATTTTCTACCGGATATTTTATGTGCTTGAGGGCGGAGCTTATTTTTTTTCGGTGGTAAAAAGAGTAGGTAAAGAAATGGATTATACTGCATTAAGAGATATTAAGAACGCAAATTTATCTAACGTAAGTGCAACTGATAAACGTATGGTAACCATAAAAATCAAAGACACCACTTACAGAGAAATTCCGGCGTATTCTTTCCGTGCTTTCAGAGATAGTGTATTGAGGCTTACAAAAGATACAATGTTTGCAGTGAATGACACTTTGGTAATGCTAAATCCATACGTTGCACGAGAAGCCTTTCGAACTTCTATGTATGTTTATGTAAACAGGGATGGTTTGATAAATCTCTCCCTGCCTTTTGTGAACGACAGAAAATACCGGGTTAAATTTTTTGAAGAAAACGGCACACCGCTTTTTGAGATAGATCATTTAAAAGAATCGCCTCTTATTCTTGATAAATCTAACTTCGTACATGCGGGCTGGTTCTTATTTGAGCTGTATGAAGATAATAGGCTGAAAGAAAAAAATAAGTTTTACGTGCCGAAGGAATTTTAGTGTAAACTTGTAAACTCGTGAACGCGTAAACTTGTGAACTTTAATTATTACCATTCACCAACTCCACCCCAAACACCCTTTCGAAATTCCTTTTTACTTTTTCCTTTACTTCATCCATAGATACTTTATAGTTTAACTCTTTTTCAAGCGAAGTAACCTGCTTGTTTTGAATTCCGCAGGGAATGATGTAATTAAAATATTGCAGATCGGTATTTACATTAAAAGCAAAACCGTGCATAGTTATCCAACGGCTGCAGCGAATGCCCATCGCACATATTTTTCGCTCTTCGCCTTTTATGTTTGGGTCGAGCCATACGCCTGTTTCGCCCGGGCTTCTGTCTCCTTTCAAGCCATATTCAGCAAGGGTAAGAATAATAACTTCCTCAAGACTTCGCAAGTACCAGCCAAGATCGGTTTTAAAATATTCAAGATCTAAAACAGGATAGCCCACCAATTGTCCAAGCCCATGAAAAGTGATATCTCCGCCCCTGTTTATTTTAAAAAACTCAATTCCTTTTTCAGTTCTTTCATCCTCATTAATCAATATGTGGTTAATATCTCCGCTTTTGCCTAATGTGTAAACAGGATTATGCTCAACAAAAAGAAGATGATTGGTAGTTTGGAGGTTGTGGGTTGGAGATTGTAGTTCGTAGTTTGTAGTTTCAAGTTCCGAGTTTGTAGTTTGTGGGTTGTAGTTTGGAGTTTGAGGTTTGTTCTCCATTTCTAACTTTGTATTTCGTACTTCCGACTTCGTATTTCCTACTTCGTGCTTCGTACTTCCTACTTCCGACTTCATATTTCCTACTTCGTGCTTCGTACTTCCTACTTCCGACTTCATATTTCCTACTTCGTATTTCGTACTTCTAAATTCGTACTTCCTCCCGACATTTTCCTGCAACAAATTTTCCTGCAAGTCCCATATTTCTTTATACGGCTGGTTCTTTCCGAGGTCTTTAAATAATACCTGCTGTTTCATGTAGTGCAAAGCTAAGGTTCTTACATTACTTGCCCTTAAGCAACAACTCTTAACACTGCGTCTTACCTTTGCCCTTATTATGGCTGAAGAAATTGAAATACTGCCCGACGAAAGCACTGAAGAATTATACGAACGGCAAATTATTAAAACCGATAAAGGACAGGAACCCTATCGTATTGATAAATTTTTAATGAATCGTGTTGAAGGTGCAACCCGTAATAAAATTCAACAAGCCATCGAAGCAGGAATGGTAACGGTAGATGGCAAAACTGTAAAGCCAAATTTTAAAGTAAAGGCAAATCAGGAGATCGTAATTTTTTCAACCCAACATCCTGACATAAGTGATATTGTTCCGGAGCCCATGAACCTTCAGAATTTGATGATGTATGAAGATGATGCACTGATGGTTATAAATAAACCTGCAGGCATGGTAGTACATCCCGGCAGCGGAAATTACAGTGGTACTTTATTAAATGGAATTGCCTGGTATCTTAAGCAACAAAACCCCGAACTTGATGAATCTATTCTGCCTCGTTTTGGTCTTGTGCATCGCATTGATAAAAATACAAGCGGGCTTTTGTTAATGGCAAAAAACAGCAAAGCTGCTGGTCATCTTGCCCAGCAATTTTTTCATCATACCATCGAGCGCAAATACATAGCATTGGTTTGGGGCGATATGGAACAGGATGTAGGAACTATTGTTGCACACGTGGGACGAAATCAGAGATTTAGAAAATTATTTGATGCATATCCTGATGGTGAGCATGGAAAAGATGCCACTACCCATTATGTGGTTTTAGAACGTTTTAATTATGTAACACTGGTAGAATGCACTTTGGAAACAGGGCGGACACATCAAATACGGGTGCACATGAAACACATTGGTCATACCTTGTTTGGCGACTCGCATTATGGAGGCGATAAAATATTAAAGGGGACAATCTTCACCAAATACAAACAGTTTGTAGATAATTGCCTTCAAATTCTTCCCCGGCAGGCACTGCATGCTAAAACCCTGGGTTTTGTACACCCTGAAACCAAACAGCACCTGTTTTTTGAAGCGCCCCTCCCCGAAGATATGGAGCAGGTGATTGATAAATGGAGACGATATGTGAAAAACCGTATTGAATAATTTTCCTTGTTTAGTCTTTCCCGAAAATTAATTCAATAGCTCCTGATCCAACCATTATAAAGCTTTCTATTTTCTTTTCATGTACTTAAGAAAAAAAGCTTCACTTGTTAATACTTCCATTTCAGCAAAATAAAAATCATTTATATCCTCTGTAACTAAACATGTACATCTGCTTTCTTCTGCAGAATAATATTCAAGTCCGTCTTCAAAATCGAGCACGCTTTTGTTCTTTAAAGCTTTTTGAACAGAAGATTTTGTTGCCTCAGCAATTTCGATATTGTCGCACAGCAAGCTTATTTTCTCTTTTGCTTTTTCAGCTTTATATTTTTTACCGGCAAAGTAAAATGCAATAGCAAGGCAAACCGGTGAAGTGTAAATTTGGAAACTGGCAGAACCTGCCAGACTTAAAATGCGTGAAGTATGTGTAAACAGCGGGTACTCTTTATTAAGAACAGAAACTAAAATATTAGCATCGACAAAAACCTTCATTTTTTAGATTTATAAAACTCTTCCTTTAAAGATTTGCGGCTTTTGTGTTTGGTTTGATAAACAGCTTCGCCTTCGGCAATTTGGTGAACCCAATCGGAAATAGGAAAATCCTCTAAACTTGTATAGTTAGACGAAGTGACTTTTTGCAATAAAAATTCTATCATACGCGATAAGCTTATGTTATTAGCCTCCGCATATTGCTTAGCCCGTTTAATAATTGCTTCGTTAAAGCTTAATGTTATTTTCGCATCCATACCACAAATTTATATCTTTACTACAAACAAAAAAATTTTATACGTACTTTTTTAAAAAAAATATCCCAATTTCTTTAGCCCCTAAAATCCAGCCCCAAGAAAGTATGAAACTTTTTCTCTGCCTTTTTATTTATTATATGCTGTTAATTGTATCAGCCTTTTGTAATAAAAGGTAGGCAGTGATGAGCAATGGCAGCACATGTTTTCTAACAAAATCTTCTTTGTACCTTGTCGCCCTCAAATTAAAACTTAATGAAGAAGCTTACAATTTTAGGTATTTTAACCACTTTCTTTCTCACCACACTTGCACAAGACCGTATGTCGCCCGAACTTCTTTGGAAACTCGGCCGGGTTAATGGTGTGGGCATTAGCAAAGACAGCGCTAATGTGGTGTACTCAGTTAGCATACCTGATGTTGATGAAAACAAAAGCGCAAAAAAGATATATATAATTCCCATTAAAGGTGGTACACCAAAGGAAATTGCAGACAGCAACGATTATGTAAAGAGCGACCGTATTTCGCCTGATGGCAAATACAAAATAACCGCCGAAGATGTAAAGCTTCGTAACGTGTTTGGAAAAGATTTTTATTCCGACCTCCCAAAATCAACTGCGCAGATTTACGACCAGCTCGGTTACCGCCATTGGGATGAGTGGGAAGACGGCGCTTACAGCCACGTATTTGTAACGACAACAGGCAAACCAACCGAACGTAAAGATATCATGTCTGGCCAGCCTTACGACTGCCCTCAAAAACCTTTTGGTGGTGAGGAAGATTATATATGGGCACCCGACGGCAGCGTAGTGTATGTAACCAAACCAAAAGTTGGAACAGCCTATGCCCTCAGCACCAACACCGATATTTTCTCTTACAATCTTACCACAGGTATAAGCACTAACTTAACGCAGGGGATGGAAGGTTATGATATCAATCCTGCCTACTCTCCGCAGGGCAAACTTGCCTGGCTTAGCATGAAGCGCGAAGGTTACGAAGCCGACAAGCAGGACATTATAGTAAACACGGGAAGCAGCAGAATTAACCTTACTGCCAATTGGGATGAAAGTGTAGAAGGTTTTAAATGGAGCAATGATGGACGCAACATTTATTTTTATGCCCCAATAGACGGCGCATTACAATTGTTTTCAGTTGATTACCCGGGCATGACCATGAAAGTACCCGAAGTGAAACAAATAACACACGGCGATTTTGACATCAGCGCAATTATAGGACAGGTTGGTAATACACTAGTGGTTGCAAGAACAGACATGAACCATGCAGCCGAACTATATACTGTTGATATAACTAGTGGCTCGATGCAACAACTAACTCACGTGAACGATGCGGTTTACAGTAAGTTAGCAATGGGCAAATTTGAACGCCACTATGTAACCACTACCGACGGTAAAAAGATGCTGGTATGGATGGTCTTTCCCCCAAACTTTGATGCTTCAAAAAAATACCCTGCATTATTGTACTGCCAGGGAGGGCCACAATCGCCGCTTACACAAACCTATTCGTATCGATGGAACTTTCAGTTGATGGCAGCAAACGGATACATTGTTGTTGCACCCAACCGCCGGGGTATGTACGGTCATGGCCGCCAGTGGAACGAAGCAATCAGCAAAGACTGGGGCGGACAGGTGATGAAAGATTATCTATCAGCTATTGACGATGCAGCCAAACAAACTTATGTTGACAAAAGCCGGCTGGGTTGTGTGGGTGCAAGCTATGGCGGTTACTCTGTATATTATCTTGCCGGCATTCACAACAACCGCTTTAAAACATTCATTGCACATGATGGTGTTTTCGACCTGCGAAGTATGAGCGGCACTACCGAAGAACTTTGGTTTACCAATTGGGAAAACGGCGGCTATTATTGGGATAAGGAAAATAAGGCAGCACAAAAATCTTTCACTCAATTCAACCCAAGCGACCTTGTGGGAAAATGGAATACACCCATTTTTATAATTCAAGGCGGCAAAGATTTCCGTGTTCCGATAGAGCAAGGGTTACAGGCATTTCAGGCAGCACAATTAAGAGGCATAAAAAGCAAACTCCTTTATTTGCCTGACGAAAACCATTGGGTGCTGAAACCACAAAACGCAATGGTATGGCAGCGCGAGTTTTACAAGTGGCTTAAGGAAACGTTGTAGTTGAAGCGGTTCTATGACGGAAAGCGTTTGCAATTATGATTAAGCCCATTGCACATCTTCAATTGCCACGACATCTTCAATTGCCACGACATCTTCAATTGCCACGACATCTTCAATTGCCACGACATCTTCAATTGCCACGACCTTCAGGTCGTGGTTCTATAAAAAATTTTATTTATTGGCTTTAGCCAACCTCTTTCGGCTAAAGCCTTTTTATTTATTATTCTTTATCCACGACCTGAAGGTCGTGGCAATGGTAGCTTAACCGTGCTTTTCCACACTTTAGTGGCATTTCTTTTGTGCCATTATCTATTCAATATTTTTTAATAAACTAAATTTGTAAAACTATATTTATCAGACTGAAATAGTTAACAACTCATCAATCACTCATTAAAATCAATTTTATATGGAACAAAAAGAAAATGGAGCAAACAATTCAAATACATCCGGCTCAAATGGAAACGGTTTGAGCAGGAATCAAAATGACCGGGACGATACGCTCACAACGCGGCAAGGTCATCCGGTAACCGATAACCAGAACCTTCGTACCGTTGGCAACCGCGGCCCTGCTACCTTAGAAAATTATCATTTCCTCGAAAAGATGTCGCACTTCGACCGCGAACGTGTTCCTGAACGTGTTGTACATGCCCGTGGTACAGGCGCCTATGGATACTTTGAAGCTTATGGCACCGCAGGAGACCAACCTGTTTCAAAATATACGAGAGCAAAACTTTTTCAGGAAAAAGGAAAAAAAACACCTGTATTTGTAAGGTTTTCTACAGTAATTCACGGAGGTCATTCGCCGGAAACCTTAAGAGATCCAAGAGGGTTTGCAGTAAAATTTTATACCGAGGACGGCAACTGGGATCTGGTAGGAAACAACTTAAAGATATTCTTCATTAGGGATGCTATAAAATTTCCGGACTTTATTCATGCATTTAAGCCCGATCCTGTAACAAACCGGCAAGATGGAGAACGACAGTTCGATTTTATAAGCAATACACCCGAAGCACTCCACATGATCACTTTCCTTTTCTCTCCATGGGGTGTACCTGCTAATTACCGGCAAATGCAGGGTTCTGGTGTAAATACGTATAAATGGGTAAATGCCGATGGTGCAGGTGTTTTGGTAAAATATCATTGGGAGCCATTGCAGGGAATTAAAAACCTTACACAGGCTCAGGCGCAGGAAATACAGGGTAAAAACTTTAACCACGCCACACAAGACTTGTATGAGGCAATTGAAAAAGGAGAATTTCCTCAATGGGAATTGAATGTGCAGATAATGGAAGATGGTGAACATCCTGAGTTAGATTTTGATCCTTTGGATGACACCAAACTGTGGCCTCAGGATTTATTTCCATGGTTACCTGTTGGTAAAATGACCCTTGACAGAAACCCTGTTAACTTTTTCGCAGAAGTAGAACAGTCTGCATTTGGCACCGGTGTTTTAGTTGACGGGCTTGATTTTTCAGATGATAAAATGTTGCAGGGACGAACATTCTCCTACTCTGATACACAACGTTATCGTGTGGGCACAAATTATTTACAATTGCCTGTTAATGCTCCTAAAAAACATGTAGCAACTAATCAACGGGACGGACAAATGGCATATTATCAGGATATTGTTCCGGGATTAAACCGTCATGTCAATTATGAACCATCAAGTTTAGGTGGTTTAAAAGAAGCTCCTAAAACAGATAAGGATCACACGCCATCTTATTCAGCAAATCTTGTTCGCCAAAAAATTGACAGAACAAATGACTTTAAACAGGCAGGAGAAAGATACAGGTTGCACGAAGATTGGGAAAAAGATGACCTGATATCTAATCTTGTAAATGCACTTGCTCCTGCTAATAAAATCATCCAGGATAAAATGATCGAGCTATGTACAAAGTGCGATCCTGAATATGGACAAAGGGTTGCAGATGGTATAAAGAAAGCCAAAGAAATGATGATGCAACAAAATGGCAATGCGAAAGCAGGCAGTGTTGCACAGAAAGAGGAAGCTGTACAACAGGCGGAGCTTGTGGCTCATGAAACAAAAGCATATTAGATTCAGCTTCTTAAAATAAATTCAAGCCGTTCAATTTTGAGCGGCTTTTTTTATGTAGTTGGTTAGCGCAAATTCATACTTAACTTGCCTGCCAATTACTTCTTATGAAAATTACACATACCGATATTTACCGTTACAGCATACGCATGGAGCCTTTTGCCATAGCAACAGGAACCATGTATTATGCACAAAATGTTTTTATAAGAATACATACCAGCGCCGGAATATATGGTGTGGGCGAATGTTCAGCCTTTCCTTTTATTACAGGCGAAACGCAGGAAACATGCCTGGCAATGGCTAAAGACTTTGCACAGCTATTAAAAGGTAAAGATGCATTGGATATACAAGGCAGGCTAAAAGAACTTGATGATTTTACTGCCCGCAATCCTACTGCTAAAAGCGCTTTCGATATGGCTTTGTACGATATTGCTGCCAAAGCAGCCAATCAACCCCTTTACCAATTTTTAGGTGGCGCAAAACGCCCCATCGAAACCGATATTACCATTGGCATTGGCACACCGCACCAAATGGTTGAACAGGCACTTAAATACCAGCAGGATGGAGCAGGCATACTTAAAATAAAACTGGGTAAAAAGGCAGCCGATGACCTGGAAAGAATAGAACAAATAAGGCAGGCAGTAAAGCCCGAAATGGAATTACGAATTGATGCAAACCAGGGCTGGAGTTTTATAGATGCTTTATACGCGCTACAATCAATGAAGGATTTGAAGATCGAATTTTGCGAACAACCTATGCGTACATGGTATGATGATCATTTGCCTGAATTGTGCGAGAAATCCCCCATCGCTATTATGGCCGATGAAAGCTGCTACCTTCATCACGATGCAAGAAGGCTTCTTAAAACAAAGTCATGTCATTCTATAAATATAAAGTTTGCAAAGTCGGGCGGCATAATGGAGGCAAAGAAAATACATGACCTTGCCGAAGAAGCAGGCATACCTTGTATGATAGGAAGCATGCTCGAAAGCAGGCTTGCTTTAACTGCCAACCTTCACTTTGCTTATGCAAGCCCTAATATTTTATTTTTCGATTTAGATACCTGCATAATGGGTCAGCTTGAAGACCCTGTGGTAGGCGGGGTTACTTACAATGGTTTTTTTCTTGATGTTAATGATGACATTGGTATTGGTGCAGATGTGGATGAAAGCTTTCTTAAAAAGTGCGATTATTGGAAAGTATAACAAGGGTTAGGAGCCTATCTGTTATAACGGGCATGGCCGTGACCAGGATCGAACTGATAAAATAAACCCACCTGAAAATTATTATTGTAAGTGGCTACATTATTACCTATCAACTTATTAATATCATTAACGCCTACAAGCCATCTTGCATCAAAGCCTATGCGCTGGGGGCCTACATAACCAATACCAAACGCCCATGAGAAATCGGTAGATTTAAAATTGCCTTTAATATTGGTTTCGTTACTGTTGATTTTTCGTTTGGCACCTGTTAAAAATCCAAGCTGCGGCCCTGTTTCTAACCTGAACCCTCTACCAAACATATATTGACCCAGCACGGGTAAGTTAATGTAATTTAAATGGTCTTTAAAATTCGTATTATTTCCAATTAAGGTTCCTTCACCGCCCTGGTTTGAGTACATTAATTCGGGTTGCACTGCAAAATGCCTGCTTACATGAATGTGCGCTAATGCGCCAACATGAAAACCAACTTTATAATCTAATGAACCAGCATTTTTATAAGTAAGATTAGAAAGATTGAGTCCCCCTTTTATACCGTAGTGAACACTTTGTGAGATAGCAAAATTGGCTGTAATGACTGCGGAAGACAGAAGAATAGTTTTTTTCATAATTGAATTTTTATGTAATGAATAAATGAAACACTTTCATTACTATAGTTGTTTTTAATGTTTGGAAGAAATTCAAATTTCAGGCTATTTAAAAACATCAAATGCTAAAATAGAGCAGGTAAGTACATTAGATGAATGATGTGCAGAAGTTATTGATGAGCACTTTTATATTAACATAAAGCAAGGCTGATGTAATACCTATCATTGCTTTCACCCCCCAAGCAGTAAGTCTAAGACTTATATTTGATTAATGTGTATAGTAATAATAAAATGGCTCATAAGCGTCATCACTTAGTCTTAACGTATCATTATAGATGCCGTCAACAATGTATGAGATTGGAAAGTTGCCTGCCCTTGGCGGATAATAATAAGTCAATAAGTAAGTAGAATCATGGAAGATGTCTTTGGCTCTTTTCCAGTAGATTGTAGTGTCAAGTACAATACCCGCTGAATCATTTCCCAAAATAATTCTGTTATTGTTTACAATCATATATGGATTGAATTTTACGGTCCACACACAAGTTCCACAAAAGCCTCCTTTCGTATAATGTAATTTCCATTTTCCCTGAATATAGGACCGAATGGTGTCAAGGGGTTTGTTATGGAGTGTTATAGTTATAGGAGTATTTTCAGTTAAAGGAGTATTTTGTTTTTTGCATTTAGCAAAACAGAATAGAATTAACATAGAAGCAATAACGAAAGAGAGGCAAAGAGATTTTTTCATAACAAAATTTTATTCAATGACATATTAATATTGCCAGGCGTTGCATTGCTATTACTGGCAAGTATGTTTTTTTACAAATTAATTATGTTGCCTTAGTTGTTCGCCCCCATCTCCAACAAAGATGAAGCTCATAATTGTTGCCTTATCCACTACAATTACAAGATATAATTTAAGAATTAGACGGTAATAAAGTTAGCGCTGCTCAAACACCATTTTCGATATGTATCAATACCCTCCTGCAATGTGCTGTAGCCACTACCATCAAATACGGCTTTCTCGTAAGCTGCAAACATTCCGGCTTTCCAAAACAAATCTGTTTGATGCAAATTTTCTGAAACATTACTAACGCTATAGCCAACAAATAATGCCTGCCGTGAACGGGGGACGACACTCATAGCCTGAATAGCCTGCCCTGTTGCAATATGGTCGGGATGATCATTTGAATTTGTAGCCGTATCGGGGTTTAAATAGTTTAGCCAGATGTTAGGTATGCCAGCACTTTCAAACAAAATGATCATTTGAAGAGTGGTATAGAAGTCTTGCCAGTTGCGGTATATTGTTGATTCGTCTATAGCGGTGAGAGTACCGATCTGCCCTGCTTTAAGTTTAAGGAGACTTTGATAATTGTATGCCGAGAATCCATCACCATTGAGGTTGCCATCGGGCAGACGCAGAAAGTAAAAGGTTGTGTTATTTACTAACCAGTAGTTGATGTTATGGTAATTAAATTTCCTGGTGCCGCTGGATTGCGAAAGGGCTCCGAGAGGAGCAAGGCAGAACCGCAGCGAACTTTTCGATCCTTCCTCCCGTGCTGCCCAATAAGTTTCGCCGGCTCCCCCATCACCGGCAGTAGTAATGATGAAGACAACTTTACTACCCTGAGCCACAAGATCGTTATAAACATTTGGCTGCATAAAAAGTTGCCAATCATCGGCATGTGCAACTATGTAGAAGGAAATTTCAGCAAAACTGTTCATCGGGCATGTGAGGACTTTTTTCTACTTTTTTAAGGTTAGATGCTAAAAATATAACCATACTTCAAAACCGTGAAGGGATCAACTTATATATGCACTTCAACATTGCTCTTACCTCACCTACCCTTTTATGTTATCGAATGAAGCTTTCCCATCTTTCTGCCGGGCCCGGGAACTATTGTTAGCAAATCGCTGACCGTTCAAACCCCCAAAAACAATATGTCGCAGCACCTCCACGGTGCCGCGGGTATTTGTCCTAACGTCAAAGTATTTTTCTACACGGGCCCGCGCAGCAGTACCCATACTTTGCAAACACTCCGGCTGTTCAAGCAGTTTAACGACTCTAATTCCTACCCCCTGCCAATCACCGGCTCCAGCCAGCAGGCCAGTGCTCTCGTTCTCGATAATCTCGCCAACACCGCCAACTGCAAGCCCTACAGTTGGGCATCCACAAGCCATCGCCTCGAGCAGCACCAATGAAGTACCATCGCTGCGGGACGTATGTGCCAGTAGGTCGAGCGCCGGATATATATGGGCAGTGTTCGCCCACCAGCCCATAAAATGCACGTGCTCATTCAATCGCATTTGTGCGCACATATCCCCAAGGTAGTCACGCATGCTTCCACTGCCAACAATAACAAAATGCACATCCGGGCATTGTTGATGAATATACTCCGCAGCCCGAAGGAACAGATCAGGGCCTTTCTCATGCTCTAATCTGCCCACAAAACCCACCAGGGGAGTGCCTTGCGGCACATTAATCGCATTTCTAAATTCATCGCCGCTAACATCAGGAGTGAATATTGCGGGGTCCACACCGTTGCGAACAAGAGCTACCCGCTCTGCCGGTACGCCCATAGCCAGAGCCTGGGTGTATGCCTCCTGGCAGTTGGTGATGAGATGCGATCCTACAGCCCGCGTGATACCAAGTTCGTGAGACGTCACATTCATTCCATGAATGGTTGCTACTACCGGTTTATGTATCAGGCATCCTGCCAGTCCGGCAAGTACATGTGCTTTAGGCATGTGGGCGTGAAGCACATCAATTTGGTGGAGGCGGGCAACTTCAACCGTCAGTTGAATTGAACGCCACGGCGGGTCATCTGCAATAGGGGTAATAAAAACATCTTCAATCCCAAGCTGTCGCAGCGTAGCGGTAAACTGACTTTCATGAGGACAGATACAGGTTACCCGAAATTGATTGGGAGGAAGATGTGTAATGAAATTTTGGAGATAGTTCTCCATTCCTCCTAAGCTTGCGTTTCCAATAACTTCCAGAACGCGAACCCGGTCGTCGTGACGACCTGCTACTGTGATTGTTTGCATATTACTGTTTGCCTGCATGAATGGCGGGTTGTGTTGGATAAGTGGCCCATGAGTTTGCGGCATCCTTCTTGACCCTTGATGCCATAAATTGCAAATCACATACCACTAAAAAAGTTATGCACAACAAGCAAACATCTGGCAGGCAGCACAAACAAGAAACACAGTCGGCGGGATTAGTAAACTTTGGTGACCTTCGGAGACTGGAGCCACTCACGCGGTCGTTTGGCTATGATCGCGGTCAGCCGATTGACCGTTACTATATTGAAACGTTTTTGAGTCGGCACGCAGGCGATATTTCAGGTCATGTTGTTGAGATTGGCGACGACCGGTATACCCGAAAATTTGGCGGCGGGCGGGTTACCCGCTCTGAAGTGCTCGATCAAGCCCATCCTGACTCGACCCCGACGATCATAGCAGATCTCGCCAGTGCCGGTCACGTTCCATCCGACAGTTTCGATTGTATTATCATTACCCAAACGATGCAGTTCATCTACGACGTTCAAGCTGCCGTTAGCACACTTCACCGCATACTTAATCCCGGCGGGGTGCTGCTTGGCTCGCTCCCCTCGCTTAGCCCGATCTGCCGCTACGATATGGATCGGTGGGGCGATTATTGGCGCTTTACCAGCGCGGCAGTTCAAAGGCTCTTTGGCGACTGCTTTGGATTGAACAATGTGCAGGTTGAGGCACATGGAAATGTACTGGTTGCTACAGCTTTCCTCTATGGAATAGCCGCAGAGGATCTGACTGTAGAAGAACTTGATTTTAAAGACCGTGATTACGAAGCTATCATCACCGTGCGGGCAGTAAAGGCATGAGGGCAACCTGAGTAAATGATACTGGAAGTTGATGCAAGACTGTTCATCAGCTAATATTGCATTCACTTTTAGCAATATAAGCTCATCTTTATAGTCGGGCTGTCCTTATTAAAATTACCGCTAACACAAACCCCTTGGATTTTTTTAAATAAGAGTTTATCGCTTTATGGGAGAAAGCGGTTAATTATACGTTCTGCCGTCAATCACTTTTATTTTCTTCTTACCTATTTTCTTTTCAAAGTCCAAAACTTCTTTTGGTTTTGGCTTAACAGGTGCCTTTGTAGTTTTTGAGTTTGTAGAATCTGTTGAAGAACCTTCGCCTGCCATTGCTTTTTGCATCGGGTCTTCCTTTTTGTCCAAAAAATACTTCTCGGTACTGGTAACTGTACCGCTTCTGCTGTCAAAGTATTTCCAGGTACCGTGCTTCACAGAAGTACCTTCTATCTTAACAACTTGCCTTCTTATTTTAGTGGGATCTATAGGATCATATACGTCAACAGTATCAAATGGATTGTCAGGATTAACAGCTTTCCAGCTTTCCTGCCTTGTTAATCCTGCTATATCGTAGTATTGATTAATTCCATCTTTATTACCCCAACGGTATCTTTCAATTGCAAATAAATCTCCCATTGAAGTATATGCCCGCCAAACCCCTTCCTTTTTACCGTCTTTATAAACGCCTTCTTCTTCATAGCCTGGTTCGCCTCTTACGCCATCAACCTTTACAACCCAGCGGCCCTGGCGAAGATCATTTTTATCAACAATATTAATAGTATCGCCTTTGCTGGTAAGCTTGTAATTCTTGTACTGAGCAATCCCTGAAAAAGAAATCAATATTAACGGAAGAATAAGCAACTTCATTTCTTGTAAATTAGTTGCCCGAAATTAAACTGAAATAGTAAAAACATTTCCTGATAAGCTGTTAAATATTAGTTTTAACCCCCAACCCCTAAAGGGGAGTAAGAATTTATAATAATATAAAGAGTTCAACTATATTTATAATTTTTGACGACAACAGAATTTTGAAGAACCAAAAAATAATTTAACTGCATGAAAAGAATTATTACTGCATTAGCCCTCTTAGTTTCAACAATAAGTTTTGCACAGGTAAAGCCCACACCAGCTGCCGACCGAATGAAAAGTGTGCAGCAAAGAAAAACCTTACAACAACAATCACTTATTAATCATATTCCTTTTAGAAATATCGGTCCTTCGGTTATGAGTGGCCGTGTTGATGATATTGAAGTAAACCCAGCCGACCCTACCGAATTTTATGTTGCTTACGCCACAGGCGGCTTATGGCATACTACTAATAACGGGCAAAGCTTTACATCTATTTTCGACAGCGAAGATGTAATTGGCATCGGCGATATTGCTGTTAACTGGCTATCAAAAACTATTTGGGTTGGCACGGGCGAAGTAAACAGCAGCCGCAGTTCGTATGCCGGCATTGGTGTGTATAAAAGTAACGACAATGGTAAAAGCTGGCAATATCTCGGTTTACCCGAAAGCCACCATATTGGCAAAATACAATTGGACCCAACAAATGATAATATAGCATGGGTAGCAGTTTTAGGTCATTTATATTCTCCTAATAAAGAAAGAGGCGTTTATAAAACAACGGACGGCGGAAAAACCTGGAAGCAAACCTTATTTATAAACGATAACACCGGCGTTGTTGATATTGATATTAATCCAGCTAACCCAAGCGAACTTTATGCTGCGGCATGGTACAGAACACGCCGAGCCTGGAGTTTTGGACCTTCAGGTAAAGCAAGTGGAATTTATAAAAGTACAAATGGAGGTGAAACGTGGTCTCTTATTACTAAACCAGGATCAGGATTTGCAAGCGGAGATAATTTAGGGAGAATTGGTATTGCTGTTTATCCAAAAAATCCACAGATCGTTTATGCTGTTTTGGATAATCAAACAGCAAAACCTGATACTGCAAAAAAAGATACAACCACTTACCTTTTAGAGCAGCTTAAAAATTTAAGCATCGAAGAATTCAGCCGGTTGAACAATGCAAAATTAGATACGCTTTTAAAAAGAAACCGTTTATCTACTAAATATTCGGCACAATTGGTTAAAGAATTAGTAGAAGGCAATAAGTTAAAGCCGACATCTTTATACGATTATTTATATGTTAATACCGGGTTTGAAGGAACACCTATAGGCGCCGAAGTTTATAGAAGTGATAATGGAGGATCATCGTGGCACAAGACCAATGAAAAAGAAATACCAATATTCTTTACGTATGGTTACTATTTCGCTAAAATCTACGTTTCACCTTACAATCCCGACAAAGTATTTGCGCTTGGTTTCTCATCGCAGGTATCAACGGATGGCGGCAGAACTTGGAAGAAGATGGATAAAGCTAATGTTCATGCAGATCATCATGCACTATGGGTAGATCCGAAAAGAGACTCTCATCTTATTAACGGCAATGACGGGGGAGTAAATATTACCTACGATGATGGAGAAAACTGGTTTAAAGCTAATACACCTCCTGTTGGTCAGTTTTATTCTGTAACTGTTGACAGTGCTAAACCTTATAACGTATATGGCGGATTGCAGGATAATGGAGTTTGGTACACTCCTTCTGCAAACAGGGGCACATCAAATGTAAATGCCGGTTTAGGCTTAGGTGAAGACCTGGCTAAAAGTATTGGCGGTGGAGATGGCATGCAGGTTCAGGTGGATTTACGTGATAACCTTACAACTTATTATGGCTCTCAATTTGGCGAATATTCAAGATCAAACAGGCTTACTAAAGAAGGAACAAAACGGATTACACCAAGGCACCAGCTGGGAGAACTTCCTTTCCGCTTCAACTGGCAAACTCCAATTTTGTTAAGCAGGCATCAACAGGATGTGCTTTATTATGGAAGCAATCACTTCCATCGCAGTTTGAATAAAGGAGATAGTTTGCCTGCCCTAAGTGGTGATCTTACTACCAATCCTAAACAAGGCGATGTGCCTTTCGGTACATTATCTTCAATAACTGAAAGCCCTTTAAAATTTGGGTTGTTATATGTGGGTACTGATGACGGCAATATTCAATTTAGTAAAGACGGCGGTTACACCTGGACGAACGTGAGCACTAAACTACCAAAGGGTTTGTATGTAAGCAGGGTAACAGCCAGCGCTTTTAAAGAAGGCAGGATATATGCCTCTTTGAATGGTTACCGTAACGATAACTTTCTCCCCTACTTATACGTAAGCGAAGATTATGGAACCACGTGGAAACAAATTGGCAAAGACTTACCTAACGAACCCATCAACGTAATTAAAGAAGACAACAAATACGACAGCATTATTTATGTTGGTACTGATGGTGGTTTATATGTAAGCATTAATGCAGGCAACAGCTTTATGGGTTGGACAAACGGCTTACCAAAAAGCATTCCTGTACATGACCTTGTTGTTCACCCACGTGATAATGAAATTGTATTAGGCACTCACGGACGAAGTATTTACATAGCTAAACTGGATAGCATTCAATTATTAATGACGAACAAAGCTTATCGTGCACAAAGGCAAAGTGAAGCAGGAAAATGGAAAGCTGCATTGCAACCATTAAATAAAATTTATGCTTCGAGAAATGAAGGGGCAGATATTGATGACGAGGATAAGAACTAAGACAACTGCTAAAAAGCGTAATATAAAATAACCAGGCGAAGTACTGAATAATATACAAGAATAACCCTAATCAATTCTTATCATGAAAATAGCCACCTATAATGTTAATGGTATTAATGGCCGATTGCCTGTGCTGCTTCGCTGGCTCAGTGAAACAACGCCGGATGTAGTTTGCCTGCAAGAGCTAAAGGCACCCCAGGAAAAATTTCCGGAGAAAGCTATACAAGATGCAGGATATAATGCTATCTGGCATGGCCAAAAGAGTTGGAATGGCGTTGCCGTCTTAGCACGTAATGGACAACCTGAAGAAGTCCGGAGAGCGCTTCCGGGCGATGAGGACGATAGTCACAGCCGTTATATCGAAGCATCTGTTAACGGTATGCTCGTTGGTTGTCTTTACTTACCAAATGGCAACCCTGCTCCCGGCCCTAAGTTCGATTATAAGCTGCGCTGGTTTGAACGGTTGACAGCCCATGCAGCCCAGCTCTTTGCATCTGATGTGCCTGTAGTATTGTGCGGAGATTATAATGTAATGCCAACTGAAATAGATGTTTACAAACCGGAGCGTTGGGTAGATGATGCCCTGTTTAGACCAGAAGTTCGGTCGGCTTTTAAAACACTTGTGGCCCAGGGATGGACGGATGCAATACGAAAGCTATATCCCGATGAAACTATTTATACGTTTTGGGATTATTTCCGTAATGCTTATGGTCGCAACGCAGGATTACGTATTGATCATTTCCTGCTTAGCCCGCACCTCAATAGCCGCCTTATTGCTGCCGGTGTTGACCGTAATGTTCGTGGTTGGGAAAAAACAAGCGATCATGCTCCGGTATGGATTGAACTGGTAGAGAACTAAATATTGAATAGCTTTTCATTTGGCTCCGCGATCCGGAATTACGCTTTTATTATTTTCTTTGATAAATCCATATTATGTATGGTATGTTGTATTAGTTAAACACATATACAGCATTTTATAGATTGTATTATAGCCACCCTGAACGCTTAAAGAAATAATACAAAACAATGCAGATTGAGAAGGTAACTGTCAGGACAATTGGGTAAGCATACGTCCAATGTAATTCAGGCATTGCTTCGAAGTTCATACCATAAATTCCGGCAATCATTGTAGGCACCCCTATAATAGCAGCCCAGCCGGCAAACTTCTTAGATACTTCGCTTTGAGAAATAGACGTAAGCGAAAAATTTGCTTCTAATGCAGCAGTTACCAGGTCGCGGGTATTATCCAGCATTTCATTTATGCGTAATGCATGATCATATACATCTCTGAAATATGGCCGGGTATCATCGGGGATAAGTTTAATATCGAAGCGCATAAGTCGGTTACAGATATCTATAAGCGGGGTAATTACACGCTTCACTTCCAATACTTCGCGTTTCAATTCATATATCTTCTGGGTAGTGCCTCTTGTTGGTTTTTTTCCAAATATTTCTTCTTCCACTTCTACAAGTTCCTGCTCCAATGTTTCAATTACAGGAAAATACTGGTCTACTATTGAATCCATTACTGCGTACAGGGCAAATGCCGGACCTTTACTTAGTAATTCGGGCGTACTTTCACATCGCATACGTACATCCCGGTAAGAGATGGAAGAACCATGCCTGATATTTACAATAAAATTTTGCCCGAGAAAAAAATGAGTTTCACCAAAATCCGTATGGTGATTCTTATAATTCATTTGTGCAGTACGCAGTACTATAAAAATGGTATCACCATATACTTCCAGTTTGGGACGCTGGTGTGCATTGTGCGCGTCTTCGATGGCAAGATCGTGAAGACCGAACTCTTCCTGCACTTGTTTCAATAATTCCTCATCCGGCTCATGCAGACCCACCCAAACAAATCTATCATTATGCCGTAAGGTTTCACTGATCTTGCTGATTTCAATGTTTGCAGCACGACGTCCCTCACTATAAGCAACACAATTTACAATACCTTCCATAATCACAAGCTTTGCATACTATTTTAGTGGGGTGAAATTATATAAATGTATTGACTTTTAAGGGAGCGAGACAAGAAGTTCACCCCGGCTTAAAGGTGATTAAAAAGCACACACACTTTTGTTTGGCATTTTCTTGCAAAATAAACATCTGCAGTTTTTTAAATACAGAAGCAATTGGCTTTTCATTTCCGTCTATAGTTGCAGAGCAGATACACGTAGAGCTGCGGAAACAACCACCCTGGCATTCTACGGATAGCTGCTAATCTTAGTAAAGTTTTTTTAATTTAGCAGAATGATAGCCGAAAATAAAAAAAAGATTGATGAAACCCTCAATAAGATATCAGACGAATATGTAAGTGATATTTTAGAATACCTTAGTACCCTTCAATCAAAACCAAAGCGGTCACCAACTGATATTTCATCTATGCTTCTTTCAGAACAAAGCCTTGCAAAAGAATGGTTGAGCAAAGAAGAGGAGGAAGCATGGGCACATCTCTGAAAGGGCAGGTTGTAATTATTAATTTTCCATTTTCAGATTTGTCTAATTCAAAAAGAAGACCTGCATTGGTAATTGCAGATTGGCAGTCAAAGGATGTTATACTATGCCAGATAGCAAGTATAGCACACAAAGATGAATTTGCTGTAGAATTAACTGACAATGGATTTTATTTCCGGCTCTCTGGTAAAGAAAAGTTACATACGCCCTAACAAATTATTTACTGCTGATAAAAGAACTTTTATCAGCCATTCAGGTAATATTTCTTTGGGTAAAATAAAAGAAGTAATTGATACCATTGATAAGGTACTTAACGCAACATTTTAAAGCATTATAAGCGTGAATATATCTACATTTGTTCTGCGTTCGATGTTATCCTGTCAACTGCCTTATTTCCTCCAAGAGATGAACTTAGTGTGATTGATGTAATCTCACTTATTGTTTTAAAAGGATAAACAATCATAGACTTATATAATTATCTGATAGTTTTATTAACTTGTTGCAGCGTAATTCTATAATCGGTGGTCTTTGTTTTAACAATTTTTATATAATTTTCTATCTTCAAATTTTACAAGCTTATGAGAAAAACTTACAAATTACTCTCGATGGCGTTAATGCTGTTGATGTCGCTTCAATTATTTGCACAGGAAAGGTCAGTGTCAGGAACTGTGGTTGCTGAAGACCAGGGAACTCCACTGGAAGGGGTTACAGTAACTAATCAAAAAAACAATAAAAGTACTATAACGGGCGATGCAGGTACGTTTACCATAAGAGCATCACGAGGAGACGTTTTAGTTTTTACTTTTGTTGGTTTTACTGAGAGAAGACTTCCTGTAACAGATGCAACCACTTTTAACGTAAGGCTTACAAGTAATGGCCGTCAACTTGAGGACGTTGTAGTAACTACAGCTCTTGGTATTAACCGCTCAAAAAGATCGTTAGGTTATGCAGCCAACGATGTGAAAGGTGCAGAGCTTGCACAAACACAACGTGATAATTTTATTAATGGGTTAGCCGGCCGTGTGCCGGGTGTTACAATTAGCGGAACAAGTGGTATGCCCGGTAGTTCAACCTCTATCCAGTTAAGAGGCGTAAATTCTCTTAGCGGAAGCAACCAGCCTTTATTCGTTATTGATGGTTTACCGGTTAACAACCAAACCTTCAATGCGAATACAATGGTTTCGCAAACAGAAAACCGTACAGTTGACTTCTCTAACCGTATTTCGGATTTAAATCCTGAAGATATTGAAAGTCTTACCATACTTAAAGGGCCTGAAGCTGCAGCTTTGTATGGCATTGATGCAGCAAATGGTGCTGTAGTTATTACTACAAGAAAGGGTAAAGCAGGCAAAGGAACCATAAGTTATGGATATAATTACGGTATTGAAAAAGTGGGTCGCCTTCCTGAAATTCCTCATATTTACTCAAGAGGTAATAATGGGGTTATAAACACAAACACGTACGCATCCTTCGGGCCAAAATACGCTGAGGGAACCACTTTTTACAATAATCTTGAGAACTTTTTCCAGGTAGGACAAGTCCAAAAACACAACTTATCATTTGAAGGGGGAGCTACGGGATACACATATAGATTATCTAGTTCTTACAGCTCAAGAACAGGTGTTGTCCCAAATACAAAGTACGACAGGATAAATATCTCTTTAAACGGTACAGCTCAAATCTTCAAAAATTTCAGAGCCGAAACTAACCTTCAATATATCAATACTAAAAATCAAAAGGTATCTAAAGGAGCCAACAGCTTTTATCTTGGATTATTACAATTTCCGCAGGATGTTGATATGACAGATTATTTAACATCAACCGGAACAAGAAAGAGATTAACTACAGCAACCAGTGAAATTGAGAACCCATTTTTTGATGTTAACAAAAATCAACTCTTCGACAGAGGCAACAGATCCATCTCAAATATGGGATTTATATACGACCCTTTAAGCTGGCTTTCATTTACCGGAAGAGTTGGAATTGATGTATCATCTAATGAATATAATGTTTTATACCATCCGGAATCGGCCAGGGCTGGCGGTAATACTAATGGCAGCCTGAATATTTCTAACCAGGTAAACCGTATTATAACCGTTCAATATTTTGCAACAATTAAAGAAAACTTCTTAAAGGATAAATTAAAAACAACGCTGCGTATAGGAAGTGCCGATTATGATTACGACGATAAAACATATGCCAATTATGGTGAGCAATTTCTCGAGCCAAACTTTAATTCAATAAATAATACAACTACTACTACTCAAAGAAACAAATCAACATTTGCTAAAAAAAGAGTGATAGGTGTATTTGGAGACTTCAGCGCTAACTACAACAATTTTGCATATTTCACTTTAACAGGAAGAAATGACTGGACTTCAACTCTTCCAAAAGAGAATAATTCATTCTTCTACCCTTCTGCCAGTACCTCATTAGTATTTACTGAATTACTAAAAAATTCTCCCGTTACTAAGGTGTTAACAATGGGTAGAATAAGGGGATCAATTGCCCAGGTGGGTAAAGATGCTTCTCCGTATGCAACTAATCCTGCCTTAGAGGCACAGGGATTAACAGGCGGAGGTTTTGCTTATGGCTTCACCGCTCCTAACCCATTTCTTCGTCCTGAAAAAGTTACTTCAAGAGAAATCGGAACAGAATTACAATTTTTCAAAAATCGCTTGTCGGTTGATGCTGCATACTACAAGAGTAAGAGTGTTGACCAGATTATTAACGGTTTAAGAATTAGTTACGGCACCGGCTTTATTTTAAAGAACATTAACGGGGGCGAATTACAAAATTCGGGAACTGAAATATTAGTACGTGGCACACCTGTACAGAAAAAAGACTTTTTATGGGACATTACAGTTAACTACACAAAAACAAACAGTGAGCTAACTAAAATGCCTGAAGGCGTTAGCGAATATTATAGCTCTGATACATGGTTAGTTGGTAACGTAAGAAATGGAGCAAGATTAGGCGGCCCATTAACCACATTAACAGGTCTTCAAACTTATCAATATAATACTGCAGGCCAGCTATTAATTAGTCCTGCAACCGGTTTACCACTTACCCAATCCTATACAAGCTGGCCTGTTGTCGGGGATCGTAACCCCCATTACAGAATGGGTTTAACTAACAGTTTTACTTATAAAGGTCTTAACTTAAACTTCTTGTTCGATTATAGAAGAGGCGGAGATGTGTTTAATGGCACAGGTTTGTTTTTATATAATTTAGGGCTTCATCCCAAATCTATCGAAAACAGAGAAACTCCTGTTACTTTCAACGGCATTCTTAAGGATGGTTTAGAAAACACCCCTAATCCTACCCCTAATAACATCAGCATTATACCTTACTACAATAATCCCTTTTATTCTTCTTCTGTAATAGACCAGGAATTTATAGAAAGAGATGTAAATTGGTTAAGATTAAGAGATATTACGCTTAGCTATAACATCCCCGCAGAATGGTTGCGCAGAAACAGGCTGTTTAAGTCTGCTAATATAGGTATTACCGCTACGGATTTATTTATAATTACCAATTATACAGGTGGCGATCCGGGTGTAAATGGTACAACCGTAGCAACTGGTGGAAGTGGCAGTGCCGGTATTGATTTTGGGAACTTACCAATTCCAAAAACATATAATCTGAATGTTCGTATAAGTTTATAACACCTAAAAAACAAGTGATGAAAAAAATAAAAAATATTATAATACTTAGTATATTAATAATAACATCAGCAAGCTGTAAAAAATATCTTAATGTAAACAACAACCCAAATGGTCCTTCTTCGGCTGATCCTGCTTTGTACTTACCTTCTATCCAGGGTAACTTCGCTTTAGGAATTCAATTGGATTCGAGGGGCTTGGGACCAATAGTTCAAAATTTTCAACTAAACACAACTGGTGGTACGTTTTCTCCTTTTGAGCAACATGGTTATATAAAAGCTAGTGATAACGGAGGCGATTTATGGAGAAGTGTGTATTGGAAGGGCGGACAAAATACACAGGATGTTAAAAGACTTTCAGCCGAACAAAAGAAGTGGGATATATTAGGAATTGCCCTTGCTTTAGAAGCATGGGGATGGCAAATGCTTACCGATTATCATGGAGAGATTATTGTGAAGCAAGCTTACGATCCTGAAAAAAACACTTTCGATTATGACCCGCAGGACACAGTATATGCTGTTGTGAAAAGAGAGTGCCTTAATGCACTTGCCCAATTAGACAAAAATGAGGATGCAATAGGATCTCCATTATTAAGTAAGTTTGACTTGATTTATAAAGGAAACAGGGATAGATGGAAAAAGTTCGTATATGGCTTGTTAGCAATTAATGCTCATCATTTAATAAAGAAATCAAACTATAATCCTGCTGAGGTTATCTCTTATGTAGATCAGTCCTTTACAAGTAATGCTGATGATGCCCTTGTACCATTTGGAGGTACTAACTCAACCGATGCAAACTTTTATGGACCGATGAGAGGCAACATGCCTAATTATCTTCAATCAAGGTTTATTGTAAACCTTACTGATGGAAGTGTATTTGGCGGTGCTGTTGATCCTCGCAGGTTAATTATGTTAAGCCCTTCTAATGATAGTGTTTACAGAGGAAACCCAGCCTATACTTCTCAATCTTCAACTGTTGCTGCAAGTAGCAGCGGCATCAAAAATGTTTGGGGAGCTATTGCAGGAACTGTTCCTGCAATAGGGGCAGGTAAGTACTTATTTAACGACAAAGCTCCGTTTCCTTTAATGACTTATTCAATGTTGCAATTTATTAAGGCGGAGGCTGCACTTAAAAAAGGTGATGCTACACTTGCTTTAGCCGCATATAAAAGTGGTATAAATGCAAGCCTTGATTTTGTAAGAAATGGCGCTACCGCACCAGGCGCCTCTCTTGCAGGCAGTTCTTATCCTTTCAATTCAGATGCTTCAGTAACTACCGCTTTTGATGCCGCACGAACTGCTTTTCTTGCAGACCCTAATATAATGCCAACCGCCCCTTCCAACTTAACACAACAAATGATATTGCTGCAGAAATATATTGCTTTATGGGGCTACGGCTTTATTGAAACATGGGTTGATCTTAGAAGGTTTGATTACGATCCAAATGTATTTACAACATTCACTTTGCCTTCACCATTATACACTGATAATAAAGGTAATCCTGTTTACCGCATCAGACCAAGATATAACTCCGAATACGTTTGGAACATTGATGCTTTAACTAAATTAGGCGGGTTCGATCCTGATTATCAAACTAAAAAAATGTGGATACAACTTCCTTAATAACTATAACATTAATTGATATGAAAAAAATAATATTTGGTTCAATACTAATAACAGCTATAGGAATTTGGGGTTGCGATAAATCAAGCACTTTACCTGATCGTACAACTATAATTCCTTCAACCAGTGCGTTTATAAAGGCTATGCACATGTCTCCTGATGCACCGCTTTTTAATATGTATGTTGACAGCATAAGAGCTATAACAGTAATTGAATCTGCTCCGGATGTAGAAACAGGAATTGCTTTTGGAAGTGTAGTGCCCTCTTTATCAAATAGCTACTCATATTCGATAGTGCCAGGTGGTACTCATGCAATTTCTGCTAAAGTTCCCTCTACTTCTACAACTCTTGCTGGACAAACAATTCTTACCAAATCATCATCAAATCTTGCTCAAGGCAAGTACTACACTATTGCGGTTGTAGATTCTCTTAGTAAACTCGATGCTGTAATTGTAGAAGATGATTTAAATGTGCCTGATACCTCAAAGGCTTATTTCCGAATTGCTAATTTTTTAGTAAGAGGGTCAGCTGATGTAGAATTTACAGGCACTGATAATTTCACGAGAAATGGAATAGCTTTTAAGAATGTAACAAGCTTCGAAACAGTACCACAAGGAAGTTACAAAATATTCCTTCGTGCCAACGGAGCAACTGCGAAGCTTGATTCAATCACATCTTTCGCTCCTGTAAAAGGAAAGAAATACACTTTATATTCCCGAGGTGTTGTTGGTCAAACAGGTTCAACAAATACCAAGCGTCCATTAATATTTCAAATACAGAACTTATAAAAATAAATGTATCAAAACTGCTTGTATTCATTTACACTTATAAAAGATTTAAATCATCCTCTGTCACTCTGACACTATCCCCCAAATTATCTTATTTTTGCGCTCTTAATTTTTTTTGATGGAAACCCTTCAATTAACCCGTAAAGTGCATAATGAACATCGTCAGGGTGAGGCTTTTGCTCCTTTTTTTATAGAGCCAAATATTTATAAAAAGAAATTTTATATAGAAAGCTACGGCTGCGCCATGAATTTTTCGGACAGTGAAATTGTAGCCTCTATTTTAAGTAATGAAGGATTTGGTGCCACCAAACAGTTTGAAGAGGCCGACCTTATATTGGTAAACACCTGCTCGATCAGAGAGAAAGCAGAGCAAACCATTCGCAAAAGGCTAACCGAATTTAAAAAAGCCAAACAAGCCAGACCCGGAATGCTGGTAGGCATTTTAGGCTGCATGGCCGAACGTTTAAAAGGCAAGCTGCTCGAAGAAGAAAAATTAGTTGACATTGTAGTTGGGCCAGATGCTTACAGAACACTTCCTGATTTAATTGAAGATGCAGGAACTGGCCAGAAAGGTGTAAATGTTTTATTAAGCCGCGATGAAACTTATGCCGACATTGCTCCTGTTCGCCTGAACAGCAATGGCGTTACTGCTTTTGTAAGCATCATGCGGGGCTGCAACAATATGTGCAGCTTTTGTGTAGTGCCTTTTACCCGTGGCCGCGAACGCAGCCGCGATGCTTTTAGTATTGTAAAAGAATGCGAAGAATTATTTAACCAGGGCTACAGGGAAGTAACCTTACTTGGTCAAAATGTTGATAGCTACTATTACCAAGCCTCCCCAACCCCTCTAAGGGAGGGGCTTTCTAATGTCCCCCCTTCGGGGGGTGGGGGGGCTGGAGGGACTACATTTGCAAACCTTCTCCAAATGGTTGCTCAAATAAGTCCGCTGCTTCGCGTACGTTTCAGCACTTCGCACCCAAAGGATATTACTGACGAGGTATTATATACAATGGCTAAGTACGAAAACATTTGCAAGTATATCCATTTGCCTGTACAAAGTGGCAGCACAAGAATTTTACAATTAATGAACCGCACCTATACACGCGAATGGTATATGGCTAAGGTTGACAGGATTAAAGAAATTATGCCCGACTGCAGCATCAGCAGCGATATGATTGCAGGCTTTTGCACCGAAACTGAAGAAGATCACCTGGATACATTAAGCATACTCGAGTATAGTAAGTACGACATGAGCTATATGTTCTTTTACAGCGAAAGACCGGGAACACTTGCTGCACGTCGTTTTAAAGACGATGTTTCGTTAGAGGTAAAAAAAAGAAGGTTGGATGAGATTGTAAAACTTCAAAACAGGTTGTCGCAGGAAAGCAATAAAAGAGATATTGGAAAGACGTTTAAAGTACTGGTAGAAGGTAACTCAAAAAAAAGTGAACTTGATTGGGCAGGAAGAAGCAGCCAGAATAAAGTAGTTGTTTTTTCAAAAGGTAATCACCAATTTAATAAAGCGGATTATGCAGATGTAAAAATAACATCAGCAACCGGCGCAACATTAATTGGTGAGATAGTATAAATATTATTTTATGGAAAGCATGTATGCTGTGTTCGATGGAGAGAAACTGGTTACGGAAAAAAAGATGGACTTTAAAAAAGGGCAAAAAGTTATTCTTACTATTCTTTCAGAAGATGAAATATCTGACTCGGATGAATCCTCATATTCTTATGCTACCGCTATAAAAAGCGGAGCTTTCAATTATCTGTTTCAGGAAGGTGAAGAAGAATATAATGCTAAGGATTGCAAAATCAATTTCAAGTGAAGAAAGGCGATATCATACTGGTACCATTTTATTTTACTGATTATACAAATTATAAATTACGTCCGGCTTTAATTGTATCAGAATGGCAATCTAATCCAGATGATTATATTGTTGCATTTATATCTACAATTATTCCGGCAAAAGAAACAATACACGTCACTCATTTTGTTATAGAAGTAAATGAACCTTATATTAAGAATACCGGTTTAAAGAGAACTTCAATTATAAAATGCGATAAATTAATGACTATTAACCAATCTATTCTTGTAGGATTACTGGGTGAAGTTCCATCTAATGTAATTACAGTAATCAACAAAAAACTTAAAACAGCACTTTCGCTTTAATAATGGACCTTCAATTAATTAAAAACCGTTTTGGAATTATAGGAAACAGCCCGGCTTTAAATTATGCGCTTAATGTAGCAGTGCAGGTTGCCAATACAGATTTAAGTGTATTGATTGTGGGCGAAAGCGGCGTAGGTAAAGAAGCTTTTTCGCATATTATACATGCTTTATCAGCCCGCAAGCATAACCCGTTTATTGCCGTTAACTGCGGCGCCATTCCCGAAGGCACGATAGACTCCGAATTGTTCGGGCACGAAAAAGGCTCTTTCACAGGAGCAGTGGACAGCCGCAAAGGTTACTTTGAAACAGTAAGCGGAGGAACCATTTTTTTAGATGAAATTGGGGAGATGCCTTTGGGCACACAGGCAAGATTGCTTCGTGTTTTAGAAACTGGTGAGTTTATTCGCGTAGGCTCTTCAAAAGTTCAGAAAACAGATGTAAGGGTAATTGCCGCTACCAACCGCGACTTACTTGAGGTTACGCAAAACGGCAAGTTCAGGGAGGATCTTTATTACAGGTTAAGCACTGTTCCCATTCGCGTTCCGGCTCTGCGGGACAGGCCCGAAGATATTCTCATACTCTTCAGAAAGTTTGTTGTTGACTTTGCAGATAAGTATAAAACAACTCCGGTGCAGTTAGATGAAGAGGCTAAAAACATGTTAATTAACTACCAGTGGAAAGGTAATGTGAGAGAGTTGAAGAATATTGCAGAACAGATTTCTGTGTTAAGCACTGAGAAGTTGATAGCAGCTAAACAGCTAAAGCAGTTTCTACCCGATGCAAATAATAACCGCTTGCCTGTTTTAGCCAGTACAAGTCACAGCCAGCACAACGGAAATGAATTTGCCAACGAACGGGAAATACTGTACAAGCTTTTCTTTGACATGAAGAAGGACGTAACGGAATTGAAAAAGATGTTTGTCGAAATTTTGCAAAATCCTTCGGCCGTTAATGCTGCCCGTGAATCTCTGTTGCATGAATATACACCTTCAAACGGTGAGTACGTACAGGCACATCAGCCGGCTGCCATTCATCAGCCTAATGTTATCAATCATCCCCCGCCGGTAATGTATGATGACATTCAGCAACATGAAGAAGTGGATGAATCGCTTAACATCATGGACAAAGAGAAGGAACTAATTATTAAAGCTTTAAAAAAGCATAAAGGCAAACGTAAAGATGCCTCAAGCGACTTGGGTATTAGCGAACGAACACTTTACCGCAAACTCAAGGAATACGATATTGATGAGTGAGATGCAAGTACGAGGTAGGAAGTACGAGGTACGAGGTACGAAGTCGGAAATACGAATTTAAAAATACGAAGGAACAAGCACGAGGTACGAAGTAACTAACTCTTTAAATTGAAAATTGAACATTGAGTGTGAATATTGAGTGTTAATTAATAAGTGTTATTTAATGAATAGTTGCACAACCTAAACTCCCAACAAGTTTATGAAAAATAAATTACTCCCTGCTTCTTCCCTGCTACCTCCTACTTCTTACTTTGTACCTCGTACTCCGTATTTGCTTCGTACTTCTTACCTCGTACTTCTTATTTCTGTTTTATTTGTTTCCTGCAAAATTTATTCTTTTAATAATGCAACAATACCCAAGGAAGTTAAAACCATAAAAATCGGATTTATTGAAAACAAAGCGAGGTATGTTGATCCGCAATTAAGTCCGCGGCTTACTGACAGGCTACAACAAAAAATAAGTAATCAAACGAGGTTAACACGTACTAACAACGACGATGCCCACTACCAGGTAAACGGCTATATTTCTCAATATGATGTTGCTACATCTGGCATCTCAAAACAGCAGGCTGCTATAAGCCGTTTAACTGTAGGTGTTCATATTATTTTCAGAAACACTTTAAAAGATACCACTCAGGAATTTGATGTTAGCCGCAATTTTGATTTCTCTGCAAATTTAAGTTTAGACCAGGCCAAAGGATCTTTAACTGAAGAGATTATTCGTAACCTAACGGATGAAATTTTCAACCACCTTTTCTCCAATTGGTAAGGTAATTGTATTTTCACCACATGAACCAATCTCCCGATAAGGCTTTACATTATCTTACCGGCAAACAGAACATAGATGCGGTAACCGTTGAAGAATTAGATAAGTTTGTAAATGACCATCCTTATTTTCCCATCGCTCATTTTCTACTCGCTAAAAAGTTGAATGATGAGAACGATCAGCGCTTTCTTTCACAAGTTCAAAAAACTGCTTTATACTTTCCAAATCCTTACTGGCTGCACTTCCAGTTATTAAATGAGGTACCCGAAGATTTATTTATTCTTAATGAAGAACAATATGAAGAAGACAAAAAAGAACTTCCTCAACAACACCGGCACCATAGTATTATTATAGATAAGGATCAATTGCAACATCCGGTTTCGCCTCAAACAAATACAGATCACACCAAAGAAGATGCTTTTGAAGAACCAGCATTAGCAGATGAAAATCAGCATCCAATGGCTACTGAATTTTCTGCTGCTGAATTAGAAACAGATAATAATACTGATGCAAATAATTTTGAAACAAGCAATAACGAAAGAAGTGATGTTACGGAAACAGATCCTAAAACTTTTGCACAAAACCGGGAACCGGCAATTGATGTACATGAAAATAAGTTAAAAGAAACCTTCCTGCAAATACCAGAAACAAACGATGAAGAAGTAAACAATCTTTCTGAAACAAAAGATGATACACCTGAACATTATTCTCCTGAAAAAGTAAGTCAGCCCGAAGAAGAAATGGCTGCCATTACCCGCCATACAGATGAAACAACAGAGCAGTTTTTAGAGGAGCTTGAAAATTCTGAACCGGAAAAAGAAAGTAACGAACAAACAGCAGCAGATGCAGTGCCGATAGGAGAAATTTCCTCACCCACGCCCCCACAAACATTAACAGAGGTGGAGGAGCCGGAGCCTGATGAAGCTGAATATCCTGAAGTAACAGAAGAAACGGATGAGCATGAAAAGATGTTTCAAAACATTAAAGCAATGCTGGATGCTTCAGCCAAAGAAGCTAATGCCGATACAAAAAATGCTGTTCTTCCCATAGACCCTTATTATACCATTGACTATTTTGCTTCACAAGGAATTAAACTCGACCTTAAAAAAACGCCCCCGGATAAAGTTGGAAAGCAGGTAAAAAAATTTACCCAATGGCTGAAGCACATGAAAAAACTGGGGCCTGAAGATGCACTTGCATCCCAAAGTGTTTCAACAGAAGAAGATGAAGCACAACGTATAGCAGAAGCATCTAACACTGCCCGCGAAGTGGTGACCGAAGCAATGGCATTAGTGCTTGAAAAGCAAGGCAAAAAAGATAAGGCAGTTCAATTATACAGGAAATTAACTTTTTTAAATCCCGACAAAAGCGCTTACTTTGCTGCTAAAATTAAAAATTTAAACGGTACTTAAAATGGCTATCCTTTTTCTTATTCTGATCATTATAGCTGCTGCTGTTCTTGGGTTTGTTATTCTCGTTCAAAATCCTAAAGGCGGCGGGCTATCCGGTAGCATTGCCGGTTTCAATAACCAGTTTATGGGTGTAAAACAAACAACTGATGTGCTTGAAAAAGGCACCTGGATATTTGCTACCGTTATTGCTTTACTATGCCTGCTCTCTCCTTTTTTTATGACTGGCACCACCGAAAACAAAAACGACATTCTGAATAAAATAAATACTAACCAGGGCACCACGGCTCCTATGCAACAAACACAGCCTGCACCTATGCCGCAACCTGCGCCTGCAACTAATCAGCCAAAAAAATAAGCTGATATTTAGCCTACTATATTTACCCTGTCTTACTATCAGACAGGGTTTTTTATTTACTTTACGCCCATATTTTTTATGAAAAAAGTCATCCTCTCTCTTATACTTATTGCAGTAATCGTTGCTGCAATATTTGCATGGATCTTTATAGGCCCGGCAACATCTTTTAGCGAAAACAAGAAATATCTTTTTGTTTATACAGGCGAATCTAATAAGGCATCGGTAATTAATTCAATTACGAAAGATGATCTTGTAAAACATCCCGGTGCTTTTGAATGGCTGGCAAACAGAATGGATCTTTGGAAGAAACTGAAACCAGGCAGGTACGAAATAAAAAAGGGCGAAAGTCTTTTAAGCATAGTGCGAATGCTAAGGAACAACCGCCAATCTCCGGTGAATTTTGTAATCAATAAGATACGCACAAACGAAGATATTGCACATATCATTTCAAAAAACTTTGAGGCAGATTCTCTTGATGTTATCGGGTATATAAATAATCCTGACAGCTTGCAAAAATTAGGAGTTGATGAAAATACTTTGATGACTTTGGTAATCCCCAACACATATACTATGTTTTGGAACACTAAAACAGGCAGGATTTTTCAACGCTTAAAAACCGAAAGTGATAACTTTTGGAAAAAGAACAACCGGAAAAATAAAGCCGAAGACATGGGCTTTACTCCTGCCCAGGTTTACACTCTTGCTTCGATAGTTGAAGAAGAAACAAATAAGCAGGACGAAAAAGGAAATGTTGCAAGTGTTTACATTAACCGCTATAAAAAAGGGCTCCGTTTAGGTGCAGACCCAACCATAAAATTTGCACTTAAAGATTTTGGTCTTAAACGCATATACGAAAAATATTTGCAGATTGCATCCCCTTATAACACTTATAAAAATACAGGGTTGCCTCCGGGTCCTATTTGCACGCCTTCTTCAAAAACAATTGATGCAGTTTTAAATGCCCCTAAAACCGATTATATGTTCTTTGTTGCAAAGAGCGATTTTTCGGGTTATCATACTTTCAGCACAAGTTATGCTGAGCATTTACAACATGCAAAAGAATACCAGAAGGCGCTCGACGAACTGATCTTACGCAAACAACAAAATGCAAAAGCTTCCATGTGATAAAGCTCGAACGTTTAATATTACAAACTCGTCCCCTTGCTTTTATCATTCATAAAAGCAAGCAGATTGTTCTTCCCGGTTTTTATGGTGTGCCTTTGTACGATGCCTTTGCTTTTTTTCTCAGGCAAATAAATAAAGTTGGCTTAAACGAAAGAGCAAAAGCTATCTCCTTCAATTTTATTATGGCGGTGCCTGCTGCCTGTATTTGCATATTCACCCTTGTACCCTATTTACCCATTTCAAAACAATTTACCAAAGAGTTATTGAGAATAACAAGAGACGTAACTCCCAATCAAAATACATATAACCTCGTTAACGATTTTTTGCAGGATTTTTTAAACACACCCCGCGGTGGCTTACTTTCTTTCGGTTTTATATTAGTAATTTTTTATGCCTCGAATGCAATGCTTGGTGTAATGCGAACTTTTGATAAATCCATTTATGAATACAAGAAAAAAACCAATTTTATTAGAAAGCGATGGAGGGCTATGAAACTAACCGTAATTTTTTTAGGGCTGATTATAGGAATGATCTTATTATTAATTGGACAGAGCTATGCTTTTACAAAAATGATGAAATGGCTTCACGTTAAAGGCACAGGTATTTTTTGGATAACACTTTTACGTTTCATCATTACTATTTCATTATTCTTTTACTCTATTTCGTTTATTTATAAATACGCGCCTTCGGTAAAAAAAAGATGGCGCACGGTTTCGCCAGGTTCGATACTTGCCACCATTTTAACCATTATAACCACTATCGGTTTCTCGTATTGGGTAAATCACTTTGGCAACTTCAATAAAATTTACGGATCAATAGGTACGGTGCTTATATTAATGCTGTTCATCTATCTTAATTCATTAATTCTGCTTATTGGTTTTGAACTGAATGTTAGTATCACCTTTTTAAAAGCTGCTGCGGAAGAAAGGCGGCAAAAAGAAATGAGTAAGTTGATAGAAAAAGAGGTTTTAGAGAAATCAAAAAAATAGAATTTCTTCAATAACTAAGATGTGCTGTTTTCCCGAATATTGTAGGAAAATGGAAGGTACGACTTTTGAATTCTCCTGATTATGAGAGTACCATCACCATTTATAAAAGGATCGAAAGATGTAAATGCGGTTATAGAAACGCCTAAAGGAAGTCACAACAAATACGTTTACGACGAAGAGACCGGCGGTTATAAACTTAAAAAGGCGCTTCCTGCAGGTATGGTTTTTCCTTTCGATTTTGGCTTCGTTCCCTCTACTAAAGCCGACGATGGAGACCCGATGGATATTTTAGTGCTGACCGATGCACCAACATTTTCGGGCTGCATTGTTGAGTGCAAAGTGATCGGGATAATAAAAGTACAACAGGAGAAGAAAGGTCATGATGTTCGCAACGACCGTGTGATAGCTGTTCAATTAGATTCGCGGCAATATAATTCAGTAGATAAATTAGGCGATCTGGAAGAAGGCCTGCTAAAAGAGATCATTCATTTCTTTGCATCGTACAATAATATAACCGAAGATAAATTTATACCTCTTGGAAATGATGGCGCTGCACAGGCAATACGGTTAATAGAGAAAAGCATACAAACAGCTACGAAATAATCGCTTATCCAGATATAAAAAACGTTCCTTTCTATGAAACTGAATGACGACCTACAAAAGATGCTAAGAAAGATTTATGAACCTTCTGCAATGATTGAGTTAACATATAAGGGTTACGATCTGTCTTTAAAAACAGATGAAGCTGGAAACGCTGTATTATTATTCATAGGCAAAAAAACTGAACAGGGAATCATTAAAGGCGAGCGCTACGCACGAACTCTAAAGAAAGACCGTGAAGGAAAAATCTTTAAAGATCATTGGGAGTTAAAAGGGAAAGTAACTACTTAGCCATCATCATCAGAAAAAAGTTTTAACGCAGAGTGCGCAGAGAGAAATACTCGCAGAGAACCACAGAGACAAACAATAGAAATGATGACAGAAAATGAAATTACAGAAGTAATAATTGGATGTGCCATTAAGGTGGATAAAGCATTAGGACCGGGATTGTTAGAATCAGCAGATATGAAGAGTGCATGGACTATGAGTTGCGAAAAACAATTCTGGAAATTGAACGACAAAGACCCCTGCCTTTAATATATGAAGAAGTGAAATTAGATTGTGGTTATAGATTAGATTTTATGGCAAACAAAAAAGTAATTATTGAAATTAAATCGATTGAGACCTTGAATGATATTCATCTTGCCCAAATACTAACTTATTTGAGGCTTTCAACATGTAAAGTAGGATGGCTTATCAATTTTAACGTGCTGAAATTAACGAATGGCTAAAAAGGGTTGTAAACAATTATTAACTCTGCGGTTCTCTGCGAAAACCTCCGGGAACTCTGCGTTAAAAAAACCTAAGTAGTTAAAAGGGAAAGCAAGTTAAAAGACAACTGTGGCATAGCTAATTGCAGAACCAACTTTAAGTCCTGTCCGGATTGCAGGCCTTGGTTTACCTCTTGCAAAAGTTCCGGTTTAAAAGAAACTTTAACCATTTATAAATGTTCAAAGTTTTATATAGATGTATTTTTACTAAGTACAATTACATTTTTAAATGAAGCACAAATTTACCCTGCTTTACCTTTTATTGTTATCTTTTATTTCTGCCGGCGCTCAAAATGTAACGGGGATATGGAAAGGATATTTTGTTCAAAATACATTTGGCTATTTCCAGGATCGCTACAAGTTTGAAGTCCAGATTGCGCAGCTTGACAATAATGCCATTAACGGTGTAACCTACTCTTATAAAACCACTGTTTTTTATGGCAAGGCTACACTTGGCGGTTTCTACACACCAGGTACAAAAGTTCTTACTGTCATCGAGACCAAATTGGTTGAAGTAAAAATTGAGGGTGAAAGTCAGCCCTGTCTGATGACCTGTTATCTTGAATATAATAAAATGGGCGACCTTGAGACATTAACAGGAACCTACACCAGCCAAAACCTAAAGGATAAAACTGATTGCGGAAGCGGCAGAGTATATTTAGAAAAAAAACTTGCCAGCGATTTTTATAAAGAAGAGTTTGTAATTAAGCGCGAGAATGAACTGAAGAAAAAATCTCAAACCACTTCAAAATTTAAAGTGCTTCCTCAAAAACCGCTTGTGCAAAATAAAACGGCTCCTAAAGTTACATTACCTAAAAAACCGCTTGCACAAAATAAAACTTCTCCTAAAGTTACAACATCTCACAAGCCCCTTGCTTCAAATAAAAACGCTCCTGTAAAAAAGCCGGTAAAACCCGGAGCTGAAGATGATTTAATTGGCAAGACAGATAGAAAAAACACGCCCGCTCCTCCAACTGTAGCGTTGCCACCAAAAGACGAAACGGTTAAAGTTCCCAAACCAATTGAAAAGACATTGCCTAAACCGGAAGTGATTCGCAACAGGGATAATGAGTTGGTTAAGAAAATATATACTTCCGCAAAAGAACTAAAAATTGATTTGTACGACAATGGGGAAATTGACGGTGACTCCATTTCGGTTTATGATAATAATAAACTTATAATATCGAACAAGGGGTTAACTGATAAACCAATCACCTTTAACATAAAAATTAATGAGAACGTTCCTGTTCACGAATTTGTTATGGTGGCTGAAAACCTCGGATCAATTCCCCCTAACACTGCATTAATGATTATAAATGCAGGCGGAAAACGCTATGAATTGTTTCTTACTTCTACCGAACAAAAAAATGCTGTTGTAGTTGTGGAGTACAAACCTGATGCGAAGCAACCATAGGTAAACCTCATCTTGTTTCTTGTGTTCCTTCGATTACGCTCTTGTATGAAGATTAATTGTATTAAAAACGAAGGAATAATATGTACTTTCAGCATAACCGGTCTTGAATTCCATATTCCTTCTCCTCCTGAAGCGGCCTAAAATCTTTTACCTGTGTGGCTGGTAATTGGAAACCTCAGCGAACAAAGAGGCTTTTGAAAAGTGATGGAAGTGTAAAAGCTTCCCTCATTTTAATTACGATTAAACAATCACTTTTTAAAATAAAAAAAGAGATTCCAATAAAACTTATATTTGATAACAGCGTTGCGTTAAAAGATTGAAACCACCTTTACCTGTTGGCTGGTTACATTTTTTGTTATTCAAAGCCTGGAAGGTCAAATAAAAAAAGAATTATGAAAACTCCCTTTTTTTTAGTGATAATGTTATGGGTGTCGAATGTGTGCTTCGCTCAAAGTCAACCGGCAAAAAGTCGTGTAAACATACTGGTGATAATTGCAGACGATATGTCGATGAATGCAGGCATCTATGGCGATAAAACCATTAGCACCCCAGGTATAGATGGAGTTGCAAAAGACGGGGTTATTTTTGATAAAGCATATTGTACTGCTTCATCGTGTACTCCATCCCGGGCAAGCATATTAACAGGGCAGTATCCGCATCAGTTGAAAGAAGGAGGAAACCTATGGGGAACCTTGCCGGTGTCTTATCCAAATTACACCACTATACTTGCCGATAATGGGTACCAACTTGGCCTGGAAGGCAAAGGCTGGGGACCCGGCGATTTTAAGCCTGGAGGTTATAAGCAAAACCCGGCGGGACCTGATTATAAAAACTTTGAACAATTCATAAATCAACTGCAAAGCGAAAAGCCCTTTTGCTTTTGGATTGGGAGCCATGACCCCCACCGCCCCTATTCGTCTGAATTGAAAAAGACGGTTGAATTTAACAGGAGCGCATTAAAAGTACCCGCATGGATGCCCGATAATGAAATTGTAAGGGAAGATTTATTAGATTATTATGCCGCGGTTAAGCGTTTCGACCAAAAGGTGGAAAGCGCTGTCAACCTTTTAAAGAAAAAGGGAATGTATGATAATACATTTATTATTATTACCAGCGATAACGGTATGCCTTTCCCCAGGATAAAAGCAAATGCTTATGAAGCAAGCACCAATATTCCTTTAGTAATGAGATGGGGCAACCATTTTACGAAAGGTAAAAGATTTGATGAATTAGTTAGCCTGGTTGACCTTGCCCCTACCATATTAAACGTTGCCAACATAAACGTTCCAGAATCTATGATGGGCAAAACACTTCTTCCTCTTCTTGAAAAAGGAAAAATTGATGAACGCTTTAATACAGTATTTACCGAACGGGAACGACATGCCAGGGTTCGGGAAGGAAATTTAAGTTACCCTATAAGAGCTATCCGGACAAAAGATTATCTATACATCGAAAACTTAAAGCCCGACCGTTGGCCCGCCGGCGACCCCAAAAGCGAAGAAGCTACCGGTGCATTTGGAGATATTGACAACGGGCCGGCAAAGCAATTTCTCGTAAAGAACAGGAACAATCCAACTTACGAAAAAGAAGTAAAATGGAGCCTTGAAAAAAGGCCAGCGATCGAATTGTATGATTTAAAAAAAGACCCTAACCAATTAAATAATGTTGCTGACAACTCCTTTTACAATAACATAAAGAAAGAGCTTGGAAAACGCCTGGCAACTTGGCGCCGGCAAACTAACGATCCGCTTTTAAATAATGAGAATGATCCATTTGATACATATCCTTATTATGGGGGTAAAAGAGCAAATCAATAAAGAACAAGCATAAAAATTTAAAGCAAATAAATCAACAACCTGAATAATCTGGAGCACGTTTTATTTTAGAGCAAACAAAAAAGAACTTCGATCAAATAACTTCCTTAAATTTTCTTATAACTACTGCTTACACATGAAAAAATTATTTTATTTTTTACGGATTGTCTTCACCTGTTTATTACTATTATTAATAGGTTCAATTTCTGCCAAAGCACAGGTAAATCCAACTAATTCTTCTATAACAAGATCAGCTTCTTCAATAACTGTCATAGGCAAAGTAATAGATGAAAAAGATGCCCCAATGATTGGTGTTTCTGTCCAGGTTAAAAATTCAGGTATAGGAGTTACTACATATCCAGAAGGAAGATTTACGATCAATGCGCCAAATAACAGGAGCACGCTTGTTATTTCTTATTCAGGGTATGTTGCACAAGAGTTATCATTAACGAATGTTACTGACTATACTATCAGGATGGTTCCTGCGATAAATTCTTTGAATGATGTTGTAGTTGTAGGATACAGTACTCAAAGAAGGAGAGATGTTTCCGGTTCCGTTGTTTCTGTTTCTGCCGATCAAATAAAAAATCAAACAGTTACAGGCTTCGACCAGGCTTTAAAGGGGCAGGCAGCAGGTGTACAGGTTGTTCAAAATAGCGGAGCTCCTGGTTCTGGTGTAGTGGTAAGGATACGCGGAAGCAGTTCGATCACCGCGGGAAATGATCCTTTATATGTTATTGACGGATTTCCTGTAACAGGAGGAGTTAGAGGAACGGAAGCGCTACCCGTTAGCTCTAATCCATTAAACTCAATCAATCCTGCCGATATTGAAAGCATTGATATTTTAAAAGATGCATCAGCAACTGCTATTTACGGATCAAGAGGAGCGAACGGAGTGGTTATCGTTACTACAAAATCAGGAAAATCAGGCAAAGGAAAAATAACCTTTGACACTTATGCAGGATTACAGAATGTAACCAAAAAGGTTGATGTGCTGAATGCAGAGGAGTTTGTTGCTTATCATATTGAATCACGGAATAACGGCTGGCTGCAAAGCGGTGGCAATCCGGCCACACCCAATGCATCCAGAGGAACATATGCCGTTGCTCCTATCTACTTCGATCCGGGTAAATGGGCACATACTGACTGGCAGGATGAAATATTCCGTACCGGCAGTGTACAGAACTACAACCTGGCCTTTACCGGCGGGAATGAGAATACACGATATGCTATATCAGCAAGTCATTTTATAAATAATGGGGTAATAATTGAAACATACTTAAAGCGGTATGCAGTAAAAATAAATGTGGATACAAAACTGAACGACAGATTTAATGTAGGTGTTAGGTTAACGCCTTCGTACACTGTTAATCATGAAGCTAACAGCGACGGTCATTTTACAGGAGCTATTGTGGGTGAGGCACTGCGGCTTGCTCCTATAATTGGCGTTTATCAACCTGATGGCAGTTATACAAATCCGTTAGCCCTTCGTAACCCACAAAATTTAGGAAGTTTAGGTGCCGTTGATAATCCCGTGGCAAAGGCAAAAGAAGATAAATATGATCTTTCGCAAGGCAGGATTTTAGGTAATATTTTTATAGAGTACAAAATCTCGAATAACCTGAAATTTAAAACTTCGGTAGGCTTAGATGCCAACTTCAATCGTACACATCGGTTTTTAAGTTCTAAAACCGGAAGAGCAGGAACTGCTCCGCCTAATGTGCCCTCGGGAATTGCCACTTCAGGCCAGGAACTGGAATGGTTAAATGAAAACCTGTTAACCTACAACAAGAGGTTAGGCTCCAACAGCATGCTAACAGCAATTGCCGGATTTTCTGTTCAAAAGAATGACTACCAATTTATCCAGGTAAATGGCAACAATTATCCCAACGATAATGTACAGTATGTATCCGCTGCCGGCATTGTAAATGCGGGTACTGAAAACAGAAGTCAGTGGTCGTTAGTGTCTTATTTTGGCCGGGTGAATTATTCATTAGCAGACAAATATATTTTAACAGCAACCTTAAGAAGAGATGGTTCATCACGTTTTGGCGCAGAAAATAAATATGGCCTTTTCCCATCAGGTGCAATTGCATGGCGCATGTCCGAAGAAAACTTCATGAGAAACATTCCTTTCGTATCTGATTTTAAATGGAGATTAAGCTATGGCATTTCAGGTAATAATAGCATTCCAAATTATGCCTTTGTACCTAATATCGTAAATATCGGCTATGTTTTAGGAACTACGCCGACAGTAGTTAATGCAATAGCGGCAGGGCGGCTTGCAAATCCATTTGTAACATGGGAAACTAAAAAATCAATTAACCTTGGGGTTGACATAGGATTATTAAAAAACCGTATAACCTTCACAGCCGATCATTACAAATCCAACACCACAGGATTGCTCTTAAATGTGAATATCCCGGCGGTGTCGGGCTTTGGAACATCTCTTCAAAATATAGGAGAGGTTGAAAATAAGGGCACTGAGTTTACCATAAATACACAAAACCTGGTAAACAAGGTGAAATGGAATACCAATTTCAATATCAGTTTTAACAGGAATAAAGTAGTTGCACTTGGCGGAGCAGCAGGTGACTTTATTGATGTTGGTTCATCAAGAACTATTGTAGGCCAACCCCTTGGGCGTTTTTATATGCGGGTGACTGAGGGAATATTTAATACCCAGGAAGAAATTAATAAACACGCGGTACAGGATAATTTTCCAAGACCCGGCGACAGAAAATTTAAAGACGTAAACAATGATGGAGTTGTAAATAACAACGACCTTGATTTCGTTGGTGACCCTAACCCGGACTTTAATTACGGACTTACAAATACCGTATCTTATAAAAATGTAGATCTCAATCTATCAATGTACGGTATTTATGGAAATGATATTTATTATAACTATGCTGTAGGGGCCAACTTAAACGGGAACTTAAACCAGGATGGCGTTATCAGGGGCCGGTGGATGTCGCCTGAAAATCCGGGAACGGGCAATATTCCGAGGGCTATATTCGGGCCGCCTACTCTTACAGATGTCCCTTCCGATTTTTATATACTTGACGGATCATTTTTAAGAATATCTAATATCACTTTGGGCTATACATTTCCCCGAAACAATAAACTAAAAATAAGCAACGCAAGGCTGTATGTCAGCGCCCAAAACCTTTTTACAATTACAAAATATCCCGGGTATGATCCTGAAATTGGAGCTGGTGGAGGTAATCCATTATCCAATGGGGTAGATGCCGGTATATACCCTATGTCTAAAATGTTTTCTGTAGGCTTTAATCTCACATTCTAATCTTAATCGTAATGAAAAAATATTTTTTGTATTTCACATGCCTCTTGATTGTTTCAATTTCTTCATGCAAGAAATTTATAAACCTTAGTCCGCTTGACCAGGCGAGTGTTGTAAACTCCTTTCAAAGCCCTGCAGATGCAAACCTCGCAGTAATGGGCATATATGACGCCCTGCAAAGTAATTCTTATGCGGAAGATATGGCACTGCTTACCGAGCTAATCTCTGATGATGCAGCAATTCAGGGGTCAAGGCAGGGAGATGCAGGCAAAGGTGACTACAGGGAGCTTGAATTGTTCCAAATTACAGATCAAAATAGTTTTTTGCAAAATCGCTGGAGTGCTTTGTACAGAGGTATAGCAAGGGCGAATGAACTATTAAATAAAGTTGAAGAAATCCCATTCACTGATACTACTTTAAAAAATCAATACATCGGTGAAGCTAAATTTCTGCGAGGCGTTTTCTATTTTGACCTGGTAAGATTCTTTGGCGGAGTTCCATTATCTCTCTCAACAATTACTAATACTACCGATGCTTTTTCATTAAAACGTTCAACAGAAGCAGAGGTTTACGAAGCAATCATTGCTGATTTAATGAATGCTTCTACAGTGTTACCCATTAGCTATCCAGCCGCAGCCGCAGGAAGAGCAACAAAAGGTGCTGCCAAAGCTTTACTTGCTAAAGTGTACCTTACAAACAATCATGCAGAACTTGCATTGCCTTTACTTCGGGAACTAACAAAAGCTCCTTATACTTACATACTGATGCCAACATATGCAGCAATATTTGATACAGATAACAACGCAGAAAGCATCTTTGAAATTCAATACACATCTATTGTTCCTGGAGAAGGTAATGCTTACCCGAATTTCTTTTTAACCAATGATGCTACATCAGGCCGGGATGTTTATGGTGCATCTTACCTCGGCACTCCCGGACAAGGAGTTTGTTTACCTACCTTTGAATTATATAATTCCTATGAAGCAAATGATAGCAGAAGAACTTACACGCTGCTAAAATATTCTTCAAAGCAGGAAGGCATAGATCTTTACGTGGTATATAAGTACAGAACCATTTCAACAAGTGCTTATAATGCAGAGGATAATATACCGTTACTGCGGTACGCCGATGTACTGCTGATGATTGCAGAGGCAATAAACGAAAACGGAAAAGCTCCTACTGCTGAAGCATACGATGCAATAGATGCTGTTAGAAAACGTGCCGGCTTACCTGTGGTAATCAGAAATTTGAATTATGAATCTTTCAAATTAAAATTATTGGATGAAAGAAGATGGGAGTTTGCATTTGAAAATCAAAGATGGTTTGATCTTAAACGATTTAATAAAGCAATAGAAATTTTAACTCCCAAAGGTTATAACATAAAGCCCAACCACTTGCTTTATCCCATACCAAGAAAAGAAGTTTTAATAAGCCAGGGAAATATTACCCAAAACCCGGGGTATTAATATCTGTGAATGATGTGCTTTCTTACAGAGCCTTACTGTAGCGCCTGCGATATAACCCCGCCAATATTTCTGCTGTTTAACCCCCTGCAAAAAATTCATCATTAATAGCTAACCGTATTCCATCTGCCGGTTTGGTAATTAAAATATCCGCCCCAAAGTTACGTTGGCATCGAGCATTTGTGAACCAGACCAGCCCAAGCATTGACAACTAAATGATATGCGATGAGAAATTGCTTTGCGCAGCAAACACATTTATAGCGCTGTACACCACCAACTTTGCCCTATTTGAGCGTTATTTTTGACCTACAATAAAAGCACTTTTTTTATTCATACTTTTCATTTACCCGAAAGCCCGTGCCAGTAAGCACTGCAGCAATTTTTACCATTAATTTTGTCCGCTAACCCAAGTATTCTTATGAAAATTTTATCTGCAGAACAAATACGTCAGTGGGATCAATATACAATCACACACGAGCCTGTAACTTCATTAGATCTGATGGAAAGAGCAGCAACCCAATGCACCGACTGGATTACAGAACATGATCTGATACAATCACCCATAAAAATATTTTGCGGCAAAGGAAACAACGGAGGCGACGGTTTAGCAATAGCCCGCCAGTTAGCTGAAAAAGAAATTATTACGGAAGTATATATTTTAGAAACGGGCACTTCAGGCACCGGTGATTTTCAGGCTAATCTCTCCAGACTCAACTCCTGGCCTGTTCAAAAACACTTTCTTCAAAATGCAGACTCTTTCCCGCCAATTGAACCAGATGAAATAGTTATTGATACTTTATTCGGTTCAGGACTTAATCGTCCTTCAGAAGGTTTGGCCGCAGCTTTGGTTGAACATATCAATAAATCAAACGCAACCGTCATTTCAATAGATCTTCCCGCCGGAATGTTTTCAGACCGTTCAACTATTCCCCATCCCATCATTAAAGCAACACATACCCTTACCTTTCAAACGCTTAAACTTTGTTTTCTTTTTCCTGAGAATGAAGAATACTTTGGCGAAGTGCATCTTCTCAATATTGGTTTGTCATCTCAATATATCTCAACAGTTAATGCCTCTTACGAACTTACAGATGCAGAACTGATAGCACGAATCTATAAACCCCGAAAAAAGTTTTCGCACAAAGGGACGTATGGACATACTTTAATTGTTGCTGGCGATAAGGGTAAAATGGGTGCTGCTCTTTTATGTGCCCGGGCATGTTTAAGATCGGGTTCGGGGCTTGTAACAGGCTTAGTTCCAAAAAGTGAGTTTGCTATTATTCAAACAGCAGCGCCTGAAGCAATGGCTGCCGGGCAGGAAGATATTCAGTCGCTTGATTGGTCGAAATATTCGTCTGTTGGTTTAGGACCGGGATTAGGAACGGGCGAAAATGCTGCATCTGTTGTACAACAAGTAATCTCCAATTTTAATAAACCGATAGTTATTGATGCAGATGCATTAAATATTATTTCTCAGGATGAAAGTTTACTGCACAAAGTTCCGGCAGGAAGCATACTTACCCCTCACCCGAAAGAATTTGAAAGACTGTTTGGTAAAACACAAACAAACTTCGAAAGGTTAGAAACAGCGAAGAAACATGCCCATGAATTGAACGTGTTCATTATTGTAAAAGGCGTTTACAGCATGCTTACCTGCCCCGATGGAAAATTTTTTTTCAACAGCACCGGAAATCCCGGTATGGCTACCGGGGGAAGCGGTGATGTTTTAACTGGAATGCTTTCAGGATTGTTATCACAAGGATATTCTCCGGAACATGCATGTATTTTAGGAATGTACCTGCATGGTTTGGCAGGAGATTTCGCTTCTTATTCATTATCGCAGGAAGCATTAATTGCCGGAGACATTATTGATTATTTAGGAAAGGCATGGCTTAGTATAATTTCCTGATTTGAAGGTCAATTTTATTTAGTTAAGAAAAGACCTCCAAACAATGCCCTGGAGGGGCGGCATCTTTGTAGAAAAATAATCAGAAAATTTTATAAGCGTGCCGTAGGTACGCCAATCTTTTATTCCGCACCTACGGAGCGGTAATACTGCTGTGGTTTTTTCTACAAAGATTAAACTCCTCACGGAGTTCAAAACCTTTCACCTTTTAGGTTGTACCAATTTTAAACACACAAATCTTCATAGAACCATAAGTAAGCTAATTCAATGCAACATGCTTTTCAGTATAAAATCTTAAATTAAAGGTTTTCCCCTATTTTTGGCGACCTTAAAATAAATAAAGATTTAATTGCTTATGGACAAATTGATTTATGCCGTTCCGGCTATGGGTATTATCGGACTATTATACACAGTTGTGAAGTTTAGCTGGGTATCGAAACAAAATGCGGGAACCGACCGCATGAAAGAAATTGCAAAGTATATTCAGGAAGGTGCCATGGCATTTTTGCATGCCGAATATAAAATCCTTACTTATTTTGTTATAATAGCAGGACTGCTGTTGGGCTTGATGGGTTATAGTAATGCCAACAGCCACTGGAGCATAGCTTTAGCTTTTGTAATGGGTGCGGTTTTTAGCGCTATGGCAGGCTTTATCGGAATGAGGGTTGCCACAAAAGCGAACGTTCGCACAGCACATGCAGCACGAACCAGCTTAAGCAAAGCATTAGATGTTTCGTTTACCGGCGGATCGGTTATGGGATTAGGTGTTGCAGGTTTGGCGGTATTAGGTTTAAGCGGACTTTTCATTATTTTAAGGGCACTTTTTGCCAATGGCGCTGCTGTTGATAGTGTTGAAATGGAAAGAACTATTGAAGTGCTCACAGGCTTTTCTCTGGGTGCTGAAAGTATAGCATTGTTTGCCCGTGTTGGTGGCGGTATTTATACTAAAGCTGCCGATGTAGGTGCCGACCTTGTAGGTAAAGTGGAAGCAGGTATTCCAGAAGATGACCCGAGAAATCCGGCAACTATTGCTGATAATGTGGGCGACAATGTAGGTGATGTAGCGGGCATGGGTGCCGACTTATTTGGTTCTTATGTTGCTACCGTTTTGGCAACAATGGTGTTGGGGAGAGAAACTACTATTCCGCGAGAGGCGCTTAACCAATTTGGCGATATGGCTCCTATTTTGTTGCCTATGATGATTGCAGGTGTAGGTGTTTTGTTTTCTATCGTAGCTACCTTTTTAGTGAAAATTGCAGACAATGAAGAATTAAGCACTCATGCTGTTCAACGTGCATTAAATTTAGGTAATTACGGCTCAATAATACTAACTGCAATTGCCTGTTATTTTCTTGTTAACTGGATATTGCCCGACAGGTTATTGTTGCGCGGTTTCGATTTTACGCCTACCCGCGTTTTCGGTGCCATCATTGTTGGATTGGTGGTGGGTACCTTAATGAGCATGATCACCGAATATTATACTGCAATGGGCAAGCGGCCTGTAATGAGCATTATCCGTCAATCAGCTACAGGTCACGCTACTAATGTTATTGGTGGTTTGGCGGTGGGTATGGAAAGCACTTTCTTACCTATTCTTGTTTTAGCATCCGGCATTTTCGGAAGCTACAAATTTGCCGGTTTATATGGTGTTGCCATAGCCGCTGCCGGTATGATGGCAACCACCGCCATGCAATTAGCTATTGATGCTTTTGGACCTATTGCCGATAATGCAGGCGGTATCGCCGAAATGAGCGAATTACCCAAAGAGGTTCGCGAAAAAACGGATATTCTTGATGCCGTTGGTAACACGACTGCCGCTACGGGTAAAGGTTTCGCCATTGCCTCAGCGGCACTTACTGCACTGGCTTTATTTGCTGCTTACGTTGGTGTGATCAATCACAATCATTATCGCATGATTGGTATTGATATTTATAAAGCTGATGTGCTGGCTTGTTTATTTGTTGGTGCAATGATCCCATTTATTTTTTCTTCGTTAGCCATACGTGCGGTTGGTGAAGCTGCTATGGCAATGGTTCAGGAAGTACGGCGCCAGTTTCATACTATACCGGGTATAATGGAAGGTACGGGCAAACCCGAATATGATAAATGTGTTGCTATATCAACTGAAGCATCTTTACGAAAAATGATAAAGCCCGGTGCCATAGCAATTTTATCGCCACTCGCTATCGGTTTTATTCTTGGCCCCGAAGCTTTAGGCGGCTTTTTAGCCGGCGCTACTGTAAGCGGCGTATTAATGGGGATGTTTCAAAATAATGCTGGAGGTGCGTGGGATAACGCAAAGAAAAGTTTTGAAAAAGGGGTTGATATAAACGGACAGATGTACTATAAAAAATCAGAGCCTCACAAGGCTTCAGTTACAGGCGACACTGTTGGCGACCCATTTAAAGATACATCAGGCCCATCCATGAATATATTAATCAAACTGATGTCTATTGTTTCGCTTGTAATTGCTCCTACCCTTGCACATTTGCATAATAACACTACAGGAACCGAACATCCAACGCCGCGGGTTGAAAGAACAATTGAAAGAAAGACAAATGGTGAAACTGGTTCAATAATTTCTTTTGAAGAAAATAAAAACACTGAGGCATTTTTAGCTGCTTTTAAAAAAGATTGTTTAGCTAAAGATAAAAATGTTTTTTATAGAATTTAAGAGCGAAAAGCCTTTAATTGATAGTAATGAACAAGGTACAGACATTGTAAGGAATATCAAATGTTTCTTGTAGAGAAAGATGCGAACACTTCGTAAATGAGCGAAGAAAAAAAGTAGCTATAAAAATTTTTTGATGCAACGGTTCATGGTTTTTTAGTGTCACTATTGAATTATCAAATCTTTTTTATGAAATATATTACTTGGTTGAGTTTATTTATCGTCTTGTTCATCTATCTTGTTAGCTGTAAAAAGCATAATAATGACGCTTCATCAATCCCAAAGGAGGATAATATCGAAACTAAAACGGAAAGCTCAAATTCCATTTTAGGTGATTGGGAGTTAAGAGTTATATATGGTGGATTTAGAGCGTCTAATTCTAGCCCATACTATGCTTCTGGAAACGGATATATCTGGAAGTTCACAAATTCAAGTTATCAATTCTATTCTAAAGGACATTTGGCAAGTAATGGAGATTATACTTTGACTAAGGATACATGTCTTGCTACAGGGCGATTTATGGATGCTTTAATTCTCAAGCAGAATTATAATGAAAAAGTCTTCTTTGAAATTGCAAAAGATACACTTATCCTTTATCGTGGAATTATCGCTGCTGATGGAACGATTGAAAAATATGTAAGACAGCAAACCTCGCAGTCACTATTAAACAAGTAATAGTAAATTTACAATGAGTTAATTAAAACACTCCGTTTTCGATAAGATAACATTTTAAAACCTGGTTGAAAAATCAGCAGGGTTTTTTATTGCTTCTATCTCACTAATTTTAAGAACCGAATAGCTTCTAATATCTCCTGCAATTTTATATTATGCAATTCCTGCTTTTGTAATTCTTGTTGTTGCGGAGCGGTTCTATTCATACAGGGAAAGCAAAAATTTATACGATACAAAAGATGCTTTCTCAAGCATGGCTTTAGGAATTGGAAATGTAATTTCAGGTATTGGTTCTAAAGTTTTGGTGTTTGGAAGTTTGTCTCTTGTTTATAAATTTCGAATTTATACTTTAGATGCTTCTCATTGGGGGGGTTGGGTATTAGCTTTTTTTGCCGATGACTTTAGCTATTATTGGTTTCACAGAACCAGTCATCATGTAAGGTTTTTTTGGGCGTCGCATGTTGTGCATCACTCCTCTCAACATTATAATTTAGCAGCAACATTACGCCAAACCAGGACAGGTAATTTTACAGGCAGTTTTATTTTTTGGTTGTGGATGCCTTTTGTAGGTTTTCATCCACTAATGGTTAATGCTGATGCAACAGATAAGTCTCATCTATCAATTTTGGATTCATACCGAAGCAATCAAAAAGCTTCCAAACCCAATTGAATTTATCTTCAATACTCCTTCTCATCATCGCGTTCATCATTCATCCGATTTAAAATATCTTGATAAAAATCATGCTGGTATATTAATTATCTGGGACAGGATGTTTGGAACTTTTCAACCCGAAGAAGAAAAACCAGTGTACGGTCTAACTAAAAATGTAAATACTTTCAATCCGGTAAAGATCGCTTTTTCATGAATGGGGAAATTTATCAAAGGATGTTGCACAAGCAGGATCAATTAGTAATGCCGTTAAATATCTTATCAATCCTCCCGGTTGGAGCCATGATGGACGTTCTAAAACAACGAAACAATTAAGAGAAAAAGGGTAAAGAGCTTCTGCTTCAAATTTTCTCACAACAAAAATTCCAGAACCCGTCATTTGTAAAAAATAATCCTGGTGTTAGGCAATTGCTGTAATTTTAAGAGTACTTATTCTTCACACCCTTCTTTATGAAAAAAATTTACTTGCTTTTATTTATTGTTATCTCTATAAGTTTAACAGCTAACGTTGAGGCACAGGTTTCGAAATATACCTTTTCTTCATCCGTTGGTACTTATACACCTGTTACAGGGGGAACAGTTTGGCTAAGTGGAAACGCAATAGCAAGAGACACACTGTGTTCTGCTGTTAATGTACCTTATTTTGAAGATTTCAGTTCTGCAACACCTTCCTATTTTGATGTTTGTGAACGTTTAGAAGATGCGATGGGCGCAGGCTGGAGGCTATCAACATCTGGTGTTCCAGGTATGACCACCCCGCCGCTGATAACTTCACCAAGTGATGGCGCATGGTTTTTTACCAGAGGTATTAACTTAACAGCCGGCAATAAATATTCAATCAACTTCAGGTATTTTGGGTATGGTTCTACCCTCCATGTAAAAGCAGGATTTGCCCCAACTTCTTCCGGTATGACTAATAATGTTGTCTCGTTAAATGCGTACAATCCGGTATATTATGCGAAAGAAGGAAATGGAATTTTTATTCCTGCTACTTCGGGAGTATATTATTTTGGCTTCCAAAACCTTTCTCCGAATTCTTTTGGTAATAGTAGTGTTTTACTTGACGATATACTTATCAGGCAAACACCACCCCCAACTCCTTGTACTGCAAATGTGCTTCCCGTGAATGGATCAAATATCAATAGTCAGCCCGTTCAAATGAAATGGAATAAGGTAAATGAAGCTACCTCCTATGATGTTATGGTTAGCGACAATGGTGGGAGCAGTTATACTTATGTTCAAACTGTTTTTGACACCACCTTCGGTTATAGCGCTTCTTTGCCTGACAAAACATACTATTGGTATGTTGTTCCTAAAAATGCAGGTGTAAGTGCTGTAAATTGTTCTTCTGCTGCCACTTCGTTTAAAACAATCATAGGTGATGAATGCAGTGCTTCTATCCTGTTTACCCGTGGAGGAATATTTAACGGAACTACTGTTTCAGCTACCCCTTCTTTAAATGTTCCATCGTGTAAACCTGTTGGAACTCCTGCTGATGTGTGGTATTCATTTATTACTCCTTACCAGGAATTTGCTTTTCAAGTTACGGGCGGAACTAATTTTAAACCCGTTGTTTCAGTATATAAGGGTACCTGTGGTTCTTTAACTCAGGTTCAATGTGAGACTTCCAGTTATGATAGTACGTATGCCTATATATACTTAAACTCGTTAACCCAAGGTGCTACTTATTATATCCGTATTTATAACGGTCGTCCATCTGCTCCCGGAACATTTACCATTACCGCAGACGTAGCTATTCCGTTACCTGTAACAATTACTCTTTTTACAGGTGAACGTGTTGGAGTAATTAACAAGCTGACATGGACCACTGAAACCGAACAAAACAATAAAGGTTTCGAACTTCAACGCTCTGCGGATGGAGAACATTTCAGCAGCATTGGATTTATAAATACCAAAGCAGTTAATGGTAACAGTACAGCCACTTTAAATTATAACTTTAATGACATTAGACCTTTGGCGCAAAACAATTACTACAAATTGAAGCAAGTGGATAAAGACGGACGATCAACTTATTCATCCGTAGCATTTGTTAAGGGAACAAAACTCAATATTCTTTCTTTCTCCGGTATATATCCCAACCCCGCAAATGATAAATTAAATGTGGTAATTGCCTCACCTCAAAATGATAAAATTGATTTGGTGATTACAGACCTTGCCGGTAGAATTATAAAAAGACAAGTTGTACACCTTTTTAATGGTGATAATAATGTATTAGTTGATGTAGGTAAATTATCATCGGGCGTTTATATGATAAAAGCGATCTGCGGAGTTGGTTGTGAAAATGCAGTAAGTAAATTTGTAAAGCAATAAAGTTGTTAAAAACCCTAAAAAAATTCCTTCCCTTTTTGCCATTTCAAATTAATTTGTATCTTGTACGAAATATATCGTAACATGGCAAATAAACTAATTAAACCTACCGAAGGCGAACTGGAGATACTGCAGGTTCTGTGGGAAAAAGGAAAAGCAACGGTACGTGAAGTGCACGAAATTATTTTACAAACCAAAGATGCAGGCTACACAACTACCCTTAAGCTGATGCAAATTATGTTTGAAAAAGGTTTGGTTAAAAGAGACGACTCTGCAAAAACGCATATCTACCAACCAAATGTGAGTAAAGAAAAAACGCAGAACCAGTTTGTAGGTAAAATGATATCAAACCTGTTTGGAGGCTCTTCTACCCAACTGGTTATGCAGGCATTAGGCAACCACGTTCCTTCAAAAGACGAATTAAACGAAATTCAACAACTGCTCGACAACCTTAAAAAACAATAGGTAATGATCCAGGTAACCCAATCTCCGTTTCTGCAGGCTTTGGGATATGCAATTATTAACAGCTTGTGGCAATTTGCCCTTCTCTGGCTTGTTTATTTTTTTATAAACAGTGTTTTTAAACAATCGTCTCAAAAAAAATACGCGTTTGCATTGCTGCTGCAGCTAACGGGTTTTGTATGGTTTGCAGTTACCCTTGCTTTTTACTATCAGCAATATTCTAATGCCGGTGTTATTATAACTGAATATGCAAATCGGCCTTTGTTAAGCGCAATTAATACAGGCAGTTCAACAAGAGATAAACTGTTTAGCTACATTATTAAGACCGAACAATTTTTGCCCTACCTATCCATTGCATATCTTTTCTTATTAATTTTTCTTTCTTTTAAATGGCTGCATTGCTATCAGTTTACTCAAAGCCTTAAACAAAAAGGTATTAGTAAAATTAATGTTGACTGGAGGCTTTTTGTACAAAGATTGTCTGAGCAATTAGGTATTACAGGGAGTGTAAAAATATTTCTCTCCGATAAAGTAAAGGCTCCTCTCACTATTGGGTTTTTAAAACCTGTTATATTAATTCCATTAGCAAGTATCAATCACCTTAATACCGAGCAAATGGAAGCAGTGATTTTACATGAGCTTGCCCATATAAAACGGTCGGACTACCTGATAAACCTGCTGCTGTCTCTTATTGAAGCAACCCTGTTCTTTAATCCTTTTATGCAATTGTTAAGCAGACATATTAAAAGAGAAAGAGAAAATAGTTGCGACGATTGGGTTCTACAATATGATTACAATGCTGCAACTTATGCAAAGGCATTGCTTAAAATAGCAACGTTACAAACTGTACAACCCTCTTTTGCTATGAACGCGGTGGAAAATAAAAATGCACTGCTGATAAGAGTAAAAAGAATGATTGAGAAAAGTGAAAAGTCTTTTCATTATCGTCATCAGTTGATCGCTTTGCTTTTTATTACAACTACCTTAAGTACAATAGCATGGCTTTCTTCAGAAAAGAACAGGGCTGCTGCTGCATCTTTAAGTAATAAAAATATACCGGCAAAAGTTCAACCCCTCGCTGCTAAAGTTGATAATCCGTTATTCAACCCCGTTTTTTTTCTTGCTCAGAATAATAATGAAGAAATTAAAATGGAGATGGCAAAGGAGGTGAAACATATTGAAAAGCACATACAAAAAATGAGCACAAAACCTGTTCCGTTAGCAGTACCAACAAGAAGCCTGAAATTCGACCTTACTGAAATTCCTTCTCCCGTCATCAAAAATGCTTCCCCGCTTGTAAAAAACAAGATGTTGATTTCGCCACGCTTAATTTTTAATATTGATACTTTACAACTTAAAGGAAATATTAAAAAGCTGTTTACAGCAGGATGGAAGGTTGATTTAGAAAAACCAGAAAAAGATGTACGGAAAAATTTAGAAATAATATTTGAAAGAAATGCACAATTAAAACAACCGTACGATAAAGAGAAAGTACTGCACAACATTAATGTTGCTCTCGCACAAATAAGAGCAACAAAATTGAAGATGCAAAAACTTCCTTCTGAAACTTCTAAAGACTATACGAGAACTTATAATTCATATTTGCGGGCTTTGGCTTTAGCAGAAGCCAAAAAATGGCAACAGGACGAAGATTTAAAACCAATGGCCGAAGAGATGGGGAAACAATGGGAAGAAGCACAGCAACAATATTTGTACCTCACGAGGAATGAAGAGAATATAAACTTTAATGTTCAGCTTCCTGCAGTTGTTTATATGGCACCCGATGCCCATAGTTATTCTTTTGAATTTACAGATAAACCCCAGGCAAGAGTTGCAGGTTCGGCTGCTGTTTCAAACACAACAAGATCAATTAATACAAGTCCGTGTGCTGAAATTAGAAAAAAGGTAAGGGCTCCCCGGTTTGTGAACCCGGAGGATGATATAGAAGAGGATGTTATGCCAACTTATCCTTCTGCACCAGAACAACCTGTAAAGAAAGTGATTAACAGACCAAAGAGAATTATTATAGTTCATATTTGAGTTAAGGGAAAAAGATATAAAACAAAAAACCTGCTGAAAATATTTCAAGCAGGTTTTTTGTTTTAAGAAGTATTAGGTTTAAAAACTATCTCAATACTCCCAACCATCATTCTGAATATCTAAAATAATATACGCTCTAACTTTACCACAAACGCCTCGGGCACCAGTCACCATATTTGTTTCCTAATAAGAAACCAACAACAATCTCATGCGTACCACGACTAACCGTATTTAAACCCGAAGTGGTTATATCGTATGCATATCCAACATTAAAAGCGTTGCTTACATTTATTCCAACCATAGCAGCAAAACCATCTTTATGCCGGTAGCTTGCACCTGCCCATATCAGGTCCTGGTACTGAACCTTGGCGTTTATATCAACACCTATTGGTAAGGGGCTTATATACTTAACCAAAGCGCTGGGAAGAAAACTAATATCATCAGAAAGCTGGAAACGGTAACCAGCAGTTAAAAAGGTATGCGGAACTAACCGTCCTCCGGCAAGTGTAACTGTATCTCCGGTAAATTTTAGTTTTGAAGGAATAATTTGCTGCATCGCCAGGCCAACAAAATAATCTGCAGAATACAACCACAAGCCTGCATTAATATCGGGGCTTAACCTGTTTAAGTAACCGCTTCCGGCAACAGCAGGATCAACTGAAACTGTTCCAAAGTCGAGCTTGCTTGTGTTTAAAGTCATGTTCTGAATACCTGCTGAAACTCCGGCAGCTAAACTTGTGCGGTTAGAAATTCCTAAGTGATAAGCGTAAGTGCCATAAGCAGCAAAGCGGTTAAGTGGACCTGTTCGGTCGTTAATCATAGTAAACCCAACGCCTCCATGAGATTCGGGTGTTGTATAATCGCGCCAATAAGCATTTCCCCTTGGGTTCTCGCCACTTGCATGAAAGCTGGTTGCCGTCTCACGTCCGTAGTCGCTCTTTTTTAAAGGCCCGTGAATAGTGAGATAAGTAGTAACAGGCGCACCTTGCAAGCCGACCCATTGGTGACGATGACTGATCTTTACATCGGTGTAATTCTCAATTCCTGCCACGGCAGGATTGATGATATAATTATTAAGAATGTATTGAGTATAATGGGGTCGCTGTTGCGCAAAAGAGACAACAGTGACTGAACAAAATATTAAAACCGTAAACAAGCACCGCATTTTCATTTATTAAAATTAGGGGAATTAATGTTACGGTTTTTCAACCTTTTATTTGATTAGTATTTTAAGATTATGTTCAAAAAAAAATTAAAACACATAGGCACATAGGCACAATAGAAATACATAGAAAGTTTGTTCTATAAAATTTTCTATGTGCCTATGTGTCTATGTGGTCAGGCATCCCAGAATTTTATCTCAAAATCGTTACCGAACCACTAAATACTTTACTCCCGTTTCCCGGGTTAATAATATAATAATATGCTCCAACAGGCAACGGGTTTCCATTCATAGTTCCATCCCACGGCTTCGAATATCCTTTACTGGTAAATACTAACTGACCGTACCTGTTAAAAATCTGCACTGTACTGCCGGGGTAACTTTCGAGGTATGGGATATTCCAAACATCATTTATCCCGTCTCCGTTTGGCGAAAAAACATTGGGTATGGTTAGTGTCTTTAATACTTTAATAAATACTTCATCATGATTGGTACAGCCAGCTCCTGAAGTTACCGTTAAACGATAAGTCATATCAACTGTTGGTGTGACTGCAGGTTTTAAAATGGTATCTGTATTAAGATAAGTTGCGGGTGTCCAACGATATTGTAAATCATTACCTGTTGCTGTTGCATTTATTATAGCGCTTACACCTTCTAATAAAAACAGATCAGGGCCGGCATTAACTATAGGATATGGATGAACAGTTACTTGTTTTGTTGCAGTATCGCTTACACAACCTTGCTGATTGGTAATGTACAGGCTCGCATTAAATGTTCGAGAAGCAGCATATTTGCGTGTAGGATTTTGGAGGTTAGAAGTAGTGTTATCGCCGAAGTTCCAGTTCCAGTTTGTAATGCTGCCTGTAATTCCGTTGCTCTTATCAGTAAAATAAAAGGTGCCTCCCAAACATGAATCAGTTGGAGAAACCGTAAAGTCTGCTTTAGGCTGCGGATAAATGGTAGTAAGCTGCTTAGTAGCAGAATCGATGCAACCGTTATTAGTTGTAACAATCAACTGTACAGGAAAGGGGCCGGTTGTACTATACTTATGTGTTCCATCTTTTAAGGTAGAGCCGCTTGCATTTGTGGGATCATAGAATTTCCATGAATACTTAAAGAGGCTTTCGCTGCCATCGCCAATGGTTGAGAGGTTAGTAAACGTGGCGAGACCTGCAGGCAAACAAACAGAAGGCAAATAAAAATTAACCTTAGGCAAAGGATGCACCTGAACAGTTTTAGTTAAAGCCTGGCTTTGGCAACCACTGTCGGTAATAACCTGTAAGCTCACATTATAATTACCGGTTTTTATATATGTTTTAGTAAATGCATTTGCATTAGTCCGGCTATCGGCGCTGTCATTAAATTTCCATTTCCATAAAACTATTTTGCCAAAGTTAGCAAGGGATGAATCTGCGAAAGTGATTGCATTATTTTCGCATGTAGGTGAGCTATAGCCCCATCTGGTTACAGGCGAAGGCCAAACGGTAATGGATTGTGTTGCAGAGTCTTTACAACCGGCGTTTGATGTATAAACATATTGAATGGGAAAAGTTCCTGCCCCGGAAGTAGCGGGATTAAATACCCCTGCTGAAGAAATGCCGGTGCCTGAAAAACTTCCGATACCCTGTACCCCACCCGTTTCTGATGCCTGCGTAATTTGCCGTGGACTTGCTTCAAAACATATTCCCGGTATGGTTACAAACGAAACTTTAGGGCTGGCATTAACTGTAATAGTGGTTACTTTTTCATCGGCACAACTTATACCCGAAAATACCCTAAACTTTACCTTATAAGTTTGGGTAGTTTGCAAATTGGGATATGAATGCGTATAAATTTTATTAGCCGCAGGTAAACTATCCGTTTGCACGATTGAAGGAGCATTTATATCATCCCACACAATCTCAACTTTTGTTAGCGATCCAAAATCTACTGCAGATACATTTTGAATTTGAACAGCAGTATTGCTGCATAACGCATTATTGTTTAAAACGGTAAAGTCAGCTTTTGGAACACTGCCATTAACCGTAAATAATTTAGAAGCAGTTGCTGAACATCCGTTAGCAGCAGTTACAGACAAACTCACATTGTAATTACCCGCGGCAGTGTATTTATGCGTTGGATTAGGCTGGGCAGATGTATTTGGGTTAGCTGCTGTAGCATTGGCATCACCAAAATTCCATAAATAGCTGCTTATAGTTCCGTTGTTGATATAACTGCTGTCAATAAAACGTACAACATCCGACACGCAGACTTGAGGCAATAGAAAATTAGCAACCGGGTTTGATGTAATAATAACCTGTTTACTAAAAACTGTGCTTTTACATCCGGTAGTGGTTTCAACTAATAATGTAACAGTGTAGGTTCCCTGGATTGTATAGGTTTTTGTTTGTGGAGCATTTGTTAAGCTAACCAACGAATCCCCGTTTCCAAAATTCCAATACCATTTTACAATAGTTCCCTGCGGAACGGTTGATGAGTCTGCAAAAGTAACCGGGCTATTTAAACATGCTGGCCCCAATAATCCAAACTTTGCCACGGGCTCGGGAGTTATTGAAATAGCTTTTGATGTATCTGCAATGCAACCTATGTCTGTAATAACCTGCAGCTTCACATTATAGGTTCCCGAAGTGTTGAATTTCTTTACCGGATTTTTTATACTGTCGGCAGTATTGTCACCAAAATCCCAATTCCATTTAATAACCGATCTGCCGTTTGCATTGGTATTATCAGAAAATCTGGCAGCTTCGCTAAGGCAACCATTGTTTGCGATACTAAAATCTGCAACAGGCGGATCGTAAACATTTACATCATAATTAATTTCCTGTGTACCGCTGCAGCCATCGGAAGTGGGATTATTGGCCACCACTTTTACAGGGTAAGTGCCTATAGTTGAGAAATTATAAAAACCAGGAAGATTATATACATATAAAGTTTTTCCATCGCGAACAAAGATGCTGTCGGCAACAGGTGAACTATTTATTACACTTGCATTTGGAGTAAGATTTGGATTATTATTAAAATCCCAGTTTAACGAAGTGGCTTTGTATGGTAAAGTAATAGTAAAACGGAAAGGTGTGTTTTTACACGTTGCAGGAAAATTTACAGTTGCATATTTATTTTTCAAAGTTATAAACTGGTAAAGGTCTATAACATTAGTCCCGGCATTGTAACCGTAACTTTCGGCGCTGCCATAACCATAAGCTATTGCATTAAAGCCTGAGTCTGCCTGTAAATTATGAATGCCTGCGGAAGTTTTATATTGAACGTAAGAATAAGAGGGATCAGACGGTAAAGACAAAAAGCTGCCCGAAATGTTTGCACCATCAATGCTGAAAGAATTGACGCCGGCAGTTTTCATTACAACATTTATGTAATGATAGTTAGGATTTATTACGGCGTGTGTGGTAGAGTTGAGCGTTATCTTATTGATCGTTTGTTCAACCGGACTTAAATAAATCATTTCAGGATCGCCATTGCCGCCTAAAGCTGTATTTCCACAATTATTTGCAGTTGTAATAAACTGCGCAACCATTACAGGTTGGTCTGCTTCTATTATGTTAGTAACATTCGATTGAAACTGGTAATACCTTCCAGAAACAAGTCCCGTTAGAGGCGTACCATTTACTGTTACAGCAGTTGCCGGTGTATTTACCATTACCCTGAAAAAATTATTAGGCATATCGCGGGTTGGCACTGTAATGTATTTTTTGCCCCATGCATTAGAAGGGAAGCACTGTTGAATGGTGTTATCTGCAGTAGTGCCCGATCCTGAGCATTTAATGTTTAGCTTGCCCGTGCCGCAATAAACAGCAATCTTTTTGCAACCATTTGTGCCTGTACTGATTGAACGTATCCTCGTACCTGTCAGGTCAACACCGGTTTGGTTGGAGCCTGTTCCGCCTGTTAACTCTCCTAATAAATTAAGTACCTGGCCTTTTTGCATATTAACTGTAAAGGCAACACCCGCAGCGTGCGTTAAAGTGTTTGCAGCAGGGGTAACTTCAATAACAGTGCTGTCTTCAGTGGCAATGGCAAAGCAAAAAGGATACGAATAAGCGCCATTAGAAACCTGGGTGAAGCCTAAAATATAATAGTCCTGGCCAAGTGTATTTGTAGGAAAAAGCAAAGATGCTCCCGAGACCGAGCCGTCATAAATATGCGTATAAGCAACTACCGGTTTATCACTGGTGATATGAATGCCTTTATTTGATATTCCTTCCGTGCCCAGCCGTGCATCATCGGTTCCGGTTTTGGGTATTATCTCGGTTTCAGTTACAGTATTGGCATTAACCGTATAAGTTCTCACCCACCCTGTTGCCGGAATTTCAACTTTTACATTAGCGGTTTGGTCAGAAGTAAAATACAACACCATATTCTGAGAGCCGCCGCTGGTATTTAACGAGCCATTATTGGTGTACATAGAAACATGGCTTCCATAACCCACCCAAAAATCTCTGCCTTTATTAGAAAAATCCTGCCCGAAAGCTGCACTAACAAATAAACTTAGGCATATAGCAACAACAATCGTTTTTATATTCATGTAATTATAGGAGAGTGTAATTTACGTGTTGCTTTTAACTTGCATTTTAAAATTTCATTAAGAAAATTTATTAACTAAAGAGAACCTGGCCGCCTGTTTTTCTATCGTCTAAAAACTTAATACCAAATTGCATCATTAACCCTTTGCTGTCGTCATAGCTCCACCTGTTTACAGCGCTAATTAAATTACCTGTTGGCAAATCTCTGAAGCCCCGTCGTTATTAAAGTCTAACTTTTTATTGTTGAAATAATCGTTGTGTAACAACAGTGTTGACGACCATTTTTTGCTCAGCTTTTGTGTAAGGTTAAGGTTTATATCGGTTCTTCCAAAGTCGTTTGCATAAACGTTTGCATACAGTCTTTCACTGGTAAGTGGCTTTTTTAATTCTACGTTTATTTGACCTGCTATACTTTCGTAACCGTTAACAACCGAACCACTGCCTTTAATGAGCTGCATGCTTTCTATCCACGTTCCGGGAATTGAGTTTAAGCCTAATGAAGTTGCCAGGCCCGCGCGGACCAGGGAGATTCTCCACTGTTAACTGTGTATAGATACCGGCTAAACCTAATAACTGAATTTGTTTGGAACCTGTTACCGCATCGTTATAAGAAACATCAACCGAGGGATTGGTTTCAAAGCTTTCGCTAAGGTTACAACAGGCTGCTTTGAACAATTCCTTCTGGGTAATATTGCTTGTCCGGAACGGGTCGTTGGAATTGATATAAGTAGCAGCTCTCAACGAGGTTACCTTTACTTCATTCAACTGCTTACCTGTGGCCAATATAATTTTCAATTCCTTTAGTGGAAGCACTGAAACAGTGTCTGGCCTGTAGCCTGTGTAACTAATAATTAATCTTTCGCCAGTGTGCTTAATATTAAACACCCCGTTTTCATCAGTGCTTGTTCCTAAAGTTGTACCTAACCATAACACATTTGCGCCAGCTAATGGCTTAAATAAGCCTTTGTTATCTTCTTCTAAAACAACGCCTTTAATTATATGTTCTTCTATTGGTTTAACCTGTAGCTGTGCAGTATCTGTTTTTATTATCACAGTTGATGAGTCTCTATCCGGCTTCATATCTTCCATGCTTTCAATTTCCCTGTAATAGCAGCACTTAGGTAAAGCATTATAGGCAGCATCGTTTGCCTTTTTCAAATACGTGTCGTGACCTGCTGCAATCCTGTTATGTATTTTCTCTAATGAAATTTTGGAAGGGCTGTAAGAAACAGAAAGCATTTTTGAGTCAATATTCCAAACTGCGGATTTAATGCCTTTTACTTTTAATGCTCCTTCTATTCGCTGCTTACATTGTTCGCAAACACCAAATACTTTAAATGTTGTTGCAGTATCTTTCAATACTGTTTTATGTTCCTGTCCATTAGCCGCTATGCCTATAAAGCAAAAGCACAGAGCAACTAAATATTGCTTAATTGTCATGTAATAAAATTAACAGTGTGAAGCATCAGGATAACAATAAAAATTATCCTGATGCTTTTGATAATCAGCTCTTCTTAGACTTTGTTTTTGTTTTTACTTCCGTCAGATCCATTTGGCATTTAGGACATTTACCCGGTTTGTTGCTCACCACTTCAGGATGCATTGAACATGTATAGGTTTTAACTTTTGTTAATTCCATGCCGCATTCGGGGCATTTGCCAGGCTTGTTGCTAACCACTTCGGGGTGCATTTCGCAAGCGTATTTTACCTGCGCTGCAGTTGTTGCTTTTGAAGTGGTTGATTTACTTTTATTTGTTTGTGCAGAAGTTGCCAGCGTTACAAACGCGGCAATTAAAAGCATGATAATTGCTTTCATATTGATAATTTTTTGTGATAAGAGATTAATTAAGTTCTAAGCAGTACTGCTGCCTGATGTGTAATATTAGTAATAGGAATTTCAGGCTAATATGTGTGCCTTTTAAATGGCAGAAGAAATAAAATCAGACCCTGAAAACGCAGTTGGATATGTAGATAGGAACGCCCGAATATAATGGCGGTGTGTGCCTGCCGTTAATTATGTTTACTGGTTCTGATACGAAGAAAACATTTTGATACGACGGTTTGAAACTAATAGGGCTTGCATAATGTTTTACCGCAAGTTGTGCACTTGCAAAGTGCTTATCTTTTACCTTAAAGAACTGGTATTTTGTTTTGCAGCAATTGTCATCGTTATCGCCTTTACTGCATTTATCTCTGTAATCTTTTGCAAGAGAGATGGTCACTGATTTTAGTTTGCCACAGCAATAAAATTGCTTCAGGCTAACTCCAAATGTTGATAAGGAGTAAATGCAGGTAAGTAATATAAGGACAGTTCTTTTCATTATTCTATTACAAAGTAATACTGTTTTTATAAATAAGGGGGTATAATTTTGGTAAAGGTTTAATAAAATAAGTAAATCAATATTAACAGCTACTACTTTGGCAAAAGTGTTCTCGACCCTTTGTTTATCATCATATTTTTACAACCTTTATTCTTTATACTTGTTACATAAAAAATTAATATTCAAAAACTACATTTATGAGCACATCAACAAATTCGGGAGAAGACAAACAACAACCGGTTGAAGACAAACAAAAAAAAGAGGAGAAAAGGAAAGAAATAAACAAAACTGATCCTCAGCTTACAGAATTAAAAGGCTTCGTAGATCCGAAAGAACCTCTTGAAGAAGAGGGAACACTAAACCCGCTTACCGGGAAGAGGGAGAAGGGCGAATAAGCGTAAATACAAAGAGGTTGCCTGATTAAGACAACCTCTTTGTATTTACCTTCTTCAAAATTTTATTATCCCAAATACGCTTTAAGCGCATTGCTATATCTGGCTTTTTGCAAACGCTTAATTGCTCTTTCTTTAATCTGGCGAATGCGCTCTTTAGTCAGATCATATTTTTGACCAATCTGCTCAATGGTAACTCCGTTTTCACCATCCAGGCCAAAATAGGCATTTACAATTTCAGCTTCCCGTGGAGATAAGGATTTAAGTACACGGCGAATTTCTTCTCTCAAACTATCTTTCATCACATCATCGTCTGTATCATCTCCCCCCTCCAAAAGGTCGCCCATTGCTACGTCTTCAGCTTCATGCACAGGTGCATCTAACGAAGTATGACGTGTATTGCTTTGAAAAATGTTATTGATTTCAGTTTCGCTCATTTCGAGTATATCGGCTAACTCTTCGGTGCTCGGCTCTCTCTCGTGCTCCTGCTCAAAAGCCATGTAAGCTTTATTTGCTTTATTATAAGTACCGATTTTATTTTGAGGAAGGCGAACCAATCTTCCCTGCTCGGCCAAAGCCTGCAAAATAGATTGACGGATCCACCAAACCGCGTAAGAAATAAATTTGAAACCTTTTGTTTCATCAAAACGTTGTGCCGCTTTAATTAAACCCAGGTTTCCTTCATTAATAAGATCGCTCAGGGACAAGCCCTGATGCTGATACTGTTTAGCCACAGAAACCACGAAACGAAGGTTAGCAGTAGTTAATCTTTCAAGAGCTCTCTGGTCACCCATTTTAATTTTCTGCGCAAGGATCGTCTCCTCTTCTGGCGTGATCATGGGGATTTTAGAGATTTCCTGCAGGTACTTTTCTACCGCTTGTGAGTCCCGGTTCGTAATCTGCGTGGCAATTTTAAGCTGCCTCATAGTGTAAAAAATAAATTATAAAATATATAGTTTAATGACAATTAATTGATACTATTTGTTGCAATGACATCAAAAATTGAGCAAAGGTACGTTGCAACATCGGTTTTTGGTAGCTATTATTAAAAAACAGTTCTTTTTTTACTATAATTTAACCATACGTTTATGGCTTTTATAGTTTAATTTCATTATCTGTCGCTTTTGCTCCTGCTTTTTTGTTTTCAAATGAAAGTTCTTAAAATTTACAGATTGCTCAAGCAATCCTACTGCTTATCAAAACAATTACACCAAAACCCTTAAGTTGTTCAATTTTTTCAATTTAGTCTCAAAAAGCATACCTATAAATACTTCATAACCGCTATTCGCTTAATTTCGTGCCCCTATGATTGATTATCGTTCAGACACTTTTACAAAACCAGGTGCTGCAATGCTCGAAGCAATGTTTAAGGCTGAAGTAGGCGACGATGTATTTGAAGAAGATACTACAGTAAACAGGCTTGAAGCAATGGCTGCCGAAATGTTTGGAATGGAGGCATCAATTTTTTGCCCTACAGGAACAATGACCAACCAGATAGCTATTAAGTGCCATACTCAACCTGGCAATGAAGTAATTTGCGACCAGTTATCTCATGTATATATTTATGAAGGAGGCGGAATTGCTTTTAACTCAGGCAGTTCTGTTCGGCCAATTGCAGGCAATCGGGGCAGGATTACTGCCGAACAAGTTCTTGAATTTGTTAATCCGGATGATGTACATAAACCTAAAACAAGCCTGGTAAGTTTAGAGAATACTGCTAACCGCGGCGGCGGTAGTTGTTACCAATTTGCAGAGATTGAAAAGATTAAAGAAGTTTGCCTTCAACACAACTTAGCCTTACACCTTGATGGCGCACGTCTTTTTAATGCTTTAGTAGCAAAAGAGGAAAAACCCACACAATACGGACAAACCTTCGATAGTATTTCTATTTGCCTTAGCAAAGGATTGGGAACCCCTGTTGGAAGCGTACTGATTGGAAAAAAAGACTTTATAAAAAAAGCCCGGCGGATTAGAAAAGTATTAGGCGGCGGCTGGCGACAGGCAGGTTATATGGCGGCGGCAGGAATTTTTGCACTTGAAAATAATGTTGATCGCCTTGCCGAAGATCATCGTCATGCAAGATCGCTGGCAGATGCTTTAAGTAAAAAAGTTTTTACAGGAACGATTTTTCCTGTTGAAACTAATATTTTGATTTTTGAGGTGAAAGGCACGCTTACGCCAGTTGCTTTCGCCGAAAAAATGAGTGAACAGGAAATACGTGTAATGGCCATTTCAAAAACACAGGTGAGAATGGTTTTGCATTTGGATATTTCTGAAGAAATGGTTCAAAAAACCATCAAAGCAATTGAGTCTTTATAAAATAACAACCAAAAACTACACGCGGAATGCTTCCAAAAGTTAATCCCACAAATACGCAGGCATGGCTGCTGTTAAAAAGACATCATGATGATGAAATGCAGCGAAATCATCTTAGAAAGTTATTTTTAGCTGATCCTGACCGCTTCAAAAAATTCTCACTCACTTTTGACGATATCTTATTTGATTATTCAAAAAATATACTTAATAATAAAACGCTTCAATTGCTGTTTCAGTTAGCTGAAGAGTGCGGGGTAAAAACCGGTATTGAGGCAATGTTTAAAGGCGAAAAAATTAATGAGACTGAAAACCGGTCTGTTCTTCATGTAGCTCTTCGCAATTTTTCTGATAAAGAATATGTAGTTGAGGGACAGAACGTAATGCCTGAAGTGGAGAAAGTACGGCAACAGATGAACCAGTTTTGCCAAAAAATTCATTCAGGCGAATGGAAAGGATTTACCGGCAAACCAATTAAATACATTGTAAACATCGGGATTGGAGGAAGCGATCTTGGGCCTGTTATGGTAACAGAAGCACTTCGCCCCTACTGGATAGAAGGCATTCAAACTTATTTTGTAAGCAATGTTGACGGAACGCATATAGCCGAAACTCTTAAAAAAATTAATCCTGAAGAAACTTTATTCCTAATAGCTTCCAAAACATTTACCACACAGGAAACCATGACCAATGCGCATACGGCGCGTACCTGGTTTCTGCAACATGCCGGTGGAGATGAAAAGCAGATTGCCAGACATTTTGTAGCGCTTAGCACAAATGAAAAAGAAGTAACTGCTTTTGGCATTGCCGCAGAAAATATGTTTGAGTTTTGGGATTGGGTAGGTGGAAGATATTCACTGTGGAGTGCAATCGGGTTATCTATAGCTCTTACTATTGGCTACGAAAACTTTCAGCAGTTATTAAGAGGTGCATTTTTAGCAGATGAGCATTTTGCCTCAGAAAAATTTCCTTCCAACATTCCTGTTATTATGGCTTTGATTGGCGTTTGGTACACTAACTTTTTTAGCGCCCAAAGTGAAGCAATTTTACCTTATGACCAGTACATGCATCGCTTTGCCGCCTATTTTCAGCAAGGCAATATGGAAAGCAATGGCAAAAGTGTAGATCGTAACAGTTATGAAGTGAGCTACTCAACCGGCCCGGTAGTTTGGGGCGAGCCTGGCACTAATGGACAACATGCTTTTTACCAGCTCATTCACCAGGGAACATTATTAATTCCTTGCGATTTTATTGCTCCGGCAAAAAGCCACAATCCCATTGGCGATCATCATATAAAATTGCTAAGTAACTTTTTTGCCCAAACAGAAGCTTTAATGAATGGCAAAACCGAAGAAGAAGCAACAAGCGAATTAGCAAACGCCGGCAAATCGAAAGAAGAAATTAAGAAGCTGGTAAAATTTAAAGTTTTTAAAGGAAATAAGCCAACTAACTCTTTTCTCATAAAAGAAATTACGCCACAAAGTTTAGGCAGTTTAATTGCTATGTACGAACATAAAATTTTTGTACAAGGCATCATCTGGAACATCTTCAGTTTCGACCAGTGGGGCGTAGAATTAGGTAAACAATTAGCCAATCAAATTTTACCGGAGCTGGAGGGAAAAGAAAAGGTTACAAACCATGATAGCTCAACAAACGGATTAATAAATACTTTTAAGGAAATGGCTCAATCATAAAAGGTACTTCACTTTATCCAATCAAAAGCGTTCTAAATACTTAGTACCGTGTCAACTTTATTATGTCGCTAATATTTAGCCCCACAAAGCCACAAAGCACACGGAGGTATAGCTTTGTGTACTTAGTGCCTCCTATGTTTGCTTTTCCAATTTATCTGTCCCAATTTTTGTATTTTTGAGTGAATGAAAGAAATATCATATCAGAAATTTCTTGACGATTATGAATTTGAAAGACTAAGAATAAAAATTCATTCCGAAAAAGGAGAACTGAGAGATATAGTTATTCAATATGAATCGTTTTTGAACAACAAGTGGCATCCAATTGTAAGATATGATTGTTCGCATGGCTTCTTTCACAAAGACATAATGAAACCAAACGGAGAAAAGGAAAAACAGATCATCCCAATTTCAAGTTTAAAAGATGCATTGAATTATGCTGAACAGGATATCAAAGACAAGTGGGTGTCTTACAAAGAACGTTATTCAAAAAAATTAAAGAAATGACAAAAAGAGAAAAAATAAACCGGAACATCGGACTTACGTTTGATTTTTTACGGCAGATTGTTGATAAGCCTGAAATCATTGATAAAATTTCTACAGGTTCAATACTGGAGTTTGTAGAAAAAGATTTTTCTACTATCGAAAAGGGAAAAGGAAAATCGAAAAGAAAATATTTAAAGGTTATATCTCAATTAGAAGGCATATAACCTCCTCCTCCTATCTTTGGTCTTTCAACTATGATTTTAAATCATCCCTGCTATCTTTAGAATGATAAAAGCTATCCGCATGTTGCTTTAAGTCTTCCCAAAGCTTCCAAAATCTCATCAAAACTATTACAGCAAATGGATAGACAGTGCAAAAACAGAAGCAACAAAAGCAAAGAGAATTGCACTTACAGTAACTGCCTGCGCAAGGCAAATGCATTTTGGCGAAATGCTGCGCGAACAAAAAGGTAATGTTTAAAATAAAATGTATTAACGTAAGCACTATTAAAACATGCTGTTCTCAAACTTACCTTTGCAGCCATGCGAAAGGTAAGTATGGATGAACTGGGGCGAAAGTCGGCAGATGAATTTAAGCAGGCTGAAAAAACACCTGTAATAGTTGTGTTGGATAATATAAGAAGCATGCATAATGTAGGGAGTGTTTTTCGTACATCCGATGCTTTTTTGCTCGAAGCAATTTTTTTATGCGGTTATACGCCTCAGCCACCTCACCGCGATATTAATAAGACTGCCCTGGGAGCAACAGAAACTGTAAACTGGATATATTTTGCAACCACGATTGATGCAGTTACACAACTAAAAAATAACGGTTACAAAGTATTTGGTGTAGAGCAAACCGAAGGAAGTATATCTCTTGAAAGGCTTAAAACTGACCCGAAAGAAAAGCTTGCAGTTGTATTTGGAAACGAAGTGGAAGGTGTTGATGCAGATGTTTTACAATTATGCGATGGCAGTATAGAAATACCGCAACTTGGTACAAAACATTCGCTGAATATTGCAGTGGCAGCAGGTATAGTGCTGTGGAAATTGTTTGAAACAAAATGTCTGAACCGGGATTTATAGGATTTTTGGGATTATTAGGAAATCCGATGATGATTGGTAATATTTGTTAGAGCCTTCCTTATATTAATATTATAGTAGAATAAAGAATGAGTACAATAAAAAAATATTTAAGTCTTGTAAAATTTGCTCACACCATTTTTGCAATGCCCTTTGCAATGATTGGTTTTTTTTTGGGAGTGTTTCAAACCAACTTATTATTTTACGGTAATAATGTTTCAAGGTATTCAGGTGTTCATCATTCAGGTGATGTCATAAACCTTTCTGTTGCTGACTTTTCTAAAAAATTTATTCTCGTACTTCTTTGCATGGTTACTGCACGAAGTGCGGCTATGGCTTTTAACCGCTGGCTCGATAAAAACTTTGACGCTAAAAACCCCCGCACAGCTATCCGCGAAATTCCGGCAGGTATTATTTCGGCTAACAGCGCTTTGATCTTTGTAGTCGTTAATTGTATTGCCTTCGTTATTTGCACGTGGTTCATAAACAGGATTTGTTTTTACTTAAGTCCTGTGGCTTTGTTTGTTATCTTGTTTTATAGTTATACCAAAAGGTTTACTCCATTGTGTCACCTTGTTTTAGGTTTGGGATTGGCGCTTGCACCTATTGGTGCTTACTTAGCAGTAACGGGTGAGTTTGCTTTATTACCTGTATTATTTGCATTCTCGGTATTGTTTTGGGTAAGCGGCTTCGACATAATTTATGCACTGCAGGATGTTGAGTTCGACCAATCGCAAAACCTCTTCTCAATTCCTGCAATATTAGGTAAAACGAAAGCTTTACGGGTTTCTGAAATATTGCATATTATAAGTGCCTCCGTGGTAATTGGTGTCGGTTTTATAGGGAACTTCGGCTTGCTGTACTGGTGCGGCACAGGCGTATTTGCAGGTATGCTCATCTACCAGCATTCTATTGTAAAGCCTGGCGATCTTAGTCGGGTAAACCTCGCTTTTATGACGGCCAACGGAATAGCAAGTGTGGTTTTTGCCGTGTTTGTTTTAGCTGATATTTTTTTACGATAAAAAAAGCTTTCCTGGTTTTGCAAGCACCTGCCTTCCTTATTGCACAATCAGGTATGCATTTTAAAGTCAGGAACAATAAAAACAATAATAATTATACATTTGGCAATTACAATGCGTAAAAGTACTGGACGTAGGCCATTATGAAACGAAACATTTTTAGGGTATTATTACTGATCGGGCTATTTTTTTATTTGCCGTTCCAATCAAAGGCGTGGGGTGTTTTAGGCCACAGGATAGTGGGCGAGATTGCCGATAAATATGTAAATGCAACTGCACGAGCTAAAATCCGCACAATATTAGGTACAGAGTCCATTGCAATGGCAAGCAACTGGGCCGATTTTATAAAATCGGATTCTTCTTTCAGGTACCTCAATAGCTGGCACTATATAAACCTTGATTCGGGTTTAAGTTATAACAACGTAAAAGATTATTTAAAGAACGATACTGCTACAGATGTATATACAAAAATTAATTTTTTAGTAAAAGAATTAAAAAACAAGAAACTGCCTAAAGATAAAAAACTCTTCTACCTGCGGTTGCTTATCCATTTTGTTGGAGACGTGCACCAGCCCATGCATGTAAGCCGTAAATCAGATTTAGGTGGTAACACCATTAAAGTTTTATGGTTTAGCGAACCTTCTAACATGCACCGGGTTTGGGATGAAAATTTAATAGAGTCTCAGCAATTAAGTTATACTGAATATGCCACAGCGATCAACCATCCTGGCATAAGCCTGCGGAAAAAATGGCAAACGCAACCTATGGTTGACTGGTTTTACGAATCGTACGAGATCAGCGAGCAATTGCATACCGAAATAAAACAGCCCAATCAGAGGCTTGGCTATGAATATAATTTTGATCATATAGAAACACTCAACAGGCGATTGCTTCAGGGCGGTGTTCGCCTTGCGGCATTATTAAATAAAATTTTTGATAATGAGAGCGTTGATTTTTGAGGTACTCATAAACTACTATACCGTCATCCTGAATTAATTTCAGGATCTCCTGTCGTGCCTGATACCGAACATAAACCTGTTACTATTTCATCAACTATTTGCCAGGAGATGTTGTAACAAGTTCAACATGACGAACTACTATTTAGCGTCATCCTAACCAGTTTCCGAATATCTTCACATGCTTACCGATTAATTATAACTTGTTTTAAATTCTTTTCGAAATTTGCAAATAGAAGGTTTATAAACAGTGTTGCTATTTTAAGCCGTCTTTAAGAAAAATAGTTAAACTTCCTGCAATTGCTTATGTCATACGCACAAACAACTACGCAATTCTTCGTATATTACGTTCACAATCAATTAAAAGTCTTGCAAATGAAAACGGCTTTCAAATCTCTTTTTACCGTTGTTGTAATTTCAATAAGCGGAGTATTGTTTTCTTCTTTTTATACTGATCATGCACCTGATAAAACCCGCATAAATTTTCCTTACAAGCAGGCAGGCTTAAACGAACGGCAGGCTGCTGCTCACCTGCTTAACCGTTTTACCTTTGGCCCAAAACCCGGAGATGTTGATGCAGTGGTAAATATGGGTCTCGAAAAATGGTTTCAGCAACAATTGAATGCGAATGTGCCCGATGATTCGCTTAATCAAATGTTAAGCGGATTTGATGCCTTAAAAATGAGCAATGCCGAAATTGTAAATACTTACCCGAAAGGGGCGCAGGTTTTAAGAATGGCAATTAAAGATGGTATTATTGATAAAGACTCGGTTAATAAAAAAGAGGATAAGAAAGGATACCGGGAGCAGGTAGCGGCATATATGCAGCAGAAAGGCATAAAGCCCCAGCAGGAACTTTACCGCCAATTGATTAGCCAGAAAATATTGAGGGCTGCTTACACAAATAACCAGTTACAGGAATTGCTTACCGACTTCTGGTTCAACCATTTTAATGTTTCGCTCACCAAAAATGATTGTGCCGAATTTGTACTGAACTATGAGAAAGATGTGATACGTCCCCACGTATTAGGAACTTTTGAAAACCTGCTGATGGCTACGGCAAAATCGCCTGCGATGCTAACGTATCTTGATAATTTCAGCAGCGCCGGTACCAATACAAATTTTGAAGCTATGGGACAACGTAACCAGAAGTTTGTTGACCAGATGATGCAGCAGCAAATGACAGATTCAACTTCGCCAAAAGCCAAACTGCTTAATAAAGTAAAACAAGGTAAAAAGGCGCAGGGACTAAATGAAAATTATGCCCGCGAAGTAATGGAGCTGCATACTTTGGGAGTAGATGGCGGTTATACACAACAAGACGTAACACAAGCCGCACGTGTTTTAACCGGCTGGACTGTTTACCCTATGAGCGACTATGGTTATGGCAGCGCTATGAAGAATATTGTTTCGCGCACAGGAGAAGATAAACTAAAGCAAAGTGGCTTCGTTCACGAAGGTGATTTTCTCTTTGCTGTTAACAGGCACGATAACAACGAAAAAGTTGTGCTCGGTAAAAAGTTTCCTGCAGGCGGCGGGTACGAAGAAGGTGTTGAGCTTTTGAAAATGCTGGCACATCATCCTTCTACTGCTAAATTTATTTCAAGAAAAATTGCTGTGCGTTTTGTAAACGATAACCCACCTCAAAGCCTGATTGATAAAATGGCAAAAACATTCTTAGAGAAAGACGGCGATATAAAACAGGTATTAATCACCATGACTTCTTCGCCTGAATTTTGGAGCAAAGAAGCGGTGCGCGAAAAAACAAAATCGCCTTTTGAGTTAGCAATCAGTTCTGTACGCAGCCTTAACGCTGTTGTTTATCAACCCATCCAGCTAAATAACTGGATCACCAAAATGGGGCAGAAAGTTTACTTCTACCAGGCGCCAACCGGTTATCCTGACAGAGGCCAGTACTGGATCAACACCGGATCTCTGCTTAGCCGGATGAACTTCGGTTTAGCGCTTGCATCTCAGCGTATCCCCGGAATTAAAATCAATCTGCTTGCATTAAATAAAGGCCATGAGCCTGAAAGTGCGCAGAATGCTTTGGTTACTTACAGCAAGTTGATTATGCCTGAGCGCGACCTGGAAGAAACGGTAAAACGCCTTACTCCTTTATTAAACGATCCGGATCTTGACAAGAAAGTGGATGAAGCTGCAGGTAAAACATCGCCTCCATCACAAGTAAATATGGAAACTAACCAGGATGAAATGATGAATGACGATATAACAGGAAAAAAGGTAAACGATAAAGTAAATAAAAAAGGTTTAGGCAAAAACAGTTACGCCTCTATGCAAAGTGCAGTTGGTACTAACAATATGTTGTCGCAAGTAATAGGTATTATCATTGGTTCGCCGGAGTTTCAGAGGAAGTAGGAATAAAGAGGTTTAAGGTTAAGGTGTAAGAGGCAGGAGTTAGAAGATAGAAGTAAGAAGTTAGAAGGAACGCTGCATTTCAAAAAAATTCATACCGCACCTACCGAAATATCAGGTCATAACATCTCGAACCTTAAACCTTAAACCCTACACCTTATAAAATTCACTTTTTAAAAAATTTAATTATGACATCGAGAAGAGGATTTATAAAACAAGGCGGCCTGGCTCTTTTTGGAATAGGCTTAGGCGGTGTGCCTTCGTTTATCGCCCGGGCGGCCAACAGTAATAAAATATTTTCTCCATATAAAAAGAAGAAGATACTGGTTTGTATTTTTCAACGCGGAGCAATGGATGGGTTAATGGCCGTAACTCCTTTTACAGACGAGTATTTGAAAGCCGCCCGGCCAACTTTATTTATGTCGGCAGCAAAAGGAGGAAACACCGGACCACTTATTGATTTGGACAGCCGTTTCGGACTTCATCCTTCCATGAAAGCTTTTGAACCTTTCTTCCGCGAAAAGCGATTGGCTATGGTTCATGGAATTGGTTCGCCTAATAATACCCGTTCGCACTTTGATGCGCAGGACTATATGGAGTCCGGCACGCCATTTAATAAAGGCACTTCAAGCGGCTGGCTTAACCGCGCAGTGGGTTTGTTGGGACACGATGCCACTCCGTTTAGGGCCGTAAGTCTCACTTCTTCTATGCCACGTTCTTTTTATGGCGATAATCCTTCTGTTGCCATAAGTAACCTCCAGGATTTTGCCATTCAAATGCGCGGAAACCCCATGGGTGCAAACATGGCTGCAAAAAGCTTTGAAGACCTTTATGATAAAACTGCTTCGGGCTTGCTTAAAGAAACTGGTAAAGAAAGTTTTGATGCAGTGAAAATGCTTCAAAAAACAGATGTGAAAAATTACAGGTCCGAAAATAATGCAACTTACCCCAATACTGCATTAGGTAACTCGTTAAAGCAAATAGCACAGCTTATTAAAATGGATGTAGGTCTTGAAGTGGCTTTTGCAGAATCGGGCGGATGGGATACGCACTTTAACCAGGGAACTGAACAAGGTGTATTTGCCCGCAACGTAAGCGACCTTAGCAACAGTATTACCGCGTTTTGGACAGACATGGGCGCTTTACAGGATGATGTAACAGTTATGACTATGACTGAGTTTGGACGTACCGTAAGACAAAACGGAACCGGCGGTACCGACCATGGCCGTGCATCATGCAACTTTATTTTAGGCAACGATGTTAATGGCGGAATGGTTCACGGCACAGTTAAACCTTTAGCTGTAGAAAACCTTGAAGATGGCCGCGATCTTGCCGTAACAACCGACTTTAGAGCCGTATTTAGCGAAGTGGCAGATAAGCATTTAAAAATTAATAGTGACAATGTATTGTTTCCTGACTGGAAGGGAACAAAGGTTGGGGTGATGAGTAAGGTTTGAGGTAAGAGGTTTAAGGCGTAAGGCGAAAGGTGTAAGGCAAAAGGCTCACAACTATAATTTTTTTTACACCTCACACCCCTAAACCTCACACCCTACACTACCTTCTCAAAACTTATAAGTAACAGCCAAGCCTTTGTAGCCCTTTCCTGCTTCGGGTACAATGGTCATGTTTTTAGAGTTTTTGTTTTTATGCCATTGAGGTATTAAAATACCTGCCCCGGCACCTAAGGCATACCCTAAAAGATTATCGCTTAAAAAGTGCATGCCTGCTTTATATCTTAAATACCCAACCAGTGCAGGAGTTGCGGCAGCCACTACCCAAATAACAGGTTTTAATTTAGAGTCAGGGTTATAATCCTGGAAAACTTTAGCTGCAAAAAAGGTAGCAGCGGCTGTAGCTGCGGTATGCCCCGCATAGAAAGACCTTTGAGAGTCATTGTCCCTCCTCCTGGAGTCATCGGCATTGATTCCTGGTACATAAGGTCCACTTCGGTACACATAGGGCCTGCTTCTGTAAACCGTTCCTGTAGCCATAGTAAACATTGCTCCTGTTACAGCCATCGTTTCTAAGTATAAGGTAAGTACTCTGCCTATATCATGTCTTTCATTTTTATTTAATAATGCTATTGCAACAGGCAATCCAAACGAAAGTTGAAAAGGAATATAACTGGCATTATCGGCCTTTGTGGAATAATAACCTGCATTACCACGATCAAAAAAAGGAAGGTTATTTTTATTTTTAGCAGCTAACTGTGCATTTGTAAGAGAATCTTTTTGACCGATAAGATAATACCCTAACGCCGTTAAACCTAAACCTGCAGCAATTACAGGTACATCTTTTTTGAAGGTGACGGTATAAGGTGATGCGGTATTGTCTGAAGCATAATTTTTTGCTTTAGTAGTTTTACCCGGAAACAACTCGGCAGCCGAGATTTGGACAGTAGTATCGGGCAGGGTAGTTTTTATGGTATCGGGTACATTATTTTTTACACTATCAGGTACCTGGCTTTGTAACGTATCCTGCGCATGTGCAATTGGAAAATAGGTAATTACTGTTAAGCAGAAAGTAATTAAGTACTTCATATAGGTATTGTTTTTAGTTTAAACTTTGTTGAATAATATATTCCACAAAGCTTCTGTACAACAAATAAACGCATTTTCTTAAAATGGAAGGCATTTTATATAAAAGTTATAGCTACGTTATGCAAAAAAAATGCTCAATAATTACCTGTTGGGCCAGCAGTGGCGAAAGCAGCACCTGCAACAATAAGGAAAGAAATTAAATAGCATGATTAAAGCTATATTATAATCTTGGCGCTATTGGTTTAGCCGGTTTATCAAATGGATTTGCACCGCGTGTTTTAAGTTTCCTCCTATACACTTTATCCCCGCATAAAACATAAAGCGTATTGAAACCGGCACCACCAAAACAAAGGTTTGAAGCCTGACCAGCCGGAACAGGTAAAATTGCATTAACACGTCCTGTTTGGTCAAGCATCTGGATACCTGAATTAGTGGCTACATAAACTCTTCCGGCAGTGTCGCATTTTATGCCATTAGCAGATGGGTTATCTTCCGTATCCGGAACATGCAACCATCCGTAGCGTTGTTTATTTGCAAGCGTTCCGTCTGGTTGAATTTGATAAATCCATATCCAATGCGTGGTTGATTCTGTAACGTATAATTGTGTTTGATCGGGAGTAACAGTAATCCCATCCGGATATTTTAATCCTTCATCTGCCTGTATTTTTTTGCCATCTGGTTTAATAAGGTAAATCTTACCAGATTTATCAGTACCATCAGGTGCGGTTACATATATGTTTCCGTTGTTAGTAATTACAACATCGTTTCCTGAAATATTATCGGCAAATACTGTTTCCTTTCCCTGCAGGTCGTACATAAGAATTTGCTTTCTTTCATTTGCCACTAAGTAGCGTTTGCCATCGGCGCTAAATGCTGTACCACTTGCTTTTTTAGTGTTGATGTTTAGTGTTGTCAGTTTTCCATCCGCATCTACTTTATAGGTTTTTGAATTAGGAATGTCCTGATAAAATACTTCTCCCGACGCATTTGCTGACATGCCTCCCGTTAACTTGTAACCTTGTGCGACTAATTCCCAATCTTGCCCGGGTATTAATAAGTCGCTTAAAAATTGATTTTTAGTATTTCCTGCTTTAATAGCATTGGGCCAGTCCTTCCAAAGCCATCGCGTAGCTTCGGGAAACATTGCAGTTCCCTGTTTACCGTTATGCGTTCCTTCTCCCCAAATATGTTTTACTTCGTAACCTGCAAATGTTAGCGCCCGTTCCATTGTTTCATTAGCCTTCCACCAGTCGCCAGCATAAATGTTGTTATCGTTACTGCCGTCCTGTAAAAACACGCGAAGGGGCTTAGGTTCATACTTACGAATGAGCGTAGGATAGCGGTCAGCACCTCTTAATCCAACATAAGTACCGATGGCGCTAAATACACGCGAAAATTCTTTTGGCCGTTCCCAAGCGGCAGTAAAGGCACAAACTGCTCCGCTGCTCGATCCTCCGATAGCTCTGTCGTTACCACTTTTAGATAAACGGATAACACGGCCATCGCTCGTTTTTTTCTTTTCAACTTCCGGTAAAATTTCCTCTAAAATAAATCTTGCATAAGCATCACCTAAACCATCATATTCAAAGCTCCGGTTGAAACGATCAAGCGCATTAGTATTAGTTGCACGTACCCGACCGGGAGTAATAAAAACACCAATGGTTACAGGCATCTCTTTATTATGTATGAGGTTATCAAATACGGTAGGCGCTTTCCATTGAATGCCATCCTGGTTTATATATACACAAGCCGGTTTATCAGCACGGTATTGGGACGGTACATATATCCAGTATTCACGCCATGTTCCGGGGAAGATTTTAGAGTTCTCAAAAGTAAATTTCATCACTTCACCTTTTGGAACACCGGGATGTTCTATTGAAGCAGAATCCTCGGGATAATTTTCTAAAGGCGCTTGTTCAAATGCTGAAATAGATGAAAGAAGGAAAATAATTAATAGTAATTTTTTCATGATTTTGGGTGTATGGATGAACACATTTAACGCTGTCATTTCAATTAGCTAATAATAAGAGACAGCTTCATTTTATCTTCAGGATTAGATTTACTTTCTTATTTGTCCAATACCAAACTGATCATTTGCCTTTACAGCTTTATTGCCTGCAAAATCTATTTCCACCATTTTCTCGCTTGCTACATTATTATAAAACTCATCCTGCAGTGTGGTAAGTATTTTACGGGTTTTAACATCAATCACCTCACCGCTTGAAGGATAGACATACTTTCCGTCAATACTAAAAGTAATCCATCCCGGCATATCCTGAACAGGAATAGTGGTTAGTTGCTGGTAAGGTGCAACAGCACTAAAAACATGCACACGCATATTATGTCCATCAGCTAACCATAGTTCCTTTTCATCAGGGGTAAGACCAATGCCGTGACTTGGATTTCCATGCCTTCTTACCGGCCCCGTATTCCAGCCTTCTACTTCAACATGTGCAAGTTTTTTTCCGGTTGTAATATCTCCCACTTCAAAGCCAAGCAGGCTATCAACAGTGGCATAAACAAGAGTCTCTTTACCATTAATTGTAAATGGTCGAACGAAATTTTCAAAGGGGCCAACCTTGCTAACCAGCGTATGTGTTTTTGCATCTGATACATACAGCCAGGGAGAAGCTATATCGTCCAGGTAAACATGATTCCCTGAAGGGCCGTAGATAGTATTATGTGCTCTTTTGAAAACGTCAATCCTTTTAATGATAGCGCCGGTATTACAATCAACCACATTCCAAAAACCTTTTTCTAAAGAAGGCAGGTACATTGTTTTTCCATCGGGCGAAATTGACATCCGGTCGCACCCACCTTCAAAAGGTTTTTCCCACAGTACTTTTTCTGTAGTCAAGTCTATGCGTTGAAGTGACTCGAGAGTACTTATATAGATACTATTGAGTGGAAGACTTACGGCAATGCCTTTAACATTTGAAGGTGTTTTATCGGGATGAAGACCTTTGGTATTGATACGTTTAATGAAGCGATGGTTGTTGTCAATATCAAAGACAAGGAGACCATGACCGCCATAGCCGAGGTAATCACGAATGCCGGGCACTGCTACATACAAATATCGTTTTACATTAGCGGGAGTTGCAACAGCCGCAGCCTGATGAGGCAGTAACGGCATACGCGCCGGTACAAATATTACAAATAACAATAGTAGAATTAAAACATTAGTTGATGCTTTCATGAGCTTTTGATTAGGTGCAACTATAATTAATAAAACCCATTGTAATATAAAATAAAAAGAACGTAAACAAAAAAGAGGAAGAGTTAAGTACTTTTATCAATAGAACATAAACAACAAGATAATTATAAATCTTAAAATATGAAAACGCCTTCCCCTAATCTGAACCCTGATGTTGTCTCATCTAATGAAACCTCTATTGCAATTAATGAAGACAACAAAGTGCGGAAAGGCTCATTCTTTTCGGAATTAACCGAAGACTGGTGGGCTGTAATAATAGGCGGTCTTTTTATAACAGGCATACTGGTAATTGCTGCATTGTCTGCAGGTTTAAAATTTACTTTGCCTGTTTATCAGTGGTCAAATTCTGAAGAGTTATTTGGTAAAGTTGTGGCTGCTCATAATCTTTTACTAATAGCAGGCATAGGGCTTATTTTTCCTCTTGTTTCTTCAATAGCAATATGGTTATCGGGAGGAATTACACGGAATTATATTGCCGGTTTTGCATTGATTTATGTTTTAGCCATTTTTTCTCTTGTTGTTGCAGGCAATAAATCAGTTGCTTATTATGGTATAGAATACGTAGTTTTTGGATTGATTGCAGGATTGCTGATTGGTAATCTTACTGTACTGCCCAACTGGTTAAAAGAAGCTGCACGTTCAGAATTTTTTATTAAAACAGGATTGGTTATTCTGGGCACAAGCATTTTGTTTACTGATATTATACAAGCCCGGCATACCCGGAATTTTGCAGGCAGTTGTAGTGGTGGCCGCTGTGTGGTTCTTTTCTATGTGGCTGTCGAGATTATTGAAAGTAGATGATGAATTTGGAGTTATCCTCGCTTCAGCGGTTTCTATTTGCGGCGTTTCAGCCGCTATTGTTGCAGCAGGTGCAATTAAGGCCGATAAAAAGAAGCTGTCTTATGTAACAACACTTGTATTGCTGGTAGCGATTCCTATGCTGATTTTTTTGCCGTGGATTATAAAGAAAGCGGGTATTTCTGAAGTTGTAGGTGGCGCATGGCTTGTGGTGGTACATTAGATACAACTGCTTCCGTTACTGCCGCCTCGCAACTTGTTGGCCCGCTTGCATTGAAAGCAGGTGTGATTGTAAAATTTTCACAGAATGTGCTGATAGGTGTGGCCGCAATTTTTATTGCCGCATGGTGGACATTGAAGAAGAACCCTGATGCTGCATCGGCAACAGAAGGCAAAGGCTTATCTGTTATATGGGAAAGGTTTCCAAAATTCGTATTGGGATTTATTGCGGCTTCACTTATATTTTCCTTCCTGTTGCCTGCCTCTACTACCAAACAGGTTGCTGGTATTTTAAACAGTTTACGTACCGTTTGGTTTGCGCTTGCTTTTGTGGCTATCGGTTTAGAGGCAAGGTTTACAGACCTGTTTAAAATTCAAGGTGGTCGTCCTGCTATTGCTTTTATTGGCGCTCAGCTTTTTAATATAGTGTGGACCCTGTTGTGGTCTTATCTCTTGTTTGGCGGAATTCTATTTCCTGCGCCTGATATTAAGTAACTCTTACAATGCAAAAGCAATATATTCGTCTCCCGATTTACTTCCGATCTTGCCTCCTCCGCATGCAATTACTACATATTGTTTTCCATTTATTAAATAGGTACAAGGTGTTGCATAACCGGGAACAGGAAGCTGTGCTTCCCATAATACTTTTCCGCTCTTTTTATCAAATGCTCTCATCTTGCCATCTTTGGTAGCAGCAATAAAAACTAATCCTCCTTTTGTTACCAATGGACCGCCATAATTTTCTGTGCCTGTTGGCGGAATGCCTTTTTTGGTTAATTCAGGATACTCGCCTAAAGGTACTTTCCAAAGTAATTTTCCTGTGTTCAGGTTGACTGCATTTAATGTTCCCCAAGGAGGCTTAATGCCGGGATAACCATTCTTATCCAAAAACCTGTTGTAGCCGGTAAAAGTATAAGGAACGTCATCCAATATACTTTTTTGAGAGGGAAGATGATCGGCTTCTGCACCTCCCGGTTCTTTAGGTAATCCTGCAGCGCCTTTACCCGTTGCAGGGTTTTTCCCCTTTGCAGTTTTTTCTTTAGTATCCATTAAAAAAGCAACGAGCCGTCCTTTATCACTTTCTGCGATTTGTTTAAATGCAGGCATCATGTTTTTGCCGTTCTCAATTATTTTTCGCAGTTGCTCTTCATTGTATTTTTTATAGAGGTTAATCAATGAAGGATACGAAGTTCCATTTCCTTTTAGCGCTGCACCATGACAGCTTATGCAATACCTGTTATAAACGATTTTGCCGACCCCTTTTAATGAACGATCATTTGCATTTGTTTTTGGAACGTCTATCATCGTTAGAGACCACGGCAACTCTGTACTGTTCACATAAAGAATTTGTGATTCAGGATCAACAGCAGAACCACCCCATTCGCCGCCGCCATCAAAGCCCGGAAATATCCAGCTTCCTTCTTTTGAGGGAGGAGTAAACTTTGCGCTATATTTTACTTTGTTGAATTTCTCCATCATCTCCTCATGCGCTTCAGGCGTAAGGTTAGTCACATCTTCAGCATCAAACTTTTGGCGGGCAAAAGGTTCAGGCAGTGTAGGGATAGGTTGTGTTGGCCACGGTTCTTCGCCTGGTAACGCATTGGTTGGAACCCTTCTTTCTTCAATAGGAAAAATGGGTTTGCCATTAGTTCGGTCAAATAAAAAGATGTAGCCATGCTTGGTTATTTGTGCAACTGCATCAATCTTTTTTCCATCTTGATTAACCGTTACAAGGTTTGGATTTGCAGGCAAATCGCGATCCCATAAATCGTGATGTATAACCTGGAAATGCCAAAGGTATTTACCGGTTGCTGCATCTAAAGCAATCAAAGAATTGCTGTATAAATTTCGACCTTTACGAATACCCCCATAAAAATCTCCACCTATTGATCCTGTTGGTACATACACAATCCCTCTCTTTTCATCTAACGACATGCCTGCCCAATTATTAGCTCCGCCCAATTTTTTCCATGCGTCTTTATCAGGCCATGTTTCATATCCCGTTTCTTCGGGATGCGGAATAGTATGAAATATCCATCGCAGTTGCCCTGTTCTAACATCAAAGGCACGAATATGACCTGGTGCAGCATCGGCCGATTCGGCAAGGCGGGCCCCCATAATTAATAAGTCTTTAAAAATCACTCCCGGCGTGGTGCCTGAAACAAAAGGATTGAAGCCTTTATCACGATCGAGGTTTTCGGTAAGATCAATATATCCTCCTTTGCCAAATGTTTTTACCGGTCTTCCATCTGTTGCATTAATAGCATAAGCTTTAGAACCAACACTATAAAATATGCGCTTGTCGTTACCTTCGTCATCCTGCCAGTAAACAACACCACGGCTGATTTTAAAATAAGCAAACGGATCTTTTTTTGCCGCCGTATCTTCCGAAGCAGGATCAAACAACCATTGTTGCCTACCTGTTGCGGCATCTAAAGCAAATAGTTTTAGCCTGGGCGTAGTACCATATAAAATGCCATCAACCATAATAGGGTTGCATTGATTTTGTGAACGGTTGCCGGTGTCCTTATCATTAGAACTGTACCTCCATGCTACCTGTAGTTGCGCTACGTTATTGGTATTTATCTGATCGTTGGATGAGTAACGTATTCCATCTTTTGAACCGGCATAAGCAGGCCAGCCACTATAATCATATAAGAGCGGAGAAGATGATTGCTTACACGATACCAAATAAAAAGTTAGAATGAACAAAACAGGCAATTCAATTTTCATGTTCCTTAGAAGCTTTTGCTGAAATTACAAAATGTGCTGTAGCAAAGTTTTATTTGATTATTTTTTATGAGTAGCATTTGCTTAAAAGCTGTTTGATATCTTAAATGGGCACTACTTTTGCACCCTCCGTTCATTGCAGTTATAAATAATTTACCACAAGGAACACAAAGTTTTACACAAAGAACACAACAAAGGCTTTACAAGATTTTATACAATTAATTTAAACGGCTTCTTCTTAAAAAATCATGAATATAAGCCTCTTCACAGCTACAATCTCTCGAAAAAATCTGGCATAATTATCACTTCTTTTGATAAACCCTTACATAGTCTATCTCATACTTTATAGGAGTTGCAGATGCAGAAGGATCGCCCCCATTACCCCCGATAGCAAGATTTAAAAGTAAGAAGTGGGGCTGCAGAAAAGGGTTAGTGCCATCAGCATTTACAGTCTGGTTAAGCAGCGTTGTATTCATTATTGCATTATCCAAAAACAAATTAATTGAATCTTTATTCCAATCCATTCTCCATATATGAAACTTCTTAACCCAATCAGTATCGCTTGCTGTAAAGCTTGTAAGAGGTTTTGTTTCGGTGTGCCACTTAGCAACGGATGGCATGCTTGTTCCCCAGGCAACATTGGCTAAGATGGTTGGCACATCTTTGATCCTGTAAAACTCCATAATATCAACTTCGCCATTGCGTGGCCATCTGCCATTAACGCCTAAAGTCCATATTGCAGGCCACGAACCTTTAGCTGTATCAATTCTTGCACGAATTTCAAAACGACCGAATTGCCATTGCTTAAGCCCTTTGGTTTGTATGCTTGCAGAGGTGTAATCAGCAAATTCCCTGCTCAATCGCCAGTCACTGCTATCGGGCTTATATCTTTGATTTTTAACTTGCTCCCTTCGTCCTTCAATAACCAATAAACCTTTTATGCAATTTGCATTTTCCGGTTGATACCATTGCAGCTCTTTGTTTCTAACAAATCCATTTTCATATTTCCAGTTAGCTTCATCTGGTTTGCCATTTTTATTAAATTCATCATTCCATACTAACTTGTATCCTGGTATTGATTTGGGAGCGCTGAAATCAGCCTTATATGCATTCGATTTTTGTGCAAGAGTTGTTTGCGAAAAAACGACCATTAAGATAATAGTGAGATGCTTTTCAGGCGACATGATAATTTTAATTTTATGCTTACAGAAAGGTATAACTAATCTGGCAAAAATGATTTACTATAGCAACCGATAATGTAACAAATATGATGAAAAAAACAAGAATAGCAGGCACTGTTTTATTGCTTGCGTTTATATCATTAAAATGCTTTTCTCAAGACCTTCCAAAGCCTTCGGTTCATCAATTGAATTGGCAACAATTAGAAACAAATGCTTTCCTGCATTTTACCGTAAATACTTTTACTGATAAAGAATGGGGTGATGGTACAGAAAGCCCTGCTATTTTTAACCCAACTAAATTAGACGTGAGGCAATGGATAAAAGCTCTAAAAGAAGCCGGTTTTAAAATGGCCATAATAACAGCTAAACATCACGATGGATTTTGTTTGTGGCCTTCAAAATATACTGAACATAGTATTAAGAACAGTCCCTATAAAAATGGTAAAGGAGATATAGTGAAAGAAGTGGCAGATGCATGTAAAGAATATGGGATAAAGTTTGGTATTTATCTTTCGCCGTGGGACAGGCACGAACCTAAGTATGGAACTGAAGCTTACAACGATCATTATAAAAATCAGCTAAAAGAATTACTCACAAATTACGGAGAAGTTTCAGAAGTTTGGTTTGATGGCGCTAAAGGAGAGAACGCAAAAGATATGCAATACGATTTTGAAGGTTATTGGTCGTTGGTTCGTAAGCTGCAACCAAAAGCTGTTATTTTTTCTGATGCAGGCCCGGATGTACGTTGGGTAGGCAACGAAAAAGGCAATGCGGGAGAAACCTGTTGGTCAACCATAAATACAAAAGGTATGGCGCCGGGCAAAGCTGACCCAAAATATTTAAACACAGGAGATGCTAATGGCAAAAAATGGATACCTGCAGAAACAGATGTAAGCATAAGGCCGGGTTGGTTTTGGCATGAGAAAGAAGATGATAAAGTACGGACACCTCAAAATTTAGTTAACCTCTATTATCAATCGGTTGGGCGAAATAGTTTGCTGCTGCTTAATATTCCTCCCAACAATGAAGGCTTGTTAACTGCAACAGATGTATCGAATATAAAAGCGTTCAGGCAAATTTTGGATGAAACCTTTAAAGGGAATTTTGCAAAAGGCAAAATAGTTACTAAGCTTACTGATAATAAACTGAACACTTTTATAGAATTGAAGGCAAACGAACCCTTGATAATTGATTTAAGGAAAACAATAAAAATAGATCGGGCTTTGTTCCAGGAAAATATTTCAACAGGCCAAAGAGTAGAGGAGGCTTTACTTGAATATTGGGACGGAAAGGAATGGAAAACAATTCAATCTTTTACTACCATTGGCTATAAACGATTATTACGCTTTAATGAAGTGAACACAAGTAAATTAAGACTTACCGTTTTACAATCGAAAGCAACTGTTCAACTTGCTGAAATTGGTTTTTTTAAAGCATCAAAGAGTGAATAAACTTGGTACACACACAACCCCCTACCAATCAAAAAGCTTTGTATAATCATTTAAATCTGTGAGAAGCTTGTTGGTACAATGAATGTCCTTGTAATGTGTGAAACTATTTTAGCATCTGCATATTCTGGTATGGCCTTTATCCGGTTCCATTCAGGATCGCCGACAAATGCTTTCCAGTTTTTGTCGTGTTCTGCCATGTCATCAAAGGTGAGCATATAGGTAAGGTTTGGGCGCATTTCGCCAATAAGCGTTTCTCCAAAAAAAACAGGTGTAAGCCCAACCCTTCTAAAGATCGCGATTTCACCAACATCATTAAACATTTCAATTTTCTTTTTGCCTGCTGCTTCGGAGGGGCTTTCGTAACGGCGCAATTCAAACATGCGCGGCTTTTTCTCCGGCGCCTCCAGTCGGGGCATTCCGGCAAAAGCTTTCAAAAAAGAACTTTGAATACGATCGTAGGCAGGATCAGTAGCAGGAGCATTTAAATATGCAGTTCCCGCATGCTGATATGCGGCATCATTTGCCAGTTTATCCGTTACATCCATAAAAGTCTTTACCGAATTGTAAGGGATGATGGCAAACAGCCTTGTTTGCCCTTCAGGTTTTTGCTCTGTAAATATGCCAATGTTATTACTGCCTAACCTGTTTAAGGCAGGTATAGCAGCATTTTGAAAATATTCTTCTACCAGCTTTTGCTGTGCAGCATTTTTTAAAGTATAAACACGAAGCTCATAATACTCGGGGCTTACTTTTTTGGGCTTAGCACTATTTTCAGAAACCTTGCTTAATAATGATGCCGGGCCTGCCAAAGATCCTGTTAAGAGTGATGCTTTTACAAACAATCGTCTTTTCATCTGTTTTGAATTTGCGCTAAATTATTTTAAATAGTTGAAGTTTCGTTATTCTGCATCGGCTGTTTTATTGATGCATTCTGTTCCTGATGTTCTTTTTACTTTTTAAAAGAATGGATAAAAAATGGTATAAGTACATTAACGTTGTCTCTTAGTTAATGTGGTTAAAAAAACATTTTTTATCAAAACACCATTAATTGCCTTATGATAATTCCCTTTAAAAATTGGTTAAATGCAATCGTACTGCTAATCCTTTGCTTAAACTCAATAGTTGCAAATGCGCAAAAAAAAGAAGTTAAGGCAAGCAGTAAACCTAATGTAATTTATATACTGGCCGATGATATGGGTTATGGCGAATTGGGCTGTTACGGCCAGCAAAAAATACTTACGCCAAACATAGATAAGCTTGCCAGCCAGGGAATGAAATTTACCCAACATTATGTAGGTACGCCGGTATGTGCTCCGTCGCGTTGTAATTTATTAACCGGCAGAAATTCGGGTCATGCTTATGTGCGTGGAAATGTCGGTCTTACGCCTTACCAGGAAAATATAAAGGAGCCAGGCTCTTTTCCAATTCCTGAAAACATGCCTACTTTAGGAACTCTTTTTAAACAGGCAGGATATATTACGGGTGCCATCGGTAAATGGGGACTGGGTAATTACGACAATGGCGGCGATCCTCAAAAGCATGGCTTTGATTTTTTCAACGGCTATTACGATCAGCGGCATGCGCATAATTACTATACTACTCATTTGTATAAAAATCGCAAGTGGGACTCTTTAAATAATCCTGTTATAAATGTGCACCCCAAATTAAAGGGCGTTGATGTTAAGCCGCAGGATGCAGAGGCATACATAGGCAAAGAATATTCAATTGACAGGATGACTACTAATGCGCTCGGCTTTATTAATACGAATAAAGACAAGTCCTTTTTTCTGTATTTGCCCTATACATTACCCCATGCTGCATTACAGGTGCCTAAGCCAGAGATTGAGCGGTATAAAAAGATACTGAACGAAAGTCCTCACTTATTAGTTACAGGTTATGTGCCTACCTTTTATCCGCTTTCAACCTATGCAGCCATGATCTCATACCTCGATAAGCAGGTAGGTATAATTGAAGACCAGCTTAAAAAGTTAGGGTTAACAGATAATACCATTGTTATTTTTTGCAGTGATAACGGACCTGCGGGTTCTTTAGGCCCCGAGAGTAATTATTTTAATAGTACCGGCAATTTACGGGGGCGTAAACTGGATTTATATGAAGGCGGCATTCGTGAACCTTTTATTGTAAAATGGCCTGGTAAAGTTGCAGCAGGAAAAGTGAGCAATTATCCATCTGCCACCTACGATATGATGGAAACCTTTGCAGAATTGTTGCAGGTAAAAGCTCCTGAAAATGATGGTGTTTCTCTGTTGCCAACCCTGCTGGGTAAAGGTCAGCAAAAGCAACGCTCCTATATGTATTGGGAGTATCCGGATAAAGGCGGACAGTTAGCAGTTAGAATGGGAAAATGGAAGGCCATTAAAACAGGATTGAACAAAAACCCAAAGGCTGGATGGCAACTATATAACCTGGAGACTGATGAAAAGGAAACGAAAGATGTGGCTGCAGAACATCCTGAACTCTTAAGGCAATTTGATGCCATCGTAAAAAAAGAGCATACAACACCGGTAAGGCCTGAGTGGGATTTATTCAATCCTAATCGTCCGGTAAATACAGGTGATAATGATGGAGAATAAGTAAGTTACCTGCTCAACAAATGCTTACGATAGCTGGCGTACTTAAAAAATAATCAATTGTGGAAGTTAAAAAAACTATAGAATTTATCAGTCGCGGAAGAACTGACTTCATTTTACTGTTGCTATTTTAAACCTACATATTAAGCAGATTTAGAAAGAAAATAAAAATAATAAGCGTTACTATTATTCCGATACTTAATGCATTTTGTATCTTTTTTATGCGTTCTCTTTTTGCATCGTGAGAAAGTTCAATATTAACATGAGAAAAATAAAGAAAGTGTCCAAAACCCCAGCCTTTGTTCTTATACGAAAAGAATAAAAATACCTTTAGCAATAAAAAAAGCCCAATTAACAACGGGCAGTAAAATTTGTAATGTGATAGTATGGAATCTAACATAGGATGTTTTAAAAATACAAAAATACATGATAAGTAAGAATAACCCTTAAGGGTATAATTGGATTAACATTCGTGCTTCAAAATAATGTGGTAAAAGCATCTTTAACCTTTTATTAAGAAACAGAAATTAATGAATAAACACAAAAATGTACTGAATTTCTATACAACATTTTTGGTCAATACTCGACTTTGACTTCAAATGTAGGTTTAATCATGTTTAGTAAAAAAACAAATTTTTTAGTATTTTAAAAATTGTATCCGTTCTTAAACTCTTATTTTGTTATATGCAGTATATATTTTTCCGTAAAAAATTCTTCCTTAAATATTTCTTGTATCCTTGTCATTCCTGGCCTAAGTCCGCTTTCCGAAATTTCGGTTGAAAGGTGTCCGCCTTTAAGGCAGATAAGTCCGTTCGGCAATTCATGCTCATGTCCTTTTTTAATTAATGGCTTTCCCCAGTACCACAAATCTTTAAGAGGCGCAACGGCGCGAGATACGGCAAAATCAAATTGCCGGTTTTTAATTTCTTCTGCACGTATATGCTGCGTAGTTACATTGTTTAAGCCAATGGCTTCTTTTACGCCTTCAATAACTTTTAGTTTTTTGGCAATGCTGTCAACCAAATGAAATTGCGTTTCAGGAAAAAATATAGCAAGCGGCACACCCGGAAAGCCTCCGCCTGTACCAATATCAATTATACGGGTGCCCGGTTTAAAATCAATAACGGCTGCAATAGCAAGTGAATGAAGCACGTGCTTTAAGTAAAGGCTGTCAATATCTTTTCGGGAAATGACATTTATTTTATTGTTCCACTCATTATAAAACTCCTGCAAGGCCGCGAACTGCTGTAATTGCTTTTCGGTAAAATCAGAAAAATATTTTAGGATCAGTTCCATTTCTTCTTAGGTTTTTTAAACAAGGCGGGAAGAAACATCAGGTAATAAACGCACATCCACATATCTAATAAAACAAACAGTGGAAAAAGGTCTGCTTCATTTAGTTTCTTCATGGTTTTATTAAAAATGAATGCCTGTGCAATTAGTCTTACGCTAAAAACCAAAAGCGCAAGCCAACAATTATAAAACAGAGCGGCAATAGTTAAAGGATATATTAAGAATTGTGTAGCCGAATATAATCCTAATAAAAGCTGGTGACTTTTCTTATAGTATTTAGCAGTAGAATAGTGCCGGTATTTTTGCTTTAGCCAATCGTCCCAGGTTTTTTTAGGCACACTTAAAGTATGGGCTTCAGGATCAATAACAATATTCGTGTTTGTTTTGGTAGCTGCTTTATTAATAAACAAATCATCATCACCACCGGGAATATGGTTAGAGGAAGAAAAGCCTTTGTTACGGGTAAAAACTTCTTTTTTATAGCTGAGATTTCTTCCCACACCCATGTATGGCATACCTGCCAAAGCATAGCTTAAATATTGCAGAGCCGAATGAAAAGTTTCGAAACGAATAATTTTATTAAGTAAACCGGGAGCTTTGTGATAGGCGCCATAACCTAACACGATTTCTATATCTGCACCATATCCGTCCTGCATTAGTTTTATCCAGTTCTCGCTTGCCGGAACACAATCTGCGTCCGTTAATAATAATGTTTCGTACCGCGCGGCTCTTATTCCCATGCTTAATGGAAATTTTTTACCGGTCATTATCCCGGCTTCCTGTTTCAGCTTGAGGGAGTTAAGATTTTTAAATGCTCCTTGCAATTCTTCAATAACATATTTAGTATCGTCTGTTGAATTGTCATCTACTAAAACCACTTCGTACGTAGTCTTATAATTTTGAACTAATACGCCCGGTAAATTTTTTATAAGGTTACCTGCTTCATTCTTCGCACACACTATTACCGACACGGGTTGCTCCTGGCTATGCGATTTTTGTTTTGGTTTATGAAATGCCAGTTTCCTAAAAATGATCAGATAATATGCAAGCTGAATTAATGTAACCGCACACAACAATATAAAAACCCCTTCGCTCCAATACTTCAATATCATCATCCGGCAAAAATAGGTGTTGAGCGTTTACTCTACTTTTGCAATGTGAGTATGTGGAGAATTTGTAATTGAAGATAACCGACGATTGCCCCATTGACCATTGACCATTGACGATGGACCATTGACCATTCACCCACCAATCCTTCTCCTCCTTTCCTTACTTTTGCCGCTTATGCCCGCATTACAGTTTCAACTACAGCATACACAGGAAAATTCAAAAGCAAGAGCCGGAAAAATAACCACTGATCACGGAGAAATTGAAACGCCAGTTTTTATGCCCGTTGGTACGGTTGGCAGTGTAAAAGCTGTTACCCAACAGCAGTTGTATAAGGATGTAAAAGCACAGATAATACTTGGCAATACATATCATTTGTTTCTGCGCCCTGGGCTTGAAGTTTTGGAAGCAGCGGGAGGCTTGCATACATTTAACGGATGGCATAAACCCATACTTACTGATAGTGGAGGATACCAGGTTTTTTCGTTAGCAACCAGCAGAAAAATCACTGAAGATGGAGTGATGTTTCAATCTCATATTGATGGAAGCCGTCATTTATTTAGGCCTGAAAAAGTGATGGATATTCAACGAACAATTGGCGGCGATATAATCATGGCTTTTGATGAATGTCCTCCTTACCCCGGTGAATACAAATATGCAAAAGACAGCATGGCTTTAACGCATCGCTGGCTCGACCGTTGTTTTCAGCATTTTAATAATACGCCTGATAAATATGGTTATGCCCAAAATCTTTTTCCTATTGTGCAGGGCGGAACGTATGAAGACCTGCGCATTGCTTCATGCAAATATATTGCAGGTAAAGATGCCGCGGGCAATGCCATTGGCGGCCTGAGTGTTGGCGAGCCAATGGAAATGATGTATGATTTTACTGCACTTTGCTGCGAACATTTGCCTGAAAATAAACTCCGTTATTTAATGGGCGTAGGCACTCCATGGAATATCTTAGAATGCATCGGTTTAGGTATAGATATGTTTGATTGCGTTATGCCAACACGCAACGGAAGAAACGGTATGTTATTTACAACGCAAGGCGTAGTCAACATAAAAAATAAAAAATGGGAAAAAGATTTTTCAGTTATTGATGAGGGATTGTCTAACGAAGTAAGCACGTACTACTCTAAAGCCTACCTGCGCCATTTATTTGCGGCAAACGAAATATTGGCTCTTCAATTAGCAAGCATACATAATCTTGCATTTTACCTGTGGTTAGTAACTGAAGCAAGAAAACACATTGCGCAAAACAGCTTTGTAAGCTGGAAGAATAATATACTTCCTGTTATACAACAAAGGTTATAGAAAAGTGAAAAGTCAAAAGTGAAAAGTCAAAAGTCAGAAGTTTGAAGTCAGAAGTTTGAAGTCAGAAGCCAGAATTTAGAATTCAACCTTTAATATTCAACCTTTAAAATATTAAAGCCCTACACCTTACACCTTCTACCTTACCCTACATGAAAAAAATTGACTGGTACATACTTAAGAATTTAATTACAACCTTCTTCTTTTCACTTTTCCTTTTTCTGTTTATAACAATCGTTATTGATATCAGCGAAAAGACAGACGATTTCGAAAAGTCAGGATTGACGGCTATGCAAATTATCCGGCAGTATTATTTTGGTTTTATCCCGCACATTATGGCGTTGCTTTTTCCACTGTTTGTGTTTATTGCAGTAATCTTTTTTACCAGTAAAATGGCGGGAAGAAGCGAGGTGATTGCAATATTGGCAAGCGGCACAAGTTTCAATCGTTTTTTACGGCCTTTTTTATTAAGCGGCTTTGCGCTGGCAAGTATTTTATGGCTTGCTACCCGTTATGTTATCCCGAAAGCAAACGAAATTTTCAGCGCTTTTCAGTCAACTTATGTAGATGCCAATTCAACTTATAACCCATTGGTTGCCCGGCGAAGCAACTTGTATATACGTGTAGATTCGTTTCGTTATGCCGGGGTTAACTACGATACTGCTGCTAAAAGAGGGTCGGGGTTTTTTATGCAACGGGTAAAAGGAAATAAAATAGATTATAATTTAAGGGCAGAAACCATACGGTGGGATAGCGCAAGTAAAAAATGGATCCTGGATAACGTGATTGAAAGATGGATAAACGGGCTAAACGAAAAGGTGACAATGACACCAACCATGACGATGGATTTTAATTTTAAACCTTTCGATCTCAAACGCGATGAATATGCCAAGGATAAATTACCTACACCTGAACTCGATCAGTTTATAAAATTAGAAGAGCTTCGTGGCTCCGAAGGGTTGAATGCATTAAAGGTAGAACGTTACCGCCGCGATGCAACGCCAGCCTCCGTTATTTTACTCACGCTTATTGGTGCAGTTGTAGCAAGTCGTAAAGTTCGGGGCGGCAGTGGGGTGCATCTTGCCATTGGTTTTATTACGGCTGCACTGTTTATTTTAACCGATCGGTTTTCTACCATTTTTTCTACCAAGGGAAGTTTGCCTCCTCTAATTGCCGCATGGATGCCTAATGTAATGTTTTCTTTTGTTGCTTTATGGTTTTATAAAAAAGCTCCAAAGTAATGCCTATAATTAAGCATCATCTTTCATTCAAACTTTTTGCTGTAGGTTTAAGTTGCTTTACCTTTATGCATCTCACTTAACTTCTTGTTTATGAGATAAGAAAGAAACAACATCTACAAAAACTAAAAACTTCTTCCTCATGGGAATATTAAAAGACAGGTTTAAGGCCAAAGCTGAAGCAGCCAACGTTGAAATAAAAGAACTGTTGAAACAACATGGGAGCAAAAAAATAGGCGAAGTAACCCTTTCGCAAATTTACCAGGGAATGCGCGGAATAACAGGTTTGGTAACCGAAACCAGCCTGCTTGATGCCCAGGAAGGAATTCGTTTCAGAGGTTATACCATCCCCGAACTACAGGAGAAATTGCCTAAAGCCGAAGGAGGCAGCGAGCCTTTGCCCGAAGGTTTATTTTACCTGATGCTGATTGGAGATTTACCTTCTGAAAGTGATGTAGATCACATTACGGCGGTGTGGCAACGCAGAAGCCATGTGCCTACTCATGTGTTTGCTACCATAGATGCCTTGCCAATGACCACACATCCTATGACGATGTTTGTTACTGGTATAATGGCACTGCAGACCGAAAGTAACTTTGCCCGCAAGTATAGTGAAGGGATGAATAAAAAAGATTATTGGGAAGCAATGTTTGATGATGCAATGGATCTTATTGCACGTCTTCCGCGCATTGCTGCATATATATACAGGCGCAAATATAAAAACAACCAGCACATACAACCGGATGGTTTGCTCGATTGGGCTGGAAACCTTGCCCACATGATGGGCTACGATGACGAGAGCTTTCACGAACTGATGCGCCTGTACATGACCATCCACGCCGACCATGAAGGAGGAAACGTAAGTGCGCATGCAACTCACCTTGTTGGTTCTGCTTTAAGCGATGCTTATCAAAGTTTTGCTGCAGGCATGAATGGTTTAGCCGGTCCTCTTCACGGCCTTGCCAACCAGGAAGTGATAAAGTGGATATATGAAATGAGAGAAGATTTAGGAAGCGATAGCCCCTCAAAAGAACAAATAGCAGATTATGTTCAAAAAACATTGAAGGCAGGTAAGGTTGTTCCGGGATATGGGCATGCTGTACTGCGCAAAACCGATCCCCGTTTTACTGCCCAAATGGAATTTGGTAAAAAGCACATGCCCGACGATCCGATAGTACAAACGGTCTGGAACATTTACGAAGCAGTGCCGCCTATTCTTCAATCGTTAGGTAAAATAAAAAACCCGTGGCCAAATGTTGATGCACACAGCGGCGCTTTATTGGTTCATTACGGCTTGGTTGAGTACGAGTTTTACACCGTGTTATTTGGTGTAAGCCGTGCATTAGGTGTTTTAGCAAGCTTATGCTGGGACAGAGCTTTAGGCTTTCCTCTCGAAAGGCCAAAAAGTGTAACTACCCAATTAGTTAAGCTGTGGCTTGAAGGTAAAGATGAAATATGGGAGTAGGAACAACTCGAATGGAAAATAAATGGTTCCAATAAAAACCCTAAATTATTGAACAACTAAATTAGTTCCTGTTCAATCTTTAGAAGCCATGGCATTATTTTTATCGTATTACTACAACTATAAAATATTATATGCATCCCAGCAATACCGGCACTCCGGATAAATCGCAACAAAATCAAAGTGCTTCCCCAAAATCGGGGACCAAACAAGCTACAGACGAAAACGTAACCGCCGCCCACCAACAGGCAGAAGCAGACATTGAACAAGACCCCGATTTAAATAGCGAACCTGATCCCGCTGCAGACCTTGATGAAGGAGAAATAGCAAGACTTGATAACGGTAACGATGAAAATCTGGTTATATAGAGAACAAGATTTGAGTTTAGACGGAGTTACCCTGTAACACCTGAACCTTTTTAGCAAATGAGTCCTTTTACAGGATTTGCTATCCTAACATTTGACGCATTTTTTCGCCTGTGTAAAATTGGCTGGCGACATGAAAAGAAGTATTTGGGGTAAAGGCTTTGCAACAGAAGCTCCCAATGCTTGTTTGAAATATGAAATTAGGGGCTATTTCTGGTTATCCCTCCACTCATAAACCCATGCGCTTTGTATCATTTCAAGGTGCCCCTCATTTGATTGCTCTCTTGTTCCTGCAAAGTTGGGAAGCTGCAATACCCATTCGAGTAAATCAGTGAAACGCAGGCGGTATATTTTACCTTCATTAAATTCATCGCCAAAACGTTCGTATAATTTTTGAGCAATATCTTCATAATCATTCCAATGTATGGGAGGTTCGTATTGAGCCATATAATTTTTTGTAGGGTTAAGTGGTTTAAGTTATTCCCCAAGGAATTGTGTTTGGTCGGGCAAGGTTACTTCAATCTCTCCATCATCATCCAGCAAAACGCACTGGCAACCTAATCTGGAATTAAGCCTTGGGTTGATAGCCCTATCAATAAAATCTTCTTCTTTATCGCTTAATTCTTCTAAGTAGTTTTCCCCTTTATCAACATATAAATGGCAGGTGCTGCAGGCACAAACCCCACCACAGTTATGATGCAGTTCTATATCATTTTTTAAAGCCACCTCCAATAAACTCTGATCAGGCTCAATGCCCGATAAGGTAACCGGCTGCCTGCCTTTCTCTTCAAACTTAAATTTAATCGTGTACATGTATAACCCTGAGATTTGCTGCAAAAGTATTTGAAATCCGTCTGTAAAAATATTTCAATATTTTTTCGGCTAAAGAAACGCCCTGCAGGGCAATATATTAAATGGCATTATAAAAATCCCCTTCAGCTAAACCTAAACCGTGGATCAACTCTTAGTATCTTCAAACAACTCACTTCCATCTTATCTCCCAATCTCCTCATCTTGCAGCACCCCAAACCCTTCTTAACCATTTTCATTATTATTAGATGTTGGATGTTTTAGTTTTGTATTACAATGCAAAGCAGCAAACGTTTTATACTTATTAATTTCTCTGTCTGGACTTTTGTGTTGCTTTTAGACTTTGCCGGCGATTATTTTTATGAGATGTTTTGGGATAGGCCATTTTATTGGAAAGAAGAAATACCATTTGTCACATCATGGTATATTTGGTTTTTACTAACTCCAATAGCGATATACTTCAGCCGTAAACATTTATACGATCGCAACCGTTTATCCAGGTTCATTAGTTATCATTTCCTCATCTACCTCTTGTTAAGCGTTATACAAATTGTACTTTCTGCAGGTTGGATTACTTTAATGGGCAACTGGCTTTTAGGAAGAGGCAGTTATAAAAGCATCCTTTACAAAACCGCGATTTCAGGCTTCTTTTATAATTTTATCATATACCTTATCATTGTATTAATTATAAATGGTCTAAAGTATTACCGTGATTTACAGCACGAGAAAAATAAAACGCACCAATTAGAAAAAAGACTTGCAGAAAGCAGGATGCAATTCTTAAAGCAGCAATTGCAGCCCCATTTTTTATTTAATACCCATCATTCCATCATCACGTTAATGAAGATAGGGCTTACGAACAAAGCTGTTTCAATGATGGAAAAACTAAGTGATTTAATGCGATTTGCTCTTCGCGAAAATATGCAGCAGGAAGTGACATTGGAAAAAGAACTGGAACTATTGCAACTGTATGTTGATATACAAAAAATAAGATTTGAAGACAAGTTGGTGGTAGAATATGATATTGCAGACAATATCGAAAAGGCGCTTGTCCCGGCCATGATGTTACAGCCCTTGATTGAAAATGCAATTAAATATGCAGTTGAAACTTCTGAAGGTGAAACTAAAATAACCATTGCAGCAAATAACACAGATGATAAGTTATTCGTTAGCATAAAAGATGAAGGTTCTTCTTCATTTAATTTCAATGAGATCAAAAAAGGAATTGGCATCAGTAATACTGAAGAAAGGCTGCAACAGTTATATAGCCAACAGCATTATTTTGAATTGAAACCCTTTAAGCATGACAATCTGAAAGGCCTTGAAGTAGTTATTAAAATACCTTTACATTATGCCTGATTGCACCATCTTAATAGCCGACGATGAAAAGCTTGCGAGGGAAGCTGTTAAGTTGCAATTGGCTAATTATCCTGATGTACAAATAGTGGCCGAATGCACTAATGGAAAACAAGCGCTTGAACAAATCCTGCAACAAAAGCCTGATATAATTTTTCTTGATATTCAAATGCCTGCTCTTAATGGTTTGGAAATACTGCAGCAACTTCCTGCCGCTTATCATCCCGCTATTATTTTTGTAACTGCTTACGATACTTATGCACTCCAGGCTTTTGAAAATGATGCCATTGATTACTTATTAAAACCATTTACTGACAACAGGTTTGATAAGGCATTTCAGAAGGCTTTAAAAATTTGCAGGTTGCAACAATCAAATGAAAGTTTACCGGAGGCAAACCTTACCGAACGGTTACAAAAAGCTTTACAACAGTTTCAGCAGGCAAGCACAAATACTATTTCAATTAAAGACGGAGCGAAGTTTTACATCTTATCGTTGCACGATGTTATGTATGTAGAAGCCGCCGGAGATTACCTCGCTGTATTTACTGCAGAGAAAAAATACCTGCATAAAGAAACCTTAAGCAATCTTGAAAATACGCTACCCAATCATTTCGTGCGCATACATAAATCTTATATTGTAAATACAGGTTTTATTAAAGAACTGCATTCACAATTTAATGGAGACTATACAGTATTATTAAAGGGCGGGCAACATTTGAAGCTAAGCAGAAATTACAGGGAAAGGCTTTCGCATTTGTTGAGTTAACCTTCGTTCAACTCATCTTACTTACCCGTTTCATCATCTCATCGAAAAGGGAAAATCGCCTTCTTCTGCTTTATACCTTGCACCTGTAAATTCAAAAAAATTATTATGAACATTGTATTAAAAGTTGTAAGTACCGTTATTGTATTCTTTTGGCTTTCGTGCAAAGCTCAAAGTCAGAATGACCCGCCAAAAGATAATTGCCTGGTGATAAATGAGAGCCCTAAAAATGTAACTAACATTGCGGTGATAGCAGGCAAAGATGAACCGGGCGAACGGATTAAAATAAAAGGAACTGTTTATGAATCAGATGGCAAAACACCTGCAAAAAACGTGATCATGTACTTCTACCATACCAACGCTAAAGGCATTTATGCCAAGCACGGTAACGAGCCCCGAACCAGCTTTGCATGGTGGCATGGTTACAACCGCGGCTGGTTAAAAACAAATGAACGCGGCGCGTATGAAATAAATACCATCAGACCTGCCCCTTATCCCCGACGTTCTGACCCTGCTCATATCCATTGTATTGTAAAAGCTCCAACACAAAAGCAGTGTTATTATATTGGTGACTTTGTTTTTAAAGATGATCCGCTTGCAACGGAAAAATACTGGTACCAGGTTGAACAGTCCGGCAATCCGAGAGATGGCGGAGTAGAAATGAGTAAGCCTCAAAATGGTGTATCTGTTGGTATAAAAAATATTACTTTATATGCACAATATGATATTGCTTCTGCCAATTCAGGGCTTAACATTGGCGAAAACTGTCCTGCCTTCGATCCTCACCATGTTTGGGGAGCGGATAAAGGAAGCAGAGCATGTCCCATGTGCAAGTATGGCTACAAACCGGGAGTAATGGCATGGATAAATACTGATAACTGGCAAAATGTATCAAGATTAGCTAAAGCTTTGGATGCAGAAATAGCAGTCAAAGGCTTAAATAAATTAAGGGCTTTTATCATCTATATGAACCCTGGTAAATTAAATAATGATACTGCCGAAAAAAAACTCATTTCATTCAGCGAAACTGCAGGGTTAAAGCATGTAGCAGTCTTGTTTGTTCCATCTCCTGTTGATAAAACCACTTCTGCACTTTACAGAATAAATCCTGCCACAACCATCAGTAACACTATCATTATTTATAAGAACAGAAAAGTGCAGGATAAGTACATAAACTTTGATGCTAATGACAAAAGTTTACGAAACCTTTTCAACAAATTCGATAATTTTCAATAAGCTTTTCCTTCACAAATCTTCTTTCAGCCCCAACCAAAGCTCATAGGGATATGCCGTTTGTTGGCTGCAAGGCAAAGTCAGTCGTAATGAAAACGGCATTGAATTATAAAGCACTTTTGGGTAGTTCCTTTTTTGCCTTCTACTTTATATACAAGTCTATGCTCTCCGGTTATTCTCCTGGACCAAAATCCTTTTAAATCATATCTAAGAGGTTCGGGTTTACCTATCCCTTGAAATGGAGTGCCTTTAATGTCTTTTAAGAGTTCTTTTATTTTTATACCAATTTCATTATCTGTTTCTATCCAATACTCAAATTCCTCCCACGTATTTTGTGTAAACTCAAAATTCATTCTGTAATTATTCTGCTAAATTAAATTTGTGAATCTTATTGTTTTGTAGTTGATCAATTGATTCTTTTAATTTTTGACGATTGGCAGAAGTAGATAATAAATAGCCTGTTTCGTTTAATGAATTATAATCCTTAATTGACATTATCACAACAGCATCATCTTCTGAACCTCTAGGCACAATCAGAATATCTCCGGATTTTGTTACGTTGTCAAGGTGTTTTTTTATATTTCCTCTGAGTTGTGAAATAGATATTGCTTGCATAATTAGTAATTTTTGTACAAGCAGATGTACATACTCTGTACCAAAAAGGTACAAACCCTCTATTTTATTAAAACTCCTTGAAAATTTCTTGCATGCACGAACACGGCTTTTGTGCAGGGAAAGCATTCCGTCTGCACGTAACTGATGTACAAGGCTTGTTTAAGCAGGGTCTTTAGTACTGAACCTTCAATGGCGGAGAACTGCTTCACTTCCTCCTTCTATCCGTTTACACTTTTTTAGATCGTTCCAAACGATTATTTCCTGCCTTTGTATGCCAAACATCAGCAAGTTCTTCTCTGGCACTTCTGTTTAATATGCTGTCAACAAAATAAAACTCAGCTTCAGCACGCTCTTTGGTAACTTTTAAAATATAATAACCATGGCGTTGAAGATCCACGAATTTGATATGAGGATTAGGATTGTAGCCAAGGGGCTGCGGTAATTTTTTATTAAGGTACGATTGAAAAGCAGTAGCATAGAAGGTACCGATTTTTTCATCGAAGTTTTCGGAGGTAATACTTGGCGCAGCAAATTCTACCGCCACGGAACCTTTACCTGTTGCAGGATCATAAGTGGGAGTCTCACCTTGCCTGCTGTGCTTTGTTGCTCTTTTGGTTACATCAAAGGCAAAGGCGCAATGCATACTTGCAGAAAGTATAACCACATTGTTCAACTTATTTTGAGTGATATGATTAATTACTTCATCTCTTTCAACAGGATAACCTTCCCAGTAATCTAAAGTAGTGTTTTCAAACAGTTTAACCTTATCAGCAAATTGTCCGCCGAAGGCAGCCCACTTCACATTGATCTCCGAAAAGATCACCTGGTTGCCCACCACTTTCCATTGGCAGGGTGAGGCATTTAATTTATTAAAGAGCCATTGCTTTTGTTCTTTTCCTAAAAGTGTCCGGTCTGGTTCAAATAAAGCCGGACTTGATGCATCATAAATTTGTTTATCTCTTCCTTCTAAACGGGTATCCAGCAGAATTAGCTCCATTAGTTTTCCATAGCGAAACGTTCTGTAAATACTTGATGCATCTCCTCGAATAGGCAGCCATTCGGCATAAGCTTGTTTGGCTGCACTTTTTCTAACTTCCCAATCGCCATCACTGTATGGATTATGACCATTTGCTCCATCTTTATAAGCATTATCTGCTGTTTCGTGGTCGTCCCAAATAGCAATAAACGGATGAACCTGGTGAGCCTCTCTAAAATCAACATCTAAACGGCTAAGGGCATAACGCTTGCGGTAATAATGCAGCCACCATTCTTTGTTCATTACAAAGTGAGTTGCCTCAAACTTATCAAAAGGAGGATTATTAGCTGTATCAAATTTACGTTCTGTTCCTTCATATATGTAATCGCCTAAATGAATAACAGCATTAAGATTTGTTCTTTTAGCAATCCTGCCTAAAGCATTGTAGTAACCTGCTGAATAATTACTGCACGATATAACTGCAAATTGCAAATTCTCATATCCGTCTGAAGGAGTTGTTTTTGTTCTGCCAACCAGCGACTTACCATTATCAGAAACAAACTGGTAATAATAAGTAGTTGAAGGCGATAGTCCTTTCACATCTATTTTTATGGTATAATCAACGGCAGCATTGGTAGTAATTTCACCTGTTTGAACAGGCTGGCTTAATTTCTCATCTTTTCCAATCATCCATTTTACAACAACGTCTCCGCCTTCCTGCTCTGGTGTTATCTTAGTCCAGATAATTACCTGGTCGGATAAAGGATCGCCTGATGCCACACCATGATAGAAAGGTTTAAGCCTCTCGTCTAATATTGTATATTCTTTCAATAATTCCACGCCGTTTTCCCTTGCCAATGCACGCAACATACCTGCACTAAGCAATGCGCCTGTAGTTAGCACACTTTCTTTTAAAAATCTTCTTCTGTTTACCATAAATAATCGTTGTATAAAACTGAATCTTTTTTGTGACCTTGCTTAATTTTTAATCTTTTTCGATCTATATTTCATTAAATTGAAAATGAAATATTGTTTGGTTCATTAAATAAGAAAGCGTTAGCAGAAGGCCAAAAATATATTTTAATATAACAAATTTGAAGAAAAGGGAGAAGTATTAAGTTCGTTTTATCAATTAGAAAGAACACAATGAGCAAAAAGAAATTAATTGTACTTACAGGCGCCGGCATTAGCGCCGAAAGTGGTTTAAAAACTTTTAGAGATGCAGATGGTTTATGGGAAGGTTATAATGTTTATGAAGTAGCAACGCCAGGCGCCTTTGCAAAAAACCCTCAACTGGTGCTTGATTTTTATAATATGCGCAGAAAAGATGTAGCAGCCGTAAAACCAAACGCTGCACATACCGGACTGGCTGAATTAGAAAAAGATTTTGATGTAACCATTATTACGCAAAATATTGATGACCTGCACGAAAGAGGAGGAAGCACGAAAGTATTACACCTTCATGGAGAAATTTTTAAGATTCGAAGCTGTAAAGATGAAACTAAAATATATGAATGCAGAGGCGAAATTCATGCAGGCGATGTTGCAGAAGATGGCGGCCAACTAAGGCCGCATGTCGTTTGGTTTGAAGAACTTGTGCCTATGATTGAAGAAGCCGTGAAAGTTATGCGTACCGCAGAAATTTTTGCAGTAGTAGGTACATCGCTTCTGGTATATCCTGCAGCAGGTTTGGTTAATTATGCTCCCTGGGGCATTCCTAAATTCATTATTGATAAGAATATTCCTTATACGCAGTCTTTATATAACCTTACAGCCATTGAAAAGCCCGCTACCGAAGGGGTGAAAGAACTGCAGCGGATTTTAAGAGAGCAGCATATGTAAAGAGCCTTGGATTATTTTTTGCTTTCACTCAACTCAATGATTGCCTTTTCCATTGGGTTTCGTGTCAAGCTCCAATGTTATCCTTACTTTGTCCCCTCCTTTAATTCCTGTCTTGCTACGTATATCAGCACTTACACCAATCATAAACTTGCCACCCATTACTGCAATGGTATTTCTATAGGTGTAATTGTTTACCGTAACATTTACCGGCGGTTTTTTCCCCGCTGCAAGTTTTTCCACAACCTCATCAGGAACACAAATTCCTGTATTGTTTCCAATCTGAAGTATTGTCGTATCAAAACTTAATTTCTTTGTATCAGCCATAATTATCAATGTTTTATTTTTAACCACTTATGTCCGACGTTTCCTTTAGAGCGGTTTTCACAAATGACCGCTAACTCGTAAACTTGTGAACCGTGAACTTGCAGTTTCAACTATTGCTTCTTCTTCAACCCGTCAAGATACGCTAAAAGATTTGCCATATCCTGTGTTGACATATTCTCATGTAAACCTTCAGGCATCATAGAAACCTTTAGTTGTTTTATTAATTTTACATCACTTGTTTTTATATGTTGCCTTTGGCCTCCGGGCAATTTTAAATCAATATCTGTTTCAGTTTTACTTGCGATAATGCCGGTAAGGGTTGAGCCATCTTTAAGTTTTAACTCCCACCCTTCGGAACCGAAACTAATGCCGGCAGAAGGATATACTATTTGTTTCAATAATCCTTCTTTAGGATATTTTGAGCCTATCTCTGTCAGGTTAGGACCAAAGTCGAAACCTTCCTTGTTTACCTGGTGACAAACTGCACAATTATTCATAAACACGCCTTTTCCATTTGCAGCGTTAGCTTTTAATGCAAGTAACTCAGGCATAGTTGGTACTTTTTTCGCTACATGTTTTGTTGCATTGGGTAAATAGCTTAACGCTTCGTTTCGAACCGATTTCTGCCATGCCTGTTGTACACTTGCCACTACATCGGGTATCAGTTGTTTAGGAACTTTTTTATTCTTCAGTAATTGAAGTACACGATTTTCCCCCTCGCCGCTTTTACCTATTTTAGACGCAGCCAGCTTACGAAATTCCGGCGGATATTTTTTTGATAAGCTTATTGTTTGAAGTATATCCACAGACTCTTTGCTGCCTGCCCTGCTAAGTGAAGTAATCAATGCGTTTGATCGGGCGGTGTCCTTACTATTAATAACTTTCCATACTAAAGGCGTTCCACCAAATTTTAATAATAATCCTACTGCATTTTTACCTATTGATTGATTACCCTTGTTTATGGCAAGTTCAAGCAGGTTCTTGTTTTCCGACTTCAATTCATAGCGCCTCACAAGGTCAATATATTCCGATGTTCCTGCTACAGATTTCAAAAGATCATTTAAAGCGTTTTGCGCAATCATCGATCCCTTTACAGTTTTAACATCTAAATGATGCAATACAAGTTTATTAAGCGATGTATCTCCCGACTCGTTATTTTCAATCATCTGCAACAACAATCTTGAGCTGGCCGGGCCTTCATTGTAATCGAATGCCCTGAAATATCTTAGCCTGTTGTTCAATGCTAACTGCTTATCGTTAGCCAATCGTGCAATATATGGTGCGGCTGCACTTGTACGCGAACGCCATACAATATCCCGCGAAGCACTATCCTGCAAAGGATCTTTTACTTTAGATACATAAGCAGAAAAAAATGTATTCCATTGTTCATCTGCACCAATGCCTAAAGCTTCAAGATACCACCTGTCTTTTCCATCATGTTTAGTTGCTAAAGCAGCCCAAAGTTCTGCTGCTTCAGGTGCTTTGTTATGATGAAGAGCCAACGCACATTCACGACGCACCTGTACATCAGTATCGTTTACCAATTGACGAACAACTCCAATAACATCAGTGTTCATTTCTCTTGCTGCTCTTATTGCCATCATGCGTAAATCAGGATCATTTTGCTGCATTGCCTGTAAAATATATTGTTGTGCATTAGGCCCTGGCATTTTTACAAGCGCCCAAAATGCTCTTGCACGCATTCTTGGGTTAGCAGATGCTTTCCATAAATTTTCAAGTTCGGGCACTGCACTTTGTCCCATTGATTGTAAGGCAGTCCATGCTTTATAACGTACAGCAAGATTTGGATTTTGCAAAGCTGTAATAGCCCCGGCAGGTGTAGTATAATCCTGTGCAGGTATTGTATATTTTGTATTGGGGGGAGCAATACGATAAATTCTTCCCCGTGTTTGGTCGCCGGCCTGGTGGCCGCCAACACCCGGATCGTACCAGTCAGCAATAATTAATGAGCCATCAGGAGCAACGCAAATATCAGCAGGGCGGAACCATTGATCTTTATCGCCTTTTATAATATTTACTATTTGCGCGGTATAACCTGCACCATTCTTTTTTACAGGATAAGAGCGAACAACGTTAGGGCTGGGATCGCAATGGATCATTTGATTATGAAACTGCTGTGGCAATAATGTTCCTTCATAAATTACCATACCGGTAGGAGAACCGGCAAATGTTTGCAGAAGGTTTGGCACAACCCCGGGATCGTTCAAATGCCAGTGCTTAAGTGGTATTGAATCTTCTATATTGGTGCGATTTTCCTGCCAGCTTGCACCAGTCATTTCATCTTTATAACCATAGTTACCGTAGTCCATTACATAATTAATCCGGGTTCCTCTGTTGCCATCATCATCATTATCGCTTTGCCACATGGTACCATAACTGTCAACCGCTACCTCATAAGGATTGCGAAAGTTTTGTGCAAGCACTTCAACGTGCGAGCCATCGGGATCGCAGCGCATAGTAATGCCTTGCCTGTATTTTTTCGGATCTATCTTATCACCTTCCTGGTCAACAACTGTTTTTCCGTTTTTATCTTTCAGTGTTTTTGCTTCGTTGCCAAAATTGAAATATAATTTTCCATCGGGTCCAAAAGTAAATGTGTGAGCGCCGTGGTCGTGTTGTTCTCCACCTATGCCCTGGAATATTATTTCTTTGCGGTCTGCTTTATCATCTCCATTATCATCATAAAATGCCCATACATAAGGGCTCTGCGAAACCAGTACTCTGTTGCCAAGTACGCAAATACCTAATGGAGCATTTACTTCGGGGCCCTGGTAAAAAATTTTAGCCGTATCGGTTACACCGTCACCATTTTTATCTTCAAGTATCATTATCCGGTCACCCTGGGGATTGGTTGGATTTCCATTGATAGCAGGGCGATAATTATAAGCTTCTGTTACCCATACCCTTCCGCGATCGTCAACATCTATATTAGTTGGATTTCGAAGCATGGGTTCGGTAGCCATGGTGTGGATTTCGAGTCCGTTAAAAGCAGTAAGGCCTTTCAAAGCATTTTCAGGAAGATGCTTCTGTTCTTCAGTAAGAGTATCTGTTTTAATATCAGCTTTTGATGTAGTGTCTGAATTTTTACAGGAGATTAAAAAGACGATGTTAGAAAGTAAAAAAGAAGTTATTAGAAGGGTTGGGCAGGAGCGCAAAGCGTTAGCGTTTTTTTTCATTTTTCAGGGCTTATAATGGTAGGGAAAACAATTATACTTAAAGATGGGCAAACGAACAAATGCATTAGTAACCGGAACAATTAAAACATAAAGCAAAGCAGGCAATAACTATTTTTCTTCACACTCTTCAAACCTTATTCCATGTGCTTTTAGTTCGTGCAAAACGGGTGTATAAATACACGGCATAACCGGAATATGTAGCCCTGTTTCAGTTAGCTTTCCTTCAAGCATCAGTTTGGCTGCAATGCCTAACGGCAGACCCACGGTTTTAGCCATAGCTGTTTGCAAGCCATCTTCGCCTTTTACTATCAGATAGCTTTTTATTTTATGCAGCTCTCCGTTCATTACATACTCAATTTCGTGCATCATCACCACCATATCTTTATCAGTTGGTAGTAATGCAAGTTTTTCTTCAAGTATAAATTGTAATATTTCTGCTGCAGTCCGATCACCACGGTTTATTAATTCATCGCTATCCATCCCTAAAAAGAAAAGTTGCTTAAGTGTAAGTGTTGCTTCATGCATTTTTATGGCAAGCGTTTCTGCTGCTTTGCTTTTTATGTCTTCTGTATTAAAAGTGTTCAGGCCTCCTTTTTCATCTACCAGCATAATTGTTTGAGCAGGAGGTTTGTCTCCGGCGCTTATTTCACCTTCTGCTTCTATTAACTGAACTAAATTATCCATTAGCTCTTTTGCAAAACTTAATCGTGTGGTAAGCGTTTCGTTTAGCCACTCTGTAAAGTTATACTTCTGAAGATGCGTCATAAAAAATTCAGCATAAGTCATACCGTTGGTGTTGTACTTATAAGTTTCGTCTGTAAGCTTAAGGTCAACAATATTCTTCCAGCCAAAACAAAAATCAGGATGGCGCAAAGTGGTTCTTATAAAAGTATCAGTTTCCTGCAGACTATATAATGGAATATAACCAAGAGAATCCCTGTTGGGATAACAGGCAAGAGACATTTGAGGGTTGATGTTTACGATATTTACTGCGGCAAAAAGCTCTTCATATTGTATAGTGTTTTCTTTGCCTTTCTCTTTATAAACAGCACCATCTTTTCCGGCAAGAACAATATTTTTAGGGTTCCAGCTTATTTTATAATGCCAGGGATTATCATCACTTTCAGGAGCAACCAAACCGCCGCAATGAGATTTAAAAGAAGTTACAGTTCCTCCCCTGCCTTTTATGTTATGAACCAATTGCATAGCGCTCATGTGGTCTATCCCCGGATCGAGGCCCATTTCGCATAAGAACAATAATTTTTTTGCAGAAATCTCATCTTGCAAAGCTTTAATCTTTTCGTCAACATAGGAGGCGGTAAGTAAGTGCT